>ERZ827037.3315-NODE-3315-length-10947-cov-3.790672_pt1 | contig 10947 bp, 10 predicted proteins | sample MGYA00519924_ERZ827037 | MGnify/ENA primary metagenome ERZ827037 (study PRJEB31778, sample SAMEA3449250) | human gut metagenome | biome: human gut; feature: human-associated habitat; material: faeces | place: United Kingdom | collected 2010/2012 ...
AGCCATGGCTTGCTACAGACTATGAATTTACAGACGATAATACAGTAAAGATCACCCTTCGTGACGGTGTGAAATTTTCCAGCGGAAGGACCATGGATGGAGAAGCGGTAAAGGAATGCCTGGATGATCTGATCGCAAACCATGACCGTGCACCTTACGATATGAAGATCGATAAGATCGAAGCAGATGGAATGACAGTAACGATCCATACTTCCGAACCATGTCCGGCACTGATCAATTACCTCGGTGATCCGTATGGTGCTATCATTGATATGGATTATGGCGTACAGGGAGAGGGCGGCTCTGCAAATGTGGCAGGAACAGGCCCTTATGTTGCAAAAGAGGTATCTCCAACAGAGATTAAGCTGGTAAAAAATGAGGATTACTGGGGCGGAGATGTAAAGGTAGACAACGTTATCGTAAAATCCTTCTCAGACGGAAGTGCTCTGACAGCGGCATTGCAGACAGGCGATATACAGGGAACCTATGGACTTCAGTATGATAACTATGCGCTTTTTGACGGAAATCCGGAGTATACCATTAATTCCTGCGCAACAAGCAGATGCTTTTTCGGACAGTTTAATTTTGAGTCGGAGATCATGCAGGATCAGAATATACGAAAAGCCATTGAAATGGGAATTGATAAAGAGGGCTTCTGCTCTGTGATCATGGAGGGGAGAGGGCTCCCTGCCAAAGCCGCTTTTCCGGACAGTTTTTCTTATGGAAATGAAGCAGTGGAAACAGTTTCCTATGATCCGGAAGGGGCAAAAAAGCTGCTGGAAGAATCCGGATGGAAGGATACAGACGGCGACGGATATGCAGACAAGGACGGACAGAAGCTTACCATAGACTGGCTGACCTACCCGACCCGTCTGGAGCAGCCGAAGCTTGCGGAGTATGCACAGGCAACTCTCAAGGAAATCGGAATTGACGTTGTGGTAAATAATACTTCGGATCATATGACTTATGCGGCAGACGGCAACTTTGATGTGTATGTAAGTTCTACTACCACAGCTCCCACCGGAGATCCGGAATATTTCTTTACCACACACTGTCTGGACAGTTCGGCGGTAAACAACGGACATTACCACAGTGATAAACTGGAGCAGTTAGAAAAGGAAATGGCAAAAACTTTTGATACAGAACGCAGAAGTGAGTTGGCAGTGGAAATGCAGCAGACGATTTTGGATGATAATGCCTTTGTATTCTGCTCGCATCTGAAGATGAGCATGATTAGCAAGGCCAGTGTTACCGGACTGACTGCGCACCCCTGTGATTTTTATGAAATTACGGTAGATTTGGCACCTGCATCATGAGACGATTTCTATTGGAAGGAGAAGGGCGTATGAAAGAAATATTGACCTATCAGTCTGTAGAAATCTGTTTCAACGGCACGGCTGTGATACGAGATACCAGTTTTACCCTTCATGAGGGAGAAATTCTGGGTATTGTAGGTGAATCCGGCAGTGGGAAGAGTACTCTTTTAAAAGCGGCAATGGGACTTCTGGGAAACGACGGAATGGTAACCAGGGGTGATATCTGGTTTCAGGAAAAGGATATTCCGGATTTGCCTGAAAAAGAACTGCGGCAGATTCGAGGTGAAAAAATCGGCATGATTTTTCAGGATGCAGGCGCCTCTCTGTGTCCTATCCGGACCATTGGAGAGCAGATTTATGAGAGTATTTCCGCACATAAAAAAATCACCAGGGCAGAGGCCAAAGGGAAGGCATTGGATTTATTTGAAAAGCTCTATTTTAAAGACGGCGAGAGGATTTGGAACAGCTATCCTTTTGAACTGTCGGGAGGAATGAACCAGAGAGTTGGTATTGTTCTTGCTATGCTTATGCAGCCGCCGGTACTTTTGGCAGATGAGCCAACCAGCGCCCTGGATGTGGCTGTTCAGCGGCAGGTGGTACAGGAAATACTGCGGCTGAGAGAACTTTTTGGCACAGCCGTGATACTGGTAACCCATGATATCGGGGTGGTGTCTGCGCTGGCAGATACCATACTGGTTTTAAAAGATGGACAGGTGGCAGAATATGGATCTGCCCGGCAGATTCTGCAGTATCCGGAAAAGGAATACACACAGAGACTGCTGGCAGCAGTACAAAAATTGCGGAGGGCATAGATGAAACCGGTTTTAGAAACAAAAGAATTGACTAAAATATTTGCCGCAGAGGGAAAGTCTGATTTTACAGCTGTTGACCATGTAAATTTTCAGCTGTATCCGGGAGAAATCCTGGGGATTGTAGGGGAGTCGGGAAGCGGCAAAAGCACGCTGGTAAGGGCTGTGTCCCGCCTGACAGATGTGACGGAGGGCAGTATCTTTCTGGACGGACAGGATATTACGAGAATAAAAGGAAAGGCTCTGCGCCAGTGTTATAAGAAACTCCAGATGGTATTTCAGACTCCCGTTACTTCTTTTGACCCAAGAAGAACCCTAGGGGACGGAATCGGAGAAAGTCTGCGAAACAGCGGAACTTCTAAAGCAGAGGCCAAAAAAGAGGTTTTACGCCTGCTTTCCCAGTGCGGACTTTCAGAGGAATTTTATGGACGATACCCCCACGAAGTCAGCGGCGGTCAATGTCAGAGAGCAGCCATTGCCAGAGCTCTGGCCGTACAGCCAAAGATCGTGATTTGTGATGAGGCAACCAGTTCGCTGGACGTGACTGTACAGCAGCAAATCCTGGAACTTTTGAAAAAATTAAAGGAAGAGAGGAATCTTTCCTACCTGTTTATATGCCATAATCTGGCTTTGGTGCAGATGTTTTGTGACCGTGTGCTGGTCATGAAGGACGGAAAAATCGTGGAAGAGGGCACTCCGGATGAAGTGATTATGCAGCCAAAAGAAGCGTATACGAAGCTGTTAGTGGAATCAGTGCTGTAAAGCAGAAAAATATTCAAATTCAGAAAGGGCTGTGCTATAATAAATTCATGCTTTTATATAGGGAGTATGCTTACTTGCTAAAGGGAGAAAACATCATATGTATCGCATTTTTATAGTAGAAGATGATAGCGGTATCGCCGGTGCCATACAAAAACAGACGGAAAGCTGGGGAATGGAGGCAAGGTGCACCGAGGATTTTCATGACATCATGGCAGAATTTGCCGCCTGGAGGCCTCAGTTGGTGCTGATGGATATTTCACTGCCTTTTTTCAATGGCTATTACTGGTGTCAGAAAATCAGGGAGGTGTCTAAAGTGCCGGTGATTTTTATTTCCTCGGCTTCCGATAACCTGAATATTGTTATGGCGCTGCAGGCCGGAGCGGATGATTTTATTGCAAAGCCCTTTGATTTTTCCGTACTCATGGCAAAGATACAGGCGGTTCTGAGAAGAACTTATGATTACGGAACCCAGGTATCTGTTCTGGAGCACAGAGGGGCGCTTTTATCCAAGGAAGACGCCCTTTTGCATTACGAAGGAAGAAAAATTGATTTGACGAAAAATGAATACCGGATTCTTCTCACGCTTATGGAGCAGAAGGGGAAAATCGTCAGCAGGGAAAGGCTGATGGAAAAATTGTGGGAAAATGACAGTTTTGTAGATGAAAATACCCTGAGCGTCAATGTGAACCGCCTGCGTAAAAAACTGGAAAAAGAGGGACTGACGGGATTTATTACAACAAAAGTAGGCATGGGATATTTGATAGAATCGGCGGTGACCACATCATGAGAGAGTTGGGAAGCTATTTGAAACATCATGGGAGAGTGCTGTTCTTTTACGGTATTTGTTCCGGCATTTTTATTCTGTTCTTCTTTCTGTATCAGATACCTGTGGAGGCGGCGCTTTACAGTGCAGCAGTCTGCGGCGCGCTGGGGGTGCTGCTTGTATTTCCCCACTTTCTCGCATTTCGGAAAAAACGCAGAGAATTGCAGAGTCTTTACAGGCAGCAGGAGTTTTCCGTAAACAATCTGCCAGAGCCTGAGGGAATTCTGGAGAGGGACTATCAGGAACTGATGGAAGAATGGAACAGACGATACAGAAGCATGGAAGAAGAGCATAGCAGAAAATACAGGGATATGATGGAATATTATACCCTCTGGGTACACCAGATAAAGACGCCCATTGCTTCTATGTACCTGAATCTGGAAAATGAGGATACTGCCCTTTCCAGAGCCATAAAAGGAGATTTAATGAGGATTGAGCAGTATGTAGACATGGTAGAAAACGGAATTCTGGATCCGGCTAAGGTTACAAGAAGTGCGCTGCAGAATGCAACATCTGTAGCTTCTACACTTCTTACAACGGAGTCTGTAGTAGCAGATATCAAGGAAGATGCACCAGCTATGCCAGCAGGAAATCCAGGCATGGGTATGATGTAATTCAGAATATAAAATTTTTGAGAACTCCTCGTCAGAGGAGTTTTCTTTTTACCTCTATGTGTGCTACAATAGATATAGCGTACAGCAAAGTTGGAGGAAGAAAAGAATGGATGATTTTTACACAGAACAGCTGATAAAAAAGCAGACAGACACAAAAGATACACTTAAGAAAGGTGGACTGATTGCAGTAACTGTCTTGTCGGTATTTTTAGCATTTATTACACCAGTTGGTATTATCCTGCCGATCATTTTGATCATAGTGGATGTGCTGGTAATTCAAAGTCTTAATGTAGAGTATGAATATGTGTTTGTGAATGGGGATCTGGATATTGATAAGATCATGAATAAATCCAGAAGAAAAAGAATATTTTCCGTAGATGCAGATCAGATGGAACTTCTTGCGCCGGTTGGAGCCGTTGAACTGATGCAGTATAAAAAAGTAAAAACATATGACTACACTTCGGGAACAGGTAATGCACAGGTGTATGGACTGATCACATCAGACAAAGGAGAAGTGAAGCAGATTCTCTTTGAGCCAAATGAAACAATCGTTGAAGGATTCTTTGTAAAGGCACCTAGAAAAGTAATCAGAAAATAGAAAGAAAATTGTATTAAAATAAAAACATATCAAAAGCGGTTGACAAAAGTATACAACATTCGCTAAGATAGCTGTTAAATATGAATAATGCAAAAGAAAGAGAGGATGAAATCATGGGAAAGATAATTGGAGAAGGTATTACATTTGATGATGTACTTTTAGTTCCATCATATTCAGAGGTAATTCCGAACCAGGTGGATTTATCTACTTACCTGACTAAGAAAATTAAGTTAAATATTCCGATGATGAGTGCGGGAATGGATACCGTTACAGAACACCGTATGGCAATTGCAATGGCCAGACAGGGAGGAATCGGAATTATCCACAAGAATATGTCAATCGAGCAGCAGGCTGAAGAAGTGGATAAGGTAAAACGTTCTGAAAATGGTGTTATTACAGATCCATTTTATTTATCACCAGATAATACACTGGAAGATGCTAATAATCTGATGGCAAAATTCAGAATTTCAGGTGTGCCAATTACAGAAGGAAAGAAATTAGTCGGTATTATCACAAACCGTGATTTGAAATTCGAAGAAGATTTTACAAAGAAGATCAGAGAGTCCATGACTTCGGAAGGACTGATTACTGCACCTGAAGGAATTACACTGGAAGATGCAAAAAAAATTCTTGCAAAAGCAAGAAAAGAAAAACTTCCGATCGTAGATAAAGATTTTAATCTGAAAGGTCTTATTACAATCAAAGACATTGAAAAACAGATTAAATATCCATTGTCTGCAAAGGATGCACAGGGAAGACTTCTCTGCGGAGCAGCTATCGGAATCACAGCAAACTGCCTGGAAAGAGCACAGGCGCTGGTAGATGCAAAAGTTGACGTAGTCGTACTTGATTCTGCACATGGTCATTCGGCAAATGTACTTCATACAGTTGACATGATCAAGAATAAATTCCCAGATCTGCAGGTGATCGCAGGTAATGTTGCAACAGGAGCTGCAACAGAAGATTTGATCAAAGCCGGAGTTGACGCAGTTAAAGTTGGTATCGGACCTGGATCAATTTGTACAACCCGTATTATTGCAGGTATCGGTGTTCCACAGATTTCAGCAGTTATGGATTGCTATGAAGCAGCTGATAAATACGGTATTCCGATTATCGCAGATGGAGGAATCAAGTATTCAGGAGATATGACAAAAGCAATTGCAGCCGGAGCAAATGTATGTATGATGGGAAGCATCTTTGCTGGTTGTGATGAAAGCCCGGGAACATTCGAATTATTCCAGGGAAGAAAATATAAAGTATATCGTGGTATGGGATCTATTTCGGCTATGGAAAATGGAAGCAAGGACAGATATTTCCAGACAGATGCTAAGAAGCTGGTACCGGAAGGTGTAGAAGGACGTGTTGCTTATAAAGGAAGTGTTGAAGACACTGTATTCCAGTTAATGGGTGGCCTTCGTTCTGGTATGGGATATTGCGGAGCACCAACAATCGAAGATCTGAAACAGACAGGAAAATTCGTGAAGATTTCTTCGGCATCATTAAAAGAAAGCCATCCTCATGATATTCATATTACAAAAGAAGCACCGAACTATAGTGTGGATGAATAAAGAGATTCAAGGCGTCGTATATTACGGCGTCTTTTTTAAACCCTAAAGTATGCAGGAGAAGTTGCCATTGGCAAGTTCTCGGTGTTTTTTCGTAAAAAATGCACAACCTATATGCGCCATTTTAGAGTGTGCCTTTCGGAAGATTTTTAGGCAGGATTTTACGGGTATATGTTTTTTGAAAAATATAAAAAGTCTGAAAATAAATAGACTCGAAAAATAATTTGAGTGCATAAGATGATATAAAGTGCTATGATATAAAGGAAAGATAATTTTAATATAACCAATAATATATAACAAACGGTTATAAACAAGCAGAAAATATTAAAAAAAATAAACAAAAAGGAGCAGAAAGATGAAAATTGAATTTGGAACAACAAAAAAAGGCGAGAAAGCAAGCTGCTATATATTGAAAAATAAGAATGGCATGGAGGCGGTTGTATCAGATTATGGCGCAGCATTACTCAAACTTCTGGTACCTGACAAAAATGGAAAATTGTGTGATGTAGTACTTGGCTATGAGACATTAGAAGATTACGAAAATGGCGGGGATTCAATCGGAGCAACTGTAGGAAGAGTAGCCAATAGAATTGGAACGGGAGAATTTGAACTGAATGGAACTGTCTATTCTCTGACAAAGAATGATAACGGTAAGAATACACTTCACGGTGGATGCGACTTCTATAATAAAAGAATGTGGAATGCAAAGAACGAAGACGATCAGCAGGTGACATTTACACTGACTAGTCCGGATGGTGATCAGGGATTCCCGGGAGAATTAAAAATAGAAGTAACATATACTGTTACAGATGATAATGAATTAAAAATACATTATCATGCAGTACCGGATAAAGATACGATTGTCAATCTTACAAATCACAGCTATTTCAATCTGTCAGGTCATGCATCCGGAAGTGCACTGGATGAAGAAGTGTGGATTAATGCGGACATGTTCACGGAAGCGGATGAGAAATCCATTCCGACAGGAATTTTCGTTCCTGTTGAAGGAACCCCTATGGACTTTAGAAATGCTAAAACAGTAGAAAAAGAAATTGGCGGGGATTACATAGCACTCAGATATGGAAATGGATACGATCATAACTGGGTATTAAATGGAGAAGGATTCAGAAAAGTAGCAGCCGCTTATTCTGAGAAGACAGGAATTAAAATGGAAGTCTCTACAGATCTTCCGGGAATGCAGTTCTATTCGGGAAACTTTTTGGTAGAAACGAAAGGAAAAGATGGGGCAGTGTACGATAAAGGACATGGAATCTGCTTTGAGACACAATATTTCCCGGATGCAATTCATAAAGATAATTTTAAATCTCCGGTTGTGAGAGCCGGAGAAAGTTATGAGACAACTACAATATATAAGTTTGTATAATAGATGCAAAGAAAAAGAAGAAAACAAAGACATTTAAAACGAAGCTGGTTCATATTGATTATAGTAGCAATAATAACGGGAGGAATTGTTTTAAAAATTCAGTCCGACCGCGCAAAACAATATACAGAAAATAAAAGTGATTATATTGATTCTGTAAGACCAGATATAGATGTAGAACTCCTGACGCCGAATGAATATTCAAGACCTGGAATTGCAACTGATAAGATTACTGGGATTGTGGTTCATTACACTGCAAATCCAGGGGCGGGTGCAAGGAATAACAGGGATTATTTTGAAGGATTAAAAGATAGTCATGTTACAAAAGCAAGCAGTAACTTTGTGGTAGGACTGGAAGGGGAAATCATTCAATGTGTTCCAACGTGGGAAGTGGCATATGCTTCTAATAGCAGGAATACAGATACTGTTTCCATTGAATGCTGTCATCCGGATGAAACGGGGAAGTTTAATGATGCGACATATCATTCGATGGTAGAGCTGTGTGCATGGTTGTGCCTGAAGTTCGATCTAAATGAAGAAGACGTGATCAGACATTATGATGTAACAGGGAAAAATTGTCCAAAGTATTTTGTGGAGCATGAAGATGCCTGGGTTCAGTTTAAAAGTGATGTAGGAAAGAAATTGAAAGAATATCAATAAATCTCCTTACTTTCATCACAGATTAAACACAATTGGGCAGTAAACTACAAGCATAAGATATGAAAGGGGCAATCAGATATGGAAAATCAATATAATTATTATACATCAGAAGATGAAAACACACAGAGTCATTATGGAATGAATGACTGGGATGAAGAACCAGAAAAGAAACCTGGAAAAAAGAAAACAAAAGGAAGTGCAAAGTGGGTAAAGGTTGTATGTACAGGACTTGTATTTGGAGTGGTTGCGAGCGCGGCATTCCAGGCAAGTAATATAGTGGGATCCAAGATAACGGGAACGACAACAACAAAAACGGCTAAGACAACAACAACAGCAAGCAATGCAAAACTTACAACCTCTTCAAGCAGTTCAACAACTACTGGAAATGTGACAGAGATTACAAAAAATGCAATGCCATCCATTGTATCTATTACAAATATGAGTGTGCAGGAAGTACAGAACTTTTTCGGTGGCACACAAAAACAGGAAAGTGAAAGTGCTGGATCCGGAATTATTATTGGTCAGAATGACTCAGAATTGCTGGTCGTAACCAATAATCATGTAGTAGAAGGAAGCAGTACATTAACAGTTACTTTCATTGATGAAGAAAGTGTAGAAGCCAATATCAAAGGAACAGATGCAGATAAAGACCTTGCGGTTGTAGCAGTTCCATTAAGTGAGATTAAAGATTCTACGATGAATAAAATTGCAGTAGCAACACTTGGAGATTCGGATCAGACACAGGTAGGAGATCAGGTAATTGCAATTGGAAATGCTCTTGGATACGGACAGTCCGTAACATCTGGAATTATTTCGGCAAAAGATCGTACGATGGATAGCTATGATGGAAAATTGCTTCAGACAGATGCGGCAATCAATCCTGGTAACAGTGGTGGAGCACTATTAAATGCAAATGGAGAAGTAATTGGCATCAATTCAGCTAAGATTGCAACAGAAACAGTAGAAGGTATTGGATATGCAATTCCGGTATCCGATGTAAGTGATTTGATCACTAACCTTATGAATCAGAAAACAAAGACAAAAGTAGCAGAGTCCGAAAGAGGTTATATCGGAATAAAAGGTGTCGATGTCACATCGGATAGTGCACAGATGTATAATATGCCAACAGGAGTATATGTATCAGAAGTAATTTCAGGTGGCGGTGCAGATAAGGCTGGCATTACAAAAGGTGCAGTGATAACAGGAATTGAAGGAACAACGGTTGATGGCATGGATGCACTGCAGGAACAGCTTCAATATTATAAATCCGGAGAGACAGTAACGCTGACTGTTCAGACTCAGGGAAAGAATGGAGAATATCAAAAGAATGATGTGAAAGTGACTTTGGGAAAACAGTCAGAATAATTTAGAGAAAAAATTGATATTTGTAAATCTATGTAGTATAATGTCAATGTATGCAGAAGCCGGAAGGCAAAAAAGCACAGTTTGAAATAATACACTATGGGGAGGGACAGATTCATATGAAGTGTCCAATATGCGGTCAGGAATTAAGACCAGGAAAAAAAGATCCAAATTACTTGTTGTGCTATAATTGTAAAAAGAAGTTCAAAATACCACAGAGCGCTCACAAAGTACAGAAAAAAGCGGAGACACCGTTAACGGCAGAGACAGCAGTAATGCCAGAAATACCAGAAACACCGGTAATGCCGGAAACAACAGAAACACCAGAACCTGAAGAGCAGAAGTATTCTAATATACCACCAAAACAGGTACGTGAAAAACGCGAACAGGAAATGCGAGATGCATATGATGAACTCCTTGCTGTAGGAGATGGAAGAAAGAAAAAAGAAAAGCCAGCTCCAAAGCCACAGCCAAAAGAAGAATTAGATGATGAATTTTATGATGACATTGAAGAAGACGATGAAAAGATGTCAAAAGCACCAATCATCATTCTTGCGATTGCAATTATTGTTGTAGCTGGACTGATAGCGTTCATGTTGCTGAGATAAAAAGATTACCGACTCGTTTGTTAGAGAGTGAGTCGGTAGTCTTTTTTGTTGTTATGCATTTGTAATAAGTTACCGGGGATAGGTTTTGCAAATTCTAAAGTATGTAAGAGAAGCTGCCGATGGAAAGTTCACCGTATTAAAGCGGGCAAAAGAAGTTTTTGATGCTAAACTTTTGCATCGTTGTGTGTTGACAAATAATCCCTGAATCAGCAGAGAATCGTTGGAAGTACTAGAAAAGTAAAAAGATGATATGGTAAAACAGATTAAATGTATTAGAATGATTATTTGCGTAAATTGTATAAAATGACGTGAAAATTATAAAAATAAGCGCCAAATTATCACAAATATCTAAATTGAAGAAAATATAAAAACAATGTTGACAATTCGTATGCCCTTGTGATATATTAATCTAGCTGTCGCGAGAGACAAGGCCGTGAGGTAACAGAGTC
>ERZ827037.3323-NODE-3323-length-10902-cov-11.988292_pt1 | contig 10902 bp, 8 predicted proteins | sample MGYA00519924_ERZ827037 | MGnify/ENA primary metagenome ERZ827037 (study PRJEB31778, sample SAMEA3449250) | human gut metagenome | biome: human gut; feature: human-associated habitat; material: faeces | place: United Kingdom | collected 2010/2012 ...
GAAAGGTGTAGGATACACCGCATCTGCAACCATCCTACACCACTATCCTACACACTATTAACATACTAGTATTCAACAACATAAGGTGCGATTGGTGTAGGATGGCAGATAAGCTTCAATTTTAAATCCACAAGAAGGAGAAATACTCTTTCTGATATATTAAAGACATGAACAGGTCTCAATCAGATTTTATACTCTTCTATCTTTCTATACAACGTAGTAAGTCCAATTTTCAGTAAACGGGCAGTTTCCGTTTTATTTCCCTTAGTATATTCCAAAACACGGGCAATATGTCTCCGTTCCATTGCCGCCAGTTCAAAGCCCTCCGCACTATCGTCCGAACATTCGTAATGAGTATTTTGAATTTCCAAGGGTAAATCGCAAACATCCAACCGCCCACCTTCGCAGACAATCAGGCTACGCTCGATAACATTTCGCAATTCGCGGATATTTCCTTTCCAAGACTGTTTCTCCAAAGCCTCCAGAAAAGCGGGAGTCATCTCACTAATAGAATACGAAAGTTTCTCGGAAAAGCTCTTGGCAAAAGCTGCTGCAAGAATACTGATATCCCCTGCCCGCTCACGAAGTGCAGGGAGATGCACCTGAAATACAGAAAGACGATAGAACAAATCTTCACGAAAACGTCCCTCTTTGATTTCTTCCTGCAGGTTGCGGTTCGTTGCAGCAATGATACGCACATTCACCCTGGTAGGCTTTGTGTCACCAACTTTTATATACTCGCCGGTTTCAAGAATACGCAGTAACTTGGCTTGCAGTTCAAAAGCCATTTCCCCTATCTCATCCAGAAAAATCGTTCCGTTATGAGCTTCCTCAAAAAGCCCTTTCTTATCTTTCAAAGCACCGGTAAATGAGCCCGCCTTGTGCCCGAACATCTCACTCTCTAATAATTCCTTACTAAAAGAGGAGCAGTTAACCGCTACGAAATTCTGTTTACTCCGCTTACTATTATAATGGATAGCCTGAGCAAAAACCTCTTTTCCTGTCCCGGTCTCTCCGGTAAGTAATACCGGAACATCCGTGACAGACACCTTCTGTGCCAAAGAGATAGCCTCTTTCAGCACTTTCGATTCTCCTAAAATAGAATCGAACGAATACATCTGCCCGACTTTCTTCTCCAGTTTTTCCAACCGGACATTCATTCTTGCTTTCTCCGCAGCACGACTAATCAAAGGAATGATCTTATTATTATCATCTCCCTTCGTTATATAATCGAATGCACCATTCTTGATCGCCTGCACCCCGTCAGGAATATTGCCATGTGCGGTGAGAAGAATCACTTCCACATTAGGAGCCTGCTTCTTGATATTCAGCACTAAATCCACCCCATTCCCATCAGGAAGAAAAACATCACACAGAACCACATCGGGCGATTGGACTTCAAGTTGTTTGACAGCAGCTTTACAATCGCCAGCCTGACACACTTCGTACCCTTCAAGTTCCAGCATACGTGCCAAAAGGCTACGAATCTGGATTTCATCGTCAACAATAAGAATCTTACTCATACAATTTACTTACATTTAATGGAAGAATAAAAAACAGGGTGCGCAAATATAACTTTTTTCGATGAGTCTATGAACATTTCTTATATATAGTTCGTTATTTCCATAGGAAACTATTTACACTATAAAATTATGAAAATTATCATTATCGGAGGCGTTGCAGGAGGAGCTACCACTGCTGCCCGAATCAGACGAGTAGACGAGACAGCAGAAATTATCCTTTTGGAAAAAGGAAAGTATATATCGTACGCCAATTGCGGGCTGCCTTATTATATAGGAGGAGTGATTGAAGAACGGGAAAAATTATTTGTACAGACTCCCGAAGCATTCTCGACACGCTTTCGTGTTGATGTCCGCACGGAAAACGAAGTGATTTTTATTGACCGGAAGAAAAAGACGGTCACCGTACGTCAGAGTAGCGAGGATACGTATGAAGAGAGCTACGACAAACTGCTGATATCAACCGGAGCTTCTCCCGTACGGCCGCCATTACCGGGAATCGACCTTCCGGGTATTTTCACGCTAAGAAATGTCACAGATACAGACCGTATCAAAGAATATATCAACAGCCATTCTCCCCGAAAAGCGGTAGTGGTAGGAGCCGGATTTATCGGTCTCGAAATGGCCGAGAACCTGCACGCACAAGGGGCGAAAGTCTCGATTGTGGAAATGGGGAATCAGGTAATGGCTCCTATCGACTTCTCGATGGCTTCGCTCGTGCATCAACACCTGATGGACAAAGGAGTGAACCTGTATTTGGAACAAGCCGTAGCTTCTTTCGAACGGGAAGGGAAAGGACTGAAGGTTACTTTCAAGAACGGACAGTCGATTTCTGCCGATATTGTCATTCTATCTATCGGGGTACGGCCGGAAACCAGTCTGGCCCGGGCTGCCGAGCTAACGATCGGCCCTGCCGGCGGTATTGCCGTGAACGACTATTTACAGACATCCGACGAAGCCATTTATGCTATCGGTGACGCTATCGAATATCGCCATCCAATCACCGGAAAGTCCTGGCTCAACTACCTTGCAGGCCCTGCCAACCGTCAAGGACGCATCGTTGCAGACAATATACTGGGAGCTAAAATTCCATACGAAGGTTCCATCGGCACTTCCATCGCCAAAGTCTTTGATATGACGGTGGCTTCCACCGGCTTGCCCGGCAAACGGCTACGCTTGGAAGGTATCGATTATATGTCGTCTACCATTCATCCCGCTTCTCATGCCGGATACTATCCGGACGCTATGCCGATGAGTATAAAGATTACGTTCGACAAACAAACGGGACGGCTGTACGGAGGACAGATTGTCGGCTATGACGGAGTAGACAAGCGAATTGACGAACTTGCGCTTGTCATCAAACATCAAGGTACGGTATACGACCTGATGAAAGTAGAACAGGCATACGCTCCTCCATTCTCCTCCGCCAAAGATCCTGTAGCAATAGCCGGATATGTAGCGGAAGATATGATTACGGGTAAAACGAATCCTGTCTACTGGAGGGAGCTGAGAGACATCGAGATGGAGAATAAATTTTTACTGGATGTCCGTACACAGGACGAGTTTGCATTAGGATCATTACCGGGAGCGGTCAATATCCCGTTGGATGAACTCCGGGACCGGATGTCGGAATTGCCGAAAGACCGTATGATTTATACGTTCTGCGCCGTCGGCCTGCGCGGTTATCTCGCTTACCGGATATTGACGCAACACGGATTTGACAAAGTACGTAACCTTTCGGGCGGATTGAAGACTTACCGTGCAGCCACAGCCCCCATCGTTATACACCAAGAGAATGAAGACCAAACAACCGAATCCCCTTCACCGCAAGAGAAGACACTTTCGAGCGAGCCATCAACCGCACCGGAAATTCCCGTAGCAGCTGCAAAAACAATCCAGGTGGATGCGTGCGGACTGCAATGTCCCGGTCCAATACTGAAAATGAAAAAGACGATGGACGAACTGGCTTCCGGTGAGCGGGTAGAGATTACGGCTACCGATCCGGGATTCCCGCGTGATGCTGCCGCATGGTGCAACTCGACCGGCAATCAGCTCATTTCCAAAGAGGCATCCGGAGGAAAATCTGTTGTTATTATAGAAAAAGGAGAACCAAAAGCGTGCAATATTGTTACTTCTTGTGAGGGCAAAGGAAAAACTTTTATCATGTTCAGTGATGATTTAGATAAAGCTTTAGCTACCTTTGTACTTGCCAACGGTGCGGCAGCCACAGGACAGAAAGTTACAATTTTCTTCACTTTTTGGGGATTGAACGTTATCAAGAAACTGCATAAGCCGGAAACCGAGAAAGATATTTTTGGAAAAATGTTTGGCATGATGTTGCCTTCCAGCTCGAAGAAACTGAAACTTTCAAAGATGAGCATGGGAGGAATAGGCGGAAAAATGATGCGGTATATCATGAATAAGAAAGGTATTGATTCTTTGGAATCACTGCGTCAACAAGCTCTGGAGAACGGAGTGGAATTTATTGCCTGCCAGATGTCGATGGATGTGATGGGAGTGAAACAAGAAGAACTTCTGGACGAAGTGACTATCGGCGGTGTAGCGACTTATATGGAACGGGCCGACAATGCCAACGTTAATCTGTTTATTTAACGGAACGAAATAATAAATATATGCAATGAGAAATATGAAAACAATATGTGCCATACGCGATGTATTCAGAGCTATGACCAATTTTGAGGCTAGCTTTGAGCAAGTCTACCAGATAACGCTGAACGAGGCCATGATTTTGTGCGCTCTCAAGTGTTCTTCGGAAAGAATGACGGCAACAAACCTGTCGAAACAAACGGATTTGAGCCCTTCCCATACATCAAAAATGCTCCGGATACTGGAAGAAAAAGGACTGATCGTCAGAACTTTGGGAAGCGAGGACCGGCGGCAAATGTACTTTACCCTGTCTGCTGCAGGAAGAGAACGGGTTTGTGACATGGAAATACAGAAGGTGGAAATCCCCGAATTACTGAAACCTCTGTTCAAAGACGCAGAATCTTAAACGGAGCTCTGCCAATCATAAAGAGAGTTCTAAACGCGGATTAACGTGAATTAATCCGCGTTTTATTATTCATTATGCCACACTCTCTTCTTTATTACAGACACAGAAAGAAAAATGTTAATTTTCCGGCAAAATAATTCTTCGTGCGAACCTTTTTATTTCTTTGTTGTTGTTTGTAACAAAAGCCCCAAGGTACCAGGGCCTGATTTTTATATAACCTAAACATTATAAAGATATGAAGAAATTAATTCCTATTTTATTGGCGGTCTTTGCACTCGCATCCTGCGAAAAAGACCCGGACATGGGTAAGCTGGATAACAACTATCTGGTATACACTAACTACGACAAGAAAGCTGACTTCAAAGTTCCTACATTCTATCTGGCAGATCAAATTCTGGTAATCAACGACAGTAAAGAACCGGAATATCTCGAAGGAGAAGGCGCTGAACAAATTCTGGCTGCTTACACGGAAAACATGGAAGCTAGAGGCTATACAGCCGCTGATACCAAAGAAAATGCTGATCTTGGTATCCAAGTAAGCTACATCGAAAGTACTTATTATTTCACCAGCTACAATCAGCCCGAATGGTGGTGGGGCTATCCCGGCTATTGGGGACCCGGTTACTGGGGCGGAAACTGGGGTGGCGGATGGTACTATCCGTACGCTGTGACTTACAGTTATAGCACCAACTCATTCCTGACGGAAATGGTGGACTTGAATGCCGACCAAGGTGAAAAAGCCAAACTCCCTGTTGTATGGACCAGTTATCTGACCGGATTTGAAACAGGTTCGAGCGCTGTCAACCGTACTCTTGCAGTGGAAGCTGTCAATCAGTCATTCACGCAGTCACCTTATCTTACTAACAAATAAACAACTACAACTGTTATGAAAACAAGAAAAAATATATACTTCAAGGTAGTAGCCTTGGCGGCTATTGCCATCGCCTTCGCCATGCCGGCTAAGGCACAGCTATCAGACAACGGATATGCTAATATCGACTGGCAGTTTAATGTTCCCCTCGGCAATCATTTTGCCGACAAGTCCAGTGGTTGGGGTATGAACTTTGAAGGCGGTTATTTCGTGACTCCCAATATCGGTTTGGGTCTTTTCCTGAACTACCATACGAACCACGAATATGTAGGCCGTGAAACCTTCCAACTGGGAGTCGGTGAGGTAACTACCGACCAGCAACACACCATGTTCCAATTGCCTTTCGGTGCTGCTGCCCGTTACCAATGGAACCGCGGTGGATCCGTACAACCATACGTCAGCGCTAAACTAGGTGCCGAGTATGCTAAAATCCGTTCTAACTTCAATATGCTCGAAGCTAGAGAAAACAGTTGGGGCTTCTACGCTTCTCCTGAAATCGGTATCAATGTATTTCCTTGGGTATACGGACCGGGACTACACTTCGCTCTCTACTACAGCTATGGTACCAACAAGGCTGATGTACTGCATTACAGTGTAGACGGACTGAACAACTTCGGTTTCCGACTGGGTGTATCATTCTAAGGCTAAACTCTATCAGAATTACGTTAATAAAAAGAATGCCTCTCTGCTTCCACGAGCAGAGGGGCATTTCCTTTTATAGCTTGCCGGAAAAGGAGGGATTACTTTTTCTTCATCGCATCATAAATCGCTTCCTGTATCCTTTCACGAATGTGCAATTGATTCAATTTACGGTTGGTCGCATCCGGATAAACCCGGTTACTCAAAAAGACATAGACCAACTCATTCACAGGGTCCACCCAAGCACAGGTTCCGGTAAACCCGGTATGGCCATACACTTCGGCAGGTACACCGGGAGCACAGTTCCCTTTCTTCGAATCAGTCATATCCGGTTTGTCGAATCCCAAACCGCGCCGACTTATCTTTGAAACTTCCGTAGTAAACAGTTGACAGGTTTCCTTACTCAGATAACGCTGTCCGTCCAACTCCCCTCCATTCAATAACATCTGATAGATACGGGCAACCTCACGGGCAGTGGAAAAAAGTCCGGCATTCCCGCCCAATCCACCAAAGAAAGCGGAAGCCTCATCATGAACAAAGCCTTGCAAAGTCTCTTTTCGCAAGAAACGATCTTTGTTGGAAGGCACAATCTCCGATTTGGCAAAGCGGCGTAAAGGCAAATAACCCGTGCGCTCCAGCCCCATCGGCCCGTAAAATTCACGTTGCAGATAGGCTTCCATCGGCATTTCCGCCAACTGTTCCACCAGCATTCCCAACAGGATAAATCCGATGTCACTATATACATAGCGTTTCTGTCTCAATGGAGTTTCCGCAATTTTCTCTTCTATCACTTTCCTGAATGAACGGTTCAGCCATATACTATCACAGATTTGAACGGTATAATCCCCAGTCCCGACAGACGAGATATATTCTTTTTTAAACTTAAAATCCGGATTCGCCCATGTGGTCGTACCAATCCGTAACGGATGTTTCGCATCCCTACGCGCACTGAACAATCGTCCGTCGTAACTATCCTTGTCTATCACTTCCTGATAGAAGGGTATCCAAGATGGCAAACCGGACTGGTGAAGCAGGATTTCCTGAATAGTGATATCTTTCTTGTCTGTACGTTGCAAGAACGGCAAATAATCCGAAATCTTATCGGTAAGGCTGAAACGTCCTTTATCGTAAAGTTTCATAATAGCCAGCAGAGTTCCCGTAGTTTTGGATAAAGAAGCCAAATCGTAAATATCCGTAGATTCGACACGAGGACTGCCCTTTCCCGCATACGTACCGAACGCTTTATCATACATGATATGCCCGTTTCTCAAAACAACTATCTGGCAACCGGGATAGGCTCCCTGCTGAATGCCGTCCAGTGCAATGGCGTCAATCTTTTTCAGAAGAACGGACGAAAGACCGTGCTCCTCCGGAATGAAATGTAAAGGCGTTCTCGGTGTAATGGTCACTCCCGCCCCTGTGGGAAACAATCCGCCTATGCTTGCCGACAACCTGCCGTCCGCCGTGGCTTTGGCATATAAGATATCAGCCACCTGCCGCTGCACGTCACTATTATGGCTATGCCCCAATATCACGGCTGATGCGCGGGACACCGCACGTTGAATCTGCAACATCATTTTGCCGGGTGTAAAAAACAGATAGATAGTCGGGCTTTTAGGAACAAACTTGGCAAAGAAAGGCTGATAAGCCCCCAATCGTTGTTCACTGACCGCTACCACAATCCGTTTATAAGCAGCCAACGAATCACGCAACTTCTGATTTTCCTGTTCAGTCTGATTGGCACGAAGACGGAAACGGACCAATGAAGTATAACGGGACATCTGACTCGCCAGCGCATTCGTCTCACCCGGTTTTCCGACTTCGAGCAATGCAATCTTCTGTTCCTTGTCCGCGTGCAACGGTAAAATATGGTTCTTATTGTCCACCACAGTAATCGCCGCCCAATTCAACCGACGGATTAAATCGCGCGTCTGAGGAGTGTTAATACGCTGTTCCAAACCGGATACTTGCACAAACGGCTTTTTCTTTAATCCCAGTGCATATTTATAAGTCAGCACCTTACGGCATTTACTCTCAATATCCTCCCGGCTCAACTCCCCTTTTTCAATGGCTTCCAATACGGCGGATATCTCCGCTTTCAGATTACGGGGAGCCAGCACCATATCATTTCCCGCTTTCAATGCTTGCAGACTGACACTTCCATTCCCCGACACCCCTTTCATGGCAAGCGCATCTGTAAATATCAGCCCTCTAAAAGCCAATTCGTCCGTCAACAAATCATACACCACATTGCGGGACAATGACGATGGGAGTCCGCCCACCGGTTCTATAATGGGCACTTGCAAATGGCCGACCATCATACCGCCCAATCCTGCCCGGATCGCTCTTTTAAAAGGATAAAGTTCCACACTGTCCAACCGCTCGCGAGTGAAAGGAAGCACAGGCAACGCCTTATGCGAATCAATATCCGTATCTCCATGACCGGGGAAATGCTTGCATACAGACAGTACTCCTCCTTCTTCCAGACCGGATGCGTAAGCGATAACCTTATCTGCCACCTGCATCGGATTTTCTCCGAAAGAACGGGTATTAATCACCGGATTCTTCGGATTGATATTCACATCCGCCACCGGAGCAAAATTAACCTGAGCCCCAATCTGTTTGCACTGGCGGGCTACTTCACGCCCATACGCATGAATCAACCGATTGTCCTGAATACAGCCCAGCACCATATTTCTCGGGAAAACAGGTGTGCCGCGCAAACGCATTGCCAGCCCCCATTCTCCATCGAAAGTAATCATAACAGGTACTTTGGCTTGCCGCTGCGCTCGATTCGTCAAGTTGACCTGGTTCTGCAGTTTTCCACCGGAAAAAAGAAGTCCGCCCACTTTATAAGTATCAACGGCTTCACGCAGCAATTCCAGATTTCGTTTGGTATCCACAGGAGCGATGGTATAGATAAATAACTGCCCGACTTTTTCTTTGAAGGAAAGCCTATCCATTACCGAGTCTACCCAATGGCGGCAGTCCTTGTTCTGGAGAGCCTTATATACCAACTGCGGTTCAACGGCAGCAGCATTTTGAGCCGAACCCGTTACCGGTCCGGCTGAAATAAGAAATAAAAACGCTAAGATTGAGGAAAGTTTCTTCATTTATGTTCCAAAGTCAAATCAAGACGGCCTACACGCACACCACTCTTCCCCGTGTGCATGACAGCCACTTCTTCTCCATCCATGTTCAAATATGTTTTCGGGCCTTTCATAAAGGTGTGCGAATGCCCGCCCAAAATCACATCGATATTACGTGTATTCGCCACCAGGCGTTCGTCCATCTGAATTCCCAAATGCGACAGACATACCACAACATCACATCCTTTCTCTTTCAGCAAAGCAGCCACTTCATTCGATACCCCGACCGGGTCCTCATAAACTACTCCTTCACATTTATTAGCCTGAATCAGTCCTTCCGGTTCCGCTCCCAGACCGAAGACACCTATTTTCAAACCATATTTCTCTAAAATAACGTATGGCTTTACAATATCCTTCAATACCGTAGCTTCCAAATTATAATTGGCACAGACTACCGGAAACTTTGCCATCTTGAAAATACGCGCCATGTTATCCACATCGAAATCAAACTCATGATTGCCGATAGTCATCGCGTCATAGCCCATTTCGTTCATCAACTTAATTTCCACTTCCCCCTGGAACATATTATAATAGGGAGTCCCCTGCGAAATATCCCCGCAATCGAACAACAATACATTGTCGTGCTCTTTGCGGAACTGTTCAAGGAAAGTAGCCCGGCGGACAAATCCTCCTTCATTATAATTGCGGTCACCTTTCTGATTGACCGGTTCAATGCGACTATGCACATCGCTAGTCTGCAAAAGTATAAGTTCTTTAGTATCCTGCGCAAATAGGGAAAAGGCAAAGCTTACCGCCAGGCACAGCAGGAAAGATATCTGAATTCTTCTCATATCCAACATTTTTAGGTTCTCCTTTTTTATTTTATAGAAATACGTCCATCCAGTCTGGAGGTAATCAGCTTACCTTCGGCAGTCTGCTTCCGCACATATTCAAGAAACAGGCCGCGCAAAGTAGCGTTCTCCGGACACACACGTTTCTCCGCTTGCAGAAGAGCGTCCATCCGCCCGTTTCCATCCGCCAGATAATCGATGGTAGCTACCGTATAAGATTGGTCATCCTTCACCGGTTGTCCGCCAATGGTTACATTCAGCAGTTCGCCTTCCTTACTGATTTCCATACGAATGCCGCTCACTCCTTCTCCATGCAAGGAAGCGATAGCCTTAAAAAGACGTTTCATGTCCGTCCCCTTCATTGTCAACACACAAAGCGAATTCTCGAAAGGAAGGATTTCGAAGATTTCACCAACGGTGATATCTCCCTTCGGCAGGATATTGCGCAACCCTCCCATATTTACCAATCCCATATCGGCAGGTTTACCCAATACCCGAACCGCCGCCTGCTGCAACACACCTGCCACAAGATTGGAAAGGAGGCTTTCCGGATTCCCTTTATCCATTATCATTTCACTGGTGCCAATGACTTCATACATCATCGCATCTACTTTGTCCTTATAGGGCTTCAATATCTCAGCAGCTCTTTTGTCGGGATTCGCATCCCAGACTGAATCGATCGTAATCATACTGCCTTTTACTCCAACCACTTCGTAGTTAGCCGTGGTTTCCCGTGCCGAGCGACAGGACGTAAAGAGGAAACCTCCCGCCAACACGGCTACAATCAGATACTTCACATAAGTCTGTTTCATGTTCGCTATTTTTAGATATGCTACAAATATACGAAAACATTTGGCTATCTGACAAATAATTCGTTACTTTGCACCGCTTTCGCGCAATCGCTGTCAAGAGAAGAGAT
>ERZ827037.3328-NODE-3328-length-10896-cov-2.182363_pt1 | contig 10896 bp, 8 predicted proteins | sample MGYA00519924_ERZ827037 | MGnify/ENA primary metagenome ERZ827037 (study PRJEB31778, sample SAMEA3449250) | human gut metagenome | biome: human gut; feature: human-associated habitat; material: faeces | place: United Kingdom | collected 2010/2012 ...
CTTCTTTGATCTGGATCTCTCCGTCATATCCGCAGACATCACAGAAATCACTCTTGGTATTCAGCTCTGCATACATGATGTTATCATAGATAAACTTCATAACAGAGAGAACTGCCGGAATATTCTGCTTCATATTCGGAACTTCCACGTAGCTGATGGCTCCTCCTGGAGAAAGCTTCTGGAATTCAGACTCGAATTTCAGCTTGGAGAATGCGTCGATCTCCTCAGTAACGTGAACGTGATAGCTGTTTGTAATATAATTCTTATCCGTAACTCCTGGAATGATGCCAAAACGCTTCTGGAGACATTTGGAAAACTTGTATGTGGTGGATTCCATCGGAGTGCCATATACAGAGTAGCTGATGTTCTCAGCTGCCTTCCACTGGGCACATTTGTCATTGAGGCGCTGCATAACCTTCAGCGCAAACGGACGAACCTCAGGGTCTGTATGAGGCTTTCCGTACATTCTCATGCACATCTCATGGAGACCTGCATATCCAAGTGAGATCGTAGAATAGCCGTCATAAAGAAGCTTGTCAATGGTCTCACCCTTCTTAAGCCGTGCAAGAGCACCATACTGCCACAGGATCGGGGCAACATCGGAAACTGTGCCAAGAAGACGCTCATGTCTGCAGCGGAGTGCTCTGTGGCAAAGCTCCAGGCGCTCCTCCAGAATCTCCCAGAACTTATCAAAATCGCCGTCTGAGGAGCAGGCTACATCTACAAGGTTAATGGTAACAACACCCTGGTTAAAACGACCGTAGAACTTGTAGGAACCGTCCGGGTTCTTCTGTTTCTCCTCAACGGTAAGGAAGGAACGGCATCCCATGCAGGTGTAAACATTGCCGTTTTTTAACTGGCGCATGATCTTGGCTGAGATGTAATCCGGAACCATACGCTTGGCAGTACATTTCGCTGCAAGCTCTGTGAGGTACCAATATTTGGAATCCTCGTGGATGTTATCCTCATCCAGCACATAGATCAGCTTCGGGAATGCAGGTGTGATCCACGCACCGCGCTCGTTCTTAACACCCTGCATACGCTGCTTCATAACTTCCTCGATGATCAGTGCAAGGTCATCACGGGTGCGTCCCTCCGGAACTTCATCAAGATACATGAAAATCGTTACAAATGGTGCCTGTCCGTTACAGGTCATAAGAGTGATCAGCTGGTACTGGATCGTCTGGATACCACTCTGGATTTCATCCTTCAGTCTGCGTTCCGATACCTTCTGGATGATCTCATCATCAAGAGGCTCACCGCAAGCCTTACGTTCCTCGATTACCTTGTTACGGATCTTCTGGCGGCTGATGTCTACAAAAGGAGCCAGATGGGCGAGAGAGAAGGACTGTCCGCCGTACTGATTGCTGGCTACCTGTGCGACGATCTGTGTGGTAACGTTACATGCGGTAAAGAAGCTGTGAGGCTTCTCAATCAGTGTCTGGCTGATAACCGTGCCGTTCTGGAGCATATCCTGCAGATTGATCAGGTCACAGTTATGCTCACGCTGTGCGTAGTAATCGGAATCATGGAAATGAATGATTCCCTCGTCGTGAGCCTTTACGATCTCCTCAGGAAGAAGAACACGCATGGTCTGGTCCTTGCTGACCTCGCCTGCCATGTAATCACGCTGGGTAGAGTTAATAGTAGGGTTCTTATTGGAGTTCTCCTGCTTGGCATTCTCATTAATCTGGTCAAGAAGAGCAAGGATGCTGTCGTCTGTGGTATTGGACTTGCGGGTAAGCTCTCTCTTGTAGCGATAGCGCACATACTTCTGTGCAACCTCATAACCGCGCATCTCCATAATGCCGGTCTCTACCATATCCTGAATATCTTCCACATTGACAGCGTGGGAGGATTCAAGGGCACGGGTGGCAATCATATCAGCAAGCGCTGTGATCTGGTAATGACTCAGCCTGTGAAGCTTGGGAACCTCCTCATTCGCTTTTTCAACGGCGTTGATGATCTTCGCCTTATCAAAAATAACTTCCACGCCATTTCGTTTAATGACGTTTGCATTGACCTCAGTACTCATTCTTTCAAATCCCTCCATATATTGTGTTTAAATCTTTGATTACATACTAGATGTTGTGCACTATCAATATTACAGTATTCTACAGAAAAGTCAAGGTCAAAACCATTGATTTTAAAAATCTGTGAAATGTGCTGAATTTTCGTCAGCAGGACAGAAGAATCATTCGGTGATCTCCGGTATAGAGTTCCTGAAATGTGCGGAATCATCGGGGTTATTCCGTATGTGAAATTTTACCGTACACAATAAAACAGTTACTGGATGACCAGTAACATGCTTTGTATGATTTCGCGCCGCAGCTGTGAACAATGTTCACAAAAACACCTGGCGGAATACTGCCTTCTGAATAGTTATGGGGCATGAACAAAGGGCTGCCTTGGGCAACCCTTTCTCGCGTCCGCATCTTCCTCTATTATACTTGGAAAAAAATAAAAATCAACCCTTGACACCACCAGAAGTGAGTCCTCCAACCAGATTTTTTTCGATTCCGACGAACAGAATCACAACTGGAACAATTGCATAGAGGGAAGCAGCAAACAGATACTGCCACTCGATCATATTGTAACCGTTGAAAATATTGATACCAACGGTGAGAGGCTTGAAGGTATCAGTGGAGATCAGTGTCAGTGCCACTGTATATTCGTTCCAGGCGTTGATAAATACGAAAATAAGCGCTGTAACGATACCAGGTGCAGCAACAGGCAGAAGGATCCTTAAAAGGGCATGTACGCGGTTACAGCCGTCAATAGTGGCAGCCTGCTCCATCTCAGGGGAGATGCTCAGGAAAGTACCGCGGAGCAGCCAGATAGCAAATGCCTGGTTAAATGCTGCGTTGATAAAGATCAGGCCGATAATGCTGTTGGTAAGATGGAACGCCATCATAACCTTGTAGATACCGATGAGAAGTACAACCGGTGCGAACATCTGGGAGACAATAACAAATCCCAGAAAAGCAGTCTGGCCTTTGAATTTCATTCTGGACAGGGCATAAGCAGCTGGGATACCGCAGACCATAGCCAGAAGAGTGGAGCCTCCTGCGATCACAATGGAGTTCATCATGTAATTGCTCATGGGAGCCAGCTTCCATACGTCTGTGAAGTTGGACCAGATGGCCTCAACAGGGAAAATAGTTCCATTCATGGAAAAGATTTCCGCGCGGCTTTTAAGAGCAGTACATACAGTTACAAAATATGGGTATAAAGTTATCAGACAGATGGCGATGATCACTACATAGAGCAATACACGCAAAACTGTGTTTCTGGTATTTTTTTTCTTAACTGAAGCATTGGTGTTTGCCATATTATTCGTCTCCTTTCTTCAGTACGGAAACCATGTACAGGCTGGCGCAGAAAAGAAGAATCAGGAAGCCGATAACAGATACGGCTGCTGCCTGTCCCTGTTTGCCGTTGTAGAAGGCCAGTTTGTACAGATAGGTAACCAGGGTGTCGGTACGGTTAGCAGGGTCACCCTTGGTTATGGTCCATATGATCGGAAAAGAGTTAAATACGTAGATAATGTTCAGGATGGTACTGATGGTAAGATTCGGACGTACCAGCGGGATGGTGATCTGGAACATTTTCTGCCAGTAGCTGGCTCCGTCTACGGCTGCTGCCTCATAGTAGCTGGCATCAATACTCTGCAGACCGGAAAGTACGGTAAAGGTTACAAATGGAATGGTAACAAAAATACCGCAGGCAATTTCCCAGGCGAAATAAGCACCGGCAGTAGGAGTCCAGTTCACAGCGTGGTCAATAATGCCAAGCTTCATCAACAGTGTATTTAAGGTACCGTAATCTGTGTCGATGATGAATTTCCAGATACTTGCCTGAACGATCAGGGTTGTGGCCCATGGGAAAACAACAACGGCACGTGCAAGCTTACGGCCTTTAAATTCATTGTTGAGGAGGATTGCAAGGATAAATCCAAGGAGTGTGGAGATGCCGACTACGGCAACGGTCCACACAAGGGTGTTTTTCAGCACCATGGCAAAAACAGGGCTGCTTGTTACCTTGCGGAAATTTTCCAATCCGGCGAAGCCTTTGATCAGACCAGCTTTGCTGACGTCGCTTAAGGCCATACGGAATACAAAGATAATAGGAACCAGGATGAAAATTGCCATGAGAAGGACACTTGGCAGGATCCATATATATGGTTCCACTTTTTTGAATTTTTTCTTCACAGGGATACCTCTCTTTTTATAAAAATAGCGTTGACGCTGCGCAGACAAGCACAGAAAACGGCGTTTGTTACGCAGAAAAACAGAACCTTCTTGTGACAAATACAAGAAGCAGCGTTTGCTTCGCAAAAAGGTGGAACCTTCTTGTGCCTGGCACAAGAAGTAGCGTTTGCTTCGCAAACTTAAAAATGGACCGGACCCGTAAGTCCGGCCCATTATCTTCCTCGTAATGGGAAAAACAGTGGATTAAGATCAGCCAGCGATTTCTGCCTGAAGGTCATCCAGTAATTCCTGAACGTCGCCGCCAAGAAGAGCATTCTGCTCTACGTTGATAACGCCCTGTTTTACATCTGCCCATTCTGCTTTCGCTGTTGGATAGAATTTACAGCTGTCTAAGATATCAATCCAGCTTGCCATATCTTCGTTAGCTGCTGCGAGAGCCTCGCCGCCGGACTTGGTTGCCGGAAGGAATCCCTCCATGTCAACCCACTCTGTATAACGGGCATCATCATAGAAATAATCAAAGAATGTGGAGATAGCAGCTTTCTCATCATCTGAGTAGTCGTTATCGAAGCACATGAAGCGGTCCATAACACCTGCAGATACAGACTCGCCTGTATTGGAAGGAATGGAAGCAACGCCGTAGTTTACTTCATTTCCGCCTGTAGCAATGTAGGTAGGTAAGCTGTTCGGTGCGATGAGCATAGCAACCTTACCTGCGCCGAACATATCCTGCAGATCGTAACGGGTATCGTTAGCAGGATCGGTGTTTGTGTAACCGGAATTTACAAGATCGATTGCGTACTGGATTGCTTCAACGTTCTGCTCACTGTTCAGTGTCCAGTTACCTTCATCGTCAACAAATCCGCCGCCGTTGTTCCAGGTGTAGTATGCGAATGCTGCCTGACCTTCGTCAGTAGTCATATCGATACCCCATGGATAAATGCTGTCATCATAAGCTTTAAGGGCTTCACAAGCAGCTTTCAGCTCATCCCATGTAGTAGGAACTTCTACGCCTGCTGCATCAAGGATGTCTTTGTTATAGTACATAGCACGTGCAGATGCAAGATCCGGGATAGCCCATACAGTTCCGTCTACTTCAGACTGTGCAAGGAATGCATCGTACATCTTGCTGTAGGTCTCTTCAGAAACAACGTCCTGGATAGGAAGAAGGAGATCATCTGCCTGATAATCTGCGAATACGTCGATATTCAGGACATCAGGAGCTTCGCCATTGGCGATACGGGTATTTACTACGGTGTAGATATCGTTCCAGGAAACAACCTCTACGTTCAGGTTAATGTCCGGGTTTGCTTCATTAAATTCTGTCACGAAGTTCGCCCACCAGTCAGCAGTCTGCTGGCCATACTGTGCAGCAATGACATTTATGTCTACTTTGTCTGCGGCGGATGCGGTGACCGGAGCCATGGAGAGAGCCATTGATAAAGCTGCGCCTGTTGCTAAAACCTGTTTCATTTTCATAAGTATTACCTCCCTTTAGATACGAGTTGAGGCATTCCATAGATACATCCTTGTACCAAATGGAGTGCCTCTCTGTAGAAAATAGCATACAACAAAAACAGTCAGATGTCAACAGAAATTGGTGAAAAAAACAATGAAAAATATCAAAAACAAAGAAAAACACAACGAAATACACAAAAGAAAAAACAAAAAACCACAAAAGCCATGGAAAAAATGTAGAGAGTAGAATAAAATAACAGATAATTTATAAAAAATTATACAAAAAACGAGAAGTATAGTACGAAATCATACAAATCAGGATTTCTTTGCTCACGAAGAAATTACGATAACCAGGATTTGGTTAAAATGTGGTTTGACATTTCAGGGGCGGATATTATACAATCATATTTAATCGAAAAAAATTCAGGAAAGGAGTATGCGGCAGTCAAAAAGAACTGAGAGGGTAAGCCCTGATGGCATGCACTGCTGCAGAACATAAAATGGAAGAATTATACGCTGCAATTGAGAAAAAAATCAAAGCTTCCGGTTATCCGCGTGAGATTTCCGGTGCAGATGTGTATGATGATATCTGCGACCAGATCGAGGGAAAAGAGAACGGAAGCTATATTCTGCTGTCCAAGTTTGAGGATGATGTAATCTTTGAGTATCATATCACGGTAATGGATGATGATTTTAATCTCGGGGTTCTTACCATGCGTACGCCTGAGGGAGTATTTGAGACCGATTTTGATGAATAAAAGAATTATTCAGACACGCTCTGGCAGAAGAGTTTGCCATACGAAATATCCTGTAAGGTAAGAAATCAGGAAGAGTCTGGATTAAGAAATACCAAAATACAATATTAAGAAATACATAGAAAGTGTGCATAGAATGAAAGTATTGGAAATTATTTTGCCCGTACTGGTGATGATCCTTCTGGGCATGGCCTGCAAGCGGCTGAAACTGCTGGATCAGAATGGAATTAACAATATGAAGCTTCTGGTGACCCAGATCATGCTTCCTGTGGCAATTTTCCATGCCCTTGCTACGGCAGAATATAATAAAGAAACCGGAATTCTGGTTGGAATCATGTTTGTAATGCTGGTTGTTTCCTTTAGCATCGGTTTTTTACTCCGTCCGCTTATGCCGGCAGAGCGTTACCGGAAATATCTGCCCTTTATGGTCAGTGTATACGAAGGCGGTTCCATGGCCTATCCTTTATATACCAGCCTTTGCGGAGCGGAGAATCTTTCCCAGATCGCTGTGCTGGATATTGCAGGTCTTCTGTTTGGCTTCAGCGTCTATATGGGAATGCTCGGACAGGTGGAAAACGGGGAAAAGATCGATCCGGGAAAACTGTTTTCCAGTGCAATACGTACACCGGCGTTTATTGCAAGTGTGTTGGGAATCATTGCCGGACTTACCGGTGTGGTGCAGAAGCTTCTTGCCGGACCGTTTGCAGGTACCTATACAAGTGTGGAGAACATTCTCACCACTTCCATAACCTCAGTTATTCTGCTGGTGGTAGGATTCAGCATTGAATTTGATAAGAAACTTCTTTCCCCATGTATCAGGACCATTGTACTTCGTATTCTTCTTCAGGCAGTCATGATCGGGGGAGTGCTGCTGGCAATACATTACATAGTGGGAGATCATCTGCTTTTGAACCTTGCAGTGATCAGCTACATGTCCGCTCCAGCCACATTCAGTATGCAGACCTTCCTGAAGAGTGAGGATGGAAGCGCTTATGTTTCCACCACCAATTCTCTGTATTGCCTGGTATCCATACTGGTGTATGTGGTCATGGCATTTGTAGTTTATTGATGCAGAAAAAGAAAGCTTCAGACAGTATCATTTTTGATATTGTTCTGCAGCTTTCTTTTTTTGTTGGATTCAGGGAAAATATACTGCAAAGTGGGGCGTGCAGATTGCGGGAATGATTTTTCAGATACGCTCCAGAGTGTGTCTGCATGCAACCTCTCTGCTTTGCTTATGGATGAGAAACGGCTGTTTTCTGTATGCGCAGCATAATTTTTGCAGTAAAAACACCATTTTCATAAGTGAAGCTGCTGTCTCCTCCGTTTTTTTCTGCAATGTGGCGGACAGACTGGATTCCCACTCCGTTTCCGGGACGCTTGGACGACTGGAAAATATGATTTTTCTCCTGTATTTTCCCTTCAAAGGTATTTTCCACCTGGATCAGGAGAAGGTGCTTATGATGAAGGTAAACCTCTGCATGGATTCTCCTGTTGAAAGGCTTTGCTTTCAGGCTGGCTTCCAGAGCATTTTCCAGAAGGTTGGAGAGAACCAGGCACATATCGATCTGGTCTATGGAAATGTGGGCTGGCAGATCTGCCTTTGCCTGGAAAGGAATGTTCTCCCGTTTTGCCAGAGCGGCATAATGGCTGATCACGCTGTCGGCCGCCTGGTTTTCACAAAAATGCAGGTCGTAGTCTGGAATTTTACTGTTTGCATTGGAAAGGTATTCTTTTATTTTTTCCAGATCTCCCTTTTCAGCCAGGGAAGAAAGCTGCAAAAAGTGATGGCGGATATCGTGTCGTGCCTGCCTTGCCTCCTCTATGGCAGAGCAAAGGTTCTCATATCGTGCCTGCTGAAGGGAGAGAAAATGGTTTTCCTGCTGAAGCCTTGCATTTTTATTCAGGCTGTTGGCCATCATAAGAAACATTGTGTAAAACAGCATGAGAATTATAAGAAGCACCAGGCTGATCACAATGTAGCCCTGCAAAATACGTCCGGTATACAGAGTTCCCTCATATTTGGGAATCATAAACAGGTTCAGACCTATAAAAATCAGTGGCAGTATCCAGAAAACATACCAGGTCTGGGCTAAATTTTCGTCATCGATCATAGTGCGGGCTGCATGGGAGGCCGGGTACCAGGCGGCAGCAACGAACAGCAGACATATTACATTGTAAAAAATACCGGCACTGGTGTGAAACCAGATCTCTGTTTCCGGAAGTCCAAGTCTTTCTGCCACAATGGCATTCACTGCTCTGGAAAGGCTGTTTACACAGGCAAAGACCGCACATACTGCCAAAAAAATGCTACCGGATTTCTTACCACGCATTCAATCTTGCCGGATACGTGAAAGACGAGATGTAGAACATGTTAAAAAAGTAACAAAATCCTCCTTCCAAGAGACAGATCCCTGCCAGAAGAGGTGCAAGCCATGCAGCCAGCCTGCCGGGCGATTGTTTCAGATAGGTCTGTACCGGCAGATAAGCAAGGTGCATACCGGAAATCATTACCGTAAGCTCCAGAACAGGTCTTAATAGTGTATTCATATTCAATGTCCCCTTTGAAACAGAAAATCCATAAAAGTCTGTCTTGCATTTTTAACCAGCTTCCGGCTGACGGAAATCCGGGTTTCATCGTCCAGGATAAACAGGGCTCCATCAAAATCAACAGCATGCTCCAGATTGATCACAACGCCTCTGCTGCAAAGATAAAATCTTGAATCCATTTTCAGGGATGCAGTAAAGGCTTCGAAGGACTGGCGGGTGATCAGCTCTTTGCCGCCGGTAGTGTGAATATGGATCATATGGGAAAAATGTTCTGCGTATATAATATGTCGAAACGGAACCTGTACATTGCTTCCATTTACTTTTATATCTATGTATTTTCCGGAATCCGGGATCCGGGAAAGAACCTCATCGATCAGGTCAGAAATTTCATTTTCGGGATATGGCTTCACAAGGTAGTGCATGGCACGGACCTTGAACCCATCCAGAGCATGATCCGTAGAAGTGGTAGTAAAAATTAAAAGTGCATCCGAGTCAAATGTCCGAAGCTCTCTGGCAGTCTCGATCCCATTTGCACCACTCATGTAGATGTCCAGAAAAACGACGGTGAAAGGACGTTCCTTTGCCGCAATAAGAAAATCTTCTCCATTTTCAAATTCAAATAAATTTACGTGAATCCCACGTCTGGAAAGCTGTTTCGTCAGTACGTCTGCGAGCTTGTCACGCTCTTCTTTAATGTCATCAACAATTGCAATTCTCATAATGGTTTCCTTTGTTTTGTGATAGGTTTATTATAATACCATTCGCGCCATTTTCCAACACTTCGTGACAGAATTATTGAAATATGATGTGGTTTAATTATAATAAACCTATGACTATTAAATCTGGTACCATTTAATTTCGTTTGCATCCATATGAAGCGGGAAGCTGCTGCCATCTCCTTTATAGACAACTGTATCCTGTGGCTCGTAAGTATTGTTTACGACACAGTACTTGCCATTCTTTACATAAGCGTGGACTTCTACATTATAATTGGTGGAATACCATCGGTTCAGTTCGTTCTCTGCAGATGCAGACCAGAGAACCGCACGGTAGAGTACACGGCTGTTTCTGAAGCTGTATGGAAGTCCGCTGATGTAAACACCGCGGCCTTTTCCAAAGGTTTTTACTGCCATCTGAACCTCATGGTCATTCTGGATCAGAATCTGGGTTTCCGGAAGTGCAAAAATATTCTTTTTGCCCTCGCCGAAGTCCACATCACCTTCTACATCAGCCAGAATAAAGTGGTCTCTGTGTTCCTCCCAGTTGTATTTATCGGTATTTAAATTGAAGCCTCTTTCTTCTTCCACACCCAGTACATCATCCAGCTGGAAGAATTTTCCCTGCCACTGATGGGCTGCAGGCTCGCCAACTCCGATGAAACCGCCACCATTGTAAACGAACTCCTTTACAGCAGTAATAATGGTCTCATTTACCCAGTACTCGCCGCCGCTTTGTGCAGTATCCGAATCCCCTACATTGATCACAACATCAAATTTTTTCAGCAGATCCTTATCTGCCAGAATATCATCAAAACTGATAAAGGCTACATCAAACGGTGCACCACTCAGAGCTTCGATAATACCAAAATAGGAGTAATTCTGTTTGTAGTAAAGGCCATGATGAACCATATGATTGCCCCATGCACGCATTTTACCCCAACAGTTTAAGACAGCCACTTTCTTTACGCAGTACGGAGTAACTCCCTGGATATTATCGTAAAGAGTACGAAACTCCTGGCAAACTTCTTTAATATAATCCACAAAATCCGGGAACTGAATGGCAAGCTTCAGATATCCGCCGTAACCGATTCTCTGGATCGGACTTCTAAGGATCGCCCGTCTCGCAGTCACCCAGTTGATTTTCGCCTCTTTTACCGGATCTCCACCCTCATGGAAGGTATCCGGGAAGAAATATGGCAAAAA
>ERZ827037.3329-NODE-3329-length-10895-cov-3.926199_pt1 | contig 10895 bp, 13 predicted proteins | sample MGYA00519924_ERZ827037 | MGnify/ENA primary metagenome ERZ827037 (study PRJEB31778, sample SAMEA3449250) | human gut metagenome | biome: human gut; feature: human-associated habitat; material: faeces | place: United Kingdom | collected 2010/2012 ...
GCCGCCTTTTCTGCACCGGAGACACTGTCTCCGGTCTTTTTTCAGATCAGTCAGCCCCGGCCTTCTTTGAGAGCCGGTGCCGTTGTCCCTTCTCTCCTCTCAGATGTCCAGGGAGAAGGACGCCTTCATCATCCCCTCGTGGGGGCCTTCGGCAAACCATTGAACGATCTCGTCCAGCGCCTCCCGGGACACATAGTCCCCGCCGTTTCGGAACAGCTCCACCATCTCCCGGTCCTGCTCCGTGGCAGCATCCCCCTTGGCCTGGATCTTTTTCTCCACAGACCGGCCCATGTGGCGCATCAGGAACTTCTGGATGCCCCGGAGCTTTTCCGGTGCATAGCCGCCCCGCAGGTAAAAGATCCGGGCGCCGTGGTCGCTGAAGCCTCCGTTGATCTTGGCTTCCGTCCACAGGTCACCGTTTCCGGTGGGATTCATGCCCACGATGGCCACGCCCCGGATCACATACCGCTCAATGAGCGCATCCAATCCCTTGACCGTTCCGGCTTCCAGACAGCCCATATAGAAAATCTCACTGTGGGCAGGCACCTCTTTGGCTGCTTCCTTGGCAGACCAGGCCGGCACACCGGTGGCCTCCGACAGCAATTCGGCGTATCGTTTCGTAAATCCCGTCCGGGATGTATAGACAATAGCTCTCATGCAATGTGCTCCTCTCTTTTACCTGCCGGCGAGATCGTCCTCCGGCGTTTTCTTTCGTCCCCACTTCCGGCCCGGCTTTTTCTCCGTGCCCTCCTGGATCCCCTCCAGGACCATGCGGAAATTGCTCATGAAAAGCAGCTTCATAAATGCCAAAAGGCCATCCCGGGTCTCCTTGTCCAGGTCCTTCATGGCCTTCACCATAGCGCCGGCGGCCTTGAAGCTGTCAGATTGCAGGTCCCGCAGCGTCACGGCACCGGAGGCTGTGAGCACGGTGAAAAGCGCGTCTACAAACCGCTCCCGCTGCTCCACGCTCATGCCCTGGACCCAGCTTCGGAGTTTGAGATCGCTGAGGTGGGCCTGGCGGGTCATCTGCCGCAGTGTCACAAAATGGTTTCCCATAACCTGCCAGGAAAAGCCGTCGTGCTGGAGAAATCCCAGCTGGTCGCTGTCCACCACGGTATAGGACTCCTCATGCTCCAGCAGCATCCCCACCACAGAGGACTTGGGGACGATGGAATAGATCCGCTCCTCCAGTCGGCGGTGCTGGGGAAGATCCAACAGATCCTCGTGAAAGCCCGGGCCGTCGTTGGACCACACCGCAGCGATCCGCCGCTGCACCGCTGCCGGGCAGAACACCCCTGCGTACACCGCCAGGTTCCCACCCTTGGAGTGGCCGCCCAGCCGCAGCTTCCGCCGGGGATACTGCCGGGCCACCTCCGTTAGATACGCCACCGCCTTTTTCTGGGCGGGCACCTCCGGCATGCAGGCAAGATCAAAGTCCTCTTTCCATCCCGCCAGAGTGTCGTCAGTCCCCCGGAAGGAGAGGTAGAAGAGACCGTCCCCGGTCTCAATGGTCAGCGCCGCGAACTGTTCTCCCTTCCCCACATCCAGATGATCCACAAAGCAGCTAAGCTTCATGTCCCGAAAGCGGGGCGCGGCAGCCATTTTCCGGAGCATCTCCGGGATGGCATCCGGCACCAGCACACCCATGTCGATCTTCTCCCCCGACGGGAACCGGGCGAAAAATGTATCTGCAGCCCGACTCAGCGGTACGCCTTCCCCCTGTCCCGGCGGCGGGACGATCCCGCCGAAATCTACAAACGACAGCTCCGCCAAAATCAGATTGTCCACCTCGTTGAACGGAGATTGCCGCAGCGTCAGGTCTCCCCGCCAGTCCAGATAATCCAGAAGGTTTGCCATGGGCCGCCTCCTTTGCGCACATTTTCACTGCCTTTATTATATGCAGGATCGCCGCCGCATACAAGATGCCTTTCAATTTTCCGGTCTATTTCGGACGGGCCGTTCATAGTCTCTACCATCACGACCGAGAGGTGACGACATGACGACTCAGACCCGCAACGAGGTGCTGCTGGAGGGAACTCCTCTGGACGCTCCGCAGTTCTCCCACGAAAACCACGGCACCCGCTTTTACCGCTTTTTCCTGGAGGTCCCCCGCCTGTCCGGTACGCCGGACACCCTGCCGGTCCTGCTGCCGGAGGTTTTGCTTCCACAGATCCCCGGAGACGGCCCCCTGCAGATCCGGGGGCAGCTGCGCTCCTTCAATAACCGCAGCGGCGTGGGCAGCCGATTGGTTCTGACGGTATACGCACTGGACATTCAGCCAGGCGCGGGAGAGGCCTGCAACCAGATCTTTCTCACCGGTTCCTTATGCAAGCCGCCGGTCTTCCGGCGGACGCCGCTGGGCCGCAGCATCTGCGATCTGATGCTGGCCGTCAGCCGCCGCTATGGCCGGGCGGATTACCTGCCGGTCATCACCTGGGGCCAGCTGGCGGTGCAGGCCAGCCGTCTGACGGTAGGCGATCCGGTGGCCCTGGAGGGACGGGTGCAGAGCCGGGTCTACCACAAAGTCACCGAAGAGGGCACGCAGGAACGGGTCGCCTATGAGGTCTCGGTGATGCACCTGCTGGAAACCGAAGCGGCGGAGTCCCAACCCGCACCCCCGCAATCTTGAGCCAACCGCTTGCTTCACCGGAATCTCACCGGAGACAATCAGCAGTACGGCTTGCCGCTCCCAGCGCGGCAGAATACGTTCTGAACCCCCAATCTTCCATAAACAGTCGTGCCCCGGGCTTTTGCCCGGGGCATTCGTTATTTGGTGGGAAAACCGAATTTCCCCCGCATGGAGAACAAAAACCTTAAAAATCCCTCAGGATAGGGAATGAAGCGGCCGTCCGCCGCCATGGCCTCCGCCTCCTCCAGCGTCACCCAACGCACCTGGGCCACCTCTTCCGGCTGGAGCTTCAGGACCTTCAGGTCCACATCCCGCTCCACCAGGAAGAAATCGTCAAATCCCTGAGGAAAGTTTACGCTCAGCGTGGCCCGTACGCCTGTCAGGTCCAGAGGATACCCCAGTTCCTCCCGGCATTCCCGCTCTGCCGCCATGCGGCTGTCCTCCCCGGCGTCCACACCTCCGGCAGCGGACACGTCCCACCGGTCCGGCCAGATCACCTTGCAGGAAGTCCGCTGCTGGACCAGCATCCGCCCGTCGGGTGCGAAGATGCAAACGTGCACCACCGTCCGGTACTCTCCCGGCTCCTTGTGCCCGTAGCGTTCTGACGTCTTTCCCAAAGGGATCCGGTTTTCATCGTACAGATCTACCAACTCCATATTCTGCTCCTCACTGGCGCCGCGCTGTCTCGTAATCGTCGCCCCGACGATAGAAGGGGCAGTCCCCGTTGGCTCCGCGGAGAAACCGCTCCATCTCATCCTCGTCCAGATCCATCGTACAAAACCAGGCGTCTACCTCATCATCATAATCGTAATGGACGCACTCTTCACAGTTGCCTGCCATACCTTCACCTCTCACAATAAGATCGCATAGATGCCGTCGATCATCAGCTTCCGCCGGATCACCAGCTCTTCCAGCGTACTTCGGCTCTCCTTGGGGGCCGCCCAGCACATACCGCATCCGGCGGAGATGGCCCGGGGGACCGGGATCAGCCGTCCCGGCACGTTTTCCTCCCGGCAGGCCGCTTCCATGGCCATGGAGGCAGCGGTAGTAGGAAAAGTCACCACGCATTTCTCCGTTTTTTCCCGCATGTCACCGAGCCTCCCGGGCCAGGATCCCCACGGCGCGGGCCGCCTCGTCGGTCTCCTCCTCCGTGCTGGCCCAGCACCAGGAAAACCGCACCGCGCCGCGCTCCGTGGTGCCCAGTGCCCGGTGGAGCCGGGGCGCACAGTGGGCACCGGGACGGGTGGCGATGTCAAACCGCTGGGACAATTCGTCGGACACCTCACCGGAATCCATACCGTCGATATTCAGCGACACGATGGGCGCCCGCTCCGGTGCCGACCAGTCTCCGTAGACCGTGACGCCGGGGATGTCCCGCACCGCCTCATAAAACCGGCGGGAAAGCCCCGCCTCATGGCGGCGGATGGTGTCCCAGCCCACCTGGGCGCCATAGTCCAGCGCGGCCCCCAGCCCCGCCAGGCCGTGGCTGTTGAGGGTCCCGGCTTCCAGACGGGTGGGATAGTCCATAGGCTGCGTTTCCGAATAACTGTGGACCCCGGTGCCGCCCACCAGCAGCGGCCGGATCTCCACTCCTGTTCCCACACACAGTCCGCCGGTACCCTGAGGGCCCAGCAGGCTCTTGTGGCCGGTAAAGCACACCACGTCGATGTGCTGGCGTTCCATATCAATGGGAAACGGCCCCGCCGTCTGGGACGCGTCCAGCACGAACAGCAGCCCGTGATCACGGCAGAACGCCCCTACCCGCTCCACATCCAGCACGTTTCCGGTGAGATTAGAACCGTGGGTACAGACCACCACCTTGGTATTGGGCCGCAGCAGACGTTCAAACGCCTCATAGTCCAACCGGCCCTGCCGGTCCGCAGGGACAAAGTCCACCTCTGTCCCCGCCGCCCGCAGGCGGTACAGGGGCCGGAGCACGGAGTTGTGGTCCCAGTCGGTTGCGATCACATGATCCCCCGGCCCCAAAAGGCCGTAAAGCGCAGTATTGAGGGCCTGGGTGGCATTGATGGTGAAGCACACCCGGTCCGGTGCCGGGCCGCCCAGCAAAGAGGCGATCTTTGTCCGCACCGCATAGACGGTCCTGGCCGCCGAAAGGGCGTCGGCATGGGTCCCCCGACCGCAGTTGCCAAAGCCCTCCATCGCCCCCAGCACCGCCTGGGTCACCCCCGGCGGCTTGGGCCGGGTGGTGGCGGCATTATCCAGATAGATCACGGCTTGATCACCTTCCCGGCAGTGGCCAGGTGCTCCACAATATCATACATATTGGTGACACCGCCCACCGCCAGACGGTCCGTCAGTCCGTAGAAGTTCAGGCAGGTGCCGCAGGTCAGAATCTCCACGCCCTGGGCCTCCAGCTTCTTGAGGTCTTCCAGCACCGGGGAGCCCTCCACCGTCAGGTGGGCGCCGCCGTTATAGAAGAGGATCGTCTTGGGCAGCTGCGGCAGCTGGCCCACCGCGAACAAAAAGCCCTTCATCAGCGTCCGGCCCAGCTCCTCACTGCCCCGCCCCATGGTCTCGGTCTCCACTGCCACCAGCAGATCGCCCCGGGCATCGGGGATACAGGCCGGCGCCGGCTCCTCCATGGGAGTCTCTCCCTTGGGGTCCGTCACTTCCATCCGAACGGCAAATTCCCGCTCGCCTACTTTTTCCGCCTGGACCGGAAGGTGATTTCCTGCAGCCATCCGGGTGAGGTTCTGCACGGCGATCTCATTGTCCACCCGCACCTCCAGCGTTCCCGGCTCCGTCATGGCCCGCAGGGCACGGGTGGCCTTCACTACCGGAATCGGGCACTGCTCTCCCACCGCGTTGACAAGAATGTTTTTCATGGATTGTTCCTCCCCCTGTTTTTTCGGCCGCTTTTTCCTGACCGGTATGGTTTTCTTTATTTTACCATAGTCGTTTGCTTTTACAAGAGGAAACGCTTTTTAGCGTTTGAAACAGATTCTTGCTTTTAAGGGGGGATCTGGGCCTAAAAGAGGTGCCCTAGGACACATGATCGCCCCGGCCCAAAACATGAATTCCGTTTGTTTTGCCCTTTTTCTTCAAATTTCTTGACAGCATCCGCATCAGCACGTAAAATAAAACGAGTTCCGCGGCAGAGGCATCTGCCGCCCATACACTGAAAGATCCGAGGCCAAGATCAATGATGAAAACACCTTTTGTCACAAAAGAACAGCTGGACGCCATTACCGCCCAGTATCCCACCCCGTTCCATATCTACGACGAGGCGGGCATCCGGGAAAACGCCCGCCGCCTGCGTGAGGCCTTCTCCTGGAATCCCGGCTATCGGGAGTACTTTGCTGTCAAAGCCACCCCCACTCCCGCCATTTTGAAGATCCTGAAGGAAGAGGGCTGCGGCTGCGACTGCTCTTCTCTCACGGAACTGCTGATGTCGGAAAAATGCGGCATTACCGGCGAAAACATCATGTTCTCTTCCAATGATACACCGGCGGAGGAATTCCAGCTGGCGGACAAGCTGGGTGCCATCATCAACCTGGACGATCTGACGCTGGTGGACTATCTGGAACAGTCCATCGGACACATCCCCCAAAAGGTCTGCTGCCGCTACAATCCCGGCGGCGTGTTCACCCTCAGCGAGACCCGGGAGGGTTTCCAGGTCATGGACAATCCCGGCGATGCCAAGTACGGTATGACCCGCGCCCAGATCGCTGAGGCCTTTACCCGCCTCCATGCCATGGGCGCCAAAGAGTTCGGCATCCATGCCTTCCTGGCCTCCAATACCCTCTCCAACGCCTACTATCCCGCCCTGGCGCGGATTTTGTTCCAGCTGGCGGTGGATCTGCAAAACGAGACCGGCGTGCATATCACGTTCATCAATCTCTCCGGCGGTATCGGTATCCCCTATCAGCCGGACCAGCCCGCAAATGACATCGCCGCCATCGGTGACGGTGTACGTCAGGCGTATGAAGAGATCCTGGTCCCCGCCGGTATGGGTGATGTGGCGCTGTACACGGAACTGGGCCGGTTCATGCTGGGGCCCTACGGCCACCTGGTGACCCGCGCCATCCATGAAAAGCACATCTATAAGGAGTACATTGGTGTGGATGCCTGTGCCTGCAACCTGATGCGTCCTGCCATGTATGGTTCCTACCACCACATCACGGTCATGGGAAAGGAAGACCAACCCTGCAACCATAAGTACGACGTGGTAGGCGGACTTTGCGAAAATAACGATAAATTTGCTGTGGATCGGATGCTGCCCAAAATTGACATGGGTGATCTGCTGGTGATCCACGACACCGGTGCCCACGGCTTCTCCATGGGCTACAACTACAACGGAAAGCTCCGCTCCGCAGAACTGCTGCTCCGTCAGGACGGCAGTGTGGAACTGATCCGACGGGCAGAAACGGTGGAAGATTATTTCCGCACGCTGGTTTGGTAACTGCGGACCATTTTAATATCTGATTTGCATTCCGCAAACAAGCGGCCGCCTTATGGAAGGCGGCCGCTTGTTTGCTGTTTATTGTTTATTTGGGGGAGACTGTGGTGTAAACACATGCACCTCTCGCCCGGTTGATTCGTCTGCCGGAACTTGGTTTATCGGGTGGGGATGATCTCGATCCAGTAGCCATCCGGATCGGTGACAAAATAAATCCCCATGGCAGGATTTTCAAAGCAGATACAGCCCATCTCCTCATGCTTTTTATGAGCAGCCTCATAGTCATCGGCCCGCAGTGCCAAATGGAACTCGCACTCGCCCAGATCATACTTTTGGGGATGATCCCGCAGCCATGTCAGTTCCAGGCGGAAATCCGTTTTTCCGTCTCCCAGATAGACGATGATAAAGCTGCCGTCCGCCGCCTCTTTGCGCTCTCCCACCGGCTCCAGGCCCAGGGCATCCTTGTAAAACCGTAAAGAGGTCTCCAGATCCGCCACATTAAAATTAAAGTGATTAAAGGTCAGCATACGTTCCTCCTCCGCGCTCCAGCGCATATTCCCGTAAGTGGAAAACCTGCACTCAGTATAACACGGCTCTCCAAACACAGGCAAGTCCCGAACGCATGTCACAAAACGGCATTTTCACAGCTTTGCTCCCCTCTTCAAAAATTACCGCAAAAAGGAAGCATATCTGGCCGCATTCGACACAAACTAGGCTCGCGATACCCAATGACCCACGCGCAAAACAAAGTATGATTGATGAAAAAGGAGAAACCTAATATGAGCAGCAAGAACAATAACAAGATCAACGTCCCCGAGGCCCGTGCCGCTATGGATAAGTTCAAGATGGAGGCTGCCGCTGAGGTTGGCGTCAACCTGAAGGAAGGCTACAACGGCGACCTGTCCTCCCGCGAGGCCGGTTCCGTGGGCGGCCAGATGGTCAAGAAGATGATCGAGTCCTACGAGAAGAACCTGTAATCGTTTCCCCCATGGATCAAGAGGGCGCCGGTAATACCGGCGCCCTCTTTTCCGTTCCGCCGCATCCAAGACCCGATCGCGCGCTGACAGCCTCCCTACAGATCCCGACTGCCTGCAGGCTCCTTTGCGCCTGCACGGCTAAAGGATTGACAGATTCCGTTTCCATGGTAAAATAGAAAAGCGTTTTGAAATGCCGCGAAACTGGCCATTGCAGCCAATTCTGGGCATTTTTACAGCAAAAAGATAAGTGCAGATGCCTTCTGGCATCTCACAGTTCTCGAAGTATGACAGGGAGGTTTTTTTCGTTGCAGAGAAATTTTCATTTGGACCAAATGCGCGTAATCGCCTGCATCATGGTCATCGCCATCCACGTCTGCAATATCTATAACCGGGCGTTTCCCGATCTGCCCCATACGGACTATATCATTGCAGCACTGATCAACGCCGCGTCCCGAGTTTCCGTCCCCATCTTCTTTATGATCAGCGGCGCCCTGATGGCAGGCCGCACTCCTGACCTGGAAAAGAGTTTGAAACGATTTTTCAAGTTCCTGGCCATCACCGTTTTCTGGTGCGTGTTTTATTGGGTCTGGGGCCGCGTATATCTGCAGAAGAGCTATGATTTTCACGACCTTCTCACTGTCCCCACCAGCAAGCATCTGTGGTACTTATACGCCCTGCTGGCCATTTATCTTGCCCTGCCGCTGATCCAGACCCTGATCCGCAATCTGTCCGACAGGATGCTGAATTATCTGCTGATCCTTTTCGGAATCTCCGTGTTCGGCGGGTATCTGCTGGACTTTATCTCCGTCCCCATTCAGTATCCCATCGCGCTGATCGCTGAAAACCAGTATCTGGGCTTCTTCATTCTGGGCTATGTGCTCTATCATCGGGAAATCCCCATCCGAACCGGAATCTGCGGGGCGCTGTTTACCGTCTCCGTCCTGCTGGTCACGGCGGGCACCTGTTGGAAGTCCTTCACCCACAACGCCCACAAAGATGTATACTTCCAATACCGAAACCCTCTCCTGGTTCTGGCAGCTGCCTGCGTGTTTTTGATTTTGCTGCGGCTCCCCAAAAACGGTGTTCCCCGGGTCTGGGAGAAGTTCGTCCATCATGTGGCGGATAATTCCTTCGGCATCTACATCTTCCATGCGGTATTCCTGAACGCCATCGATCATGAGACGCACATGCCGGGGGTCCCGGCATGGTTCGGAATCGTGCTGTTCGTGGCGGTGATCTTCCTGCTCAGCGACCTCTCGGTAACGCTGTACAAGCGGGCGGTACGCGCGGTGCTGCCATCCCGTTCCCGGTAGATTTTACTTATCAAAATACAAATCGAAAAAACGGGCCCCGGCTTTTGCCGGGACCCGTTTGTTTATTCTGTATTCAGAAGGTTTACTGGCCGCTCTGCTGGATCTTTTCCAATTCTGAGCGCACCAGATCCGCCAGGGTGAACCGATCCACATAAGCATTCACCGCCGCATACAGTCCTGTCCAGAAATCCAGTGCAGCACAGGCGTCGCTGCGCTCGCAGCGGTTTTCCTCTCCTTCCAGACAGGCCACCGGCGCAAGATCCCCCTCCGTCAGCCGCAGGATACTGCCCACCGTATACGACTCCGGTGCCTTTGCCAGGCGATACCCGCCCTGAGGTCCCCGCCCGCTGAGAAGCATTCCGGCCTTGCTGAGCATTCCGGCAATCTGCTCCAGATATTTGACAGAGATTCCCTGCCGCTGCGCCGCATCCCGCAGGGCTACATAGCCCTCCTTTTGATGGATCGCCACATCGATCATCAGCCGCAGGGCATAGCGGCCTTTGGTAGATATTTTCATCTTGTGCCGCCTCCTTTTCCTGTGATTATTGTGCCATAGGATCTGCACAGATGCAAGGGCCGATTTGACATTCCTTTCGGATTTTCGTACAATAAAATCAATTTTGAGAGAGGAGCGCAAACCATGGACTATGCAAAGGAATCCCTGCGCCTGCACTATGAATGGAAGGGCAAGCTGGAAATGACGCCCCGGGCCTCCGTGGACAGCAAGGAGGCGCTGTCCCTGGCCTATACCCCCGGCGTGGCGCAGCCCTGCCTGGAAATTCAAAAGGACGTCAGCAAAAGCTATGAACTGACCCGCCGGTGGAACACTGTGGCAGTGGTCACCGACGGCTCCGCTGTTCTGGGCCTCGGCGACATCGGACCGGAGGCCGGCATGCCGGTAATGGAGGGCAAATGCGTCCTCTTCAAGGCATTCGGCGGTGTGGATGCCATTCCCCTCTGCGTCCGGAGCCAAAATGTGGACGACATCGTCAACACCGTTGCTCTGCTGGCCGGTTCCTTCGGCGGTGTGAATCTGGAGGACATCTCCGCTCCCCGGTGCTTTGAGATTGAAGAAAAACTCAAGGCCCGCTGCGACATTCCCATTTTCCATGACGACCAGCACGGCACTGCCGTCATCACCCTGGCCGGTCTCACCAACGCCCTGAAGGTGGTGAACAAGCGCCCGGAAGAGGTCCGCATCGTTATCAACGGCGCCGGCGCCGCCGCCGTTTCCATTACAAAGCTGCTGCTCTCCGCCGGATTCCAGGATATTACGCTCTGTGACCGCCGGGGCGCCATCTACGAGGGCCGGGCCGACGGCATGAACTGGATCAAGGAGGAGATCGCCCGAAAGACCAACCGCTCCAAACGTTCCGGCATGCTGGCAGATGTCCTGGCGGGCGCCGATGTGTTTATCGGCGTATCCGCTCCCGGCGTGGTCACCACCGATATGGTGCGGACCATGGCCCGTGACGCCATCCTCTTCGCCTGCGCCAATCCCACCCCCGAAATCTTTCCGGATGACGCCAAGGCCGGCGGTGCGGCGGTGGTGGCCA
>ERZ827037.3343-NODE-3343-length-10843-cov-2.452262_pt1 | contig 10843 bp, 7 predicted proteins | sample MGYA00519924_ERZ827037 | MGnify/ENA primary metagenome ERZ827037 (study PRJEB31778, sample SAMEA3449250) | human gut metagenome | biome: human gut; feature: human-associated habitat; material: faeces | place: United Kingdom | collected 2010/2012 ...
TTTCTATTTCACATACACGCCGGAACACCCTGGCTGAGACCGTTTTATTTCTCAGCTGTCAGATGCCAGATATCTCTGTTGTACTCCTCAATCGTTCTGTCTGAGGAGAAGTATCCTGCTTTTCCGATGTTTACAAGCATTTTTTCTGCCCATGCGGTTCTGTCCTCATAATCGGACAATGCCTGATCTTTCACCTTCGCATAATCCTCGAAGTCAAGAAGAGTCATGAACCAGTCTTTGCTTACGATCTCATGATGCAGTCTTCTTAAATGCTCCTCACTTCCAATGGAAAGAAGCTCGTTTCCTACGATAAAGTCTACTGCACGACGAATGCGCTCGTCTTTCTCATAGAAATCTCTGGAGCAGTAGTCAGCCTTTTCATAGTGTTCGATAACCTGCTCACTGGACTCACCAAAGATATAGATGTTATCCTTACCTACCAGCTGGCTGATCTCCACATTTGCACCATCCATGGTTCCCAGTGTTACAGCACCATTGAGCATGAACTTCATATTTCCTGTTCCGCTGGCCTCTTTGGAAGCAAGAGATATCTGCTCGGAGATATCGCAGGCAGGGATCAGCTTCTCTGCTGCACTTACGTTGTAGTTTTCCACCATAACAACCTTCATGTACGGGGAAACCTCCGGATCATTGTTGATAAGCTCCTGTAAGCAGAGGAGCAGGTGGATAATGTCCTTTGCGATGATGTATGCAGGAGCTGCTTTTGCACCGAAAATAAAGGTTACCGGGCGCTGTGGCTTCTCACCTGCCTTGATCTTCAGGTAGCGGTCGATGATGTAAAGGGCGTTCAGCTGCTGACGTTTGTACTCATGGAGACGTTTGATCTGGATATCATAAACACTGTGTGTGTTGATCTCCTCGCCTGTATTGGCTTTGATAAACTCCGCACATCTCTTCTTTGCATCCTGTTTGATCTTCAGGATATTTGCAAGAACGTCCTGATTTCCCTTGAAGCCAAGCATCTTGTCAAGCTCAAAGGAATCTTTGCGGAAGCCGTCACCGATCATGGAGGTGATGTACTCAGTCAGCGGATGGTTGCAGTGAAGGAGCCATCTGCGGAAGGTGATTCCGTTTGTCTTATTATTAAATTTCTCCGGATAGATCTCATAGAACTGGTGAAGCTCTGTCTCCTTCAGGATGTCTGTGTGAAGGGATGCAACACCATTGATGGAAAATCCGTAATGGATGTCCATATGTGCCATGTGAACCAGGTCATTCTTGTCGATGATGGCAAGATTTTCCTGGGGATATTTTGCCTTGATACGCTCGTCCAGCTTGCGGATGATCGGCATCAGATGCGGAACAACCTCCTCAAGATAGGAGATTGGCCATTTCTCAAGTGCCTCTGCAAGAATGGTATGGTTGGTATAAGCGCAGGTCTTTCTCACAACGTCAACAGCTGTATCCATGTTGAAGCCTTTTTCCATAAGAAGACGGATCAGCTCCGGAATCACCATGGTGGGGTGAGTATCGTTGATCTGGATTGCTACGTGGTCGTAGAGTCTGTAGAGATCGTAACCGTTGTCCTCTGCTTCTTTCAGGATCAGCTGCGCGGCATTGCTGACCATAAAATACTGCTGGTAAATACGCAGAAGCTGGCCTGCCTCATCACTGTCATCCGGATAAAGGAACAGGGTCAGGTTCTTTTTGATATCGTTTTTGTCAAAGCTGATACCGTCGCCGATGATACTTTCATCCACAGTGTCTGTGTCAAAAAGATGCAGGCGGTTGCAGTTGTTTTTATATCCCGGAATTTCAATGTCATACATGACAGAGGTCAGGGTAAAATCCTTAAAAGGAACCTGGAAAGTTGTTTCTGTTCTTGTAAGCCAGGAATCCTCTGTAATCCATGGATTCTTTTCTTCCTTCTGCTTATGGTCCACAAAAGTCTGACGAAACAGACCGTCATGATAATTTAATCCCACACCGTCTCCGTTCAATCCCAGAGTTGCTATAGAATCCAGGAAACACGCTGCCAGACGTCCAAGGCCGCCGTTTCCAAGAGAAGGCTCCTGTTCAATCTCTTCAATATCCGTAAGGTGATGACCGTTCTTTTCCAGAACCTCTCTTGTCTCTTCAAACATACCAAGATTGATCAGATTGTTGGAAAGAAGCTTTCCAATAAGGAATTCTGCTGAAATATAATACAGCTTTTTCTTTCCTTCATTCCGCTTCATATGTTTCATTTTATCTTTTGTGATCAGAAGAAGCGCTGTATAAATCTCCTGACTGGAGGCTTCCCTGATGGTTTTGTGATATCTTTCCTGTAATACCTGCTCTAATAATTTCTCCATAACTGTCTCCTCTTTTCTATTCATTCTATGTTCAGAGTTTTTCCAGTGCTTCATATACTCTCAGGATCTCTCCCACGCTCCATGCCTGGGCAAAGCATCCCTTTGACCTTGTAGGATTTTCTCCGTCGTAAATCTCCGGAAGCTGTCCGACACAGCCTTCTCTCATGGCGCTTTCCATAACTTCAAGCTGTTCCTTTACAGTTTCCTTCGCTTCTTTATTGTAATCTTTTACCTTAAGATATGCAAGATAATATGCACCCAGAGGGAAAGTCCACACCGTCCCCTGATGATACGCCATATCTCTTTCTTCCATTTTTCCCTGATAGACAGGTTTAAACTCTTTATCTGACATTTCCAGAGTTCTAAGACCGTAAGGGGTATAAAGCGTCTCAAACACAGTCTCTACAACTGCTTTTTCCTGTTCCTTTGTAAGCATGGTAAACGGCATAGAAACTGCCCATATCTGATTGCAGCGAACCTGTTCGTCTGCCTCTGTGCCGGATACCAGGTCTTTTAAGCAGTCTCTCTTCTCCATCCAAAATTTCTGAAGAAAAGATTTTTTTACCTGTTCCTTTAATCCGGTTTCCTGCCATTCCCTATTTAAAATACGGGCAAATTTTTCCATAATACAAAGAACATTATACCAGTAGGCATTGATTTCTACCGGCTTTCCATGTCTCGGTGTGGGAAGGATTTCTCCCACGCGCACATCCATCCATGTTACCTGCCAGAGTCCTTCTCCTGCCTGAATCAATCCGTCTGTATCCATATGGATTCCGAAATCTGTTCCCTCTTTATATCCTTTTACAATACGCTCCATAACAGGATACATTTCTTTTACAAACTCAAGATCTTCTGTTTTTTCATAGTAAAGATATATGCAGTTAATAAAAAGAAGAGCTGCGTCTACTGTATTATAAAGAGGCTCGTTTCCACCTTCCGGAAAAAGATTCGGCATCAGACCTTTGTTTTCATTTAAGGCGAAAGTCCTTAAAATTTCCTTCGCCGTATCATATTGTCCTGTAGAAATGCAGATACCCGGAAGGGCAATCATGGTATCTCTTCCCCAGTCCTCAAAAAACGGATAGCCTGCAAGAATAGTGCTTCCGTTTGTGGACTCTCTTCTGGAAACAAACTGGTCTGCACTTTTCACAAGCTCCTGCGCCATCGTCATGGAAAGACCTGCTGTTTTTACAAGAGCCTGTCTCCGCTCTTTATATTCTTTTATGATTTCTTCCGCATCCTGCCATTTCTCTTCTGTCAGATATTTTTGTTCCATAGAGTACACAAGTTTTAATTTTACTTTTTCTCCCGGCTGTGCAGAAACAGAAATCGCATGATTTGCCTTTCCATGTCCTGTCTCCCTTCTTCCGTCGCATACGTCATAGGAATAAAAGTAAACTTCTTCTTTTTCCTCTGTATCCGTTACCTTTCCGTTTGTCTCAAAGAAAAGGGCCATTCCATCAGATAAAATCTGATTTCCTTTTTTCACTAAGGTCTGGGACGGCTTCATATCCTCTCCCTTTTTTGCAAACTGGAAAAACGGAGTCACTTCAAATGAAACCTTACATTTCCCTCTGTTTTCTATGGTATAACAAATTGCCACTGTATTTTCTCCATACTTCATGGCAATTTCTTTTGAAATGGATACACCATTTACATGATAACGCCAGAGAGGTGTGTCCTCATATATAAAAGAAGAAAGATAACGATACCCGTCCTCTATATGCCCGTCTGCAAATTCCTGGGTGGAAAGAATTTTTTCCTCATCTCCAAGAAACAGACGCTCAAAAAGACGGTGCACCATATTGTAACGGTGATTCGGCGCTTTCATACACGCCATAAAAACACTGTGGTCATTTCTTGATGCTGCCCCTGTCACAGTAAGCGCAGAAAATCCTCCAAGACCGTTTGTTAAAAGATAATTGTTTTCAAGACCGCGTTTTAATGTATTCCAGTCCTGTTTTCCGTAAATCCATCTCATATGCATCCTCTTCGTCCAAGCACAAGCGCACTCAATGGCGCAGCTGTCGCTTTTTCTGCTTTTTTCTGTTTTTTCCATGAAAAACTGTCTTCTTCATTAAGAAGAACTTCCCACTCCCCTTTCGGGAGAGCAGTTTCCACTTCTTCCTCTGTGGCATTATAAATAATATACAGAGTATCCCACAAAGTATGTTCTCCTTCTTTTTTATTTTCCACAAAAAATCCTACAGCGCCCGGTTTCTTCCAGTAACCGTAAATTCTCTTTCCTGCAGTCTCCGACTTATCGCAAAGTCCGGGAAGCTGCTTCCTGAGAGCAATCAGCCCTTCATAGAAGGTACTGAGTTCTTCATATTTATATGCTCTCTTCCAGTCCAGACGATTTAAAGAAATGGGACTGTTATAAGTATTTTCATGTCCGTCCTTAGTTCTTGCAAACTCCTCTCCGGAAAGCATAAAAAGATGTCCCTGACAGGTCATGTAAATAGCTGCTGCCAGTTTATTTTCCATCATTCTCCGCTCTTCGTCCGGCGTTGTGATTGCCAGCTTATCCCAAAGCGTCCAGTTATCATGGGCAGAAACATAGGTAATTACCTGAGATGGCGCTTTGATTCCTGTGTCTTTCGTGCACCACGCTTTTACGCTGTTTAAAATTTTTTCTTCCATATTTTCAGCCCCGTTTACGAAGCCCGGGACTTCTCCCTCAAACACATGGCCTTTGATAGCGTCTCTTGTATCATCGCAGAACATCCCCACATATTTATCAAGTTGGGATACGTTCTTTTTAAGAGCCATCACAACCTTTCCCTCAGACGCAGTATCATCTGCTGCCCAGGGTTCTCCAAAAAGAAGAATCTCTCCTCTTCCGTATTTTTCATCAAGAGCTCTTCTGATACGGTTCATAAGTTTTGTATCAAGAAGCCCCATCAAGTCAAAACGAAATCCATCTATATGATATTCTTCCGCCCAGTAAAGAACAGAATCCAAAATATATTGAGCGCACATTTCCCTCTCGCTTGCCATATCGTTTCCGCAAGCAGAGCCATTGGAAATTCCCCCGTTTTCGTAAGTACGGAAATAATACCAGGGAACTGCCTTGTTTAAATTAGAATCCAGGTCATACATATGGTTATATACCACATCCATAATGACCCGGAAACCATTTCTATGAAGAGCCTGCACCATTTCCTTAAATTCACGGATACGCACTTCTCCATGTTTCGGGTCAGAAGAATAAGAGCCTTCCGGCACATTATAATTTACCGGATCGTATCCCCAGTTAAACTCTTCGTCATTTTTCTCATCTACAGAACCATAATCATAAGCCGGCATAATCTGCACATGGGTAATCCCAAGTTTTTTCAGATAATCAAGCCCCGTAGGATGGACCCCGTCTTTATTAAGAGTTGTATGTTCTTCTGTAAATGCCAGGTATTTTCCTCTGTTTTCTTTGGAAAATCCCCCTGCTTCGTCCCAGGAAAACTCTTTTATATGAAGCTCATAAATTACTGTCTCTTCCTGGTTTTCAGGGCGTCTGTCTTCCATCCAGCTTTCGGGGTCTGTCTCTTTTAAATCTACAGCCATACTTCTTTTTCCATTCATCCCGCAGGCTTTTGCATACGGGTCCCCGAAAACAGTTTCCTCACCCTCTGTCATAGTACGGAAATCATAGTAAACTCCGTGAAGATTTTCTGCTGTTTCATAAGACCACATTCCCTTTTCTTCTTTTTTCATCTCTGTCTGAAAAAATGAGACTCCACCCTCTCCTTCCTTATAAAAGCGAAGCTCTGCTTTTTCAGAAAGAGGACTCCAAAGGAGAAAGGAAGTCCCTTCCTCCGTACATGCAACCCCCTGTTTTCTTTCTGTATCTATATATTTCTCTTTAAATTCTGAAGTATTATACAGTCTTTTTAACTCCTGCCTCTTTAACATAACTGCTCCCTTCCTTTTATCATCCTTTTACTGCTCCTGACACGCCGTCCACGTAATATCTCTGCATATAGAGGAAGAGAATAGCAATCGGTATGGAAATCAGCACCGCGCCTGCTGCAAAGCTTGTATACCAACTGTCAATATATTCTTTTTCCAGCATCTTCCAAAGACCGATTGCAACTGTATACTGATCAGAGTTTGCACGGCAGATAACCTTTGCAAAAATAAAATCAAGCCAAGGCGCCATAAATGCAGTCAGTACTGTATATACAATAATCGGTTTACTTAACGACAGCGTAATTTTTGTAAAAATCTGCCATCTTGTACAGCCGTCCAGAATTGCCGCTTCGTCCACAGCAACAGGAATGGTATCAAAGAAGCCTTTGGCAATCTGAAATCCAAGACCAGCCCCTCCCGAATAACATAAAATCAAAGCAACACGAATCAGATTCCCCTCTGTAAGACCTAAAGCCTTTAAAATAAAGTAAACAGCAATTATGGACATAAAGCTTGGAAACAATCCCAAAATCATTGCCATATTCATATAAGGTTTCCGAAGACGGAATTTCAGTCTTGACAGACAGTAGGATACAGCCAGCGTATAAAAGGTTGCCAGAACACAGGAACAAACTGCAATAATCAGCGTATTCGCAAACATCTTCGGGAAGTTTAAAATAGAAGTATCTGTAAAAAGCCGGATATAGTTATCGAGTGTGTATCCCTGAGGAAAAAAGGTAGACACATAAGAACCTTTTTCTGCACGGAAGCTTGTAAGGATGACCCATAAAATGGGGAACACCCATACAGCCGCTAAAATGCCAAGGGAAATATGAACTGCTGTATTTGTGATAAAACGTTTCTTTTTTGCCGATTTGATTCCCATGTTTAAAACTCTCCTTCCTTATAAGATTTACTGTTTCTGTAGGTCAGCAGCGCGCCTGCTGCCAAGATAATAAAGGTAAGAATACCGATAACAGCACCAATATTATAATACTGCTTATCTATGGTAAGCTTATACAGCCACGTTACAAGTAAATCTGTTTTTCCTGCTGCGGAGGATAAATCCGTAACAGGATCTCCTCCTGACAAAAGATAAATAATATTAAAGTTATTTACATTTCCTGTGAAAGTTACAATAAGGTACGGTGTTGTCACATACAGCATATATGGAAGCGTAATTTTAAAGAATCTCTGAACAGCATTTGCACCGTCCACTTTTGCAGCTTCATAAAGCTCTGCCGGGATATTCTGAAGCACTCCGGTAAGCTGAAGAAGGGTATAAGGAACGCCAACCCAGATATTAATAATAATCACTGTCACTCGCGCCCATGTAGGGTCTGTAAAAAATGGAAGGCTTGCGTCCTTAGCAATGATACCTAGGTTTCGAAGGAGTACATTCACTGCACCATTTGGCTGAAGCATGGTTCTCATAATAAGAAGGGAAACGAACATGGGTACTGCACAGGAAAGAACGAAACAGAATCTCCAGAATCCCTTTGCCCGTGTTTCCTTTCTGTTAATTACAAGAGAGAGAATCATACCGAAAATATAGTTTGTAAAGGTTGCAAAAAATGCCCACACAAGAGTCCATCCAAGAACTGACCAGAAGGTACTTCCCAAAATACTGTTAGAATCAAACAGCGCCTTAAAGTTTTCAAGACCTACCCAGTCAAAAAGCATCAAATGATTGCCAATCTTACTGTAATTTGTAAATGCCATACAAATCATAAAAACAAGAGGCAGAATGGTAAGCGCAAGAATAAAAATCATAGGCGGTGTCATAAGAAGTCTGTGAAGATTCTCATTAAAAAGAGATTTTATATCCTCCGCAAAAGTATTTACATGGCATCCTTTTTTATCAAGATATTCTGCTTTATACGCACTTTTTAAAGCGCCTCTCCATCCCCATACCATAAAGGAGAGACAAAAGTACCGTTGCCACGCCGTAAAGAAGAATCAGCACCGACTGATCTCCCTTCGTATAAAGGTATACCTGCTGCGCCTCGTCCCACACTTCTTTCTGCGGCACACTTCCAAGAGAGCCAAGCATACTGATAAAATGAATGCCGTTTACAAGCATAAATACAATATATGCGATTTCTGCAGCCATAAACAAAAGGCCTTTTACTTTCTGCTTATGCACAATATTTCCAAAGCCCATTAAAAACATGGAAAGCTTTGTCTCAATTCCGCCGTTTTTTATGGCGGCAATACAGGTTTCTTTCTCTTTCATCTTCTTTCACCTCATCAGATTCCATCACTGTTCATTGCTTCATTCATCGCTTCTGTCTGCTCTTTTGCATTTTCATGTGTCACACTCTTATTTCGGATTCCCTTACCCATATTTTCCACCGGAACCCAACAGTTGTTCATTTTCGCCACAAAAGGCTGCAGAATAGATGTATAATTAAAGGTATTGTTTTGCGCCATAATCAGCGGCTCTTCTGAAATCTCCGTATCTTTTAAAAGCTCTGTATTGCATGGAATCACATTTCTTAGATTATAATGGGAAAGCTGCGCTTCTGCAGAACCGAGATATACGGCAAGCTCCACAGCAGGCACCATATTTTTGCTGTAAGGATTCACACCGATTGCCTTTGAACCTGCATAGGACATCATCTGTTTTCCTTCTCCTTTTAAAGTATACATTGGAAGAGCAGCCACGCCCATATTCTCCCCTAAAGCTTCCCTTACTGCGTTTGCGTCCCATGAGCCTGAGAAAATGGCAGAAATACTTCCGTCACGAAGACCTGCAAGGCCAGAACCGTCCGCATCGATTTTAAAGTTTGGATTTGCCGCAAGGTCAACAAGATAATCCGTAACCTCCACTGCATTTTCTCCTCCAAAATCTACACCCTTGTCTTCCTGTGTTCCGTCTCCGAAAAGCGTACAGCCGTTTCCAATATAAAATGCCGGAAGATACCAGGAATTTGTAAACGGAAACGCAACCGTTCCCTTTTCCAGCATAGTATTCAGGTTTTTAATATCTTCCTCAGAAAAAACACTTTTATCGTAATACATAAACCAGGTATTCGTAGTAAATGGAACGCCGTACAGGTTATCCTCTTTCATAAGAGAAGAAAGAACTTCCTCTGAGTTTGTAGATTCAATTTCCTCTCTGTATTTTCCATCGAATTTTGCAAGTGCATTTGCATCTGTCATAATAGTCAGCGTATCATTTGCATACATAAACACGTCCGCACTTGCCTCCGGGTCCTGTGCTACCTGCGTCGCCGCTGTCGCCTCGTCCGCAACTCCATATACAAAAGTAATATCCCACTCCGGATGAAGCTTTGCGAAATCTTCGCACGTATTCTGGAGCCACTCTTCGCTGTCCTTTGACTGGTCTTCTGACGGAGACCAAACCATCAAACGGACACTTTCTTTCTCTCCATCTGTTCCCCCGCTTCATCCTGCAAACCCTGTTACTGCAAGCACCGCCGTCATACACAATGCCGCTGCACACTTTCTCATTTTTCTCCCTCCTGTTTATTTCGTTTTGTTTCGTTACTGGTAATATACCGCACTTTCAAAAAAACGTCAATATCTCAGATTACTTTCTCCATTTTCTACAGTTTTTATGTATTTTTTTTGTGCATTTTTTATAATTTCTCTGTTCACTGATATACTTTTCGAAACAAGTAAGATCAAAAGAATTGCATTTTTCCTCATGTTTCGATATAATTAAAGTCAAAGAATCCAGACATTTGAACTGTTTTTAAGTACAATCTGCAGTTTCCGAATAAACAGGCAGGATTAAAAAACTGTTTATACAGTCAATATTCTGCTTTTATATCTCTGTCTTTTCGGATTTACACGGCTGCTCTTTTATCTCAGATATGTCTGACAAAAGGAAGGTACACATATGGCAACAATACAGGATATCGCTGACAGACTTGGCGTTTCCAAGGGAACTGTGTCCAAAGCAATCAACAATGCTCCCGATATAAGCGAAACTTTACGAAAAACAGTGCTTGATACTGCAGTAGAAATGGGATATACCAGACTGCGGCGGCAAAAAAATGATGCAAAACGTTTCTGCATCCTGATCGAAAATATGGAATATGAAGAACCTCATCAGTTCGGATATGATTTTGTGATCGGCTTCCGGCAGATGGCAGAACCTGCAGGATATGTAGCAAATGTGGTTCCTGTAACAGCAAAACTTCAGAAAAAAACTCCCTATGATGTTTTTATGCTCCAGAATGATTATGCTGGCGCCTTTGTCCTGGGTTTTTCTCTGAACGATCCCTGGATGGAGGATTTTAAAACAAGCCACACCCCTACTGTTCTTTATGATAACTATATTCCCGCCAATCCGTATATTGCCTCTATCGGAATTGACAATAATGAAGGAATGGCTCTTGCTGTATCTCATCTAAAAAAGCTCGGCCACCGAAAGATCGGATATTTAAGCAGCGCACTTGGTGCTTATATTATGCAGGTGCGCCACAAGGCGTTTTTCCATGCGCTGAAACAGAACGGGCTGAAGGCTGATCCCGATTATGCTGGCGCTTCTTACTATGTAACCCAGTGTATTGAAAAGCATCTGCCCCGACTTCTGAATATGGGAATGACTGCCACTATCTGCAGCCACGACCAGATTGCCAACGCTG
>ERZ827037.3351-NODE-3351-length-10810-cov-2.882566_pt1 | contig 10810 bp, 7 predicted proteins | sample MGYA00519924_ERZ827037 | MGnify/ENA primary metagenome ERZ827037 (study PRJEB31778, sample SAMEA3449250) | human gut metagenome | biome: human gut; feature: human-associated habitat; material: faeces | place: United Kingdom | collected 2010/2012 ...
AACTTGCGGAGCAATTATATGTATCAAGAACAGCCATTTCAAAATGGGAAAGCGGAGTTTCCCATAGTTAAGGATACCACACCACAAACCCACGCTTACACGACTTCAACCTTGTAACAGAATACTAATAATAGAAGCACCAGTGCCATCACCTATCGTGTAGCACTGGTGTTTTGCTTTTGCAATAAGTGGGTGCTATTTTGAAATAAATAATTTTGGGCAAAAAACAATGCGTTCACATAATTTTTCTCGCTTTTGGCATTGAAATATGCTATAATAAAATCGTATTTTGCAACTATGTGGTATTGAAGAAGAGGTGCAAAAAATGGCAGTATCCTATAAGAAGCTATTCAAGATTCTCATTGACCGAGATATGAAGAAGAAAGAGTTCCGTGATTTCGTCGGCATCAGCTATTCTACAATGAGCAAACTGGAAAAAGGCGAGAATACGACTGTTGAAGTGCTAGAAAAAATATGCCTCAAGCTCGGCTGCGGAATCAATGACATTATGGAGATTCTTCCTGACGATCCCGAAAATGGAATAGAAAACGATGTAGAGTAGTGCTAAGGAGGAACAATCGGCAGAATGGAAAGAAAAGAATACAGCGCGGGCGCAGTGAAGCTGTCCTTCTGGTTTGTAGAGTTCCGTAAGGTTGTAGAGCTTCTTAGCGAAGGAAAAAGCACCGATCAGATAAAGGACCTCGCAATGAACGAAAATCTATTTGCTGCTCCAACCGCTCTGCGATCCAATCAAATTTATCATACCGTTACAGGCCGCATTAAATCTCTGGACAGGAGCTTCATCCCTCTTTTCACGCGCAGCGACCTTGCTACGCAAAAGCTCTTTGCCCTGATTGCCGCTATGGCGTATGACACGCTTTTCTTTGATTTTGTCTACGAGGTGATCCGGGAAAAGATGATCCTCGGCACCTATGAGCTTGCGGACAGCGATGTGCGTGTTTTTTTCAAAGATAAGCAGCAGCAAAATGAAAAAGTGGCCGGATGGACGGACGCTACATTGGTACGGCTTGGCCGGTGCTATAAAACAATGCTGTACGAGGCCGGGATAATTGATAAAGCAAAAACGGCCAGAAAAATACTGCGCCCCATTTTAGATCCAGACTTAGTACACTGGCTGGAACAGAATGATATGGGTGCTTATGTTAAGGCGCTTGCGGGGGTAAGATGATGGATTTAACAGAACGACTGGATGCGATGGAGGCGGCGATCCGAAAGCCTTCCTTCCGTCAGAGCAGTGGAAAAGCCAACGAGGTCAACTATTGGATTTTTGACTATCCACCTGAAAAAGAACTGGAAGTCCGAGAGCGTATCGAATATATGAAGCATAAGAACTCGAAAGGGACGGACGGATTTGAGCTGGTTGTGTTTGACCTCTATGACATTATCATTGACTTCCTTGAGGGGAAGAACTTCATAGAAAAGTGCTGTGAATTTGAGAAAAAACGCGGCATACAAAGGATTGTCAAAGCAGTCAGCAACTCGATGAAAGTGAGCGAGGATGACAGCCTGATTGCGCAGTACATTCTTGACCACACCCCGGAGAATGCCATTGTCTTTCTAACCGGTGTTGGCAAGAGCTATCCGCTTCTCCGTTCGCATAATGTGCTGAACAATCTCCACCAGTCCTATCTACACGCACCAGTGGTGATGTTCTTTCCCGGCACATACAACGAACAGGAATTGATTCTCTTCAACGAAGTCAAAGACGATAATTATTACAGAGCCTTCCGGCTTGTGAAGTGATGGAGGTAGCGTAATGAAAATAAAGGATATGTTCGCCAAGAAGATTGACCGTGAAATTCAAGGCGTAATTATCGTAGGTCAGGGCGAGGACGCAAATGTCTCTCAGGAGCTTGAGGAATATGTCGTTACCCGCGAGCTTCAAAAGCACTTTGCCGATTTCTACTCGGCCTATAAAAAGGGGATTGTAGAAACAACACCAAAGATGGGCGTGTGGATTTCCGGCTTCTTTGGAAGCGGTAAATCGCACTTCCTGAAAATCCTGTCCTACCTTCTGGAAAACCGTCAGGTCGGGGACAGAAAGGCGATGGACTACTTTGTCGAGGATAAAAAGATCGTAGACCCAATGGTACTTGCCGACATGAAGCTGGCGGCTGACACCCCTACGGATGTAATCCTCTTCAACATCGACTCCAAGAGCGAAACAAACGGCAAGCAGAACAAAGATGCCATCGTCAATGTATTCCTCAAAGTCTTCAATCAGATGCAGGGCTTCTGCGGTTCCATCCCCCATGTTGCCGATCTGGAACGGAGGCTTTCCGAGGAAGGCCGCTACGATGAGTTTAAGGCTACTTTTGAGGAAGAATACGGCGACCCGTGGGAGGACTCCCGGCAAGACTTCGACTTCATCCAGGACAGCGTGGTAGATGCCCTTGTTTCGATGGATTTCATGAGCGAGGCAGCGGCAAGGAACTGGTGCGAAAAGGCGGTGGAGCCTTATACCATCAGCATCGAGGACTTCGCCAAGCGCGTCAAGAGCTATATCGAGCGCAAGGGGAACAACCACCATGTTGTATTTCTGGTGGATGAAATCGGGCAGTACATCGGCGATGATTCCAAGTTGATGCTCAATCTCCAAACCGTTACCGAGGAACTTGGTAAGGAGTGCATGGGCAAAGCTTGGGTCATCGTGACCAGCCAGCAGGACATCGACTCCATCACCAAGGTCAAGGGCAACGACTTCTCCAAAATTCAGGGTCGGTTTGATACCCGTCTCTCCCTCTCTTCTGCAAATGTGGATGCCGTTATCAAGAAGAGAATCCTTGAAAAGACGGAACCGGCTGCGCAGGCGCTCCGACTGCTTTATGAGCAGAAGGCAACGATTATCAAGAACCTGATTGTATTCAATGACACGGCAGAAAAGAAGCTGTATGCGAGCGCCGAAGACTTTGCCGAGGTCTACCCCTTTGTACCGTATCAGTTCAATCTGTTGTCCAGCGTACTGACTTCCATTCGTACCCACGGAGCTTCCGGCAAGCACCTTTCCGGTGGCGAGCGGTCCATGTTGGCGCTCTTCAAGGAGTCCGCTGTCAACGTCATGAATGAAGAGGCAGGGGTCATTGTACCCTTCCATCGCTTTTATGACGCACTGGAAAACTTTCTGGATCACAGCCATAGCGGGGTGATCATCCGGGCTTATGACAACAGCTACATCAACCCGGAGAAGAAGGACAAGGATGTCTTCGCTATCAATGTCCTCAAGACCCTCTTCATGGTCAAGTATGTGCTGGAAATTGAGGCGAATATCGACAACATCACCAGCCTGATGATTGAAAATATCGATGATGACCGGATTGAGTTGAAAGGCCGCGTGGAGGAAGCGCTGAAGGTCCTGATGTGGCAGATGCTGATTCAGAAAAACGGCAGCATCTATGTCTTCCTGACCGATGAGGAACAGGAAGTCAACAACGAGATCGAAAAGGAAAATGTCGAAACGCCGGAGATCATCACCAAGGTCGCGGAGATGATTTTTGAGGACATTTTCCCCGGCAAACGCTACACCTATCCTGTCTTCAATGGCCGCTATGCCTTTGGCTTCAATCAGTTTGTAGATGATCGTCCATACAAAGCAAATCAAAACTATGACATCGGCCTTCGTGTCCTGACACCGTGGTACGACGGCAGCACAGAAGATGGAACCCTTCGGATGATGTCCGGTCAAAGCAGAGAAGTCCTTGTTGTACTTCCGAATGATGCAGAGTTCCTGACGGAAATTCAATCCTATTTGAAAATTGAGGGGTTCCTTCGGAAAAACACCTCCACGCAGCTTGCCAAGTATGAGACGATCAAAGAGGCAAAGCGTGTGGAAATGCGGGAGCGCAATCAAAACGCAAAGCTCTACTTGACCGAAGCGCTGAAAGAAGCAACGATCTATGTAAACGGCGATGTTGTCCGTGTAAACGGCAAGGAAGTCATCAGCCGGATCAATGAAGCCATTGGCCGTTTGGTGCAGACGGTCTATCACAAGCTGTCCTACATCGACGCGCCGATGGGCGAGGCGGAGATCCGCAAGATGCTCCATCAGAGCAACCAGCTTTCTCTTGGGCTGGAAGGTGGCACAGAGAGCAATGCCCATGCACTGGATGATGTACAGGGCTTTATCGCCATGAATACGCGCAATCACATGAAAACTTCCATGAAAACGGTGAAGGACCGCTTCATGAAGGCTCCTTATGGCTTTGTGGAAGATGATGTGCATTGGCTGGTGGCGCGTCTGTTCAAGCGCGGCGATCTCGCTTTCACAGTCAATGGTGCTGCGGTCAGCCTGAATAACAAGAGCGAGGAAGAGATCATCGGCTTCATCACCAAAAAAGCGTTTGCGGAAAAGCTCCTGATGGAAGAGCGTGTCCGCGTCAGCGATAAGGACAAAAAGGCTGTCCGGGATGTGATGAAGGAGACCTTCCGCGCCACTACTTCGGCGGAGGACGAAGATGCCATCATGAAGAACTTCCAGCGCTATGCGCAAAACACGATTTATGAGATCGAGCGTCTGGAAGTCCATTACGAGCAGCATCATTATCCGGGCAAGCGTGTTCTGTCCGGTGGGAAGGCTCTGATGCAGTCTGTTGTTCAGATTCAGTCTGCTTTGGACTTCTTTACGACCGTTTCCAAGAAACGGGATGACTTCTTCGACTTCGCGGAAGATTACGAGCCGATCAAGACCTTCTTTAGCGGCGAACAATCTACCATCTTCGCTCGTGCGCTGGATATGCTTGCAATCTATGATGACAGCAAGACCTATATCGTCAACGCCGAGCTGGAAGATATAGTCGCACAGATGCGATCTATTACCCGGCAGGAAAAGCCCTATGCCAACATTCCGAAGCTGCCTGAGCTGCGTGAGCGGTTCATGTCCTGCTATGGCGAAATCTTGCAGCAGGAGTCCGCCCCTGTTCTCGATTCGATTGATCAGGCGTGGAAGCGCGTTTTAGAGGTACTTTCCACCAAGGACTACAACGACCAGAAGCGGACGGCTTACTATGAGAAGTTCCAGGAAATCCGGGATGGAGCTACCCACTGCAACAATGTCTCTACGCTGAGAAGCTTCGCAGATAAAGCAGATGCACTGAAACGACGGCTTCTTGATGAAATGGCTGATCTTGACTACAAGCGGGAAATTCAAAAGGCCGAAGAAGAAGCCCGCCGTCAGGCAGAGGAAGCCAAACAGAGCAGAAATCCTGCCCCGGAAGCAACCGTTGCCCCTGCGCCGGTGAAAATCCGCAAGACGAAAAATGTTTCCATCAAGATGATGACGGGAACGGCTTCTTGGCGTCTGGAAAGCAAGGAGGACATTGATCGCTACATGGACAGCCTTCGCAAGTCGCTGGAAGCGCAACTGGACGAAGATACGATTGTCAATGTGGAGTTTTAATGGGCAGTATTGGAGGTGCGTATGGGAAATATCACGCTGAGTTTTACTGTTCAAGGTGACAGCGAAGGATATGTCACCTTTGAATGCCCGTATTGCGGATCAGAATTTAAGCTGCAAGCAGGAGAAGTCCAAAGTGATGAAGAACCTGTTTTGGAACTGTTCTGCCCCTACTGCGGACTTGCAAAAGAGAAATCCGCATTCTGGTCAAAAGATGTTCGTGACAAAGCTCGAGCGTTGGCCGAGAACTATATGATTGAAGAGTTGAATAAAGCCTTTGGGAAAATGGCTCGTTCGATCAATCGTCAAAAGAGCATAATAAAAATGACATATAAGCCGTTGAAAAAAGTGTATGTCAAAGAGTTAAAAAATGCGGACACAGCGGAAACGGAGTTCCAATGCACTTGTTGCAATCGAAGGGTTAAAGCGTTGTACTGCGCCGGAGCTTCAAAGATATTTTGTCCTTACTGCGGGGTAGACTTATGAGTGAATACAGAGAATTAAGAACTATCAGCCTCGATTTTCGAAGAATATCCAGCAATCTTCTTTCAAGTGACGATGGAGATGCAGATGTGAATCTCCATCGGCTGATGGATTATATTGAGAAGACGCCATTTATCCATGACCGTGTTCATAGCGTTGTGGATCAAGTCGAATATGATTTTCAGGCTTGTTTTCCGACTCATTCCTCTGAATGGGCAAGCACGAGCATTCCAGTAGATGAAAATTGTCACATCAAAGCAATTTATGACTACATGAGGTACATCGTGGAGACCCCAAATACGAATGTTTTAGGACAAGCCATGCAATACCTATGGAAAAAGGGCGCAACTTACACGGATATTATTCAGCGTTTTTTGGAAAACACAGTAAAACCCTTGATAAATTTCATCAACGATGAAATTTCCAAGGAGATGATCCTCCTGGAAGATGAGAAGAAGGCTGCACCAATGACTCAAAACATCGGGACGGTCAATGGTCCGGTTATCCAGCAAGGCAGCGGTTCTATTACACTCAACACGAAAAACGGCGTATCAGCAACGGACTTAAACTCGCTCATCGAAAAGCTGATTTCGTCACTTCCTGCTATTACTGATACTGCCGCCGAAGAGATTGAAAGCGTTAAGGATGACTTGGAATCCTTGCAAGAACAAATCTATTCTTCTGCCCCGAAAAAGAGCCGGATGCAAAAGGCTTTGGCAGGAATAAAGAAATTTTCCAGTGAGGTTTTATCTAAAGCATCTGTTTCAATAGCAACAAGTGCCATCACCGGAGCAGACTGGACAACATTGATTCAGCAAGCCGAAATGTTCATCGACGGCTTAATGTAATAGGGAGAATCGCCATGAACAAAACAGCCATAAAAAACTTTGCAATCTGGGCGCGGAATAAGCTCATTGCGGATATTCAGTACCGCGCCGGATTGATGGGGATCACAGCGGACGGTATCAAAGACCCACTGCCGCAGTCTACCGGAACGATGGAGTTCTATGACATCGGGACTTCTGAGCCGTATGCCATCAACGGCGATGCGATCCCGCAGCGCAAGAAGCTGGTGGAAGTGATCCGTAAGAAAGAGAAAGACAGCAACTACGCTACTGCCTACAAGTATATCTTGGAAGAGGTTGCCTATACATGGTTTAACCGGCTGATCGCCATCCGCTTTATGGAGGTCAACGACTATCTTCCCTCCCACATCCGCGTTCTGTCCTCCGAGAGCGGCAAGATCGAGCCGGATTTGGTGACAACGCCCTTCGACGCGGAACTGGCGTTCACCTCTGCCGAGGAAGAGACTGTCCTGCGCCTGAAAACCGAGAACAAGCTGGACGAGCTGTTCAGGCTGCTGTTTATCAAGCAATGCAACGCTCTGAACGAGATCCTGCCAGCCCTGTTTGAAAAGACCAGCGACTATACCGAGCTGCTGCTGAACCTCTCCGTGGTGGATCAGGAAGGTGTCGTGTACCACCTCATCCACGACATTGCCGAGGACGATTTCAACATCGAAAAGGGCGGTCAGGTGGAGATCATCGGCTGGTTGTACCAGTATTACAATACCGAGCCGAAGAATGCCGCCTTTGCCAAGAACGGCAAAATCACAAAAGAGGAAATCCCAGCCGTCACCCAGCTTTTTACGCCAGACTGGATCGTCCGCTATATGGTCGAAAATAGCCTTGGACGCATCTTTATTGACAAACGGAAAGAACAGGGCGTTTACGCTGACGGTCGCGGCCTCGACGAAATGAGCTGGGATGAGGTTGAGGCAAAGCGCATCGCCAACGAAGAAGAAATCGCCGGGCAGATGGGCTGGAAGTATTATCTGCCAGAAGCCGCCCAGACGCAGGAAGTGCGCCAGCAGCTCGATAAAATCCAGAAGCAGAGCGAATACAAGGATGTCCGAGACATCAAGGTGATTGACCCCTGCATGGGCAGCGGGCATATCTTGGTGTACGCCTTCGATGTGCTGATGAAGATGTACGAAAACGACGGGTACAGCCAGCGTGACGCGGCGCAGTGCATCCTCGAACACAACCTGTTCGGCTTGGACATTGATGAACGGGCGGCGCAGCTTGCCTATTTTGCGGTCATGATGAAAGCTCGGCAGTATGACCGGCGCATCTTCTCTCGCGGCATCCAGCCCCATGTCTACGCGATTGCCGAGAGCAACGACATTGACACTTACACGCGGGACTACTTTGCGAACAACGACCCGAAGCTGAAAGCGGCGTTGGACAGCATCATCAACGACCTGCGTGATGCAAAGGAATATGGCTCCATCCTGACAGTGGCACCGGTGGACTTTGCTGCTCTGTATGCTCGCGTGGAGGAAGTGCAGAACGACATCAGCCTGCACCGGGAAGCCGCGCTTGCCACCATCCTGCCGCTGATCCTCGTGGCGGAGGTACTGGCACAGCAGTATGATGTGGTGGTGACAAACCCGCCGTATATGAGTTTGAAGGGTATGCCTAAGGCTCTATTTGAGTATGTCATGAAAAATCATTCTACTACAAAAAACGATATTTATTGTGTGTTCATCGAGAAATGCCTAAAGCAATATGCAAAGGCACATGGATATGTGGCAATGATTACACAGCAAGTATGGATGTTTACTTCTGGCTTTGAGAAATTTAGAAAAGATTTATTGGCAAATTACACAATAAATTCATTGATCCAACTTGGAACGAAAGCCTTTGAGGACATATCAGGTGAAGTCGTTCAAACTTGTACCTTTATCATCAAGTCTGATAGAATTGCCAAATCCAAGACCAACTTCTTTAGACTTGTTGATGAAAATTCTTCTTCAAGTAAAGAAAATGCTTTCCTTGCTCGTAAAGAGAGATATGAAGTGAGCTCGGAACAGTTTTCTGCTGTGCCAGGAGCTCCTATTTGTTATTGGCTCAGTGATAAAATCTTTAAGATATACCAGACATCCTTGTCAATTTCAGATGTCTCCAAAACGCGACAAGGTCTCAAGTCATCAGACGACAAAAGATTCATTCGCTTTTTCTATGAGGTATCGGTAACAAGGATCGCACAGCACATACACAGCACTACTCAAGCTGCGAGTTCATTGCAGAAATGGTTCTGGCTAAATAAAGGAGGCCAAATTAAATGGTTCGGTAACAATATATATGTGATAAATTGGGAGCACGATGGGAAAGAAATCAAGGATTATGCGGTAAAGGTGGCAGGTTCATTCAGCAAAAATATAACAGCAATAGATGCTTATTTCAAAGAATGTTTATCCTGGCCACAAATTTCACTTTCTCATCCATCATTCCGATATATTCCCAAAGGGTTTATTTTTGCATCTGCGGGCCCCTCTCTTTTTGTTAATGATCCAACGCAAAAATGGTATGTTTTGGGATTGCTCAATAGTTGTGTTACACAAACCCTTTTAGATGCCATAAATCCTACAATCAATTTTGGCGTGAGTGATATTCTAAAAATTCCATTCATTTTTGACAATCACCAGCAGGGGCTAATAGAGAAATTGGTGATTGAATGCGTAAAAATAGCAAAATACGATTACGATCAGAATGAAACTTCTTGGGAGTTTTTACGGCATCCACTTGTTCAAAGGGGCGATGATTGTAAAATTTCTGTTGCTTTTATTGAATGGACAGAGATATGCAATAATAACTTTTCTCAGCTAAAAAGCAATGAAGAAAACTTAAACGCAATTTTTGCAAATATATATGGCCTTACGGATGAACTTGTAACAAAAGTTAAAGATGAAGAAGTTTCTATCCACAAGGCTAATCTGGAGCATGACATCAAGAGTCTACTTTCCTACGCGGTAGGATGTATATTTGGGCGCTACTCGCTAGATGTAGACGGCCTTGCCTACGCTGGCGGGGACTGGGATGCTTCCAAGTACAAGACCTTCCTGCCGGATCAGGATGATGTCATTCCCATCACCGACGAAGAATATCTGGAGGACGACATCATCTCCCGCCTGTGCGATTGGCTGAAAGCTGCCTACGGCGCGGACACGCTGGAAGAAAATCTGGACTTCATCGCCGGGGCGCTGGGCGGCAAGGGCAACAGCAGCCGGGAGATCATCCGCAGCTACTTCCTCAAGGACTTTTTTAAGGATCACTGCAAGACCTACCAGAAGCGCCCGATTTACTGGCTGTTCGACAGTGGCAAGCAGAACGGCTTCAAGGCGCTGATCTACCTCCACCGCTACACGCCGGACACCATCGGCAACCTCCGGGTGGACTATCTCCACAAAATGCAGCGTGTCTACGAGTCCGAAATCAACCGGATGCAGGACATGATCGACCACAGCACCAACGCCCGCGAGGTAGCCGCTTCCACCAAGCGGAAAGAAAAGCTCCAAAAGCAGCTCAAAGAGTGCCGCGACTATGACGAGATGATCGCCCACCTCGCCCTGAGCCGCATCGAGCTGGACTTGGATGACGGTGTGAAGGTCAACTACGAAAAAATTCAAACCGCCAGCGACGGAAAGAAATACGTCGTTTTGGCGAAGATTTGAGGTGAATGACTTTGGGATGGTATGAAGCAATCAAAGATGGCATTGCTGTTGCACAACAAGCGGACAATGTTCCTCTTGTACGAGAATTGATTGATGCACAGAAGCAGATACTTGATCTGGTGGATGAGAATCACAAGCTCAAGGAACAAATCAAAGAAATGCAGACAACAGCAGATATTGCAGGAAAGATTGAACGACACGACGATGCATATATCACGCTTTCTGATGATCCTGATAAACGCATATACTGCTCGTGTTGCTGGGACACGAAAAGAATACTGGTGCAAGGGCAAAAAACGGGTGTGGGAACATATTGTTGCCCATCCTGCGGAACAAATGCGTATTATGACAAAGCGGCCTACGATAAACACCAGAAGGAAGCCATTGCCAGCATTGGGAAC
>ERZ827037.3364-NODE-3364-length-10762-cov-4.060895_pt1 | contig 10762 bp, 7 predicted proteins | sample MGYA00519924_ERZ827037 | MGnify/ENA primary metagenome ERZ827037 (study PRJEB31778, sample SAMEA3449250) | human gut metagenome | biome: human gut; feature: human-associated habitat; material: faeces | place: United Kingdom | collected 2010/2012 ...
AGGCCTCGCCCACCGCCACCCGGACCGCCGGGGCGATCTGGAACACCACCCGCTTTTTGGCGTCGTGGAGGGCCCGCCAGGCCCGGCCGATCTCGTTGTAGATGGTGATGGCGCCGGTGGGGCAGGCGGCGGCGCACTGGCCGCAGCTGATGCAGGCCGTCTCATTCAATTTCCGGTCAAAGGCCGGGCACACCACCAGGTCGCTGCCCCGGTAGGCAAAGTTCAAAATGCCCATGCCCTGCATCTCCTCGCACACCCGGATGCAGTCGCCGCAGAGGATGCACTTGTTGGGGTCCCGGACCACAGCAGGGGAGGAGTCGTCCTTTTCATAACGGGGCCGGGTGTCGGCAAAGCGGACGTGGCGCACGCCGAAGCGCAGCGCCAGCTCCTGCAGGCGGCACTCGCCGCTTTTTTCACAGGTGGTGCAGTCCCGGTCGTGGGAGGAGAGCATCAGCTCCAGGATCATCCGCCGGTGCTTCAAAAGCCGGGCGGTGTTGGTGCGGATGCGCATGCCGTCCCGGGGCTCCATGGAGCAGGAGGCGTCGATCTTGCCCTTCTCGTCCTCCACCACGCACATCCGGCAGGCGCCGTATACGCTCAGTTCCGAGTAATAGCAGAAGGTGGGCATGTCGATGCCGGCCTTCCGGATCACCGCCAGCACGTTTTTCTCCCCGTCGAAGGGCACCCGCTGGCCGTCGATGTACATAATTCCCTTTGCCATGTTCTCAGCCCTCCTTTGCCGCGGTGATGGCCCCAAAGGGACAGCTTGCCACGCAGGCCCCGCAGTTGACGCACCGTTCCGGATCGATGGTGTGGGGCTGCTTCACCGTGCCGGAAATGGCCTCCATGGGGCAGTTCTTCCGGCACTTGCCGCAGCCCTTGCACTTGCCGGCGTCGATGGTGGGATGGGGCTTTTCCCGGTTGCAGATGGGGCAGTGGTGGTCCACCACGTGGCGAAGGTACTCGTCCCGGAAGTACTTGAGCGTGCTCTGGACCGGCTTGCAGGCGCTCTGGCCCAGGCCGCACAGGGCCGTATGGGTGATGGTGTCCGCCAGCTCCTCCAGAAGGTCCAGGTCCTCCAGGGTGCCCTTGTTGGCGATGATCCGGTCCAGGATCTCCAACATCCGCTTGGTGCCCTCCCGGCAGGGAACGCACTTGCCGCAGGACTCCTTCTGGGTGAACTCCATGAAAAACCGTGCGGTCTCCACCATGCAGGTGTCCTCGTCCATGACCACCAGGCCGCCGGAGCCGATCATGGCGCCGATGCTCTTGAGGGAGTCGAAGTCCAGGGGCAGGTCCAGGTGCTCTTTGCTGGCGGTGGTGGCGCCGCCGGAGGGGCCGCCGATCTGGACGGCCTTGAACTTCTTGCCGTTCCGGATACCGCCGCCGATGTCAAAGACCACCTCCCGGATGGTGGTGCCCATGGGGACCTCGATGAGGCCGGTGTTCACCACGTTGCCGGTGAGGGCAAAGGCCTTGGTGCCGGGGCTGGTGCGGGTGCCGATGGAACGGTACCACTCCACGCCGTTGCGGATGATGAGGGGGACGTTGGCGAAGGTCTCCACGTTGTTGAGCACCGTGGGCTCCGCCCAGAGGCCGTGCTCGATGGTGCGGGGCGGCTTTACCCGGGGCATACCCCGGCTTCCCTCGATGGAGGCGGTGAGGGCGCTGCCCTCGCCGCACACAAAGGCGCCGGCACCCCGGTTGACATGGATGCGGAAGGAGAAGTCGCTGCCCATGATGTGGTCGCCCAAAAGGCCGAAGGCCTCCGCCTTGGCAATGGCGGTCCTGAGGCGGTTCACCGCCAGAGGGTACTCCGCCCGGACGTAGATATATCCGGTGTCGCTGCCCACGGCAAGCCCCGCGATCATCATGCCCTCCAGCACGCTGTGGGGGTTGCCCTCCATGATGGAGCGGTCCATAAAGGCGCCGGGGTCTCCCTCGTCGCCGTTGCACACCACATATTTCTGCGCCGAGGTCTGCTTGCGGGCGCCTTCCCACTTTCTGCCCGCCGGGAACCCGCCGCCGCCACGGCCCCGGAGGCCGGAGTCCGTGATGTTCTTGCAGATCTCCTCGCCGGTCATCTCAAAAAGTGCCTTTTCAAAGGCGGCATAGCCCCCCTTGGCGATGTACTCCTCGATGTCCTCGGCGTCGCTGCTGCCGCAGTTTTCCAGCACCACCCGGTGCTGTTTTTTATAGAATGGAATATCCGCCTGCCGGGGATAGGCCACCCCGTCCAGGTGGTAGACCAGGCGATCGATGATCTCGCCGCCCAGAACGGTCCGCTCCAGGATCTCATGGCAGTCCTCCGGGGTGACATGGATATACATGACCCCCATGGGCTCGATATGGACCAGCGGACCCATCTCGCAAAAGCCGTGGCAGCCGCTCATCTTCACATGGAGGCTCTTTTCCTCATCCGTATCGTGCTTGAGCCCCACGTAGACGGCAAGCCCCCGCCGCTCGCACTCGGCCTTGATATTCTCATAGATCTTCATGGCACCGCCGGCGATGCAGCCGGTGCCGGCGCAGATCAGAACGGCAGGCACCTGCTCGCTCTGCTTGAGGGCGTTGCGGGCGTTGGCCTGAAAGACATGGAAGCTCTCCCGCGTCAGTTTGGTCTCAATCATACGGCGCGCTCCTCCTTTGCCCGGATCTCCTCCAGCAGGGCCAGGGCCGCCTCCGGCGTCATTTTCGCGTGGACCTCACCGTCCACCGTCATCACCGGCGCCAGGCCGCACGCCCCCAGACAGGCCACTGTCTCCAGGGTAAAAAGGCCGTCTGCCGAGGTCTTCTTCCGCCCCGCAAGGCCCAGATAGTCGTGGACCGCGTCATAGATGGGCTGAGACCGGCGGACATGACAGGCGGTGCCGGCGCATACTTTGATCACATGCTTTCCCTTGGGTTCCAGGGAGAAATTCTCATAAAATGTGGCGACGCTGTACACCTTGGCAGTGCCGATGTGCAGATTTTCCGCCACCCGGGTCAGGGCTTGTTCGCTGAGGTACTTGTCCGCTGCCTGGATCTCCTGCATGATGGCAATCAGGTTTGCCGGATCGCAGTCGAATTGCGCGCAGATCTCATTGATGTGCGCAAGATCTTCCATGGGCCTTCCTCCTATGTTTTGTGATGGTGCCGGCAGGTGCCGTCTTCTCTATTAAATGCCCGGCAGCAGCAAAAAGCAAGTCTTGTTCCGCCAGTTTTTGTGGAATGTGTGAAAATTTACGAGTTCTGAAGAGAACATCTTTGCTGTTTTGCCGGTTTTCCTTCAGGGAATCCCGCTGTTTTTCTGCTTTGGCCTCTTGTTTGCAGGCGAATTGTTCGGTATACTAAGATTGTAATTTTATGCGATCGCGGCATTGCCGCAGGAGGCGGTTCCAACGCCTCAACTGTGTGATTTTCTTGTGGAAAGGAGCCTTTGTTATGGCGCCTGTCAATTTATATCCCGATCTTGCATCCAATGTTCCCACCACCCTTCTGGTGGTGGATGACGATGAGATGAACCGGCTGATCCTGGGCAATATCTTTGCGTCCCAGTACACCATTCAGGAGGCCTCCAACGGCAGGGAGGGACTGGAGAAGATCCTGGCCGGACCGGAGCGGCTGTGCGCAGTGCTGCTGGATGTGATGATGCCGGAGATGGACGGGATCCAGGTGCTGCGGCACCTGAAAGAGGCGGACGTGCTGCGCCGCCTGCCGGTGTTCCTCATCACCGCGGAGGCCAGCGGCAGCGTGATGAAAGAGGCCTATGAGCTGGGTGTGATGGATGTCATCAGCAAGCCCGTGATCCCCTATGTGGTGCAGCGGCGGGTCCAGTCGGTGATCGAACTCTATCAGGCCCGGCGCCGGCTGAGCCATGTGGTGGAGATCCAGCAGTCGGAACTGTTGGAGAAGGCCCAAAAGATCGTGGATCTGAACATGGGCATGATCGAGGCGCTGTCGGCAGCCATCGAGTTCCGCAACGGCGAGTCCGGTGAGCACGTCCACCGCATCCATGACATCACCGAATTCCTCCTGACCAACACTCCCCTGGGAGAAGGGCTGACCCCGGACGAGATCGGCCAGATCTCCCTGGCGGCTATCATGCACGACGTGGGCAAAATCGCCATTCCCGACGCCATCTTGAACAAGCCCGGCAAGCTCACGCCGGAGGAATTCGAGATCATGAAGACCCACACCATCCAGGGCGCCCATCTGCTGGAGAAGATCCCCCAGCTGCGGGAGAGCGAGTCCTACCACTACGCCTGCGACATCGCCCGCCACCACCATGAGCGCTGGGACGGCCGGGGGTATCCCGACGGCCTGAAGGGCGACGAGATCTCCATCTGGGCCCAGGTCGTGTCCCTGGCGGATGTATACGACGCCCTGAGCTGCAAACGGGTATACAAAGATGCCTTCCCCCGGCAGAAGGTGCTGGATATGATCCGGGAGGGACAGTGCGGCGCATTCAACCCGCAGCTGCTGGAGTGCTTTTTCTCCGTGGAAGAGCGGCTCCACCGGCTCTATGAACCCAAATAAGCCGTAAAACAAAAGAGGGAGGAACAATCATGGACACCAGAAAAAACGAGCGGCTGATCGCCGCGGGGATCGACACCGCCAGCGCGCTGGAGCGCATGATGGGAAACGAGATGCTTCTGGAGCGGTTTTTGAAGCGGTTTCTGGACGATCCCAATTTTGAGGCCCTGAAGCGGGCCATTGCCGAAAATGACCAGGACGCCGCCCTCACCGCCGCCCATACGCTCAAGGGGCTTTGCGGAAACCTCTCCATGACGGTGCTCTTCGACCTGTTTACCCGGCAGGTGGCCGCTTTCCGCGCCGGGGACTGGGCCGGTGCCGCAGCCATGATGGAGGACATCTCAGCCGCTTATGACCAGGTGACGGCGGCTGTGCGGGAGGTCTTTGCGCAATGAGCGCCCAGGTCCGGGGGCAGCGCAGGTCCCGGCTGCGCCGTATTCTGCGGGGCATGCGGCTCAACTTCATCACGCTGGGCCTGCTGATCGTTCTGACAGTCCTGGGCCTGTCTTTGATCCGCACCTCCCTGCTGAAAAACGCCCAGGAAACCGGGACCGCCCTGACGCAGATCTATGCAGCCGAGGGGGAGAGCAACCTTACCATCTACGAGACGCTTCTCTCCTTCGGCACCTCCTCCATCAGCGACCGCCTTGCCAGCAAAACGTCCCGGGAGGATCTGGTCTCCTGGCTGAATCTCTACTTTCAGCGGGTGGAGGCGGTCCTTGGAAAGGGGATCGTGGATCCCTACCTGGTCCTGGATGGAAAGATCCTGGCCGCCAACCCCTGGGACGGCGACGACTCCTATGATGTCTCCTCCACGGAATGGTATCAGAAAGCGCGCGAGGCCGGAGGCGAGGTGATTTTCACCAACGTCTACACGGACGCCATCTACAACCAGCCGGTCATCACGGCGGCTCAGCAATGCGGAAACGGGGACGCCGTTCTGGCCTTCGATATTTTCCCTGAAAATTTTCATTTCCAGTTCGATTCTCCCGAGCAGCTCAATGAGGATTCCTTTTTCCTGTGCGACAGCGCAGGCACCATCATCTACCAGCAGACCAACATGACGCAGTCTCAGGAAGATGTGCAGGACTACCTCAACACCATCATCCAGAAGATCGATGCGGGGGAACTGGACGATTATACCCACCCCATCACAGATCAGGACGGAAACCTTCGGGCCGTTTCCTACACCCGGATGGATAACGGCTGGATCTCTATTATCACGGTCCCCTATGCGAACATCCTGGGCGGCTTCAACTGGCTGAGCCTGTTCTTTATTTCCATCATCGCGATCTTCTTCCTGGCTCTGCTGGGGATGACCTGGCGGGACATGAAGGTCAATGCCCGCATGGAGCGTGCCAATGAGACGGTCCAGGCCCTGGGCAACTCCTACTACGCCCTCTACCGGGTCAATTTCCAGCAAAACACCTATGAGCTGATCAAATGCCCCGCGCACTCGAACATTCCCCGTTCCGGAACGTATTCCGATCTGCTGCAGCTGGCCGGAAATGTCATCGAAGCCAACGCCTATCAGGAATTTCTGGAAAACTTCTCCGCCGAAAATATCCGCCGTCTGGTCAAACAACAGACCCGGGACTTCGGTGGTGATTTCCTGCGCCGGTTCGGGGAGGACTACCGCTGGGTCAACGCCCGCATCCTCTATGACGAATCCCTTTCGCCGGAAGAAGTGGTCCTCTCCCTGCGGGAAGTGGATCAGGAAAAGCAGCAGCAGCTCAGAGAGCGCAAGCTGCTGGAGGACTCCCTGGAGATCGCCCGCCAGAATGAGGCGTCCAAGCAGTCCTTTTTCAGCAGCATGTCCCACGACATGCGCACCCCCCTCAATGCCATCATCGGCCTTTCCCAGCTGGCCGGCCAGCATACGGACGAGCCGGAAGAGGTCTCCAAGTATCTCTGCCGGATCAACACCGCCAGCCGCCAGCTGTTGGAGCTGATCAACGACATTCTGGACATGTCCCGCATGGAGCAGGGGATGGTCACCCTGAACAACACCCCCATCGACCTCAAGGCCTGCGTGGAGGAGTGCCTGGAGACCTTCCGCTACCAGGCCGAGCAGCAGGGCAAGCAACTGACCTGGGACTTTTCCCTGGAAAACAACCGCCTGCTGGCAGATCCCTTCCGGCTCCAGCAGATCCTCAACAACCTGCTCTCCAATGCCTTCAAATTCACCAACAAGGACGGCCGGGTCTCCCTGCAGGTCTCCCAGCTGGACAGCGGAGAATATGCCAAGTACAAATTCGTGATCTCCGACAACGGCATCGGCATGTCCCCGGAATTTTTGCCCCACCTGTTTGACCCCTACTACCGGGAAATGCGCTTTACCGACCGTCAGGCAGTAGGCACAGGGCTGGGCATGTCCATTGTCAAGAGCCTCGTGACCCAGATGAACGGCGAGATCCGTGTGGAGAGCCATCCCGACGAGGGCACTACCTTCACGGTGATCCTGCCTTTCCCCGTCATCGAGGCGGACCACGAACCGGATGACGCTTCCGCTTCGGAGGAGTCCTTCTCCCTGGAGGGCCTTCGCATTTTACTGGCGGAGGACAACGAGGTGAACATGGAGATCTCCACCGAGCTTTTGACCATGCACGGCGTGGAGGTCACCCAGGCGTGGAACGGCCGGGAGGCGCTGGATCTCTTTACCCAGTCGGCTCCCTTCACCTTTGACGCCGTTTTGCTGGACATGCAGATGCCCCAGATGGATGGATGCGAAGCCGCCCGGCGCATCCGCGCCCTTCCCCGGCCGGATGCCCGTGAGGTCCCCATCATCGCCGTGACTGCCAATGCCTTTGCTGAGGACATCGCTGCCACCGCCGCCGCGGGGATGAACGCTCATATTTCCAAGCCCATTGATTTCAACGGACTTTGTAAAACCCTGGAATATTGGACCCGCAGGGCCCGAAATCAGCAGCAGGAGGAATCAGCAAAGCCATGAAAAAGAAGAACACCCGCTTTTTGTGGATCAGCCTGATCAGCATTCTGGCCCTGTGCGTAGGAGTCTTCGTGTGGATCACCTCCTACATGGTCGGGGAAAGCGACAAGGCCATCAACCGGGTGGGCGGGATCTATATGCAGGAGATGAACCACCAGCTGCAGCTGCACTTCAGCTCCATCATCAATCTGCAGCTCTCCCAGGTGGAGGGCATCATCTGGCGCACACCGCCGGAATCCGTGACCTCTTACAACGAGGAGATGTGCAGCGAACTGGCCACCAGTGCCATCGCCCGGGACTTCTCCTATCTGGCCCTCTACTCCAAGGACGGAACTGCCGACGTCCTCTACGGCGATCCCGTCACCATTTTGAACGAGGACACCTTCCTCACATCCCTGAATCAGGCGGAAAAAAAGGTGACGCTGGGCGTCACCGAAAGCGGAGAGAGGCTTCTTTTGCTGGGTGTCTCCGTGGGCTACCCCGCCTCCCAGGGCTATCCCATGCAGGATGGGAGCCACTGCACGGCGCTGGTTGCCGGCATTCCCATCGAGTACATCAACGAGACCATGTCCCTGGACGTGGACGACTCCCTCATCTACTCCCACATCATTCATAAGGACGGCTCCTTCATCATGGAAAACGCCGACGACACCGGGGGCACCTATTATGACTGGCTGCTGCGGCGATGCACCTTTGAAGACCAGACTCCCGAAGAGGCGGTCTCTGCGTTGGAGGAGGCCATCAGCCATGGCGAGGAATACGCCACCTCTTTGAGTGTGGACGGTCAGCGCCGGCACATTTACTGCTCTCCGCTGCCCAACTCCGAGTGGTATCTGGTGACCGTGATGCTCTACGGCACGCTGGATGAGGCGGTGGCGAGCCTTGGGTATCAGCACATCTACACCGCCCTGGGCGGCTGCGGAGTGATCATCGCGGCGCTGCTGCTGGTGTTCTACCTCTACTTCCGCATGTCCCAGCAGCAGCTGACCCGGCTGGAAAAGGCCCAGCGGGAAGCGGAGCGGGCCAACCAGGCCAAGAGCGAGTTCCTCTCCAACATGAGCCACGACATCCGCACGCCCATGAACGCCATCGTGGGCATGACGGCCATTGCCGCCGCCCACATGGATCAGCCCGCCCAGGTGCGGGACTGCCTGCACAAGATCACCCTCTCCAGCCAGCACCTCCTGGGCCTGATCAACGACGTGCTGGATATGTCCAAGATTGAAAGCGGCAAGCTGACGCTGAATATGGACCTGCTGTCCCTGCGGGAAGTGACGGAGAACATCGTCAACATCATCCAGCCCCAGGTAAAGACCAAGCAGCAGTCCTTTGACATCTTCATTCAGGACATCCAGACCGAGCAGGTCTACTGCGACGGCGTGCGGCTCAACCAGGTGCTGCTGAACCTCCTCTCCAACGCGTTGAAATTCACGCCGGAGGGCGGCTCCATCAGCATGACCCTCTCCCAGGAGGACTCCCCCCGGGGTGAGGACTACGTCCGCACCCACTTCCGTGTCCGGGACAACGGCATCGGCATGTCCCCGGAGTTCCAGAGCCGTATCTTCGAATCCTTCATGCGGGAGGACAACAACCGGGTGCAGAAGATCGAGGGCACCGGCCTGGGCATGACCATCACCAAATACATCGTAGATGAAATGCAGGGCACCATCGAGGTGGAGAGCGAGCTCAACCAGGGCTCGGAGTTCCATGTGGTGCTGGATCTGGAAAAGGCCCCCTGCCAGGAGGCAGACATGGTCCTGCCCCACTGGGAAATGCTGGTGGTGGACGACGACGAGCAGCTTTGCCAAAGCGCGGTGGAGTCGCTGCGGGAGATCGGCATCCACGCCGAACCGGCTCTGGACGGTCCCACGGCCATCCAGATGGCAGCATCCCGCCACCAGGCGGGCCGGGATTACCACATCGTCCTGCTGGACTGGAAAATGCCCGGCATGGACGGCATCGAGACCGCCCGGCAGCTGCGCAAGACCATCGGCGAGGAAGTCCCCATCCTGCTCATCTCCGCCTACGACTGGAGCGGCGTGGAGGAGGAGGCCCGGCAGGCGGGCATCAGCGGCTTTATCGCAAAGCCCCTCTTTAAATCCACGCTGTACTATGGCCTGAGCCGGTTTGCCGCCTCCGGCGACGGTACGGCGGAGCCCTCTGCCGAAGCCATGCCGGACTACACCGGCCGCCGCCTGCTGCTGGCAGAGGACAACGATCTCAACTGGGAGATCGCCAACGAACTGCTCTCCGCCCACGGCTTCGTGCTGGACTGGGCGGAAAACGGGCAGATCTGCGTGGACAAATTCCGTGCTGCCCAGCCCGGCTTTTACGACGCGGTGCTGATGGACCTGCGGATGCCGGTGATGAACGGCTACGAGGCCGCCAAGGCCATCCGCGCCTCCGGCCGGGCCGACGCGGACATCCCCATTATCGCCATGACGGCGGACGCCTTCTCCGAGGACATCCAGAAGTGCCTGGAGTGCGGGATGAACGCCCATGTGTCCAAGCCCATCGACATCCGGGAGCTGCTGCGGCTGCTGCAAAAGTATCTGGGCTGATCCCCATTCCGCAAACAAGGAGCGCCGCCGGGATTTCCGGCGGCGCTCTTCGTTCTTTTTTCGGCCTGTCAGCAGTCCTCCGGATGTTCCAAGTCCAGCGTCTGCCAGGTCTCGCCGGTGGCCAGGTCCTTCCAGGAAAAAACCGTGCCCTCCGCCGTGAGATAGCTGCGGCGGCTGCCGTTTTTCGGCAGCGACACGGAGCCGGGGTTCAGTGTGAACCCCTCCTCCCGGCGCTGCCAGCCGGGGATGTGGGTGTGGCCCTGGACCACCACGTCCCGGGGCAGCAGCGGCGGCAGCGGGCGGTGTCCGTGAACGGCGTAGAGGGTCCGGCCGCCCCAGGAAAGGACGGCGTATTCCGCCAGAATGGGGAAGTCCAGCACCATCTGGTCCACCTCGCCGTCACAGTTGCCCCGGACGCACAGCAAATGCTCCCGGCAGCCGTTGAGCAGCTCGATGACCTGCTTGGGGGCATAGCCCTCCGGCAGATCGTTCCGGGGACCGTGGTACAAAAGGTCTCCCAGCAGCAACAGCCGCTCCGCGCCCTCCTGCCGGAAGCGCTGCAGCAGCAGCTCGCTGTACCGGGCGGAACCGTGGAGGTCGGAGGCGATCATCAGCTTATCCATTTTGCGTTCTCCTTTCCCGCCGCTGGGTGCTGTCGTTTCTGAAAGCGCGCGGCCTCGATCCCGAGGAGGATGCCGACGGACATAAACTAAAAGGATGATTATGAGAAAGCTGA
>ERZ827037.3367-NODE-3367-length-10757-cov-9.197907_pt1 | contig 10757 bp, 6 predicted proteins | sample MGYA00519924_ERZ827037 | MGnify/ENA primary metagenome ERZ827037 (study PRJEB31778, sample SAMEA3449250) | human gut metagenome | biome: human gut; feature: human-associated habitat; material: faeces | place: United Kingdom | collected 2010/2012 ...
TTGCACTGATTAAATACCGTGTACAGGTAGAGGTGGAATACTTTATCACCTTGTGCGAACTCCCTTTGCCGCAATTAAAAGGAATCGATAACAGTGTGTTTGAAACTCTGCGTAATATTTACCGTAACTTTTCGGAAGCAGATGCACAGCGTATTAAAGATATCGAAAGTGTAACCAATCATGATGTGAAGGCCGTAGAATACTTCCTGAAAGAAGAATTTGACAAAATGGGGGGGATGGATGACTATAAGGAATTCATTCACTTCGGACTGACTTCTCAGGATATAAACAATACGTCTGTTCCTCTTTCTATCAAGGAAGCGCTCGATAAAGTGTATTATCCGTTGATTGAAGAACTGATTGCACAGTTAAAAACTTATGCAACAGATTGGGCTGATATTCCGATGCTTGCCAAAACTCACGGTCAGCCGGCTTCTCCTACCCGTTTAGGTAAAGAAGTAATGGTATTCGTTTACCGCTTGGAACGTCAGCTGGCTATGTTGAAGGCTTGCCCGATTACTGCTAAGTTTGGCGGTGCTACCGGCAATTACAATGCACATCATGTGGCATATCCTCAGTATGACTGGAAACAGTTCGGTAATCGTTTCGTTGCAGAAAAACTGGGACTGGAACGTGAAGAATATACGACTCAGATTTCAAACTATGATAACCTCTCTGCTGTTTTTGATGCAATGAAGCGTATCAATACTATAATGGTAGATATGAACCGGGACTTCTGGCAATATATCTCTATGGAGTATTTCAAACAGAAGATAAAAGCCGGAGAAGTCGGTTCGAGCGCAATGCCGCACAAAGTGAACCCGATTGACTTCGAAAATGCGGAAGGAAACTTGGGGATCGCCACTTCCATTCTGGAACATTTGGCTGTGAAGCTTCCGGTTTCCCGTTTGCAGCGTGATTTGACCGACTCTACCGTTCTGCGTAATGTAGGCGTACCTTTCGGGCATATTGTGATTGCAATTCAGAGTTCTTTGAAAGGACTTCGCAAACTATTATTGAATGAACCGGCTATTTACCGTGATTTGGATAACTGCTGGAGCGTAGTAGCTGAGGCTATCCAGACAATCCTGCGCCGTGAGGCTTATCCGCATCCGTATGAAGCGTTGAAAGCTTTGACGCGGACAAATCAGGCGATTACGGAAAATTCTATCAAAGAGTTTATCGAAGAACTGAATGTAAACGAAGATATTAAAAAAGAGTTAAGAGCAATTACTCCGCATACTTATACGGGGCTTTAATTGTTTACTTATACAATAAACGTGTTTTTTAAATAGGCCGTGAGGCCAAAGTCTAATTTTATTCGAATAAAAAAATGAGCACAGAAAACGAAGAATGGCGCGAAAATTCTTTCAATGAAGAGAATACAGGTGCCGGCCGTGATGGTAACAGGTCGTACAACAGAGAGGGAGGAGAACGTCCGTATCGTCCTTCTTACAACCGTGAAGGTGGGGATCGTCCGTATCGCCCGAGATTTAATGCCAACAATGAAGGGGGCGAACGCCCACAGCGTTCGTATGGTGATCGCTCTTATGGCGACCGTCCGCAACGTCCTTCTTACAATCGTGAAGGCGGTGATCGTCCGTATCGTCCGAGATTTAATCCGAATTCTGACGGCAGCGACCGTCCTCAGCGTCCTTACAACCGTGAAGGCGGCGAACAACGCTCTTATGGTGATCGTCCGTATCGTCCCCGTTTCAATAGTGGTGAAGGTGGCGACCGTCCTCAGCGTCCTTACAACCGCGAAGGTGGTGACCGCCCGTATCGTCCTCGCTTCAATAGTGGCGAAAGTGGAGGCTATCGCAGCAACAACGGTGGTGGCTATCGTCCGAGATTCAATAATGACCGTCAGGGCGGTTACCGTCCTCGTCCACGTACCGGCGATTATGACCCGAATGCTAAATATAGCATAAAGAAACAAATCGAGTACAAGGAACAGTTTGTTGACCCGAACGAACCGATTCGTCTGAATAAATTCCTGGCTAATGCCGGTGTTTGTTCACGTCGTGAGGCTGATGAATTTATTACAGCAGGTGTGGTTTCTGTAAATGGTGAAGTTGTTACTGAATTGGGTACAAAAATCAAACGCTCGGATGTCGTGAAATTCCACGATGAACCGGTTAGCATCGAACGTAAGGTATATGTATTGCTGAATAAGCCGAAAGATACTGTTACCACATCGGATGATCCGCAGGAGCGCCGTACGGTAATGGATTTGGTAAAAGGCGCTTGTAACGAACGTATCTATCCGGTAGGACGTCTTGACCGTAACACGACTGGTGTACTGTTACTGACAAATGACGGTGACTTGGCTTCCAAGCTGACACATCCGAAATTTCTGAAAAAGAAAATTTATCATGTTCATCTGGACAAGAACCTGACAAAAGCGGATATGGATCAGATTGCAGCCGGCATCCAGTTGGAAGACGGTGAAATCCATGCAGACGCTATCAGCTATACCGATGATTTCAAGAAAGACCAGGTAGGTATCGAAATTCACTCCGGTAAGAACCGTATCGTTCGCCGTATTTTCGAATCACTGGGTTATAAAGTAGTAAAACTCGACCGTGTATTCTTCGCCGGACTGACCAAAAAAGGTTTGCGTCGCGGAGACTGGCGTTACCTGTCGGAAGCAGAAGTAAACTACCTCCGCATGGGTTCGTTTGAATAATAAGTTAATAAATAACAACTTGACAGAGGACGGGGAAAGAAAGCAGGAAAGAATTCATCTTGCATTTGAAACCTCGTCTTCTTGTATCTAAAAAGAAAAAGTTAAATGGAAAAGATTGGTAGAACAAAAATTGTTGACCTGTTGAAGCGCACAGATATTGGTGCTATGGTCAATGTGAAAGGATGGGTTCGCACCCGTAGAGGTAGCAAACAAGTAAACTTTATCGCACTGAATGACGGTTCTACAATAAATAATTTGCAGATCGTAGTAGATTTGGCTAATTTCGATGAAGAGATGCTGAAACTGATTACTACCGGCGCTTGTATCAGCGTGAACGGAGAAATGGTAGAATCAGTGGGTTCCGGACAGAAAGTGGAAGTACAGGCTCGTGAAATCGAAGTGCTGGGTACTTGCGATAATACATATCCATTACAGAAGAAAGGCCACTCTATGGAATTCTTGCGCGAGATTGCTCACTTGCGTCCGCGTACCAACACATTCGGTGCAGTGTTCCGCATCCGTCACAACATGGCGATTGCTATTCACAAGTTCTTCCATGAAAAGGGCTTCTTCTATTTCCATACGCCGATCATTACGGCTTCCGATTGTGAAGGTGCCGGACAGATGTTCCAGGTGACTACGATGAACCTGTATGACTTGAAGAAAGACGAGAGAGGTTCTATTTCTTATGAAGATGATTTCTTCGGTAAGCAGGCAAGTCTGACTGTTTCCGGTCAGCTGGAAGGTGAGTTGGCAGCTACTGCTTTGGGAGCTATCTACACATTCGGTCCTACGTTCCGTGCCGAAAACTCCAACACTCCCCGCCACTTGGCAGAGTTCTGGATGATTGAGCCGGAAGTGGCTTTCAACGACATTACAGACAACATGGACTTGGCAGAAGAGTTCATCAAATATTGTGTGAAATGGGCGTTGGATAACTGTGCGGATGATGTGAAGTTCCTGAACGATATGTTCGACAAAGGCTTGATTGAACGTCTGCAAGGTGTATTGAAAGATGATTTCGTACGTTTGCCTTATACAGACGGTATCAAGATTCTTGAAGAAGCTGTTGCGAAAGGACATAAGTTCGAATTCCCGGTTTACTGGGGCGTGGACCTGGCTTCCGAGCACGAACGTTTCTTAGTGGAAGAACACTTCAAACGTCCGGTTATTCTGACTGACTATCCGAAGGAAATCAAAGCCTTCTATATGAAGCAGAACGAAGACGGTAAGACTGTACGTGCCATGGACGTTCTTTTCCCGAAAATCGGTGAAATTATCGGTGGTTCCGAACGTGAAGCCGACTATAACAAGCTGATGACCCGTATTGAAGAAATGCACATCCCGATGAAGGATATGTGGTGGTATCTGGATACCCGTAAGTTCGGTACTTGTCCTCACTCCGGTTTCGGATTAGGGTTCGAACGTCTGTTATTGTTTGTAACAGGTATGGCGAATATCCGTGACGTGATACCGTTCCCGCGTACACCAAGAAATGCTGATTTCTAATATTTCGGTATATTTATGTAAAACTCGCATAATCTTCAGGTTATGCGAGTTTTTTTATGCTCTGAATTGCTGTATTCTCAAAATAAATCTTTATATTTGGAAATACGCATTCGAGAGTGTTAACTAAAATAATACAACAATGAAAAAGCTCTATTTCTTTACCATGCTTTCAATAATGTTGTTAGCGGTAACAGGTGCGACGGCCCAGAAGAAAACCAAATTCAAAGCGGCCGATTTGAAAGGTATTTGGCAGCTCTGCCATTATGTATCCGAGTCTCCCGATGTTCCGGGAGCGTTGAAACCCAGTAATACATTTAAAGTATTGGGTGATGACGGACAAATCGTTAACTTTACCATTATTCCCGGTGCGGATGCGATTATTACTGGATATGGTACTTATAAACAACTCACGGACGATTCTTATAAGGAAAGTATCGAGAAGAACATTCATCTCCCGATGCTGGACAATCAGGATAATATTTTGGAATTTGAGATTAAAGACAATGATTATCTCCATCTAAAATATTTTATCAAGAATGATTTGAATGGAAATGAGTTGAACACTTGGTATTATGAAACTTGGAAGAGGGTGGAAATGCCGGCTAAGTTTCCGGAAGATATTGTGAGATAAAAGAGCGTGTACTTTTTAGTGGAGGCACGGATTTTGCAAAAGGCTGCATAGTTGTTTGGTTATGCCTGACAACAGCTTATTTGGTAAAATCCGTGCCTGTTTTTCATATAAAAGATAAAAACAAAGATTATTTGGACAAAATCAAAGTCCGTAGAAATAGAAACGAAAATGAAAAAATAGATTTGCAAAGGGGCTGTCCGCGACTTGCTTTAACTTTGTTGCCAGTAATAGAATACAGTAACAAAATAAAGTGGAACAATGAAAAACAAACTTTTACTGGCGGTAGGGAGTATAGCTCTTCTGACTGCTTGCGATGCTTCAAAAGGAAATGAGATGGAATGGTTCGACCATGCAGTGAAAACATCGGGACATCAGTTGCTCTATATGGCAGAACAATTGAAGAATGAACCGGATACCGCCTGTTTTCCCCGTTCTATCAAAGAAGGAAAGTACAGACTGGAGCACCCCACAGATTGGACGAGTGGTTTCTATCCCGGTTCCATGTGGCTGGCATACGAGTTGACCGGTGATGAGGCCCTCGCAAAAGAGGCGCGTAAATATACGAACCGTCTGCAGGATATGCAATATTATACGGGTAATCACGATTTGGGTTTTATGATGTTTTGCAGTTATGGGCAGGGCATCCGTTTGAAACCGGAGCCAACGGACAGTTTGATTCTGATTCATTCTTCAGAAAGCTTGTGCTCCCGTTTTCGTCCGGAAGTCGGACTGATTCGTTCGTGGGATTTCGGTGATTGGAGTTATCCGGTGATTATTGATAATATGATGAACCTTGAAATGTTGTTCTGGGCTTCGGAACAAACCAATAATCCGAAATATCGTGAAATAGCCATCTCTCATGCTAACAAAACGTTGAAGAATCACTTCCGGGAGGACATGACTTCCTATCATGTGGTAAGTTATCTGGCAGATAGCGGTGAAGTAGAGTCGAAAGGAACCTTTCAGGGATATGCTGATTCTTCCGCTTGGGCGCGTGGACAGGCTTGGGGAGTGTATGGATATACCATGTGTTATCGCTTCACCAAGCAGCAGAACTATCTGGATGCCGCTCATAAAATAGCGCGGTTCATTATCGATCATCGCCCGTCCGAAAATGACTATGTACCTTATTGGGATTATGATGCTCCTAATATTCCGAATGAACCGCGGGATGCTTCTGCGGCTGCCGTAACAGCTTCTGCATTACTGGAGTTGAGTGGTTATGGCGACAAGAAACAAGGGGAAGAATATTTCCGTTATGCGGAGCATATCCTGAAACAGTTATCCTCTGATGATTATTTGGCCCAAGAAGGAGAAAATCATGGCTTCGTCCTGTTACATTCGGTTGGTAGTTTCCCGCACGACAGTGAAATTGATACTCCGCTCAATTATGCCGATTATTATTATCTGGAAGCCTTGAAACGTTATAAAGATCTGAAAGAAAAATCAGAAAATCCGTCTTACTAACTTGAAGAGAAACCGTAAAAAAATTAAAGTTCAGGGCAACCGCGTCTAAAATATGAATTCATAACTGTCGGACTTTGGCGCGGTTGTCCTGTTTTGAGCCGATACCGGTCCTTTATATGAGTTAAAAAACGGGATTCATTTATCAGATTGAATTGAAAATACTTATCTTTACGATAAATTCTTCAATATTAGCTCATGAAAGACCGGCATTTGCTATTTAAGTACCTATTCGGATTAACCGTTTGCATCTTATTTTTTCCTTTGGCGGTATCGGCCGCCGACAGCTTCATTCATTTTAAGCGATTATCCGTGGATGACGGGCTGTCGCAAAATACTGTGCTCGCTCTGACACAAGATCATAATAATAAGCTTTGGGTAGGCACCATAGACGGACTGAACTGGTATGAAGGTTCCCGTTTCGTTTCGTATTATAAAGCGCCGGATGATACGACCAGTCTGGCAAACAATCATGTCTATTCACTTCATACCGATTCGAAAGGTACGGTATGGGTAGGTACACAGGTCGGTTTATCCCGTTATAATATAGTAGGGAATAATTTCACCAATTATTCTTCACCGGACAATCAGCCGATGCAAGTATTGGCTATCGGAGAACCGGAGGAAGGCGACCGGCTTTTGCTTGCTACCAATATCGGTCTGGTGGTTTTTGATAAAAAGACCGGGCGGATGAAAGTGCAGCCGGAACTTGCCGGAAAAACGATCTATTCTGTTTGCCGGATGAATGACGGTTTTCTGTTGGGAACTTCGGAAGGTGTCTATTTCTATTATGTACGCAACGAAAACGTGACCCGGCTTCTTCTCCAATTGAAAGGAGAAACCATCTCCGATATGCTCTATGATGACAAAACCGGCAACTGTTGGCTGGCTTCATTGACAAACGGCGTGTATTGTGTAGATAACAACTTTCAAATAAAACATCATTATAACAAGCAAAGTACTCCTGCTTATTTCCTTACGAACTCGGTCAGGACATTGTCCGGAGATGATAAAGGAAGGGTTTGGATAGGAACCATGGAAGGTTTGCTTATCCTTGAACCGGAGACGGGAACTTTCCGTATCTGCCGTTTTTCTCCTGAAGATCCGACTACCTTGGGGCATAATTCCATCCGCTCTATATTGAAAGACAATCAAGGGGGAATGTGGATCGGTACATTTTATGGCGGGCTTAATTATTATCATCCCCTTGCTCCGGCATTCGGACGCTTGCAACATTCCGCCTGGCGGAATTCGTTAAGTGATAACACGGTGAGCTGTATTGCCGAAGACCCGGATAATGGCAATCTCTGGATCGGCACGAACGACGGCGGATTAAATTATTATAACCGGAAAACCGGAGTCTTTTCATATTACCGGACGGGTACTTCCGCCAACGCTTTAAAGTCGGACAATATAAAATGTATATGGACGGACAAGGATGGAAGTGTCTATATCGGCACTCATGGAGGGGGAATGAGTCGTCTGCATCACCGGAGTGGCAGGATAGAAACATATTCCTTTCCCCATTCTACTTCCCTGACTAACAGTTGTTACTCCTTATTGGACGGAACGGATGGAACGCTTTGGGTAGGCGGCATGAGCGGACTTTACCTTTTCGACAAACAGACCGGCGAACTTTCGCAGCATCCGTTGGCTAAAAAGCATAAAAAGTTGGAGAATGTATTGATATATACGTTGTTCCGTGATTCCAAAGGAAGAATCTGGATCGGTACGGAAGAGAGCCTGTTTTTGTATGCCGGCGGGAAACTGGAAGAACTGCATCTTTCTTCTTCGGCTTATCTGCATGGGTTGATACAGGCTTTCTGTGTACAGGAGGATAGCCGTCATGAAATCTGGATTGGTTCTTCCACAGGATTATATTGCTATAAGGAAGGAGCACCGACTGCCTGGAAACACTATACGATGAAAGACGGTTTGCCAAACGACTTTATTTATAATATACTGGAAGATGAACGGGGGCGTTTATGGTTGACAACTAACAAGGGACTGGCTTGCTTCAATACGGAGGAGGGTACTTTCCTCAACTATACGAAGCAGGACGGATTGCCTCACGATCAGTTTAACTATTTCGGAGCTTGCAAAGCGCACGATGGTACATTCTTCCTGGGGTCTCTTGGGGGCGTTGCCTATTTCAAGCCATACGAATTGGGTGATAATCCATATTCCCCGGATGCGGTGGTAACAGGAGCCGTTGTCTTAAATCAGGTGATTACGGATATGAAAAGTGAACGGGTGCGTTATTATCAGGACGAGCAAGGGCGGATGCTGGGTATGTCGTTCCCTTCCGATCAGAAACTTTTTAATATCCGGTTTGCCGTTATCAACTATTTGGCTGGCAAGCGGAATCAGTTCGTTTACAAATTGGAAGGCTTTGAAACCGAGTGGAACTACTCCCGTCATGTTTCCTTTGCACGGGCGAGTTATTCTAATCTTCCGCCCGGTGAGTATGTGTTTAAGGTGAAGGCATGTAACAACAATGGAAAGTGGAGCGAGGCGACCACTGAATTTTTTGTGCATATCATTCCGATGTGGTATCAGACTTGGTGGGCAAAGACACTTTTCATTTTCTTTTCTTTAGGGCTTCTCGTTTTTGTGATCTATTTTTTTATTGCCCGTGCCAAAATGAAGATGCAAGTCCGGATCGAACAGATAGAACGAAACAAGATAGAAGAAATCAGTCAGGAGAAAGTACGTTTTTACATGAATATGTCTCATGAGTTGCGTACTCCGTTGAGTCTGATACTGGCTCCGTTGGAGGAACTCTTGGGGCAGAGCAATCTGAAAGGAACTCCGGTACAGCAGAAGCTGGATTACGTTTATAAGAACGGTCGTAAGTTGTTGCACATTGTCAACCAGTTGCTGGATTTCCGTAAAGCCGAAGCAGGTGCAATGCCTATTCATGTTGCGCAGGTGGATGTAGAAGAACTGTTGCAAGATGCTTTTGCCCTGTTTAAAGAAAATGCGCAGAAGCGTGCTATCAGCTTTCATATAAAATCCGATCTGGAAGGACGATTGTTTCCGGCGGACCGGACGTATGTAGAGACTATCTTGATGAACCTGTTGTCTAACGCCTTTAAGTTTACACCGGACGGTGGAAGTATTTCGCTTTCCTTATGGACAGAGGGAGATACCTATGGCTTCACGGTAAGAGATAGCGGAATCGGTATGTCTCCGGAACAGCTAACCCACATTTTCGAACGTTTCTATCAGGTAGACGGTCAGCGAAAAGGGACGGGTATCGGGCTGTCATTGGTGAAGATGCTGGTAGAAAAGCATCACGGCACTATTATGGTAGCAAGCGAACCTGCTCAATATACCGAATTTAAAGTCACGCTACCTGCTGATATGGCTGCCTTCACGGAGAAAGAGCGTGAATTGCCGGCACATGAAGTCGAAACATCTACTTCTCTCCGGGAGCTTCCGGTAGCTGATGAATATTTCTCTGGCGATGCGTCGGCTGTGGTTTCAGAAGAGAAATCGGACGACGATCAGATAGAAGTTGGCAGCGAGGAAGAACGGCCTACTATCTTGTTGGTAGATGACAATAAAGAGATGGTGGATTACCTGAAAGATAATTTCCGGCAGAACTATGTGACGCTTACCGCCGGAAACGGCGAAGAAGCATTGGCTATTATGAAAGAGCACCGTGTGGATATTGTCCTTTCCGACGTGATGATGCCGGGTATTGACGGTATCAAACTTTGCCAGCTTATTAAACGAAATCTGCAAACCTGCCATATTCCCGTCCTGCTGTTGTCTGCCAAAGGAAGTGTCGATGCACAGACGGAAGGCATTCAGGCTGGAGCGGATGATTACATTGCCAAACCGTTCTCGATTCATTTATTGAAAGGAAAAATAGCTAATCAACTGAAAGCACGCCAGCGGCTGAAACACTATTATTCGAATACGATTGATATAGATACTGCTAAAATGACTTCGAATAATCTGGATGAGGAATTCATGAGCAAAGCTATTCAGGTGGTAGAAGAAAATATCAGTAATGAAGACTTCACCTCTGATGAGTTGGCAAGCCAGCTTTGTATGAGCCGTTCGTCACTGTATCTCAAGATGAATTCTGTATCCGGTGAACCGCCTGCCAACTTTATCCGGCGCATCCGTTTTAATAAAGCGTGTAAATTGTTGCTTGAAGGGCGCTACTCCATTTCGGAGATTAGCGGAATGGTAGGCTTCGGATCTTCTTCTTACTTCTCTACCAGTTTCAAGAAGTATGTCGGTTGTCTGCCATCGGAGTATGTGAAGCAGCATACTAAGTAATTGCTTTGCGGTTATGTATTTGTTCACCACAGAGGACGCGGAGGACACAGAGGTGAATCTTGTTCAAGCAGGTGCAGAAATGAATGAGAGTTTTTTGTCTACTATAAAGTTGAAAAAGGTTCTTCGTCAAATTTGGTGGTACTTCTTCTATTGTGAATAAATAATCTT
>ERZ827037.3373-NODE-3373-length-10734-cov-3.089334_pt1 | contig 10734 bp, 9 predicted proteins | sample MGYA00519924_ERZ827037 | MGnify/ENA primary metagenome ERZ827037 (study PRJEB31778, sample SAMEA3449250) | human gut metagenome | biome: human gut; feature: human-associated habitat; material: faeces | place: United Kingdom | collected 2010/2012 ...
ATGATCATATCGGTATCTCCAAGGATCGGTGCAACATAAGATTTCCATTTCTGGTCATCCGTCTTAAGGTCTTCTGCGGAACGCTCCGTTGCATTCATATGTCCCCACGTGTGGCTTGCAAATTCCCATCCTTCTGCCTTCATGGCATCAGCAACTTTTGTCGCATCTGCCACATCCTGATCATAGTCAAAATCCGGATTGTCTTCCAGGAATTTCTTCTGATCATCCTGTAAGTTCTCACCGGTCTTGTAAGCAATATCGGTTCTGTATCCAAGCACTCCGTTGTATCCGGTCATAGCAAGGATTCCCTTGCGTCCATGATAAGAAAAATCCGGATGTTCTTTAATGAAAGTATCCAAAAGCGGTACAAGATCGTAATCACCGACTGATACACTTCCATCTGCTTCGACGTATTCGTTCTTTACCTCTCCATTCTCATCCAGCACCAGTTTCGATGCACAGCCATCACCATCCATGTAGTGATAATAGCTGACATCATCCTGTGAAAGAACAAACGGAATTTTTCCCGGTGGAAGAAGAATCTCTCCCGGCGTCATATTGCCGTTTTTATCTACCTTTGCCATGTCATAAATACTAACCATGACATATCCCCTGTCATACATTTCCTGGGTGATTTTATTAAATTCATCAATAGTAGTCATAACCTGATTATAATCTGCTTCTTTATAATCTCCGTCAAAGGCTTTCTTCGGATCCACAATCATCGTGTGGTAAAATACATGCGTCACTTCCTCAAGCGGCCAGGATACGCAGGTTGCTTTTGTCTCCTCAAATTTCTTTACCGCCTCCTGCATTTTTTCATTCTTCTCATAATCCGGCTCCTTTTTTAACAGCTGAATTGCACTGTCATAATCGTACTGTGCTGCAAGAAGCTCCGCTTTCTGAAGCGCACCCCCTGACTCCTTCAGTTTATCTTTTTTCTTCTTTGAATCTGTATTCTCTGCTTTCGCATTTTTCTCTGATGTATTGTTCGTATTTACTGCCTGCGCTTCTGTATTTGCCTCGCCTTTCACCTTTCCTTTTTCACGAACTCCCACGTAAATGCCACCTGCTGTAATCGCAACTGCAGCCATAGCCACAGCCGCAAGCTGTATCCTCCGGCGTCTCTGTTCTTTTTTTCTGCGAAGCTCTATACGCTTTTTCCTTATCTGGCGGCGTCTCTCATATTCCTCATCAGAAAGCCTCTCCCGAAGTTCTTCTGTTTTCTTTACATTCTTTTCATCTTTGCGACTCTCACTCATCTATCTGTTTACTCCTTCGCGAATCCTTTTTCAATAGTATTTGCTTCTCTTGCATTTTATTATACAGTTTGAGCCCCTTATTTTCCACTGTTTTTGTCCAAAAAATATACAACTTAAAAAGTAAATTCCTGCATCTGTAATCTGCGTAATTAAGAATTGCCTTTTTTTATAAACAATGATAAAATAGATTTTATGAAATTATTTACATATTCAGGAGGATTCTTATGAGTACAGTAACAATCGTCCTTCTGGTCATTCTGATCATTCTGGTCATTGCTCTTATTGCTCTCTATTTCTGGGGCAAAAAAGCACAGAAGAAGCAGGACGAACAGCAGGCTCAAATCGAAGCAACAAAACAGACCGTTTCCATGCTGGTAATTGATAAAAAGCGAATGCGTCTGAAAGAATCCGGACTTCCACAGATGGTTATCGACCAGACTCCTAAGATGCTGCGCCGTTCTAAACTTCCGATTGTAAAAGCAAAGGTTGGTCCTAAGATTTCTATTTTAATTGCAGATGAAAAAGTTTTCGAACTGATTCCTGTAAAAAAAGAAATTAAAGCAGAAGTAAGCGGTTTATATATTGTAGGCGTGAAGGGCATCCGCGGTTCTCTGGAAGCTCCGACACCAAAGAAAAAAGGTTTTTTTGCCAGATTCAAGAAAAACAAAGATAACAGCAAATAAAATAAAAGCTGGGGCACATCTTCTAAGATGCGTTCCAGCTTTTATTTTACAGAGAAAAATTCTCCGCATTTTTAGATTGCGCCTGTATAGATAAATAGCAGTCTGCAACATGCTCCTCATTCATATCAAGGGCATAATCCACCTTCATATTGACTGCGCCTTCTGTTTCTTCCAGCTCCAGATTTGTAGCTGCAATTCCCATTTGAAGCGTACCGTATGGCGTAGTATAGTAAGTCATATTCTTTTTTCCCTGTTCAAAAACCATATGTACATTAATCAGACCTTTTTTGCGTACCTCCACACCCTTATGTGACATTTTAATGTAATTCACAGTAGGAGGAGCTGATTCCTCCAGAATCTCCTCGAATCGAAGATAATGGCTTCCGTTACGAAAATAATATTCTCCCGGAACTACAATCTCTATAGGCTCTTGTTCATCTGTACTGTCCATAAGCTGAAGACCCTTTACATGTATTAACACTTTTTTGTCCATATATGTATCTCCTAATATTTCTCAATATCTATTTTCTTTGTCATTTCCACATCGTATGGAAGGATAGAATTTGCAAAGTCCTTGAATTTATCCGCCAAATCGCTGACAAAAAAGCGATACGGAAACTCTTCATGTTCTGTCTCTGTACTTAAAAGCTCTTTTTCCTTTAAAAGTCTTCCAAGCTCAAGAGCTGTTTCGTACGCAGGATTTACAAGCCGCACACTCTCTCCCATAACCTGACGGATGGTAGAGCGCAAAAGAGGATAATGGGTACAGCCCAGAATCAATGTATCAATTTCTTCCTCCTGAAGCTCCTTTAAATACCTGGAAGCAACCTCCGTTGTCACAGAATCGTGAAGCCACCCTTCCTCAACAAGAGGCACGAAAAGAGGACACGCCTTCCCAATTACCTGAATTTCATTATCAAGGCGTTTTAAATATGCCTCATGAATGCCGCTTCCTACCGTTCCTTCTGTTCCAATTACACCTACGCGCTTATTCTTTGTTTCTGCCGCAGCTACCCTTGCTCCGGATTCAATCACTCCCAATATTGGAATATCTATCTCATCTTTTACTGTATCAAGAGCAAAGGCACTGGCTGTATTACATGCAACCACGATCGCCTTTACCTCCTGTTCCTGAAGAAAACGGATAATCTGGCGGGAATACCGGATTACCGTCTCCTTTGATTTACTGCCGTATGGCACTCTGGCAGTGTCGCCAAAATATACTATTTTCTCCGAGGGGAGATTGCGCATAATCTCACGCGCAACAGTAAGCCCTCCCACTCCGGAATCAAACACGCCCACCGGCGCATTTCTGTCTGTCTTCATCAATCCTTCTCCATTTTCCGGTTTTGAATATCGTTTATTTATGATACCACCATTCCAGTTGTTTCGCAAGCCAGAAGGAAATCTTTACCTCCGGCTCTTTTTCATCTGTATTCTCCTCCTCATTTTCCGCAAAACAAAACTGCGGATACATACTGCCCCACCAGGCAAGGGCGGGAATATTTTTCTGCACACCTGTCCCTGTAACTACCGTAAGAAAAAGAGCCGCAATCAAAGAAATACCTAACCGTTTTTTTCTATTTTTTAAAGAATCCATATTCACACCTCCAGTATCTGGAAGTATGTCCTGTATTTTCCTTTTTATTCAGGCATCCGGCACTGCCTGAAGCGCATCTCCTTCCACAACAAGTCCCGGAATCTTCGGTAGTGTTCCGTTTTCATATTTTTCATGATAAAGAGTCCGAAGAGTCACTCCCTTTTTCTTTCTCTTTCCGCTGAAATCATTCTCCAGAAGTCCTCGCAAATACTCTCCCACAGAGCTTCCCTGCCCTCCGTTCCATTTCAGAATTTCTTCTGCTTTTTCTGCCTGGAACACATAAATATCTTCGCCTACAAAAGGCTGCTTTTTGAGGTACAAAAGAACTGCCTCCCATCGTCCGTCTGCAATCAGATCTCTCCCTATTATAATTGCCTCAAGATGTCCCATATCCATAAATTTTTCCTGAGAACGCCCGTATATTTCCTGAATCTCCTCAAACGTCTCCCCTTTTATGGTGAGCACCTCCCGTCCATTCTCACCCGGCTTCTCCTGCCCGGTCGCCTCTGACATATCGGGTGTTCCGTATGTGACGGCAAAACCTTCCGGAGCCGCGTCTACACCAAGAGCAAGGGCATACATACGCTCCTCCGGCTCTACTCCTGCACATCCTCCCAGGAACAGGCAGATAAGCAGAGCTGTGACACTTCCCGCCACTTTTTTTATCCTTCTTCCTCTTCCCCCGGAAATAAAGCACACCTGTATGATAAGAAGAACAGGCAGAAAAATATATGCCAGATAAAATCCGTAATATTCCTGGATTCCAAAACCTCCCGGTTTCCAACGTGACAGAAGATATACAACAAGCGCTATCCAGAACCTTCCCGTACCAAGCTCTGTTTTTCTTATAATCTGATGTCCATAATGTAAAAGACTTCCTATGGAAAACAAAAGACCGTAAATAACGAAACCAAGCCACAGCACATCAAATCGGGAAAGCACGTTTCCGGGCATATCTGCCCCTGCAAGGAGAGGCAGAACCGGATATTTTTCCGTGGTCACACGATTCCATCCAAAAACTGCCGGAAGAATCATCTGCACCGCAAGAATCAATCCCCCAAGTGTGAGAACGCCAAGCATCACCGTTTTTCCTGCGCTCCCCTGTTTTTCCACATCTTCGAGCGCAAAGGGCAAAAGTCCAATTCCTGAAAATGCGCAAAGAACTCCGTATCCTCCTGCGAAAACATCTTTCGTTTCAAAGGAAAAGGGCATTTCCGATAAATATGACATCTTTCCCTGAAAAGCAGATAAAACAAGCATAGCTCCAATGCCAACAAGGAAAATTCCTCCCGTTACTTCCGCAGCCCTTCCCCGCCTCTGCATTCCTCTGTGAGTTCCGATACTGGCACAGACAATGGCCAAAAAAGAAATCCACTCTCCGGAGACGCCTGACACAAGACTTTTCGGAACAATCTCCTCAAGAATATCAAGAAGAAACGAAGCAGTAAGAATTGCATACAATACAAAAAATACTCCTGCCGCTTTCCCGAAAAAGCGTCCCATTGGTTTTAAAGGGTTCGCAAAATCAGGCGAAACTCGAATGAGAAAAATCACATAAAATAAAAGAAGAATAATCGCCAGAATTGTTCCCACAATCTTTTCTGCACCCAGAAGCTTTCCTCCGCCGAAAAGACAGAGCAGAAAAGGTGCTGTCAAAGTGAGCACCATCTGTCTGTAAAGCTGTCTGTGGGAAATCCTGTTATTTTCCGCAAATGTCATAACTGTCCCTCCTTCCTTTTCAGGCGGAGACTTTCTTCTTCTCTTGCGTATGCAGGCCGCATTTTTCTTTTGCGGAAAGGAATCCGTAATATTTTATTTCCTACATTCCGTCTTCTCTCCTCTGATACAAATGGCACAAGATAAGGTAGACCATAGCTTAAAAGTCCGGAAAGATGCGCTACTGTAAGGTAAATTCCAAGGACAATCCCGTAAATCCCAAGATAGCCGCCAAGGAAAAGAAAGAAATATTTCAAAAGCCGAAACGCCGAGGCAAATTCTTCATTTGGAATGACAAGAGAACCAAGTGCAGTGAGCGCCACAATAATCACAACAACAGGACTTACAATATTTGCCTCCACTGCCGCCTGTCCGATAATAAGCCCTCCTACAAGCCCGATCGTATTTCCAAGCTCTCCCGGAATCCTTACACCCGCCTCACGGATAAGCTCAAAAGAAAGCTCCAGAAAAAAAAGCTCCATTACGCTTGAAAAAGGAACTCCCTCCCTTGCCTGTGCAAAAGAAAGAATCAGATTCGTTGGAAGTACCTGTGTATGAAACCGAATAACAGCAAGATAAAGCCCCGGCAGAAGTACCGCAGCCGCCATTGCAAAATATCTTAAAATTCTTAAAAAAGAAGCCATCTCAAACCGATTGTACCAGTCCTCGCTGCTTTCCATAAAGCTGTTGAAATTCCCCGGCAGAATCAGAGCCTCCGGCGAGTTATCGCAAAGCAGTACAATTTTTCCGTTTAAAAGCTCCTGCGCTGCCCTGTCGGGCCGCTCCGTTGTCTGGTACTGAGGAAATGGCGAATACCAGGAATCCTCCGTGAGCTGCTCAAGCATTCCGCTGTCAAGAATCCCATCAATCTCAAACTCATCCAGGCGTTTTTTCATCTCCTCAAGAAGCTCCTCATGTACAATATCCTCAATATAAAGCATCTGCACCATTGTATGGGAACGCACTCCAAGCTGCTTTTCTTCCACCTTAAGGCTGGTGTCCCGAATCCGCTTTCGCACAAGAGCGGAGTTTGTTTTTACTGCGTCGGAAAATCCTTCCCTTGATCCCCGCAGCACTTTCTCCGCCTCAGCCTTGGAAACACCCATGTTGGGATAGCCTTTGCTTGCTATTTTCATTGCCTTCGTATATCCATCCATAAAAAAAATGGCATTTCCCGCCAGCATGGCAGAAAAAGCCTCTTCCATATCCGAAAGTTTTTTTACGTCTGCAATCCCAAGGCTGTTATGCTTCAAAAACTCTTCTATCTCCTCCGGGGAAATCTCCCAGAAATGATTTATCATTTTTCCGATTGCAGAATCGTCCAGCATCATATTCGATACTGTAACTTCCAGATAAACCATAAGGCAGTCTACCTTCCGCTCCCCACCAAGACGCATGGGTCGTATCAGTATATCTGCACAGTTTTCGCATCTGCTTCGGATATATTCTTCGTTTTCCCGCAAAACAGCCGAAATTGCCGTTTTTTCTTTCGTCGCCGATTTTGAAAATCCACTCAAGAGAGCGCTCCTTTCTCTGCTGTCCAACATTCTGGACAAACAGTCTGACCTTTATACTCTGAGTGTTTCCAAAATCTATAAATATTATACTGTTATTTCTTTTCTTTCCCTGCTTCTTCCGCCTCAATGGACTGAATGATTGCCCGTCTCTGGTTTTCTATATGGCGGAAAGAAATTTCCTGAGCCTTTTTTACATCTCTCTGTCGAATCGCTTTCGTAAGCTCCTCATGCTCCTTCACAAGAACATTTCTCGTCTCTTCTTCCTTCAGATATTCCACTCTGTATCTGTAAATCTGTTCTCTTAAATTATTTAATACCTGGTTCAGACGCTTATTATCAGATGCTCTGTAAATGATTTCATGAAACGCCACATCTGCCTCTGCAAGACGCACAAGGTTTCCCTCTGCCATTGTGCGCTCAAATTCCTTCGCTGCAAGCCAGAGCCTTCCCATATCCTCCTTGGACATACGAGTACACGCTTTTTCTATGGCAACATTTTCAAGAGCAATCCTTACCTCAAGAACATCGTTTAAATCCTTCTCTGTAATATTTGCTACCTGCGCACCTCTTCGCGGAATCATCACCACAAGACCTTCCAGTTCAAGCTTGCGCATCGCCTCCCTGATTGGAGTTCGGCTCACGCCAAGCTTTTCTGCAAGGGCAATTTCCATAAGACGCTCTCCCGGTTTTAACTCCCCCTTTAAAATTGCCTGTCTCAGGGTATTAAATACAACATCTCTAAGTGGCAGATATTCATTCATATGCACGGTAAAATCACTTGTCATTCGTATCTTCCTCCACCTCTCTATACTCTTCTGTTAAAAACCTCTGTAGCAAAAACTGTCTTCGCCAGCTCGCCTGCTCTCAGTCCTTCTGCTGCACGCTCCATTTTTTCTCTGTCATCAAAAATTCCAAATACAGTAGGACCGCTTCCACTCATCATTGCACGGAGCGCTCCATTTTCTTCCATAAAATCCTTAATCTCCTGGATTACAGGATATTCCCGGATAATTCCCGGTTCAAACACATTTGCCATTTTTTCTGTCATTTTTTTGAGGTTCCCGTTTTCAATATCCAAAATCATTCCGTCAATATCCGGATGCTTTTTAATTGTTTCCAGATTGAGATTTTCATATGCCATCTTTGTGGAAACAGAAACTGCCGGTTTTCCTATAAGAACATAGCAGGGCGGAACCGGCGGCAATGCTGTAAGCTTCTCTCCAATTCCTTCTGCAAGAGCCGTCCCTCTCATAATGCAGTAAGGTACGTCCGCTCCCACCTTCACTGCACGTTCCATAAGCTCCTCCTGGCTTAATCCCAGATGAAACAGTTTGTTTACTCCTATAAACGCCGCTGCCGCATCAGAGCTTCCTCCTGCCATTCCCGCTGCAACAGGAATAAATTTATCAAGTCTTATGGAAAGTCCTTCCTGTACATGAAATTCCTCCATAAGCATAGCTGCCGCCCTGTATACAAGATTTCTCTCATCTGTGGGAATGAACGGTACGTTCACAGTAAGAGAAATACCCGGTTTCTTTTTTTTATGAAGCTCCAGAACGTCATACATCTGAATTGTCTGCATGATCATTTTCACCTCATGGTATCCGTCTTCTCTTTTTCCCAGAATATCAAGACCAAGATTAATTTTTGCCAATGCCCGTAAGCGCATACAATCCCTCCATCTTTTGTACTTTGTATACAATCTTTATTATTTGTATTTTATCTGATTTTTTTCGGATTTTCAACAAGAAACTTTCTTCACCAGAAGAAGCGGCTGCCCGCTTTCTATCTCTTCCTCCGACAGCTCATTTAACTCCTCAATTTCCTCTACAGTCGTATAAAAACGCCGCGCAATATCCCACATGGTATCTCCCGGTTTCACCATATACACAGTAATCCCCGGCATACTCTGGATTTTTTTCATATCAAGAGGCTTTTCTTCCACCTTCTCGATCACGCGCACCTCTCTGCTGCAGAATACAATCGCATTGAGACTGACTGCCGCTTTTACCTCTATGTCACTGCTGTCTGCCATAGTCGTAGACAACTGTTCCAGCTCCGCCTGAAGACAATACCTGCAGTCCTCCGTAATTCCCTGCGCCTCCACAATATGAGAAAAAGGAATCATCGCTTCCATAGAATAAAATGGCATATCATCGTTTCCTACAATATAAAGCACTTTCATATAAACAACACCGTCTACCTGAATGCCATCCTCCACAATCTGGCTTCTGTCAATTTTTACATGCCCCTGACTGTGACATATCTGAAGAATTTTCCCCTGCGTCTCCTTCACCTGAATTCTGTCTCCTATACGGCATTTGGAATAATTACGCACAAGGAGACTTTCCAGTTTTTCTGTTTTTCCCTGCGGAATACATTCTCTTGACGGCGTATATACATCCAGAATAATCTCATGCTCCTCTTCTTTATAAATCTTCATATCCAGTTCCAGAACAACGTCTGCCATTAAAATCCGTTCTTCCCCGTCTGCATCCGGCTTTACTTCCAACCCCTGACTGACAACAGAAGCCTCAATATCCGGTATCATTTCCTCCCCGCAGCCGCTGCACTCCGCTTCCCCTGTAAACGGCAGGGAATATTCCATCCACTGAAGCGGTTTTCCCTCATCATCTCCCTCGTAAAGGACAAATACAAGAAGCTCGCCTTTTGCCTTTACTTTATTTTCCTCTGGTCTTAGATCAATCCCTCTCACCTCAACTGTACTCCAAAGAACCTCCGCAATATTAGGTTTATTCGATGCCAGCGGAATTTCTTCCTTTATCCGGAGCGTATCCTTTTTATGTACGCAAAGACTCATAAGGCGAAGCTGTTTTTTCTTTATAGAAACACTGTCGTCATCAATTCCCACAGGAAGACGCACTCCTGAAACCTCATCCACCACTGCGTAGAGCGTAACAATCGCTTTTATATTCAATTTTCTCGAATGTATAATATGAAGACTTAAATCCTCAATCTCCCACTTGAGGCGCATTTTATCACCCCCGGAGATCCCTTCCAGGTTCAAAACCTCCTCAAAAGGCAGTTTTGCTCCCATACTGTACACTTTTCCTTCTTCTTCTCCCACATAAAGAATATCCACATTCAGATTTCCTCGAAGAAATGCTTTTCCCTCACTTAAACGCACCTCGTCCATAGTAACCTGCCCTTTATGCTGGATCATGCGCCCTACATCCTGTTTTGCATCCGGCACATTATAATCCACATCAAAAGTCACCTGACTTGTTGCTTTGCTTTTTGCACGAAGCATCTGAATACTTTCTTTTTTTAATTCCACTTTCCATTCTCCCTTCCTGATACTTATAATTTCTGATGCCTACCGAAATTCCACCGGTTCCTTCCTGTATTTCGTTTTCACTACAATGCAGGGATAAGAAGGCTCTCCGCCGGCATTTTCGGAAGGTCCGATAAGCTTTGTTTTAAAACGCAGGACCTTTCCCATCATTCCCAGCTCTTCGACTGCGATACTGTACCCTCCCGTCATCTGCCTTCCATAACCTTTGATCAGGTACAAATCCTCTCCGCTCTGATAAGTAAGCTGAAATTCCTTCTCCCGCTTTTCCTGAATCAGAGACAGGGCTTCTGCCGGAATATCCTCCTGACTGACTATTGTATATTCTACAGGTGATACCTCCCCCTCTTCTATCCGTATCATCTGGCAGCCTCCCAGTATAAAAATCAGAATTGCTGACAGAAACATAACTGAGATTTTCCTTGCCATTTTATACCTCTGCCCTCTATTTCATATTTATTCTATGCCGGAGACAAAAGATTTATTGCAAGTATTTCCAAAATCACTTATACTTGTACCAGAGTCCCGTTTTTCGGGATGCTTTTATCTTAGTTTTTATTTCAATTTAACAGAAAGAGGACTTTATTATGATTCGTCTTATCATTGTTGCGATCACAGTCATCGGATTTCTGTTTCTTTCCAT
>ERZ827037.3386-NODE-3386-length-10677-cov-2.391546_pt1 | contig 10677 bp, 5 predicted proteins | sample MGYA00519924_ERZ827037 | MGnify/ENA primary metagenome ERZ827037 (study PRJEB31778, sample SAMEA3449250) | human gut metagenome | biome: human gut; feature: human-associated habitat; material: faeces | place: United Kingdom | collected 2010/2012 ...
TCTTTACTCTTTCCCAGCCTCCAGTTGCTACCATATAAATCACGAATGATGCAATAATTGCAGCAAACACATAGTACCATTCAATCACAATTTTAAAATATTCGCAAAAAGCAACCATTGTAGCAGTGCATACAATAAAGGATGTGATAAGAGCAACTGCACTGGTTGGTAATTTTTTGAACCACGGTAGGTCTTTTATTGCCTGCACAATAAGAGACACCACAAAGGCCATCAAGCCAAATGCGATCAGAGCATAGGTTACATAGTTCATAATTTCATTTACATTAATGTTCATACAGTTAATCCTCCTTATGATCATGTTCCAAATCTGCAATTCTATGATTTGCTACCCGAATCTGTTCTTCTGATACAGCCATCCTCTGTTCCAGATTATAAGTTCGCTCTATGGTGTTGTTGTGCTTATCCACTCTTTTTGTAAGCTCTTCCAGCTTGTATTCCATGAGCGCCCTCGTCTTTTCATTCTGGCTATGATTGCTGATCAGACACACTATCAGCGTTACTGCTGCCGATATTGTAGAAGAAATAATTACTTCCATATATGTCCTTTCTCCAGCATTGCGCCGGCGCAATTTTGTAAAAAAATAAGACCTAGTATGGTCTCGCTCTAATTCTCATATTTATTTTCTTCTCCAATCACTCTTCTGTACTGTCAACCTGTCCTTTGTTTGCTATCATCTCGTCCTGCATAGCATATGCAAGCTCCTCGAACTCGTCACGGTCTTTACGGCACTGCGTACGGTTCTCTTTCCGTAACTCCTGGTTAGTGGTAGACTGCTGAATATACATAGTTTTTGGGTTAGCCTCACTGCAAGATGCGGTGTAGGTCTCCACTGTTACTCCGTTGATAACGGACTGTCCTGATAAGTTGATAGATTTAGATGTTGTTAATGCCATGATATTATCCTCCTATGAATAAAGTTTTCTTTAAAGTTCTTCATTTTCTTTTTCTAGCTTATCCACTCTTTGATTGAGCTCTTGCATTGCTTTTACAACATACGCAAGCAACTGCAAATTATTGACAGATTTATAATATGGATGTCCGTCAACTTCTCCGCCTCCATCGACAAGGTTAGGGTCAAGCTGTTCGAGTTCGTCTGCTATAAAGCCAATCTTGTATTTTTTATGAGAATCTTTTCTTTCAAAAGAATGAATTTGCATTGCTTCAATAACTTTTGTTGCGTCTTGTACTTCGGCGTCTCTTATATCGCCTTTTAGTCGAATATCAGAAAGAGCTGCACTACATGCTCTTCCGAGACTAAACCATTTCCATGAACCATCAAGTCTGGTTTGAATCCAAATTGACCCAGCGTATGAATCTCCGTGATAGATAAAAGCTCTACCTCCAGCCACTTGATCGCCAAGATAAACTCCTACAGCAGTCTTCGAACCTGAACCTCCCACATTGAACCCAACGTAAATGTTTCCGAAATTTCCATCAATTGCCAGTGGAATCATTCCATTGTTAGCTTTATAAAAGCTAAAGAAATTTTCATCACCTGTACCTGTTGCCGTACCAAAGCGCCAGTCTACCGAACCTCTATTGGACTGATACTCATATGTTGTATTTATTATGTTGTTACTCTGAATATATCCACCAATGGACATATTGCCATTGGTGGTTATACCTTTTCCGTTATATGCCCGAATCCAATCGGAATCCGTCATATACCAGCCACCACCATAATCCTCACTATACCATCCTGTAGTACCGCGCGATCTAAACCAATTAGATGCATATATGGTATTAGTATTCATGTCTGCAGTCGCAGTTATTATTTTTCCCTGCACATTGCCAGTAGTGGTAATATCGCCACTGTATAAACTCAGATCACCATACATCGTGACCGTCTTATCAAAAAACTCGAATCCGGCGCCACCTTGTATAGATGTTCCAGTTCCCATTTTTCCTAATTTGATAGACGATCCATCAAAATATAAGATTTTCTGACTGTTTGTGCCGTTAAATATAGAGTATGACTGATTTGCAGTAATCTCTCTAGCAACTATTTTAACACCAGATATAGAACCGGATGCCTCGATGTCTTTTGCAAACAAACTGACAACGTCAATTTTATCAGCGGTAACCGAACCAGCCGCAATTTTTTCAGTTGTTATAGAATTAGCAGCCATTTGAACAGCGGTAACCGAACCAGCGTACAATCGTCCGCCATTAATATAAGTACGATCGTTGTTATAACACCAAGCGGCTATACCCATATCAACAGAATTTGCAAGGGTGTATGCGTCATTCCATGTACTCCATTGCGTATCACTAATACCGATTCGCCATAATTCACGACCATCAATCTTTGCAGTCTGCTTAGGATATCCGCCGGAAGCATCTCGCCATGGCACGCATGTTATTAAAAGACAGAAGTTTTCACCAGTTAGACCAATCGTATTTGCTAATTTCAACTCATTTACTGTGGTCATCGGGAAATTTTGTATATACCAAAGCGGCGTTTGATTTGTGCTTCTAGTGTCTTTGACGTCAAGTCCATCGCCTTTAGGACCTTGAGGCCCCATAGCACCAGTGGCACCGGTCGGTCCCGTGGCACCAGTTGGTCCCTGAGGTCCGGTCGGCCCCTGGTTACCCTGGGGTCCTTGTGGTCCGATTGGGCCAGTGGCACCCATATCACCCTTTACTCCTTGTATTCCTTGGTTACCTTGGGGGCCTTGTGGTCCAGTCGCACCAGTATCACCTTTCACACCTTGTATTCCTTGGTTACCTTGAGGTCCCTGTGGACCTGTTGCGCCGGTATCACCCTGGGGTCCTTGCTCTCCAGTATCACCTTTCTCTCCTTTTTCACCTTGGGGTCCCTGTGGTCCAGCCGGTCCGGTAGCTCCACCAGCACCATCAACACCCATCCTGGTAGCGATATAGCCTACGGAGGTGGTTGCGTCTGAATATAAGGTGGTCTCTTTTGTCCAGAGATACTGTCCCTGTGGTACGTTAGGCATTGAAGTTAGCCATTCCCCTGTAGGAACATCTGTCATGCTAGTACCAACCTGGTAAGTGTATGTGGTTCCAACAATGGACTTAACGTTATTAACCTTAGTGTCGATCTCAGTAATTGCGCTCTCTACAGTCTTCTTACTCTTACCAAACAAAATATCGCCAGCACTAATTCTCAGGTGAAAGTTCCCGTCATCGCCTTTATAGAACTGAATATACTCATTCGTATCGCCAAATCCTACCTGGCCATCTGAGCCGAGATAGAATCCTCTGGTGGTATTGAGCGCAGAAGTCTTAGCTCCGGAATATATGCAGTCGTGTCCGATATGGTTTCCACCGATGTCAGCACCAAAAGCTACCAAGTCGGTCACCGCCACTTTATCTGCTGTGATACTCTTGGCCTGGATAACAGTACCGTTCAAACTGTTATAGTCAGTCTGCTCCGAAGTTACTCCTGATCCGTTGGTATTAAGCTTGTAGTAAAGGCCATCTTCCCCCTTAATGACCAGCTTATCTGCCTTGATGGTGTTACCCTCGATCAGATCACCTTTGATAGTTACACCGACCAATTCGCCAGTAATAGTCTGGTCGCCGACCACTACATTCTTAATCAAGCCAGATTCTGAATAGAATTTCTCCATAGCCGCTATGCCAATATTGGAGAAATCAATGCTTGCGTATTTCAAATCAGCGTCTGCGGCGTTAATCTTTTTTACATCCAGCTCATTGATTAACGCTTTGTTAGCCGCCAGTTCATCCGTAACGGTACTCTCAAATTCCGCGTATTTAGACTTAATGCTGGTAGTTTCTGCCTCAAGTGCTTTCAGACTTTCAATGGTGGCAAACTTAATATCAGCCTCTTCTGTCTTGATATAGTTTGACTCGATCTGTCCTACCGCCAGTTTCAGTTCTGATAAGCTCCCGTCCAGAGTATTGTACAACCCCTGCAGATTTCCCACCGCACTGCTGCCATATACACCCTCGTCAAAATGCAAAATATCCGATACATTGATAGTCCCCGTGTACCGTCCATCATCACTGATTACGGTGTTAATAATTTCCTGGGCGGCCTGGAGCTTCTCCCTGGCCTCTTCGAATGAGGGAAGCTTATTGGCCAGTTCGCACTCATCTTTGGTATGGTCCTGTGGATATTGTGTAAGCTTGATGATCCGCTGCTTTTCCCGGATCCCGGTGGCGGCATCGATCAGGGTGATTGTATCTCCCAGGGAAAAAGAAAAATCATCGTATCCGGCTCTTTGTTTGGCCAGATCAATAATATCAGCACTGTATGATACTTCCGGCTTTGACAGATCTTTCAGCTTCGCTTCTGCATCCTCTTTCATGGCTGCAGCATCTGTATAAGATTCGTCTTTCCAGATGTAGGTCTTCACCTTATTCGTGTACTGGTAATTTTCCAGGTAATTCTTCCCATCGTTCACGGACTCGATGGTAAGCCCGTCCTGGCCAATAGGGATAATTCTCGTATAATAGTCGTAGGTGCTGCCCTTCCTCTGTAACCGTTTCAGGTTAAGCCCTGTGAGGAAAAAGTTCCCTTTATCCTGGCCAACCTGATCGTAAAAGGATACTGTCTTTTTCTTGGTATCATAAACGACTTCACACATAAATGCAGTACACAGCTTCTGAATTACTCCAAGCGTATTTGTCTGCAATATCCCTGCATTTCTTTTCTTGGTTACGGTACATTCGCCAACCGTCCAGCCGGATCCAGCCAGAGCAAGCTTGGCCGCATCTTCTATTGTGGAATCCGTAATGCCAAAGGAGCTCCAGGGCTTCGCCTCCAGTTCTTCCAGGTTCAGTACCGCAACAAAGGAGAGGAATCCATCTGTGCTTACACTCTTTTCTTTTACTACATACTCAGCATCCTGAGTCTCAATATAATACTCTTCACAGATTTCATGATGTCTTGCCATGTATGTAAAAGAAAGAGTCTGATCGCCAGTTGTAACGTCGCTCGCAACCTTCAGATCCTTGTATTTGACAATATGCCCTATGGCATTGTGGTTCGTATCATATATCTTAAGCATAGGGCCGCCTCCGTTTAGTCTTCAATCATAAACATAAAAATGCCTAATTCCCAACTTCCAATATCAAGCCCATCAAATTCTTCCAGGGATACCTTATGCACCTCAAAATCCATTTCCAGTCCCAGAAGTTCCTGAATCTTTTGGTTGAGCTCTTTTACACTTTTTCCTTCTTTAAGAATGATATCCACATTTCCGGGGGCTCTCTTTTCCTGTTCAGCTCGCTTTTTTTCCTCTTCAATTGCCTTTTCCTCCTGTTCAAGATCCCGGTATTCTTCCATTAACTCCTTACGGGTATCTTCATAAGGTTTTAATGCGTTAAGCAATAAGTTCGTGTTTTTATTAATGGCATAGCTCAGTTTTATCTTTCCAGATAAAATTTTCTTTCCATCTTCTTTATAAATCTGTGCTTCTTTTTCCTGAAAAAGTTTTAATCCGTTATAAGCGTTTAACATTTCCTGGTTTGTCATGTTTTTTCCTCCTACATAAATCTTGGTCTATATTTCACAGTCATGTCTGTCCATGTGCTGTCTAAGGTAATCCTTGTTTCCCCTGGTAAAAGGATCGGCAGGCTCCAAATATCAACATCTGCTGCTTTGTTAGCCCCATTTTCTGTAATCTTCCCACTTTCTCCGTCTAAAATCACAGTACTGTTAGCAGTAAGGCTTCTTATTACCACCCGAAGGTTTTCTCCTGTATCTAGATTTCGGTTTATTCCAGTTATTGTCAGCTGTTCCATTCCCACCTTTGGCGTAATCTCTACCATACAAGGCGTCCGGATGTTCCCAGGATTTGTAACTACTGTCTCCAGCATCCCGGAAGCGGACTCCGAAAACGGTGAACCGTTTGGCTGTTCAGCAAACTCATAGCAGGAAAAATCAACGGTGAGCTTGCTCAGCCTGTTGGATGTCACCTTCAGACGGGCAAGCGGGTTTTCTGTAAAATCATGCTTGCTCATAAACCCGCAAAACTTGTGATCGAACTTATCCAGTTCCAAGGTGACCGACTCGGACATCATATGGGAAAGCAGGGTGCTGCAATTCTGCAAGATCTCATTTCGATCAGAGCCGTATACCAGGAAGGTGATCCGTATTGTCTTCCACCCGATTGATCCATTAATGAAAAACGGCAGTGGGCTTCCCCTCTGCCATTCGCTTTCATTTTCAATATCGGAAAATCCCGGAGTCACGTTCCACTGTTTGGCCTGTGCTCCGGATATGTCCCAGCCATTTATATTCATCTCAGACGCCCCCTTGTGTATCTTGTGGCTGCCATTTCATTTTTTATGTTCATGTCTTCCCTGAGTTCTCCGACCAGCTTATCTTTATCCATGAATACTTTTAAGTTCTTCATGGAGCTTGCCATGTTCTCCATCATGGACTCCATCGTACTCATCATGGAATCCATTTTGCTCAGTATTTCGGAGTTATCACTTCGATAGCTTCCTGATAACTTCGCCTGGTGCTCTGACTGCTGCTGGATCAAACGGTTAAGTTTCTCGACTCCAGCCGCTCCTACCTCCAGGGAAGATCTGGATTCCAGGAACTGATCCGGATTCATGGCAAAATTATAAAGGTTTTCTGCTCCCTGTGGGTTAATTACCTTGTCCCCGGTGAGCATGTTCTGCATGATCGCGCCATCGGACTTACGGAGAACATATTCCTGGGCGTTATTTTCAAATAACCACGCCAGCTGATCCTCTATGACGTTTTGAGTACCGGTCTTCAGGCCGTTCTTTTTCATAGCGGCCAGAATTGCTTTTTTCTGCGCTGATGTAGGCTTTTTGTCGGCTTCCACGCTAAGAGCATCCGCAATCTTTTTAACTGTGGAATCGTTGACGCTCCGGCCGTAGTTCTTAACAATGTACTGCCACAGATCCGAATGCTTCTTTTTCTCAGCATCTGATACTGATTTCTTATGGGCTTTACTTGCATTGATCAGCTTTTGTACTTCTGTAATTTCTGCCGGTTCTTCCGCTACACCTGCGGTCACGGCCTCCAGCTCTGCTTTTTGCGCGGGCGCAATTTCAGATGTTGTCCCAGAGGAAGCTGAGCTTGAAGAAGCAGTGCTGGATGTATCTGTTCCACCGGATCCAGAAGAGGCCGTGCCAGATGCAGTGCTGCCATTCGGAGTTACATTTACGTCAAGCAAAGTTCCACCTGTGCCAGCTTTCTGAATGCCAGCGATCAGGTTACCTACAATATCCTCACCAATCTGGCCAGCCTGTTCCACCAGGGACTGCAAGCCGGTAGATAGTCCCTCATTTAGTTTCGCAACAGCCGAAGCATTTTCAGCTGCCAGATCATCCAGCTGCTTCTTATAGTCTTTCTTGGTGTCACTTATCTGCTGGTCAATAGCATCCCGCGTAGCCTGTGTATCTTTTTTTGCCTGCCGGTCTGCTATCTCCTGCTTTTCTTCCCAAAGCTTGTTAAATTCATCCAGCTGCTCTGCAGTCATCTGATTCAGGCTGTAAATATTGGCGGTTGCTTCTGGTCCTGCGTCTTTCAGTTCCTGCAGCAGCCCCTCTGAAAGTCCCTTTCCGCTCAGTTCCTGCAACTGGGTTTCCCACAGTTTCAGTCCCTCAACCTGGGTATTCATATTGTAAATCAGACGATCTGCAGTATATCCGGAAGCATCCCAGGCATCATAGTTATTCATGGATGAAAGGATGTCTTTCTTCCGATCAGCTATGGCACTGTCCCTTTTTTCTTCCAGATCCTGTATGGTCTCATTTAGTTCTTTTTCAAGCTTTTCCCGCTTATCATTGTAATCTTCATCAAGCTGCAGCTTTTCTTTTTCGTAATCTTCTTTGGCTTCCAGGTACTTTTTATCTGCTTCTATGCGCTCATCCATGCCGGCTGTGAACTGTTTTCTGGCAATATCCCAATATTCCATCTCTGCCCTGGCGGACATAGAATAATAGGTCTGGTAGGTCTCCAGAAGGGATTTCTGTACTGAAGCCTGGGTCTTTGCAGCTTCCTCTCTGGCTTTGGCTGCCTCTTCCTGTTTCTCCTGCTTTTCCTCGTAGATCTGAGTGTCCAGTTCCTGGATCTTTTGTGTTGCTTCATACCAGGCATCAGTTCCGCTCTTTAAATTCTTTCGAACGGTGGTCCAGTAATTTTTCTCCTGGGCTAAAGAGGCAGCATGTAATGTCTTGTACTTTTCCAGCCGTTTTTCAGCAGCACTGAGGACTTCAGAATTATAAGTTTCTGCGTCCTTAGTAGTTTTCTTTTGATTATCTCCGGATCCGGTAACTTTTTCTTTGGATACGCCAAAATTGTTCTTTATACTGCTGCTCAGTGCCTTGCTGATCGTGGAACTGCTGTTAAGCTTATTAAGTTGAGAGGTTGCCTGTTTATAGGCTGTGGATCCTTTCACAGCTGTATCACGTATCTGCTGCCAGTACCATTTTTCATTGTCCAAGGACACTTCATGGCTCTTATTGTATTGCTTAAGCCAGCTGGTGGCGTTTTTCAACACAGCCTTTGACATTTTTCCAGCGGCTGCAGTTGCTACCTTTGTGTTTTTAGTTATACCAGACGCAGTACCTGCAGGTAACTGATAGCCGACTTCTTTCTCAAATTTCTTTGATGGAGAATGGATCTCTGCTGCTGCCTTGGCTGCGGCAATACCTGCATTGATCATTCTTATTGAAGCGCTGATGACCTGGGACTGGCCTGCTGATATACCTTGCGCTACACCAGCAGCCGCGTTGTATCCTGCAGTGTAAAAGCTATTCTGATAGGTTCGAACTGCGGCCGCTGCCTGACTCGCCATTGTTCCGGAAGCGCTGATCGCGCCACTTTTTCCAGAATTTATACCAGTCTGATACTGCTGAGCGGCTACTGTTCCGGCTTTCTCATATTCGCCTTTTTTCTCTTCGGCTGCCTTTGCTCCGGCGGACGCCATCTCGCCACCAGCCTGTTCAACGCCAGACTGCTGATCTTTAATTGAATTCTGGGTTCCTTCTCCTACAGCAGTACCAACATCTTCACCTGCAGACTGTGCATCTGCTGCCTGCTGCTGGATCAGTGCCAGAAGCTCCTGCATAGCGGATACTGCCTGAGTACCACCGGCATTAATTCCTGCCTGGATTTCTTCCGGGATCTGGATACCCGCTTTATTGGCAATTTCTGCCACGCCCTGGATTGTTCCTTCAATAGTCCCGTTCAGCTGATCTATTGCCTGCTGAGGGGTTATCTCACCGCTTGCAATTCCATCTGCAAGTCCCTCTGGGATCTGTACACCACATTCCTGCGCCATCTGTACGGTCTGCATGAGGGATTCCTGGGTGGCTGCTGGAAGCTCAGCCCAGCCTTCCACTGCTGAAGCAACGGCGTTATCAATGGACTCGCGCAAATCAGAAAAATCAATATCTGAAGAACCAAGATCTCCCATTGCCATCTCATAGGCGGTCTTATTAGCTGCCATTACAGTTGCTGTATCTTCTGATATATCCATGGCATCAGTCCACTTTTTGGATATGCCTTTCAACTGTTCTACGCCGTACTCACCCTGATTGTCCAGAGTCCATACCATGTGCTGGAGCATATTAGCTGCATCAGTTCCCTGATCCTGGATTGCCTGGATAAATTCTGCTGAAAAGATTGCCTGCCCGCTCTCGTCTGTGGCTTCTTTGAGGCGCTGAAGATTCTGCTGATAGTTCTGGATTCCATCCACCCAGGACTGCAGGTTTTCGTTCATCTGTTCTGTGGTGATATCATCCCCACCATCGAATTTATCTGCAAAACTGATTTTATCCTGCAAATCAGCTTTGATAGAATCCATGGTGGAATTGTATTCATCCAGGATCTGACGCATGGCAGTCTTAGCAGCATCCGCGGCTTCCTGGGAGCGTTCCATAGTTTTGTTGAACCCTTCCAGGGCTGTGCCAGCTCCTGCTGCCGCCAAGCCGGTTGCTTGGATTGCATCAGCATTATCTTCTTGTGCCTTTGTATTGTCTTCTGTTGATTCAGTATTATCCTTTTTTACTTTTGTAATGTTTTCTGCACTTTTGGCATATCTTTCCTGTTCTTCCGAGCATTTATCAATTGTTTTTTGATTTTCCTCAATTGCTTGAGAATATCCTTCCATTTTCTCTGCACAATCAGCTATGCTCGTAGCTGCTATTCCAGTTGCATCACCATATGCTACTGTTCTTCCATCAATACCATCCAAACGTGAATCCAATTCGCTGCTACTATCGCTTAGATGTTCCATAGCATAATTAAATTCATCCTGTGTTATTGCACCTTTTTTTAATGCCTCTGTATAAAGTTTTGTTTTCTCTGTTGGAAAATCAATATCAACTTGATAGCTTGGATCTACACTGGCCTTCTGTCTTTCCTCTTGGAGCTTTACAATTAATTCTCTCTCTTTTTCCAAGAGTTCCATTCTATCTTCAGTGTTTTTTTTCTGTTCCTGTGCTTTATCCAGCTGGACCTGTGCCGCTAAAGACTCATTGATTAAATCCTGTGTGGCTGCAATTACCGCCTGTTGGATTGCTGTTTGCTGATAGTTTTCTACCAGTTTTTCCAGCTCATCATTAGTTACACTCAGTTTATCATTTTCATCATCATAAGCACCAGCCAGTTCTGGAATGGACTCTGACAGTTTATCTACGATAGCCGCCATTTCCTGTTTCTGAACAGCTGTACG
>ERZ827037.3396-NODE-3396-length-10644-cov-4.183964_pt1 | contig 10644 bp, 9 predicted proteins | sample MGYA00519924_ERZ827037 | MGnify/ENA primary metagenome ERZ827037 (study PRJEB31778, sample SAMEA3449250) | human gut metagenome | biome: human gut; feature: human-associated habitat; material: faeces | place: United Kingdom | collected 2010/2012 ...
ATGTCCTCTGGAAAGAGCTGGGGCCCCTGGGGCAGAAACCCGTCCAGTACGTCCAGCAGCTCCTCCACCCCCTCGCCGGTCCTGGCCGAGACAGGGACCACGGCGGTGAACTCATGGGCCTGCCCGTAGGTCTGGATGACCTCCAGCAGCTTCTCCTTGTGCTCCAGGGTGTCCACCTTATTGATGACCAGCACCGAGGGGCACCCCAGGCTCTTGATCCGGGCGATCAGCTCCCGCTCCGGGTCGCCGATGTTGGGGATAGGCTCCACCAGAAGCAGCACACCGTCCACGTCGGCCACGCTCTCCTTCACCACGTTGACCATGTAGTCCCCCAGGCGGGTGCGTGCCTTGTGCAGGCCCGGCGTATCCAGAAAGACGAACTGGCTCTCCCCCCGGTTCAGAATGGCGCAGATCCGGTTCCGGGTGGTCTGGGCCTTGTTGGAGACGATGGCGACCTTCTCCCCCACCAGCGTATTGGTGAGGCTGGACTTGCCCACATTGGGCCGGCCGCATACGGTGATCATAGCAACGTTTTTGATGTCAGACATAGGTGATCCTCAACTTTCTTTCGTTAAGCATTTTTGTATACAGGGGTTTTTTCCACACTATCACAAACCGGCGGAAAATACAACGGATTCGCGGCTGGACGGATTCTCGCTTACCGCGCCAGCACCTTTTTGAGATACTGGCCCGTGAAGCTCTCGGGACAGGCGGCCACTTCCTCCAGCGTACCGACGTCCTCACAAGCTCCGTATCCCTCGCAGGCGGCTTTGCCGCCCGCTCACTCACTTCGCTGCTCGTCCTTTCCCCACGCGATCCGCTACGCTGGGTTCGCGCGGGGACCCCGGGGGGAATTGTCTGCACCGGCTTACCGCGCCAGCACCTTTTTAAGATACTGGCCCGTGAAGCTCTCAGGGCAGGCGGCCACTTCCTCCGGCGTACCGGTGCAGACAATGGTGCCGCCGCCGTCGCCGCCCTCGGGGCCCAGGTCGATCAGGTGGTCCGCGCACTTGATGACGTCCAGATTGTGCTCGATGACCACCACGGTGTTGCCGGTGTCCACCAGGCGCTGCAGCACTTCCAGGAGCTTGCGCACGTCCTCGCTGTGGAGGCCGGTGGTGGGCTCGTCGAGAATATAGATGGTGCGGCCGGTGGCCTGCTTACTGAGCTCGGTGGCCAGTTTCACCCGCTGGGCCTCGCCGCCGGAGAGCTCCGTGGAGGGCTGGCCCAGCTTCACATAGCCAAGGCCCACATCCTGCAATGTCTGGAGTTTATTGCGGAGCTTGGGCAGTGCGGAGAAGAACTCCACCGCCTCGTCCACCGTCATGTCCAGCACGTCGGCGATGTTCTTGCCCTTGTAGCGGACCTCCAGGGTCTCCCGGTTGTACCGCTTGCCCTTGCAGACCTCGCAGGGGACGAAGATGTCCGGCAGGAAGTGCATCTCGATTTTCAGCACGCCGTCGCCGGAGCAGGCCTCGCACCGTCCGCCCCGGACATTGAAGGAAAACCGGCCCGGGCCGTAGCCCCGGCTCTTGGCCTCCTGGGTGGAGGCGAAGAGGTCCCGGATGTCGTTGAAGAGGCCCGTATAGGTGGCGGGGTTGGAGCGGGGCGTCCGGCCGATGGGGCTCTGGTCGATGTCCACCACCTTATCCAGGTGCTCGATGCCCTCGATCCTCTCGCACTTGCCGGGATGGACCTTCATCCGCATCAGGTCCGCCCCCAGCCGCTTGAAGAGCACCTCGTTGACAAGAGACGACTTACCGGAGCCGGAGACGCCGGTGACCACGGTGAAGGTCCCCAGAGGGAAGGTAACGTCAATGTGGCGGAGGTTGTTTTCCGCCGCGCCGATGACTTTCAGGAATTTCCCGCTGCCCTTGCGGCGCTCCGTGGGAACCGGAATTTTCTTTTTTCCGGAGAGGTACTGGCCCGTAAGGCTATTGGGATTGGCCATGACCTCCTCCGGCGTGCCGGCAGCCACCACCTGTCCGCCGTGAACGCCGGCGCCGGGACCGATGTCGATGAGGTAATCCGCCGCCCGCATAGTGTCCTCGTCATGCTCCACCACCAACAACGTGTTGCCCAGGTCCCGGAGGTTCCGAAGCGTAGCCAGCAGCTTGTCGTTGTCCCGCTGGTGAAGGCCGATGGAGGGCTCGTCCAGGATATAGAGGACTCCCATCAGGGAGGAGCCGATCTGGGTGGCCAGGCGGATGCGCTGGCTCTCGCCGCCGGAGAGGGTAGCCGCCGCCCGGGCCAGGGTCAGATACCCCAGGCCCACGGACTGCAAAAAGCCCAGACGGGACTTGATCTCCTTCAGGATCCGCCCCGCGATGCGCATCTGCTGCTCGGTGAGGGTCAGCTTGTCCACCCAGGCAAGTTCGTCCGTCACGGACAGTTCCGTAAAGGAGAAGATGTCCAGGTCCCCCACCGTCACCGCCAGGGACTCCTTTTTCAGCCGGCGGCCGTGGCAGGTGGGACAGGGGCACTCCGCCATCACTTCCTCCAGCTCCCGCTTGCTGGCGTCGCTCTGGGTCTCCTGATAGCGCCGTTCCACATTGTTGCAGATGCCCTCAAAGACCTGGTACAAAACGCCCTTGCCCCGGGGCTGGTCATAGTGGAGCTCCAGCTTCTCCCCCTTGGTGCCGTAGAGGATGACGTCCTTCACCTCGTCGCTCAGATCCTTCCAGGCCGTGGTGAGCTTGAAGCCGTATTTTTTGGACAGGGCGTCAAAATACATCCGGGAGATGCCATCAGAGCGGATATTGCCCCAGCCGCTGGCCTGGATGGCGCCGTCCAGAATGGAAAGGTTGGGGTCCGGCACCACCAGGGCCGGGTCCGCCTTGAGCTGGCTGCCCAGACCCGTGCAGGTGGGGCAGGCGCCGAAGGGGTTGTTGAAGGAGAACATCCGGGGCGTCAGCTCCTCGATGGAGATGCCGCAGTCCTCGCAGGCGTAATTCTGGGAGAACATCAGGTCCTGCTCCTCCCGCAGGAGGTTGATGACCACCAGCCCGCCGGAGAGGCCGGAGGCGGTCTCCACGCTGTCCGTCAGGCGCTGCTGGATGTCCGGCCGGATGATGAGCCGGTCCACCACGATCTCGATGTTGTGCTTTTTGTTTTTCTCCAGCTTGATGTCCTCGTCCAGCTCGTAGAGGTTCCCGTCCACCCGGGCCCGGACATAGCCGGAGCGCTTGGCGTCCTCGAACACCTTGGCGTGCTCGCCCTTCTTGCCCCGGATCACCGGCGCCATCACCTGGATACGGGTGCCCTCCGGCAGGGCAAGGACCTGGTCAATGATCTGGTCGATGGTCTGCTGGCGGATCTCCTTGCCGCACTTGGGGCAGTGGGGCGTGCCCACCCGGGCCCAGAGGAGCCGCAGGTAGTCGTAGACCTCCGTCACCGTGCCCACGGTGGAGCGGGGGTTTTTGCTGGTGGTCTTCTGGTCAATGGAGATGGCGGGGGAAAGTCCCTCGATATAGTCCACATCCGGCTTGTCCATCTGGCCCAGGAACATCCGGGCGTAGGAGGAGAGACTCTCCACATACCGCCGCTGGCCTTCGGCGTAGATGGTATCGAAGGCCAGGGAGCTCTTGCCGGAGCCGGAGAGGCCCGTCATCACCACCAGCTTGTCCCGGGGGATGGTGACGTCGATATTTTTCAGGTTGTTGACCCGGGCGCCCTTGACGATGATCTGATCCTGCATATGCGCTGTTGTCTCCTTCGATTGTGATTGATAAACGGTCCCCTCAGGGAGCGGACGGCCCGCCCCGGTCCTCGCTGCGGCCCAGCAGATAGTCTGTGGTCACGCCGAACCGGTCTGCCAGGGCGCACAGGGTCAAGGTGGGAACATTGACCTTTCCCGCTTCCATCCGGCGGTAATGCACCTCTGTGATCTGCAAAAACCCCGCCATATCGCGCTGAAAAAGTTTCTGTTCTTTTCGCAGCAATTTCAGTCTTTCCCCAAATTCCTTCAATGTGTCCATGGAAATTCTCCTTGACGCAGAACATTTAATGTTCTATAATCATTTTGAAGAGAACATTAAAAGTTCTATTTAAGGTGGTGGATACGATGAATCCCATCTATGAAAAGCTCTTTGACTCCTACTGCGTCCAGACGCTGCGGGAGGTCTGCCCCTACGACCACGAAAGCCTGGAGGAACTGCTGGACAGTCTCTCCCTGGGTGCCGACATCCGGCTGCGGCTGGACGACGCCTTTTACGAGCGCTACCTCCAGTGGTCCGCCGACGCCTTCGCCGTGGGGCTGCACCTGGGCTTATCCCTCTTTCACGATGAGGTCCGCCGTTTCGGCGCCCAGCAGTTCCAGCAGCGCCCCGGGAGCTAACTCCACCTGGGCGCCGATCTTCCCGGCGGAGATGTAGACGGTGTCGTAATCCGTCACCGTCTCATGGAACACGGTGGGGTACGCCTTTTTCATGCCCACAGGGCTGCATCCGCCCCGGATATAGCCGGTGACAGCGTTGATCTCGCTGACGTGGAGCAGCTGGATGGACTTCTCCCCCACCGCCCGGGCGGCCTTCTTCAGATCCAGGGTCTCCGCCACCGGCACTTCAAATACATAAATGCCTTTGGATGCGCCCCGGGCCACCAGCGTCTTGAATCCCCGGGCCGGGTCCTGCCCCAGGGCCTGGGCCACGTGGACGCCGTACTCCCGGGTGCCCTCCGGCCCTTCGCCCTCCTCGTAGAACCGGGCGGTATAGGGGATCTTCTTCTGGTCCAGGATCCGCATCACATTGGTCTTTTCTTCCTTATGCTTTGCCATGGTATCACCTCAAAATCGATACGCCTGCCAGCACGCAGGCAATGCCCGCCAGCGTCGCGGCGCTGAGGGGTTCGTGAAAAAGCAGCGTTCCCGCAAGGGACGCCACCACCGGCTCCAGGCTTGCCAGAATGGAGGCCCGGCCGGATTCCACCCGGGCAAGGCCCCAGGTGTAGAGCAGGTACGGCGCCGCCGTGGACACCGCCACCAGTCCCGCCGCCGTGAGCCAGGTTCCGGGAGCGGAAAAGGCCTCCGCCAGTTCCGACGGCCGCAGCAGCACCAGCGAGGCCGGTCCCGCAAAGAGGAACGTCCACATGGTCACCGTCATGGAGTCGTAGTGGGCCAGGGCGTACCGACCGAAGATGCTGTACAGGGCATAGAAAAATCCGGCCCCCAGGCCCAGCAGCACCCCCGCCGCCGTGACGGTGACCTGCCCGGAGAAGAGTCCGCACACCAGGGCGCACCCCACCAGCGTCAGTCCCAGTGCCGCCAGCTTCCGCCCCGTCACCCGCTCCCGCCACAAAAGGGCGGAGAGCAGCACCACAAAGGAGGGGGCGGTATACAGCAGCACCGAGGCCACCGACAATGAACATAACTTCTGGCAGGAAAAATAGCAGGCGGTAAAGAGCACCACGCTCACCACGCCCGTGCCGAAAAAGTACTTCAGATGCTCCCGGCGCACCCGAAACACCGACCGGTCCCGCACCGCCAGCACCAGACCCAGCAGCACCATCCCGCCGCAGTTGCGCACCGTCACGATGGACGTGGGCGAGAGCCCCGCCGCCATGAGACGGCGGTTCCAGATCCCGATGACGCCCCACAGCGCTGCGGCCGCCAGAATGGCGGCGCAGGCCCGGCGGGCGGATTTTTTTTGCGCCTCCATGGCGTCAGTCCTCCCAGACGTTGCCGTTTCCGGTAGTGGTGTAATAGAACGTGTCGTTCTGAACGCACAGCACGATGTCCGGCTGGTAATCGGAGATATAATCCTTGAGGCTCTTGTCGGTGTAGTACCGCAGGTCCAGGATGTGGGTCTCGTCAAAGGAGGCGTAGAGCAGCGTCTCCAGCGCGTTGGTGAAGGAGTCGCCAAAGATCAGCACATCCGGCAGCTCCGGCCGGTCCGTCTCCAGAACGGTCTCCCCGAAGTCGCCGCCCATATACAGGTTGTACGTGGTGGGCATGACCGGGTCCTCCGGCAGGATGAACAGCGGCTTTTCGGAGAGCTCCCCGTTATCATAGCGGGTGAAGGCCACCGGGTCCTTCTGCACGCCGATGACCGCCTTGTCCGTGTTGGGCCAGAGGTTATAGAGTTTGCGGTTCCGGGAACCGATATAGGGGAAGGGCTGCTCCACCAGGTCGATCTTGTCCTCCGTCAGCACCGGCAGGTCCCAGCCGTCCGACGCCAGCGTGTCCATGATGGAGCGGTAGGCCGTGTAAGCGCCGTAATAATTGTAGTGGTGGTCCACGGTGGAGTAAAACTCCTCCGGGCGGCCCAGCTCATCGTATACGGCTTCCATATTCAGGAATCGGACGCCCTGGTCCTCCAGAGCCTGGATAAAGAGGGCATCCGCCGTCTGGGCCTCTGTCTCGTGGTTATTGAGATAGTCCGGGAACTTCTCTTCAAAGTAGACCCGCTGCTCCGGCAGGCCCACGAAGTAGAAGGAGCCGCCGTTGGCCTTTACGTGGTCATTGAGCTTGCCGTAGTTTTCCGCGATGGACGCGGCGGGACCGGCGTAGTCCTGCTCCGTGTACTCGTCGTAGCTCAAAAACGGCACCAGCACGCCGTCGGCGGAGAGCACGATGTCGTTGACCACCGGGCGGCGCAGCACCTTCATCTGCACCGCGGTATCCGCCTCCAGCAGCGTGGTGCGGCCGGGGGCGTGGTCGGAGAACCAGCTCTCAAAGGCGGTGGCAAAGGTCCCGTCCCACAGGCTCTGCCAGGTCAGGGTCGGGCGCTCCGCCAGGGTGCGGTTTTCATAGTAGGCGGTGGTCTCCCGGTGGGACCACAAAATCACACCGGCGGGCACCGCGAAGAGCACCGCCAGCAGCAGAGCCAGGAAGGCCCGTTTGGAAATTCGATTCATATCATAGGCCTCCTCTCAGAACTGGAAATACAGGAAGGACTGGACACCGGTGCTCAAAATCCGCACCACAGACCACCCCAAAAGTGCAAAGGCCAGCAGCTTGACACCCCACGCCAGCGTGACCGCGGCAGCGGTGCTGCCTGCCTCCCGGCGGGCTTCCAGCCGGGCGGAGAGCCAGTTTTTCACCGGCATCGCCGCAATGACGGCCACCGCCCATTCCCAGGCGAACTGGCGCAGATAGTACACGGACTCGCCGCTCCAAAGGCCCCCGGGGGCGGCGCCGAACATGGCGGAGACCATCTCCCCCACCTGGGCAAGACTTCCCGAGCGGAACAGCACCCAGCCCACGATGATGAGCACCAGAGCGTAGACATGCTGCACCAGGCCCGGCAGCTTTTGAAGCGCCTTGCCCCAGAGGAATTTCTCCCCCACCAGCAGCGCCGCGTAGTAAAGGCCCCAGAGCACAAAGTTCCAGGCGGAGCCGTGCCACAGCCCCGTCAGCAGCCACACCACCAGGAGGTTGATGAGATGCCGTCCCCGGGAGCAGCGGTTGCCGCCCAGGGGGATATACACATAGTCCCGGAACCAGAAGGAGAGAGTCATGTGCCACCGGCGCCAGAACTCCGAAGCGGATTTGGAAATGTAGGGATAGTTGAAGTTCTCCGGCAGATGGAAGCCGAACACCCGGCCCAGGCCGATGGCCATGTCCGTGTAGCCGGAAAAGTCGAAGTAGAGCTGCAGGGTATAGGCCACCGCCCCCAGCCAGGCAAGAGACACCGTCAGTTGATCCCCCGCGGAGAAGGCGCCGTCGGCCACCTGGCCCAAAGCATCCGCCAGCAGCACCTTCTTGGCAAGGCCGAAGCAGAACCGGACCGCGCCGTCGGCGGCCTCGTCGGCAGTTTCCCGCCGCTGGAGGATCTCCGGCCCGAACTCCCCATAGCGCAGGATGGGTCCCTGGAGCAGCTGGGGGAAAAACGCCATGAACAGCGTGACCCGACCCAGGTTCCGCTCCGCCGGGATGGTGCCCCGGTAGACGTCCGTCAGGTAGGCCACCGCCTGGAAGGTGAAAAAGGAAATGCCCGCCGGCAGCGCGATGGAGGGCACCGTCACATCCATGCCCAGCGCCGCCAGATTGCCCAGCAGGAAGCCGGTGTACTTATAATACCCCAGCATGAGCACATTGAGCACCACCGCCGCGGTATACACCGCTTTCCGGTGCCGCCGTCCCGGGGCAGAGAGCAGCGCCGCCGCCCAGTTGCCCACGCAGGACACCGCGAATGCCGGCAGCAGCCGCACGCCGCCCCAGCAGTAAAACGCCAGGCTGAACAGCAGCAGCACCAGATTCCGCCCGGAGCGCCAACGCCGGGGCATCAGGAAATAACAAAGCAGCGTCAGCGGCAAAAAGCCGAACAGAAAGGACATACTGCCAAAAGCCATAATCACGTGTCTCCTTTTGCGAAGGTTGCGGGCCTCACGGCAATGACCGCAGAGCCCAGATGTATCCAAAGAGGATCAAAACAAAGCACACCACCCAGCCGATCCGCTGCGTGATGAGATAAAAATCCGACGGCTCCGGATTCCGGACATCACAGCAATACCGCAGCCGGAACAAGGTCAGCGGGAACGCCGCGTCCAGCGCCAGCAGCCCGGAGAAAAACACCATAACGAAGTAAAGCATCCAGCTGCCCCGGGTCGTCAGTTCCGGGCCGCTGGCAAAGTACATGACATTCCTCTTGTCCAGCGCCAGCGAATCGGACTGCACAGCGCTGCCGGTGCTGACAGAGGCATAAAACGATTCGGATTCCCACCGGCCGTCCAGGTCATACCAGGCCGCCACATCCATGGGTCCCTCCGGGTCATATCCGCCCTCAAAGAGCACTTTCCCGTCCTTGAGGATGCGGATCCCGTCCACCATCTCCCCCTTTTGAAATCCGTCGGCGGCGCGGATGGGGTCCAAGGGATATTCAACCCGGTACACATTGCTCCCCCACCCTTCCGTCTCACAGGTGACGACGGTGACGTCAGCGCCCTCCGTCCAGACGGATATGGTGACCTTCTCCCCGCGCAGCTTTCCTGTGTAGGTCATCTTCTCTGCCGTCTGTGCAGGCTGAAACAGGGTTCCCCCAAACTGCACACCGGGATGGAGCTTGGAAACGCCTGTCAAAATTCCGAAAGCCAGGGTCATCACCGCCAGGGAGAGCAAAACGATCTTCTGCAATCGGGTGCGTTCTTCTTCCATAGAGTCCTCCCCATCCAAACGTTGAGACGGTTCCGCAAGTCCGGCGCAGCTTTTGTCACAGGATCATCACAAAGGTCCCTGCCGTGATCAGCAGCGCGCCCAGCACTGTTTTCAAGTCGATCTGCTCGTGAAGAATGACAAAGGCCAGCACCAGGGAGATCACCACGCTGAACTTGTCCACCGGTACCACTTTGCTGGCCTGTCCCAGCTGAAGGGCATGGTAATAGCAAAGCCAGGAAAGGCCGGTAGCAGCCCCGGAGAGTCCCAGAAACAGCCAGCTGCGTCCGGAAATGTTCCGCACGCCCCCGATCTCCCCGGTAAGCAGCACGATCCCCCAGGCCATCACCAGCACCACCACGGTGCGGATGGCGGTGGCCAGATTGGAGCTGACACCGGCGATCCCGATCTTAGCCAGGATGGACGTCAGCGCGGCAAACACCGCAGACAGCAGCGCAAATACGAACCACATCGCTCCCTCGCATTCCTTTCCTACTCGCCCCGCAGCTCGATGATCCGGTCACGCAGCACCGCCGCGTACTCGAACTCCAGCATCTTGCTGGCTTCCTTCATTTCCTTTTCCAGCTTGGCGATCTCCGCGGCCCGCTCCTGCTCGGTGAGCTTGCGCTTCTTCCGGCCCCGGCCGGTCTCCTCCTCCGGCGTCTGGGAGATCTCCAGCACCTCCCGGACCCCTTTGATGATGGTCTTGGGCACGATGCCGTGGGCCTGGTTATAGGCATCCTGAATGGTGCGGCGGCGCTCCGTCTCGTCAATGGCAGCCCGCATGGAGGGCGTGATCTCGTCGGCGTACATGATGACCAGGCCCTCCGCGTTCCGGGCCGCCCGGCCGATGGTCTGGATGAGGGACGTCTCGGACCGGAGGAAGCCCTCCTTGTCCGCGTCCAGGATCGCCACCAGGGAGACCTCCGGCAGGTCCAGACCCTCCCGCAGGAGGTTGATGCCAACCAGCACGTCGAACTCGCCCAGCCGCAATCCCCGGATGATCTCCATCCGCTCGATGGTAGCCACGTCCGAATGCATATACCGCACCCGGATGCCGGCGTTTTTCAAATACTCCGTCAGATCCTCCGCCATCTTCTTGGTGAGGGTCGTCACCAGCACCCGCTCGTTCTTTGCACTGCGGACCTTGATCTCGTCCATGAGATCGTCGATCTGTCCCGTGACGGGCCGGACCTCGATCCGCGGGTCCAGCAATCCCGTGGGACGGATCACCTGCTCCACCACCTGGTCCGCCCGCTCCCGTTCATAGGGCCCGGGGGTGGCGGAGACAAATACCGCCTGACCGATCCGCTCTTCAAACTCCTCGAACTTCAGCGGGCGGTTATCGTAGGCGCAGGGCAGTCGGAAGCCGTACTTCACCAGGGAGTCCTTCCGGGCGTGGTCGCCGTTGTACATGGCCCGCACCTGGGGCAGCGTCACATGGGACTCATCCACAAAGAGCAGAAAATCGTCGGGGAAGAAATCCAGCAGCGTCATGGGTGCGGAGCCGGCGGGCCGGTCGGAGATGATGCGGGAGTAGTTCTCGATGCCGGAGC
>ERZ827037.3398-NODE-3398-length-10635-cov-2.772779_pt1 | contig 10635 bp, 9 predicted proteins | sample MGYA00519924_ERZ827037 | MGnify/ENA primary metagenome ERZ827037 (study PRJEB31778, sample SAMEA3449250) | human gut metagenome | biome: human gut; feature: human-associated habitat; material: faeces | place: United Kingdom | collected 2010/2012 ...
AAATATTTTTGGAGGACGTGAATAATATGAAGGATATGACAAATACCCAGTTTTTCCAGGTGGAAAGTGGACCGCAGATCAGTGCAAAAGATATTCTGGAAATCGTGTATAAGGCACTGAAAGAAAAAGGATACAACCCGGTTAACCAGATCGTGGGATACATTATGTCAGGAGATCCTACTTACATTACCAGCTATAATGGAGCAAGAAGCCTGATTATGAAGGTGGAAAGGGATGAATTGGTCGAAGAACTGTTAAAAGCGTATATCGAGCATAATTCATGGGAATAATCGACTATGCGGATCATGGGACTGGATTATGGCACGAAGACTGTAGGGGTTGCGATCAGCGACGCTCTTGGTCTGACTGCGCAGGGGATAGAGACCATTCAGAGAAAAGAGGAAAACAAGCTGCGCCGTACACTCGCCCGGATTGAAGAGCTGGTAAGGGAATATGAAGTGGATACGATCGTGCTTGGTTTTCCGAAGCATATGAATAACGATGTGGGTGAACGTGCAAAAAAGTCTCTGGAATTCAAAGAGATGCTGGTGCGCAGGACAGGACTTGATGTGGTGATGTGGGACGAGCGGCTTACTACCGTGGAGGCAGAGCGTACATTGATCGAGAGTCAGGTGCGGCGCGAGAACAGAAAGCAGTATATTGATAAGATCGCAGCTGTTTTTATCCTGCAGGGATATCTGGATTCGATTTATTTGAAAAAGAAAGCCGAAGAGGAAAACTAGAAGCTGCCCACAGGAGGAAGAACGCATGGAAAAGATTAAGTTTTGTTTTGACGAGTCGGGAGACAGCGTTGAATTTTTTGTACTGGAACAGACAAAGATCAACGGGGCATCCTATATTCTTGTGACAGATTCACAGGAGGATGACGCGGAGTGTCTGATCTTAAAAGAAGGTGAATCTCAGGACGCGAAAGAGAGTGTCTATGAGATCGTAGAGGACGACGTAGAATTACAGGCGGTTTCCAAAGTATTTGAGGAACTGCTGGAAGATGTAGAGATTGAAATGTAACTTAGAATATTACTTTACCGCAGGGGACGTGGAGGATGACAGTAGAACAGGAAAAAGTACAGGGGATGCTCAAGGAAAAGCTCAGAGAAAAAGGCTGGAAAGTGACCAGACAGAGACTTTCTATTTTGCAGACCCTGGCAGAACATAAAGGGCAGCATCTGGCGGCGGAAGATATTTTTGAGCTGATGAAGGATGAATATCCGGAAATGGGGCTTGCGACCGTGTACCGTACGCTGCAGCTTTTGTATGAGATTCAGCTGATCGACCGGATTCATTTCAATGATGGATGTATCCGGTATGAGATCGGTCATATATTTGACGGAGACTCCAAACACAGTCATCATCATCTGATCTGCAGAACATGTGGGCGTGTGATGCCGTTTGAAGATGATTTTCTGGAGGATCTGGAGGCACAGATCGAAGCCGATACCGGTTTTCATGTGTTGGATCATGAACTGAAATTTTATGGTCAGTGTAAGGAATGTGCCGAAGCTTCCATGCGGAAAGAGAATACATAAAAAACTCATGGAGGTGTATATTTTTGAAAAAAGAAAATCGTGGAAAATTAAAAATCATTCCTTTGGGAGGTCTTGAGCAGATCGGTATGAATATTACTGCTTTCGAATATGAAGACAGTATCATTGTGGTAGACTGCGGGCTTGCATTCCCGGAGGATGACATGCTCGGAATCGATCTGGTCATTCCGGATGTGACTTATCTGAAGGATAATATATCCAAAGTAAAAGGATTTGTGATCACCCATGGTCATGAAGATCATATCGGAGCTTTGCCGTATGTACTTAAGGAGATCAATCTTCCAATCTATACTACAAAGCTGACAATGGGAATCATCGAGAACAAGTTAAAAGAGCATAATCTGCTCCGTACGACAAAGAGAAAAGTGGTGCGTCATGGACAGTCCATCAATCTTGGACAGTTCCGAATTGAATTTATCAAGACGAACCACAGTATTCAGGATGCTTCCGCACTGGCGATCTATTCACCGGCAGGAACTGTTGTCCATACCGGAGACTTCAAGGTGGATTATACACCGGTATTCGGAGATGCCATTGATCTGCAGCGTTTTGCGGAGATCGGAAAGAAAGGTGTGCTGGCTCTGATGTCAGACAGCACGAATGCAGAGCGGAAAGGATTTACCCAGTCAGAGCGTACGGTGGGAATTACGTTTGATCATATTTTTGCAGAGCATCAGAACACAAGAATCATCATCGCGACATTTGCATCGAACGTAGACCGTGTGCAGCAGATCATCAACTCTGCGTATAAGTACGGAAGAAAAGTTGTGGTAGAAGGACGCAGCATGGTAAATATCATTACGACAGCATCTGAGCTTGGGTATCTGAATGTTCCGGAGAATACACTGATCGAGATCGATCAGTTGAAGAACTATCCACCGGAGAAGACCGTTCTGATCACAACAGGAAGCCAGGGAGAATCCATGGCTGCACTTTCCAGAATGGCAGGGGATGTACACCGTAAAGTGACGATTCAGCCGAATGACACGATCATTTTCAGTTCGAATCCGATTCCTGGAAATGAGAAGGCAGTATCCCGTGTGATCAATGAGCTTTCTGCAAAGGGTGCGAACGTGATATTCCAGGATGCGCATGTTTCCGGACATGCCTGTCAGGAAGAGTTAAAGCTGATCTATTCGCTGGTAAAACCAAAGTATGCCATTCCGGTGCATGGTGAGTACCGCCACTTAAAAGCAAATGCGGAGATCGCGCAGTCTCTGGGAATTCCGAAAGAGAATATCTTTATCATCCAGAGCGGAGATGTGATCGAGCTGAGTGATGCAGAAGCAAAAATAGTGGATAAAGTCCATACAGGAGCGATTCTGGTAGATGGTCTGGGTGTCGGTGATGTCGGAAATATCGTATTGCGAGACAGACAGCATCTGGCAGAGGACGGAATTCTGATCGTTGTTCTGACACTGGAAAAAGGCAGCAACAATCTGCTGGCAGGACCGGATATCGTATCCAGAGGTTTTGTATATGTAAGAGAATCCGAAGGACTGATGGAAGAAGCCAGAAAGGTTGTGACAGACAGTCTGGATAAATGTCTTTCCGGAAGACATGCGGACTGGAATAAGATCAAGATGACGATCCGTGACACAATGAACGATTTTATCTGGAAGAAGACAAAGAGAAGACCAATGGTCATTCCGATTATTATGGATGTGTAAGATATGATAGTAGATGAACGTATCGTGACATTCATCAATTCCTTAGAGACAGAGAACAGTGAAATACTCGAAGCAGTGGAACAGGAAGCTCTGAGCACATATGTGCCGATCATACGAAAAGAAATGCAGAGTTTCCTGAAAGTGCTTCTGATGATACAAAAACCTATGTGCATCCTGGAAGTAGGGACCGCAGTAGGTTTCTCTGCGTTATTGATGAGTGAAGCGGCACCAGAAGGGTGCAGGATCACAACAATTGAAAATTACGAAAAGAGAATTCCGATCGCCAGGGAGAATTTCAGACGGGCAGGGAAAGAAGAGCAGATCACGCTCATAGAGGGAGATGCTATGGATGTGCTGAAAACACTGGAGGGCAGCTTTGATTTTATTTTTATGGATGCTGCAAAGGGACAGTATATCCGGTATATGCCCCAGGTGCTGCGTCTGCTTCGTCCGGGAGGAACTCTTGTGACAGACAACGTACTGCAGGATGGGGATATCGTTGAATCCCGGTTTGCAGTGGAACGGAGAAACCGTACGATCCATTCCAGAATGCGGGAGTATCTGTACGAATTAAAACACCATGAACTGCTGACAACGTCCATTATTCCGCTTGGGGATGGAGTGGCTGTCAGTGTGAAGAAACAGGAAGGAGAATAAAATGGCAAGACATCCTGAACTTTTGATACCGGCAAGCAGCCTGGAAGTATTAAAGACAGCAGTCATTTTTGGAGCAGATGCGGTTTATATCGGAGGAGAGGCATTTGGACTCCGTGCAAAAGCGAAGAACTTTTCCATGGAGGACATGAAAGAAGGAATCGCATTTGCGCATGAACATGATGTGAAAGTGTATGTAACAGCCAATATCCTCGCACACAATGAGGATCCGCCGGGAGTGCGTAAATATTTTGAGGAACTCAAGGAAATCAAGCCGGATGCTCTTATTATTGCGGATCCGGGAGTGTTTGAGATCGCAAAAGAAGTGTGTCCTGAGATTGAGAGACATATCAGTACTCAGGCAAACAATACAAACTATGGAACCTATAATTTCTGGTATAAACAAGGCGCGAGCCGCGTGGTTTCCGCCAGAGAACTGTCTCTGGAAGAAATCAAAGAGCTGCGCGCGAATATTCCGGAGGATCTGGAAATCGAGACATTTGTACATGGAGCGATGTGTATTTCTTATTCCGGAAGATGCCTTCTGAGCAACTATTTCACAGGCAGAGATGCAAACAGGGGGGCATGTACCCACCCGTGCCGCTGGAAATATGCGGTTGTGGAGGAGAAGAGACCGGGAGAGTATCTGCCGGTTTATGAGAATGAAAGAGGAACTTATATTTTCAACTCCAAGGATCTGTGCATGATCCAGTATATCCCGGAGATTCTGGACGCGGGTATTGACAGTCTGAAAATCGAAGGACGTATGAAAACCGCGCTCTATGTGGCAACAGTTGCAAGAACCTACAGAAAGGCGATCGATGACTATCAGAAGGATCCGGAATTATATAAAAAGAATATGCCGTGGTATCTGGAGCAGATCTCCAATTGTACGTACCGCCAGTTTACGACAGGATTCTTCTTTGGAAAACCGGATGAGACAACACAGATCTATGACAGCAATACGTATGTGAAAGAGTATACCTATCTCGGAATTATCGGAGAGGTCAGGGACGGTCTGTGCCGGATCGAACAGCGCAACAAGTTTTCTGTGGGTGAGATCATTGAGATCATGAAGCCGAACGGGGAAAATGTGGAAGCGAAAGTAGAGCGTATCCTCAATGAAGAAGGAGAGGAGCAGGAGAGTGCTCCTCACTCAAAACAGGTGTTATATGTGGCGCTGGATCAGAAGGCGGACAAATATGATATCTTACGAAGAGCAGAAAAAGACGCGTAGCTTTTCGACCGCGCTCTTTTCTATCCGGGATACATAAGAACGGGAGATCCCCAGTTGTTTGGCGACTTCCCTCTGCGTGTATTCCTCGCCGCCATAAAGTCCATACCGCATTTTTAAAACGAGTTTTTCCCGCTGGGAGAGCTCGTTTTCTACTTTTTCATACAGCTTCTGGATATTTTCTTTCAGGCATACCCGTTCCGGGATGTCGTCTTCATCCGTTTCGATAATATCGTATAATTTGATCTCGTTTCCTTCCCGGTCCGTACCGATGGGTTCATATAAAGAAATCTCTTTTGACGTCTTTTTCCGTGCGCGCAAATGCATCAGGATTTCGTTTTCCACACACTTGGAGGCATAAGCTGCCAGCCGGTTTCCTTTGCTTGGATTAAAGGTGACAATGGCTTTGATCAAACCGATGGTTCCGATTGAGATCAGATCTTCGGGATCTTCGTCCACATACTGATATTTTTTGATCACATGTGCAACGAGCCGCAGATTCCGTTCAATCAGAATGTGTTTTGCCTGCAGGTCACCCTCAGTATATTTTTGAATATATTCTTTTTCTTCGGAAGGGGTGAGGGGATTTGGAAATGATTTCAAGACAGCACCTCAAAGCACATTTGATAACAGTGTATGTAAAGAAGGCATGATTTGTGCTTTTCCACTTGAAAAGAGGACGGGCAGAAAAAAAGTAGTTGACAAACAGCGGGCAGGAGAGATATAGTAAGACTACATTCCCGGAGCGATCCGCTCTGGAGAGTATAAGATCTATTGATTCAAAAGGCCGTATCGGCCAGCGTTTTCAAGTTACAAATTTATTAGAAGATCAGTTATGTGGGGACTGAACGTACAGGCTCTTGGAAAAGGAGTGTGTGATGAGTTTTTGCTCAGTATTATCTGCAGCAGTGATCGGGCTGCGGGTAGAATTTATTCATGTGGAAGCTGACGTCAGCAACGGGCTTCCGGTATTTCATATGGTGGGATACCTTTCTTCTGAAGTGAAGGAGGCTGCAGAGCGTGTGCGCACAGCAATCCGAAACAGTGGAGTTTCGTTTCCAGCCAAACGGACGATCGTCAATCTGGCGCCGGCAAATGTAAGAAAGAGAGGAGCGTCGTTTGATCTTCCCATTGCAGTGGCAGTGATGATTGCATTGGGATGTCAGATTTCAGAGGGGATAAGGCATACGCTTTTTATAGGAGAACTGGGACTGGATGGCAGTGTGCTGGAAGTACCTGGTGTTCTGCCGATCGTTCTGGAGGCAAAAAAGGCGGGAGTGAAACGCTGCATTGTACCAGAAGCAAATGAGGCGGAAGGCGCACTTGTGAAAGGAATCGAGATCATTGGGGTAAAGCATCTTAAGCAGATTACAAAGATTCTTTCAGGAGAGAGAAAAAAAGAAAAAACAAGGAATCAAGCAAAAAAGCAGACGGTAAAAAATCCGCAGCCGGATTTTTCTGAAATGCAGGGCCAGGCAGCCGTCAAGCGTGCAGCGGAGATTGCAGTGGCAGGCGGACATAATCTTCTTTTGATCGGCCCCCCGGGAAGCGGAAAGACCATGGCAGCGGAACGGATTGCCGGAATTCTGCCGCCTCTGACATTAGAAGAGAGCATGGAGATTACAAAAATATACAGTATTATGGGACTGCTTGATGAGAAAGAACCGCTGATCCAGAGCCGGCCTTTTCGCAGTGTACACCATACGGTCACAAGGGCAGCACTGGCTGGAGGCGGGATAATCCCGACGCCGGGAGAGATCACACTCGCACACGGCGGTGTTTTGTTTTTGGATGAATTGCCGGAGTTTTCGAAAAGTGTGATCGAGGTACTGAGACAGCCGCTTGAAGAGCACCAGATGCGGATTGCGAGAACACACGGAAATTATGTATTTCCAGCGGATTTTATTTTGATCGCGGCGATGAATCCATGTCCCTGCGGATGCTATCCGGATATGCAGAAATGTACCTGTACGCCTGTGCAGATCCAGAATTATTTAGGAAGGATCAGTCAGCCGTTTCTGGATCGGATCGATCTGTGTGTAGAGGCACCCCGGGTGGAATATGACTCGCTGGTGGAGAAGAAAGCACAGGAATCTTCGGAAGCAATCCGGCAGAGAGTATGTGAAGTGCGAAATCTGCAGAGAATGCGTTATGGAGGAACAAAGGTAAATGCAAGACTGGACAGCCGGGAGACAGAAGAATTCTGCCGTCTGGGAGAGCCGGAAAACGAAGTGATGAAGCAGGCATTTGCTGCCTTTGGATTTACAGCACGTACTTATCATAAAGTGTTAAAGGTGGCGAGAACGATCGCAGATCTGGACGGAAGTCAGGAAATTCTAAAGCAGCATTTGTGTGAGGCAATCGGCTATCGGACGCCGGATAAGAAGTACTGGAAACGATAGGAGGAAGAGCGCATGAAGTATGAATACTGGTTTTCCGGAATCCGAAATATTCCGGATCGGACAAAAATAAAATTAAAAGAAAAAGCAGGGACAGCAGAAGCCATTTATTATATAGAAGAAACTGCACTCAGAAAGATGCAGCTGCTCAAGGAACAGGAAATTTGGAAGCTGCTGGAGGCGAAAAAGAAAGAGGAGCTGGACAGAAATTATGAAGCAATGAGACAAAAAGGAATCTCGGTGATCCCGTGGGGAGAAAAGGAATATCCAGGTCGTTTAAAAGAAATCTATGATCCGCCGTATGCGTTGTATGTGAAAGGAAAGCTGCCGGATAATACTGCGCGTGCGGCAGCCATTGTGGGAGCGAGAAGTTGTACTCCCTATGGAGAAAAATATGCGCTGGAATATGGGAAAAAACTGGCGGAATGTGGAATTCAGGTGATCAGCGGACTTGCGCGCGGCGTAGACGGGATCGGACAGAGAGGTGCTCTGCTGGGAGGTGGAAAGACCTTTGCTGTTTTGGGGAGCGGGGTAGATGTCTGTTATCCGAAAAACCATATGGGATTATATCTGGATATCCTGGAGCAGGAAGGCGGGATCCTTTCAGAACTCCCGCCCGGCACACCGCCGCTTCCGCAGCATTTTCCGAGGCGAAACCGGATCATCAGCGCGCTGTCAGATATTGTGCTCGTTATGGAGGCAAGAGAGAGGAGTGGATCACTGATCACAGCAGATCTGGCACTGGAGCAGGGAAAGGATGTCTATGCGCTGCCGGGGCCTGTTAACAGCAGCTTAAGTCAAGGGGGTAACCGCCTGATCTTTCAGGGGGCCGGAATTCTTTTAAGCCCGGAAAATCTGCTGGATGAGATGGGCATTGCATACAGCGGGGAATGTGAAAAATCAGACAAAAATGAAAAAATGCTTGAAAGTCCTGAATATATGGTGTATAGTTGTGTCGGTCTGTATCCAAAGAGCGTGGGGCAGCTGACAGAAGAAACAAAGCTGCGCCCGGAGGAAGTTTTAAAGCTTTTAGTGTCTTTGGAATTACAGGGATATATCAGAGAAATCTCAAAAAATTATTATATAAAAGTGAAATGACGGCGTGAGGGCGCCGGATGGAGGAAATGTTTCAATGGCACATTATCTGGTAATTGTGGAGTCACCGGCGAAAGTGAAGACGATCAAAAAATTTCTTGGAAAGAACTATACAGTAGCGGCATCAAACGGGCATGTCAGAGATTTGCCGAAAAGTCAGCTCGGAATCGATGTGGAGCATGACTTTGAGCCCAAATATATTACCATTCGGGGAAAAGGGGAGATTCTCGCAAACCTGAGAAAGGAAGCCAAGAAAGCCGACAAAGTATATCTGGCAACCGACCCCGACCGTGAAGGAGAGGCAATTTCATGGCATCTTGCAGCAGCGCTGAAATTGGATGAGAAAAAAATGCGCCGTATTACATTCAACGAGATCACAAAGAATGCAGTCAAGGCGTCATTAAAAACACCAAGAGATATTGATATGGATCTGGTGGACGCACAGCAGGCAAGACGTGTTCTGGACAGAATGGTAGGATATCGGATCAGTCCGCTTTTGTGGGCAAAAGTAAAACGGGGATTGAGCGCCGGACGCGTGCAGTCTGTAGCACTCCGTATCATTGCGGACCGGGAAGAAGAAATCAATGCATTTATTCCGGAAGAATACTGGAGTCTGGATGCAATCTTAAAGGTGAAAGGAGAGAAAAGACCGCTCACTGCCAAGTTCTATGGAACCGAGAAAAAGAAGATGACGATCCATTCCAAAGAGGAGATGGATGAGATCTTACAGGCTTTGGAAAAAGAAACATACGAAGTAAAAGATATCAAAAAGGGAGAGCGTATTCGAAGAGCGCCGCTTCCGTTTACAACCAGCACTTTGCAGCAGGAGGCAGCAAAGGTGCTCAACTTCGGTACACAGAAGACGATGCGTATCGCACAGCAGCTGTATGAAGGAATTGACGTAAAGGGCAGCGGTACGATTGGTGTGATCACGTATCTGCGTACGGATTCTACCCGTATTTCAGAGGAAGCAGATGCAGCGGCGAGAGCGTACATCACAGAGAATTACGGCGCAGAGTATGCAGCAGCAGGAGAAGCAAATAAAAAGACTGAGAAGAAGATACAGGACGCGCATGAGGCAATCCGACCGACGGACATTTCCATGACACCGGCTTCGTTGAAAGAGTCTCTCTCCAGAGATCAGTTCCGTCTGTATCAGCTGATCTGGAAACGGTTTGCCGCAAGCCGGATGCAGCCTGCAAAATATGAGACCACATCTGTCAAGATTGGTGCCGGGGAATACCGTTTTACAGTGGCAACTTCAAAAGTGGCGTTTGAAGGATTTCGTACGGTTTATACAGAAGCAGATGAAGAAAAAGAAGTAAGCAATGTTCTTGTCAACGGATTGAGCATGGATTCGGAACTGACGAAAGAAGAGTTTGATACCAAACAGCATTTCACACAGCCTCCGGCACACTATACAGAGGCAACACTTGTAAAGGCACTGGAGGAGCTTGGAATCGGACGTCCGAGTACCTATGCACCAACAATCTCCACAATTCTCGGAAGACGTTATATTACCAAAGAAGCCAAGAATCTGTATATCACAGAGATCGGAGAAGTAGTCAACAATATTATGAAGCAGTCGTTTCCTAGTATTGTGGATGTCAACTTTACGGCCAACATGGAAGGGCTTCTGGATATGGTGGAAGAAGGAAAAGTGCAGTGGAAAGTTGTCGTAAGTAACTTCTATCCGGATCTGGATGAAGCAGTGAAAACTGCGGAGAAAGAATTAGAGAGCGTGAAGATCGAGGATGAAGTAACGGATGTAATCTGTGAAGAGTGTGGAAGAAACATGGTGATCAAATATGGACCGCACGGGAGATTTCTCGCATGTCCGGGATTTCCGGAGTGCAGGAATACAAAGCCTTATTACGAAAAGATAGGCGTTGCCTGTCCAAAATGCGGAAAAGAAGTGGTATTGAAAAAAACGAAGAAGGGGCGTAAGTATTACGGCTGCGAAGATAATCCGGAATGTGATTTCATGTCCTGGCAGAAACCGTCTGACAAAAAATGTC
>ERZ827037.3404-NODE-3404-length-10601-cov-3.788071_pt1 | contig 10601 bp, 10 predicted proteins | sample MGYA00519924_ERZ827037 | MGnify/ENA primary metagenome ERZ827037 (study PRJEB31778, sample SAMEA3449250) | human gut metagenome | biome: human gut; feature: human-associated habitat; material: faeces | place: United Kingdom | collected 2010/2012 ...
ATATATGCTCAATATTATGATAGAGAATATGGTATTAACAAGGTCGTTGAGAAAATCGACAAGGTTATAGATGAAGTAATTAATGAAATGATAAAAGAAAAAATTTTGGAGGTAAGAAAAAATGGACAACAAAGAAAGAGTAAAAGAAGTAAACATGGCAAGTATGCCAAGAAGAATCGCAAAGTTTCACAAAGTAAGTAAGGAACAGTTCTGGGGTGCTATGGCAGAAGAAAGACAATTTCCTGCCGAATCTGCTTATGATAATTTAAGTCTCCCAAAAAGAGCTACAAAAGGATCTGCCGGTTATGATTTCTATTCGCCATTCAAATTTATTCTAAAACCGGGACAAACAATTAAAATTCCAACGGGCATTCGATGTGAAATGAATCCGGATTATGTTCTAATGGCATTTCCTAGAAGTGGATTAGGATTTAAATATCAGGCTAATTTGGCAAATGGCACAGGGATTTTGGATAGCGATTACTATTATTCAGACAATGAAGGACACATTATGATTAAACTTGTAAATCGTGGAGACAAAGAGTTTTCTGTAAAAGAAGGTGAAGGATTTGCTCAGGGAATCTTTTTACCATATGGAATTACGGTAGATGATGATTGCGATGGAGTAAGGAATGGTGGATTTGGGTCTACTACAGACTAAACTATTAAGTAAATAACATAAAAATTTGGGTGATACTAAAATCACCCTATTTGCATTTTGTTTTATGGAGGAATATGTTTGAACAATACAAGATTATATGATAGAATGAGCAAGGAAGAACTAATTGAACAATGTTTTAACAAAGACACGACTATAGAAGAATTAAAACATAATCAATTAGAAATTATAAATAAAAGTGATATTATGAGTTTATATAAGTGTGAAAGTAATAAAGCTTTAAAGATTTTGAAAGTGATGTTCCAGATGGGATATGGCAATAGAATCGGGAAAGAATATTATATCACTTATGAAGCGTATCAAAATTTTATGAAGAAAATGGCAGGAAAGGAAGTGTATATATAACATTTTGTGTCGTTTCGTAATGTTTTAGATATCACTCATAAATATCACCATAATAATCAAATAACTGTAGAATGCAGTAAAAACGGGAAAATCCTATGGTTGTACTTATAGTTGTCAACTACAAATAGAAAATAAGTATAAAAGAATATACTTATGACTTTGAGAACCTGCAGCCTTAACGCTAAAGGGTTGATAAAAGTAATATCAGCCGCAGGAGGCTTTCGTTTTGACTGCTTCCTGCGGCTTTGTGTTGCAAAAGTGATATCTACAATGATGAAAAGTGATATCAAAAGCGATATATTAAGACGATATATAGACGAAAGGTGATATTAAGAATGAGTAAGAAACCAACAGTACTTATGATCTTAGATGGTTATGGACTGAACGAAAAGACAGAAGGTAACGCAATTGCTATGGCAAAGACACCTGTAATGGATAAGCTGATGGCAGAATATCCATGTGTAAAGGGAAATGCCAGCGGACTTGCAGTAGGTCTTCCGGACGGACAGATGGGTAACTCAGAAGTAGGTCATATGAACATGGGTGCCGGACGTATCATTTATCAGGAACTGACAAAGATTACAAAGGCAATCGAAGATGGCGTATTCTTTGAGAATAAGGCACTTCTTGCTGCATGCGAGAATGCGAAGAAGAATGATTCTGCACTGCATCTGATGGGACTGGTATCTGATGGTGGTGTGCACAGCCACATCGGACATATCTTTGGTCTTCTGGAACTGGCTAAGAGACAGGGACTTGAGAAGGTATATGTACACTGCTTCTTAGATGGCCGTGATACACCACCGGCTTCAGGAAAAGAATACGTAGAGCAGTTAGAAGCTAAGATGAAAGAAATCGGCGTAGGTGAAGTTGCAAGCGTTTCTGGACGTTACTATGCAATGGACCGTGATAACCGCTGGGATCGTGTAGAAAAGGCTTACAAGGCACTTTCTGCAGGCGAAGGCGAGACAGCTGCTTCCGCAACAGAAGGAATCCAGGCTTCTTATAATGCAGATGTAACAGATGAGTTCGTAGTACCATTTGTAGTAACAAAAGACGGAGCTCCGGTTGCAACAATCAAAGAGAATGATTCAGTAGTATTCTTTAACTTCCGTCCTGACAGAGCAAGAGAGCTCACAAGAACATTCTGCGATGACAGCTTTGACGGATTTGAAAGAGGAGACAGAATCAAGACAACATTTGTATGCTTCACAGAATACGATGCTACAATCGAGAACAAACAGGTTGCATTCGTAAAAGAAGAAATTATGAATACATTTGGTGAGTTCCTTGCAAAGAATGGCAAGAAACAGGCCCGTATCGCTGAGACAGAGAAATATGCTCACGTAACATTCTTCTTTAACGGCGGAGTAGAAGAACCAAATGAAGGAGAAGACAGAATCCTTGTCAAATCTCCAAAGGTAGCTACTTACGACTTAAAACCAGAGATGAGTGCATATGAAGTATGTGATAAGCTGGTAGCAGCAATTAAGTCTGATGAATATGATGTAATTGTGATCAACTTCGCAAACCCTGACATGGTAGGACATACAGGTGTAATTGAAGCTGCTGTAAAAGCAATCGAAGCAGTAGATGAGTGCGTAGGAAAAGCTTATGATGCATTAAAAGAAGCTGACGGACAGATGTTCATCTGTGCAGATCACGGAAATGCAGAATACATGATCGATGAAGAGACAAAAGAGCCATTCACAGCACATACAACAAATCCAGTACCATTTATCCTTGTAAATGCAGATCCTGCTTACAAGTTAAAAGAAGGTGGATGCCTTGCGGATATCGCACCTACACTGATTGAACTGATGGGTATGGAACAGCCTGCTGAGATGACAGGAACATCACTTCTTATGAAGTAATATAAATCAAAAGATTATAAATAACCTCGAGATATAGGAGAAGCTGCCTGTATCTTGAGGTTTTTTTATTGCCATGCGTTCGGAAGAAGCTGCCAACGGAAGATCTTTGTAGGTTCCGGGGTCTGTAGATGACAAAGCCGGTATTAAAAAACAGACGAGAATTGACAAACTATCTACATGACAGTAAAATGGCTTTTATGAGAAAGAATTATTGTAAGTGTACTTATAAATATAATTAAAAACGTTGAAATATGACGTCATAAGGAGAAAAACATGCAAATAGTTATTGTAGAAGATGATGAAGGAATCCGCAAAGAATTAAAGCGGCTTTTAGAAAATGCATTCTATCAGGTGACAGTGATAGAATCATTTACAGATGTAGCAGGACAGATACGTGTATTGTGTCCTGTTGCGGATCTGGTTCTTCTGGATCTTAATTTACCTGGGGAATCCGGCTTTGATGTCTGCAGGAAACTCAGAGAATATTCAGATATCCCAATTATATTCCTGACCAGCAGAACAGACTCCATGGATGAACTGACCGGGATATTAAATGGAGCAGACGATTACATTACCAAACCTTTTAATCCACCGATTTTACTGGCAAGAATAGGGGTGGTTTTAAAAAGAACTACTAATAAAAATACTGTAAAATCAACAAACGATACGATACACCTGGAATATAAGGGTGTCACATTGAATCTTGCCGGTGCCTACGTAGAACATGCCGGGAAGAAGACGGATCTTACCAAAAATGAGTTGAAAATCCTGCATCTTTTATATCAGAAAAAAGGGGAGATCGTACCAAGGATGGATATGATTGAATACCTGTGGGACAATGAAGTATTCATAGATGATAATACGTTAAGTGTTAATGTCACAAGACTTAGAAACAAGCTCTCAGAAATTGGAGTCAAAGACTTTATCGAAACAAAACGCGGAATGGGGTACCGGATATGAGATTTTCGGAATATATAAAAGATAAGATTTTGATCTTTTTATTGCATCTGCTGTGTATGATGGTTCTGATGGCATTCTTTTATATTACTGGATATAGTAAGAACGCATCTGCATTGATACTGATCTTCTGGTGGATCATACTGGTGCTTTGGATCCTGACGGGATATTACAGGCGGAAAAAATATTTTGACCAGGCGGCGCATATTCTGGAGGAGGTAGATCAGAGATATCTGCTTGGTGAACTGCTGCCGTCTTCTCCTTATCTGGAAGACCGTCTTTACAGAGATATGATACGGAGGTCTAATAAGTCGGTAATCGAGCGTATCCGTGAGATCGAAGAGGAACAAAAAGACTACCGGGATTATATCGAAAGCTGGGTACATGAGATCAAAGCACCAATTACCAGCATTCAGCTTGCATGTGAGAACCATAAAGATGAAGTAACCAGACAGATCAGTCTTGAGAACCAGCACATCGAAAATGATGTAGACATGGTTCTGTATTATGCCCGGATGGAAAAGGTCTACAAAGATTATATGATTGAGGAGACCGATCTTGGAAAGGCGGCTTCGGAGATCTTCATGAAAAATAAGTACTATCTGATCAGCAGTGGGGTGCATGGTGAAGTAGCATGTCCGGATCATGTGTATACAGATAAGAAATGGATTCTTTTTATATTGAACCAGCTTGTACTAAACAGTGTAAAATATAAAAAACAAGATGTGGATGAACATCCATATATCCGCATTTATACCGAAAGATACGGCCATGGTGTCAGATTGGTCGTCGAAGATAATGGAACCGGCATTCGTACAGAAGAACTTTCACGGATATTTGAAAAAGGGTTTACCGGTTCAAACGGAAGAAACGGAAAGAAATCTACGGGTATGGGGCTGTATCTTTGCCAAAAATTATGTGAAAAGCTCGGCATTTCCATTGAAGCAGAATCTGTCCTGGGAGAAGGAACGAAGATGATTCTTACATTTCCAGTCAGCAGTTATCTTTCAAAAATGTAAGATAACTGAAAGATGCATCAATACAACTTTCTGGTCCAGGCGAGTAAAGTAAAAGGGAAAAGAAAACCATAAGATGAAAAATGATTGTCAGTGTCTGCATCTGGTGTAGATATGGACAATAATAAAAGATCAGAAAGGATGAGATAGATGAGAAGAAAAGACGAAAGAATTCCGGATGGAGAAATCCGGGTATGTGATGTAGAAAAATATTATGGAAATGATACGAATATCACGAAAGCTGTAGACAGGGTGAGCTTTTGCGTACAAAAAGGAGAATTTGTAGGCATCATGGGAGCATCCGGTTCCGGTAAGACGACACTTCTAAATATGCTCTCTACAATCGACCGCGTAACGTCCGGACATATTTATTATGGAAATACAGATATCACAGAACTGAGTGAAGATGCATTGTCAGAATTCAGAAAAGAGAATCTGGGCTTTGTGTTCCAGGACTATAATCTGTTGGACACACTGACGATAGAAGAAAATATTATCCTGGCAATGACATTGCACAGTCAGAATAAAAAACAGATCTGGCAGCAATGCGATGAGATACTGAAGCTTTTACATATCGAAGAAATCAGAAACAAATTCCCGTACCAGGTATCAGGAGGACAAAAGCAAAGATGCGCCTGTGCAAGAGCACTCATCAACCATCCGAAACTGATCCTCGCAGATGAGCCGACAGGGGCATTAGATTCCAGAGCAGCACAGACATTATTAGAAACATTCCGTAAAATGAATCATGACATGCAGTCGACGATCCTTATGGTTACACATGATGCATTTTCAGCCAGCTATTGTAACCGGATTCTGTTTTTGAAAGATGGAAAGATATTTCATGAACTGATAAGAGGAGTAGAAGAAAGACGTGTATTTTTAAATAAGATCCTGGACGTACTTTCCCTGACGGGAGGTGAACTTTCAGATGTTCAGTAAGCTTGCATTTCGCAATGTCAGGCGTTCAGCCAGAGATTATCTGGTGTATGTACTGACAATGACATTCATAGTGGCACTGATATTTGCATTTAACAGTATTATTTTCTCCAGAGATCTCCAGAAAATGTATGAGATGGCGACGATGATGGCAGCAATGATCGGTATTGCAACATTTTTTATTGTACTGATCGTAGCATGGCTGATCAATTATATGGTGCGGTTCATGCTGGAAAAGAGAAGCCGTGAATTTGGCATTTATCTGCTGATCGGAATGAAGAAAAAGGAAGTATCAATACTCTATATGAAGGAAAATCTGATGCTTGGAGTAGGTTCTTTCGTCATAGGTCTCGGACTTGGGGTACTGTTACAGCAGGTGCTGATCGTAATCCTTTACACCATTGTGCAGGTGGAATTAAAACCACATCTGGAATTTAACCGGTACTGCCTTCTTATGACGGTATGCTGTTTTGCCGGATGTTATCTTCTGGCGTTATTCCGCTGCAGGAGAAGATTCCGTAAGATGAATATTCATAATCTGATGAGTGAAAGTCAGAAAAATGAAGAAATGAAAGAAGCGCATGAAAAACAAAAACGCATACTGCTGCCGGTGTCAGTATTATTTATTATCGCTTTTGGAGTCTGGATATTAAGTGGAAATGTTCAGTCTGTAGGTACGGCATCGGCTTTCCTGGCAGGTTTGTTTATTACTGTCTACATCTTTTATACAGGACTTTCGGCATGGATTATCTGTTATGTGGAGAAAAAAGGAAAAGGAATCTACCGGGGACAAAATCTGTTCCTGCTTCGCCAGTTTGCTTCAAAGTTAAAGACGATGCGGTTTACCATGGGGACGCTTACCGTGCTTTTTATGATCTCGTTTCTGGGATGTTCGGTAGCGTTGATGTTCACGGACTGGCAGAATCAGGTTTTGGAAATGAAATTCCCGTTTGACGTACAGGTGAACAGCCGCAACCCGGAATATGATTTTGCACGGGAATTAAAAGTAGTCGCAAAAGAAACGGATATAAAAGATACATGCATATACCACATTTATGAAAATCATACGAATGAAATGAATACATGGCTGTATACGCATCTGCATTATTTTGGTGATACATATCTTAATGCAGATGGAACGCCAAATGAAAAGAAAATAAGCAAGGGTGCAGGGGATGCGACATATTGCAGATATGATACCTATATGAGTCTGAGTGATTATAATCATTTGAGAAGCATGCTTGGATATTCGGAAGAAACCCTTGGAAGTGACGAATATATCCTGCAGATGAAAAAAAGAGTATATAAAGAGACAGGAGACTTTACGGATGAAGTGAAGATCCAGGATCAGGGAGAGATACTGAAGTGTAAAAAGATCTGTACAGAGTCATTTTCACAGGACGGTCATAACGGAGGGGATTATATCATCGTTGTGCCGGATGAAAGGATACAGCATATGGCAGCATACTATTCTGAGCTTGCGGTAAGTGTGGATGGAAAAGTACCGGATAACCTGCAGAACAAACTGGATAATCTTTCTGATAAGCATGATTATGCAGGGCACACATATATGGAAGAAGAAAAAGATAATGTATGCTTTGGTACCGATACCGTTGTTACATATGATGCAGTGAATCTGGTGCGGGAAAATGCTTCGGCGGAGGTACGCTATATGCTGACATGCATTACATTTCCATGTATGTATATCGGACTTGTATTCCTGTGTATTGCACTGACGGTATTATCCGTACAACAGTTGAGCGATTCTGCAAAATACAGATTCCGCTATCAGGTACTTTCTAAAATCGGACTCGGGAAACGTGACATACACCGGACAGTACTCCGGCAGTTATCTGGCTATTATCTGTGTCCGGCGGTCTTTTCGGCGGTGATCAGCGGGATTATAGCTGTATATATGGGTGCGAGATTCAATTTTTATACAGGAGTCAGCACGCCGGTATTACAGTATTTTGCGATTTCATTTGTATTGTTCTTTGGTGTATATGTGATATATTTTGGAGCAACATATGTAGGATTTATCCGGAATATAGAAGAATAGGAGAGGGGCAGGTATGAGTAGAAACGCCATAAAATATCTTGCAATGATAACAATGTTCTGCAATCATTTTGCATATGTATTTCTGAAAGAAGGAAGTATCACGCAGGAAGTAATGATTGATATCGGGTACTTCACAGCGATTACCATGTGTTACTTTCTGGTGGAAGGATATCATTATACAAGATCTGTGAAAAAGTATGCCATGAGACTGCTGGTGTTTGGTATCATTTCCCAGCTTCCGTTCATGCTGGCGCTTAAGGAAGCAAACCTGAATATGATGTTCAGCCTGCTTTTATGTCTGGGTGTGGTGTGGATTATGGATCATGTGAAAAATAAGGGAGAGAGAAATGCGATTTTGAGCCTGCTGGTAATCTGCTCCCTGTGGACAGACTGGGCGCTTCTGGCACCGGTATTTACTATTATGTTTGTACATGCATATGGAGACAGGAAGAAAACAATGCTGGCTTATATAAAAGGAATCGGGATTTTCATGATTTTAAATATATTGTCATATAGGAATCTGTATGGCTTTGGTCAGGCATTGCTGCATTCGGTATGTGCATGTATCGGACCGGCAGTTTCGGGGATTCTGATACAGTGCGCTTATAACAGGGATAAAAAGAGAAACGTATACCGATGGGAAAAATGGTTTTTCTATGGGTTCTATCCGGCACATCTTTTTGTTTTATGGCTGATACAATTTGCAAAAGTATATATAGGGCGGTTATAATAATACCGGGACATGTGTAAGCGCATATAAATGCGATGAAACTGTCCCGGTATTTTAGAGCGTGTGCTGAAAAATCATTCCTGCAATATATATCTTGCAGAAAGCATTTTTAAGACATACTTTGGAGAAAAAATGAAGGAAGGATAAGTGTGCATATATAGGTGCAGACAATAGAATGAGACGGGATATGAAGAAAGAACAACTAAACCGGACATATGATATTTGTTTCTTTGATCTGGACGGAACGATCATTGATTCATCGCCGGGGATTACCAATTCGGTGATATACGCACTGAAAAAATTCGGGATAGAAGAAACAGACAGGGCAAAATTGTATAAATTCATCGGGCCGCCGCTTACGGATTCCTTTGCAAGGTTCTATGGATTTGATGAGAAGAAAAGCTGGCTTGGAGTGGAATATTACAGAAAGTATTATCAGGATACAGGCATCTTTGAGTGTTCGGTATATGATGGATTGGAGGAGTCTCTAAAAGAACTAAAGGCAGCGGGAAAGCGTCTCTTTGTTGCAACGTCCAAACCGGAGGTATACGCAAGAAGGATCATAGAACATTTTGGACTGGAAAAGTATTTTGAATATGTAGCCGGTATGGAGTTAGATGGAGGACGTGGAAGCAAAGCAGAAGTAATCGAATATCTGATCGATACGTGCCGGGTAAAGGAAAAGGATAAGATCCTGATGATCGGCGACCGTGAACATGATGTGCTGGGAGCGAAAAAAGAAGGTCTTGACTGTATGGGTGTATTATATGGATTTGGCAATCGTGAAGAACTGGAAAAAGCCGGGGCAGTGTGCATTGCAGATACACCGGAAGATATTGCAGATATCATTTTAAAATAATCATGAAATGGGGTGGATATCGTGCCATGTATGCACGATGCGGAAACACTAGAAGAAAATAAAAGTGAAAATGTAAAAAGTTGAACCCCAATACTTGACAAAACAGGAAGTTATTGTTATTATAAAAAAACAGAACGCACTCTGTTTTTTATAAAAGATAGAAAAGAGGTGCAATATGCAAAGAGTATTTTCATTATTGGTAGATAATAATCCCGGTGTTTTAAGCCGTGTGTCCGGTCTGTTCAGCAGACGTGGATACAGTATCGACAGCATTACCGCTGGAGTTACAGCAGATCCGAGATTCACAAGAATTACCATTGTATCCAGTGGAGATGAGCTGATCTTGTCACAGATCGAAAAGCAGGTCAGAAAGCTGGAAGATGTCATTGAAATCAAAGTACTTGATCCGGATGATTCGGTATACCGTGAGCTGATTATGGTGAAGGTCAGAGCGAATAAGACGGAGAGAACGGAGATTATATCGGTAGCGGATATTTTCCGTGCGAAGATTGTTGATGTGGAGAAAGATTCCCTGATGGTGGAACTGACAGGAAATGGTTCAAAAGTAGATGCGTTTCTGGAACTGCTGGAAGGTTACGAGATTCTGGAACTTGCAAGAACCGGTATTACCGGACTTCAAAGAGGAATCAAGCATGTAACGATCATTGATCAGGACGGCAACATCAACAGACTATAACAGTTACATAATAAAAGACATTAAACAGAGACAAGCCCTGGGAAACGGGAAGCCCCATGTTTAAGAATAAAAAATGAATTTATTTTTTAGGAGGAATGCTAAAATGGCAGCAAGAATTTTTTATCAGGAAGATTGTAATTTATCAGTATTAGACGGACAGAAGATCGCTATCATCGGTTATGGTAGCCAGGGACATGCACACGCTCTTAACTTAAAAGAGTCTGGATGCGATGTTATCATCGGTCTTTACGAAGGAAGCAAATCATGGGCAAAAGCTGAAGCTCAGGGATTCAAAGTATATACAGCAGCAGAAGCAGCAAAACAGGCTGACATCATCATGATCCTGATCAACGATGAGTTACAGGCAGATATGTACAAGAAAGACATCGAACCAAACCTTGAAGAAGGTAATATGTTAATGTTCGCTCATGGTTTCAACATTCACT
>ERZ827037.3405-NODE-3405-length-10591-cov-2.315964_pt1 | contig 10591 bp, 7 predicted proteins | sample MGYA00519924_ERZ827037 | MGnify/ENA primary metagenome ERZ827037 (study PRJEB31778, sample SAMEA3449250) | human gut metagenome | biome: human gut; feature: human-associated habitat; material: faeces | place: United Kingdom | collected 2010/2012 ...
CAATAAAGTCAAAGAGACGTTTTGCACATGCCAGCGCATTCTCCAGCTCTGTGATAACGCCGGAAATCTCATTAAACGGCTTGGTATACTGATTTGCATAGTTCAGGAAGCTGGTCAGCTGTCCCACAGTCATACCGCCCTTAATTACTGTAAATGCACCAAAAATTCCAACTGCTGTGTAAACAAGGCCATTTACAAAACGTGTGGACGGGTTTGTAATAGAGGAAAAGAAAATCGCTTTGATTCCGCAGACGCGAAGCTCTTCATTTACTTTTCCAAACCTTTCATTAGCTCTCTCCTCATAGGAAAAAGCCTGCACGATCTTCTGATTTCCAACAAGCTCTTCCACAATAGAAGTCATCTCCGCTCTCTTCTCGGACTGCTCCTGGAACATGCGGAAGGTTCTGCCTGCAATAAAGCTTGCCACAAACAGGGAAATCGGAGTAAGCAAAATGACGATCACTGCAATCTTCACACTGATGGAAAGCATAAATCCAATGGTTCCAAAGATGGTCAGCACACCGGTAAACAGCTGGGTAAAGCCCATAAGGAGACCATCTGAAAACTGGCTGACATCAGAAACAATACGGCTTAAAATATCTCCTGGCTGATTGGCATCTATATAAGATACCGGCACCTCCTGAAGATGGGCAAACGCCTGGCTTCGCACATCCTGCACCACGCTGTAGGTAACCTGGTTGGTAAGAAGGTTCATCACCCACTGGGAAACTGCATTTCCCACAACGATCACAGCCAGAGTTCCAAGTACCTTTAAAAGTCCGGCTACATTTACATTTCCCGGACCTACGATATTATCTACACCGTTACCAATAAGAATGGGTGTATACAGGGTAAATCCAACGGTGACAAGCGCTGTCAGAAGCATAATGATAATTTTTGCTTTGTAAGGGCTGATAAATCTAAGTACCCTCTTCATAGTCTCTTTATTCTTTCCCATCAGCGGTTCACCTCCTGTTCAGAAAGCTGTGACAGGCAGATTTCTCTGTAGACCTCACAGGATTCCATAAGCTCTTTGTGTGTTCCCACACCAGCCAGCTCACCATCATCCAGGACCAGAATCTTGTCTGCCTGCTTGATGGAGGTTGCTCTCTGGGAAACGATAAACACAGTCATTCCCTTTGTCTGCTCATGAATGGCATGACGAAGAGCCGCATCTGTGGCAAAGTCAAGGGCAGAAGCACTGTCATCCATGATCAAGATCTCCGGATCTCCCACCAGTGCTCTTGCTATGGTAAGACGCTGGCGCTGTCCGCCGGAAAGATTGGCGCCGCCCTGACTTACCATGGTATTTAAGCCCTCCGGCTTACTTTTTACAAAACCACTTGCCTGCGCAATGGAAAGAGCCCGCTGGATTTCTTCTTCGGAAGCGTCCTCTTTGCCCCATTTCATATTGTCACGGATGGTTCCCTTAAACAGAACTGCCTGTTGTGGTACCATCCCCACCTTTTTACGAAGCTGTGAAAATGGATATTCTTTTACATTATTTCCATCAATTACCACATTACCAGAAGTTACGTCATAGAAACGTGGAATCAGATTGACCAGAGTGGATTTACCACATCCGGTACCACCGATGATACCGATGGTCTCACCTGGTTTTGCCGTAAAGGAAATATGGGAAAGTGCCGGCTCCTTGCTGCCTGCATAGGTAAAGCTCACATCTTCAAAAACAACTCTTGCAGCGCCTGCATTCTCTTTCTGAACACTGCTGCCCTGATCCGTGAGAGACGGCTGTGTATCCAGCACCTCATTCAGACGCACACCGGAAGCCATAGCCTTTGTCACTGCCACGATCAGGTTTGCAAGAGCGATCAGTGCGATCAGGATCTGGTTCATATAGTTTACAAGGGCAACCACTTCCCCCTGTGTAAGAATACCCACAGACACTTCCCTGCTTCCATACCAGAGGATTCCGATAATGGAAAAGTTCATAATAACCGTAGTAGCAGGATTCAGAAGTGCGGAAATTTTTCCCGCTCTTACCTGCACATTGGTGTAATCGTCGTTTACTTCTGAAAATTCTTTATATTCTTCCTGCTGTCTTCCAAAAGCCCTTACCACTCTGGCACCCACATGATTCTCTCTGGTAATCAGGGAAATCCTGTCCAGGAATGACTGAGCCTTTTTGTAAATTGGCACTGTTGTGCGCATAATTCCGTAAATTACAATGGAGATCACCGGAACCGCAATCAGGAAGATCAGGCCAATCTTCACATCAATGGTAAAGGACATGATCACTGCACCCACAACAATAAAAGGAGAACGAAGGAACAGACGAAGTACCATGTTCACACCAGTCTGTGCCTGATTCACGTCATTGGTGATCCTTGTCACAAGGGTAGGAGTTCCAAGCATATCCAGTTCTCTGTAAGAAAGTCTGCTGATATGGGAAAAAAGCTCCTTGCGAAGGGCAGTGCTGAATCCCATGGCTGCCTTTGCAGAAAAATACTGTGCAGTCAGAGAGCATGCAAGGCCAATCACTCCAAGCAGTACCATGATCACACACTGGTGCCAGATGTAGACATTGTCCTGATTCTTAATGCCGATATCCATGATTCTGGCAACAACCAGAGGCACGATCAGCTCAAAGGTGGCCTCCAGCATTTTGAACAAAGGAGCCAGAAAGCTTTCTTTCTCGTAGCCCTTCAAAAATCTAAGCAATCTCTTCATCTTACTTCTTATTCTCCTGGATTCGTCCATATAATCTGGTCATGGCGTTAATTCTATGAATAATCTCATCCGTAAGCTGACCTCTTGTAAGACGCCATTTCCAGTTGTCTCCCAAAGTAGACGGCGTATTCATTCTCGCTTCATTTCCAAGACAGAGATAATCCTGCAAAGGTACTACGCACACTTCTGCTACTGAGGACTGTGCCGCCCGGATAAGCCCCCATACACATTCATCTGTGTCTTTATCCTCACAGGCTGTGTACTGGTTCACATAGTCTCTGTTTGACTGGGTAAGGTTCCCAAGCCAGCCCTTCGTAGTCTCATTGTCGTGGGTTCCAGTGTATACAATGCAGTTTTTATCATATCGGAAAGGAAGATATACGCTCTCGCCGCTTTCATCAAAGGCAAACTGAAGCACCTTCATACCCGGATATCCGGATTCTGCCAGAAGCTCCCTGACACTGTCTGTAAGAAATCCCAGATCCTCTGCGATCACATCCAGATCCTTAATTTTCTCCTCCAGAACCTCGAACAATTCTATTCCAGGACCTTTTTCCCACTTTCCGTTCTCAGCGGTCTTATCTCCATAGGGAACTGACCAGTACTCGTCAAAACCGCGGAAATGATCGATCCGGACCTTGTCGTACAGCTTCATACAGTGAGTCATACGAAGAATCCACCAGTTATAGCCTGTTTTTCTGTGATATTCCCAATTATAAAGCGGATTTCCCCACAGCTGACCGGTTGCAGAAAAAGCGTCTGGAGGACATCCTGCCACTGCTACCGGTGTAGCCTCCTCATCAAACTGGAACAGATCCGGGTTCGCCCATGCATCTGCGCCATCAAAAGCCACATAGATAGGAAGATCACCGATGATCTTAATACCTCTGTCATTTGCATATTTCTTCAGCCGGTTCCACTGGCGGTAGAACCAGAACTGCTGAAAGGCATAGAAGCTGATATCTTCCTTCAGCTCCTCTCTTGCCTTAGCAAGTGCCTCCGGCTTACGTGTCTTTAAGTCCTCCGGCCACTGATTCCAGGAAATTTCCTCCAGGCTGTCCTTTATTGCCATATAAAGACAATAATCTGCAAGCCAGAAGCCCTGCTCTTTCTCAAAGGCTTCCATCTCCTCACGGATCAGCTGAAGCTCCTTTTCTTTCCCATCCATCTGGTAAAAACGTCTGTAAGCCTTCCGAAGAAGGGAAAATCTGGAAAGATAAACCTTCTCATAGTCCACATAGCTTCTGCTGCCGCCCCAGTCACATTCTGCACATTCTGCTGCTGTGAGAAGGTCTCTCTGGATCAATTCCTCCAAATCAATGAAATAAGGATTTCCTGCAAATGTGGAAAAAGACTGGTAAGGGGAATCCCCGTATCCGGTAGGTCTAAGTGGCAGAATCTGCCAGTATTTCTGACCCGCTTCTGCAAGCTGATCTACAAAAGCGTAAGCTTCTTTAGAAAAACATCCGATTCCATAGTTGGAAGGGATACTGGATATAGGCAATAAAATACCGCTGGCTCTCATCATATGTTCCTCCTGTCTGGTTCAATAACCATTATCTGCTTATTATACCGCTATCATGCATAATCGGTCAACAGAATAAAACAGCTTCGCAAATTTTATCCTGCTTTCGTTGCTGCTCAAAAAAACAGGCACCCGGAAAAATTCCGAATGCCTGTCATTTCCTTCATCATCACATTTAAGTAATGCCAAAAGACTTATATTCTTTTGCCTGAATTATTTCTTGCTTGTATAACCGAAGAAGAAGTATCCAAGTGGTGTGTAATACATGCCGTCAATGTCTGGATTGAGCATATATGGCTGTGTATAGAAGTAGATTGGAGCAAGTACGCTGTCCTGTCCAATGAGGATATCCTCAGCTTCGTGGAATGCTTTCATACGCTCTTCCGGATCAGAAGTAGCTTTTGCTGCATCGATGGCTGCATCATAGTCTGGGTTGGAGTACTGAGCGTCGTTGTTGCCGCCGTCTGTGTACCACATATCCAGGAATGAGCAAGGATCGTTGTAGTCTGCGATCCAGCCGTTACGAGCGATCTGGTAGTTACCATCTTTTCTGTTCTGAAGGAATACGTTCCAATCCTGGTTGTTCAGGTTAACAGTTACACCAAGCTCTGTCTGCCACATGTTCTGAAGAGCCTCACCGATCTTCTTGTGGTTATCAGCTGTGTTGTACAGATACTCTACAGTCGGGAAGCCTTCGCCGTTCGGATAACCAGCGTCTGCAAGAAGCTGACGAGCCTCTTCGCAGTTAGCCTCATAATCCTCATCGGAAATGCTGTAGTAAGAACCGCCTACTGTACGGAAGTCATCACTACCAGCACCAGCTGCATCATTTACACCGTTCGGTACATATCCGTCAGCCGGAACCTCACCAGCCTGAGAAACGTTCTCTACGATGTAGTTACGGTCGATTACAAGTGAGAATGCTTTACGGATGTTAGGGTCAGAGAAAACTTCGTCCTCTGTGTTGAAGCATACATAGTAGGTTCCAAGATAGTCACCAATCTCAAGCTCGCCAGAAGCAAGGTAGGTCGGGATCTCGTCTACAGGAAGGTTCTCGATGAAATCAAGCTCTCCGTTGTTGTAACCTTTGAGCATTGCGTTGTTGTCATCAAGAAGTGTAAACTTGATAGTATCCGGTCCAAGATTCTCATAGTCATAGTAGTTCTCGTTTTTCTCCATGGAGATGTAAGCGTTGTGAGACCACTCTGTCATTTTGTATGGTCCATTACCAATGTAGGTGCTTGGATCAAATGTCCAGTTGTCACTGCTCTCTACCATATCCTGACGAACCGGGAATGTTGCCGGGAATGCCATGATTTCTTCGAAATACGGGCAGTCATAGGTAAGATCGATCTGAAGAGTCTGATCATCAACTGCTGTAATTCCAAGAGTGCTTGGATCCGCACTTCCGTCAGCAACTGCGTCATATCCTTTTACCATGTCGATCATGTAGCAGTAATCTGCTGCTGTCTCAGGATTTGCAAGACGCTGCCATGCATAAACGAAGTCACCAGCTGTTACAGCCTGTCCATCAGACCATTTGATACCGTCACGAAGTTTAACTGTGTAAGTAACTGTACCATCTTCGTTCTCAGTCTTTTCCCAGGACTCAGCCTGTCCAGGAGCTGTGACAGCATTTCCTTCACCGTCATTTACCCATTTAACCAGGCCTTCGAACATATGGTTGCACATGATAGCTCCATCAACTGCAGAGTTCAGTGCAGGGTCAATTGTCTGTGGTTCAGATGCGATACAAAGGTTCAGATTGAATCCTTCGTCAGATGCTGTATCCTCGGCGAATACAGGAGTTGCTGCCATGCTTAATACCATAGCTGCAGTCAGTGCCATAGACATAAATTTTCTTCTCATTACATTTCCTCCTTTATGCTTTTTTGCGCCGCATGAGAGATGAGAATCGACGCTTGTATTCATCAGCTCTTCCGTGAGGAAGAACGAAATACCTAAACTCCCTTTATTTGTCCAGTAAATGGCAGGCTGCCCAGTGACCCGGCTCATGCTCTCTGAACACAGGAGCTACCTGGCTACACTTTTCAGTGGCATATGGACATCTGGTGTGGAAACGGCATCCGCTTGGCGGATTCATAGGACTTGGCACGTCTCCTTCCAGAATAATACGCTTTCTTGTCCGGCTCAGCTTTGGATCCGGAACCGGAACTGCGGAAAGCAGGGTCTGTGTATATGGATGGATCGGATGTCTGTTCAGCTCATAGCTCTCTCCCAACTCAACAAGAGAGCCAAGATACATAACACCGATTCTATTGGAAATATGACGGACAACGGAAAGATCATGGGCAATGAACAGATAAGTCAGGCCCATCTGCTCCTGCATGTCCTCCAGCATGTTTACCACCTGTGACTGGATAGAAACATCCAATGCAGAAATCGGCTCGTCACAGACGATGAACTCCGGTTTTACTGCAAGGGCGCGGGCAATACCAACACGCTGCTGCTGACCGCCGGAAAACTCATGTGGATAACGGTTTGCATGCTCTGTATTTAATCCAACCTGTGCCAGCAGCTCTTTGATCATGTCAGCGCGGTCTTTCTTACTCGCTGCAAGCTTGTGGATATCAATGGCCTCTCCAATGATCTCACCAACTGTCATTCGAGGATCCAGGGAAGCGGACGGATCCTGGAAAATGATCTGCATTTTTCTTCTGTAGGGAAGCATTTTGGCAGCTTTGGCTTTTCCAAGAGGTTTGCCGTCTTTATCCAGAGGATTGTCGTAAATGGTTTCGCCATCATAAATAATCTTTCCTCCGGTTGGCTCATAAAGGCGAAGAATCGTTCTTCCCAGTGTAGTCTTTCCACATCCGGACTCTCCTACAAGACCGAGTGTTTCACCTTTTTTGATATAAAGGGAAACATCCTGTACAGCCTGTACCCCCGGACCTTTTATGCCGTTTACCGGAAAATACTTTCGTAAATTCTCAATTTCAAGAAGCTTCTTTTCTTCTGCCATTTATTTCTCCTCCTTGTTCATAAGCTCCTGAACCCGAAGCCAGCAGGCGGAACGATGTTTCTCGCCCACTTCCACGTAAGGAGGCATTTTCTTCAGACAGATCTTCATGCAATGCTCACAACGTGGAGCAAACGGACATCCTTCCGGCGGATTCAGCATATCAACCGGGGTTCCCTCGATTGGGATCAGTCTTTCATAGCTCTCGGCATCAACACGGGGCATGGAACGAAGAAGACCCTTTGTATATGGATGTGCAGGCTCGTAGAAAATGTCATCTACAGGTCCCTGCTCCACAATTTTACCTGCATACATAACGGATACCTTGTCACAGATATCTGCCACAACACCAAGGTTGTGTGTGATGAAAATGATTCCCATTCCGGTCTTTTTCTGAAGATCCTTCATCAAGTCAAGGATCTGTGCCTGAATGGTAACATCAAGGGCTGTGGTCGGCTCATCTGCGATCAGAAGCTGCGGATGGCAGATCAGTCCCATAGCGATCATGACACGCTGTCGCATACCGCCGGAAAACTCGTGTGGATACTGCTTCATACGCTTCTCCACATTATTGATTCCAACCAGTTCCATCATTTCCATGGCACGTTTCTGGGCTTCTTCTTTGCTGATTTTCTTATCATGGGCACGAAGAGCTTCCACAAGCTGATTTCCGATGGTGTAAACCGGATTCAGACAGGTCATGGGATTCTGGAAAATCATAGCTACTTTGTTTCCGCGGAACGCAGTCATCTCTTCCTTGGAAAAAGAAAGGACATCTTTTCCCTCGAAGGTAATGGAGCCTCCGATAACTTTACCTGGGGACTGAAGAAGCCCCATAATAGAATATGCCTCCTGGCTCTTTCCAGAACCAGATTCTCCAACAACTCCCATAACTTCGCCATAATCAAGGTCATAGGAGATACCGCCAACGGCTTTTACCTCGCCGGCCGGGGTAAAGAAGGAGACTTTCAGGTCTTTTACTTCCAGCAATTTATTTTTCTGTTCAGACATTGTTCTCCTCCTCTCTTATTTCTTCAGCTTCGGATCAAGAGCATCGCGAAGTCCATCGCCAAACAAGTTGAATGCAAGGATCATAATGCTCAGGATCACGGAAGGTACGATCAGTCTGTAAGTATAAGTGTACATACCGCTAAGTGCGTCTGTTGCCATGGATCCAAGGCTTGGAAGAGGTGCAGAAACACCAACTCCAAGGTAGGATAAGAAGGATTCCAGGAAAATTGCAGACGGTATCTGCAGGCAGGTAGTAACAACGATCTGTCCGATACAGTTCGGAAGCAGATGACGACGGATGATCCTGCCGCCAGATGCACCAAGTGCTCTTGCTGCTGTTACATATTCCTGCTGTTTCAGCTGAAGTACCTGGCCACGGATAATACGACTCATGGTAACCCAGTATAACAGACCAAATGCAATAAACATGGAGATCAGGTTCGGTCCAAGTACATTGACAAAGGATTTCAGAGGACTGGTTCCTGATGAATTCACATAGTCGGTAAGGATTGGCTTCAGTGCAGTTGCAATCAGAAGAACAACCAGCATCTCCGGAACTGCATAAATAAGTTCAACAATACGCTGCATCACTGCGTCCACCTTGCCGCCACAGTAACCGGAAATAGCACCATAAAGGGCGCCGATCACCAGTACCAGGATAGCTGCGAATACGCCGACAGACATGGAAACACGGGCACCATACATAACACGGACCAGAATATCACGGCCATACATGTCAGTACCAAACACATGTGGGAATACTTTTTCCCCATTTGCCTTGCGCTCAAGCTCTGCCTGGGAATAACCGAAAATATGTTTCTTGATTCCAAGCTCCTTGCGGACGGAATCCTCATCTACACTCTGCTCCTCAGAAGAGTCTTCTGAAGGTTTTGCAGCAACTTTTGCTTTTGCACGGATAACTGCTTCATCTTTCTTTGTAAATTTCTCGCCCTTTTTCTCAGCTTCTGCTTTCGCCTGGGCGATCATTTCATCTACATCCACTACATCGGACTGGGTTCTGGAAGCGATCTCGTCGTTCACACGCTGGGTGTCCTCCAGTGTGTAGTGATAGGGATAAAGGTTCTCAGCACCTTTGTTAAACTCGTCATAACCATATGGGATCAGAAGCGGGCCCACAAAGGCAAATAAAAACAGGAATACGATCACACCAAGTGCAACCATAGCCACCACATTTTTCTTTAATCTTCTCCAGGCATCTTTCCAGTAGGAAACACTCTGGCGGTCCTGAATAAAATCATCCTTCTCCTGTCTGGACGCAGATGCAAAATCATCCGGACTTAAATCCTGAAGGAGGTTCTCAATATCCGGCTGAAGACTCACCGGACATTTCTTAATCTTCTTATCTTCTGCCACGATCATTCTCCTCCTTTCGCAAGGCTGATTCTCGGGTCAGCAACCTTATAAAGGAAGTCTACAACCAGGTTCATCAGAATAATAAATGCTGCCAGGAAAATGGTAGTTCCCATAATAACCGGATAATCACGGTTCTGGATGGACTGTACGAAATAACGTCCAAGTCCCGGAATTGAGAATACGCTCTCTACAACGAAACCACCACAAAGGGTAAAGGCCACCTGCGGTCCTAAGTATGTAATAACCGGAATCAGTGCATTTCTAAGAGCATGCTTGAAAATAATCTTTTTGTTCTTCAGACCTTTGGCGCGGGCTGTCTTAATGTACTCCTGACTTAAGGAATCCAGCATGGCAGAACGTGTCTGACGTGCTGTATAGCACATTGGATAAAAGCCTAGGGCAAAGCATGGCAGTACATAGGCGCGCCATCCCTGCGACGGATCAAAAATAGACGGAAACAGATTCAGTGCATTGTTTCCAGTCAGGGTTACCAGAAGAACAGATGCCACAACGAAGCTTGGCATGGAGATTCCAAGTGTACAGATCACACGAAGAATGCTGTCTGTCAGCTTGCCTCTCTTAAATGCGGCAAGACAGCCAAGAGGTACACCCACCAGAATCGCCCATGCAAGTGCAAGCGCACCTACCTTGGCAGATACCGGGAACATATCCACGATAATGTCAAGAACTGCACGGTTCTTCTGCATCTTAAGTGATACACCGAAGTCACCGTGAAGAATATTTTTCAGATACATAAACAGCTGTACATAGACAGGCTTATCCAGTCCATATTTGGCATTCAGTGCAGCCAGTGTGGTCTCGGAAGGTGTTTTTTCACTGAGCCATGGGCTTCCAGGTACAGCATTCATCAGCAGGAAGGTAAGACAGGCTACCAGAAAGATAGTCAGAATCGCCATTCCAAGTCTTTTTGCAAAATACTTTCCCATTTTTCCTCCTTATTTTTTCCGGTCGAAAACATTTATTTCGGTTTCCTTTATGAGCGATGCCGT
>ERZ827037.3407-NODE-3407-length-10587-cov-3.694360_pt1 | contig 10587 bp, 11 predicted proteins | sample MGYA00519924_ERZ827037 | MGnify/ENA primary metagenome ERZ827037 (study PRJEB31778, sample SAMEA3449250) | human gut metagenome | biome: human gut; feature: human-associated habitat; material: faeces | place: United Kingdom | collected 2010/2012 ...
TTCTTATGACCCCCGGCCATTTGCGGCGGGCCTGTTTTTTGCAGCGGAGGGATGCGGATACATCCCTTTTTCTGGAAAACGGGCGTTGACAAGGCTTTTTTGTGCGCTTATACTAAAGTCCATAAAATCATCGAGGAGCGTGAGACCCATGGACCTGAGACTCAACGACGCAGTTGTGAAAGTGGAGCTGTCCGGTATTCGGCAGTTTACCTACCTGGTGCGGGATACCCCCGGCGCCTGCGCCCTGACCATCGGCGAGCCGGATTTGAATACCCCGGACGCCATCAAGGAGGCCGCCAAGGCCGCCCTGGACGACAACGACACCCATTATCCTCCGGGAAACGGCTATCCCTATCTGCTGGAGGAGATCTCCAAGTTTGAGGCCCAGGCCCACGGGCTGCACTATGCACCCAACGAGATCATCATGACCGTGGGTGCCACGGAGGCGCTGTTTGCCAGCTTTTCCACCATCCTGAACGCCGGGGATGAGGTCATCATCCCCACCCCCGCCTTCGGCCTGTATGAGGCGCTGGTGGAGCTGCGCCAGGGCGTGCCGGTCTCCCTGCCCACGGAGGACAACCACTTCCAGATCGACCCGGAGGCTCTGCGGGCCGCCATTACTCCGCGGACCAAGGCCATCATCCTGACGTCTCCCAATAACCCCACCGGCTGTATGTACAGCAAGGAGACCCTGGATGCCATCCACGACGTGCTCAAGGACAAGCCCATCTTCGTCCTCTGCGACGATGTGTACCGGACGCTGGTCTATAAAGAGGGGTACCACAGCTTTGCGGAGTACCAGGACATGCGGGACCGGATCATCGTCATCAACAGCTTCTCCAAGCCCTACGCGATGACCGGCTGGCGGCTGGGCTACTGCATGGCGGACGCCCCCATCATGGACCGGATCCAGGTGTTCCACCAGTATGCTGTCACCTCCGTGCCCGCCTTTGTCCAGAAGGCCTGCGTCACGGCGCTGCACACCCCCACCGACGACGTGGTGGAGATCTTCCGCAAGCGGCGGGACTATGTGTACAAGCGGCTGACGGATATGGGCCTGCAGGTGGAAGAGCCCACGGGGGCGTTCTACATGTTCATCAATATCCAGAAGTTCGGCATGGACTCCCTGACCTTCTGCCGCCGGATGCTGCAGGAGGGCCTGGTGGGTGTTATCCCCGGCATCTACTTTGGTACGGAGGGGTATATGCGCCTTTCCTACTGCTACTCCGACGCGGACCTGAAAGAGGGCCTGGACCGGATCGAGAAGTTCATCAAGAGCCTGTAAAGACTGCAAAAAAAGCGCTGTGCCGCCGGCACAGCGCTTTTTCATTCCTTTGGAGTCCGCATCGCTCTGGATGTGTTTTGTTTTTATGGTCCGGCGATTTCATCCAGCGAGGCGATTTCATCCAGCGAGACCGCCGTGCCGCTGACGGTGACCATCAGCATGCCGTTGTTGGCACCCAGGACCTCGTAGTCCACATCGATGCCCACCACAGCGTCGGCTCCCAGAGCGGATGCACGCTGTTCCAGTTCGGCCAATGCCTCCGTGCGGGCGTTCATCAGCTCCGCTTCGTAGGTATTGGAGCGGCCGCCGAAGAAGTTGGAAAGTCCGGCGGCGAAATCCTTGATGACATCCACGCCGGAGATCACCTCGCCGAAGACGATGCCGTGGTAACGTGTGATGGTACGGCCCTCCACAGAGGGAGTGGTGGTGAGGATCATACGCGTTGCCTCCTTATGTAAAAAGTGGGGAAGCGCCTGGGGCGCCGATGCACACAGAAGAGAGCCTGCTTACAAAAGCAGCAGTTTTTGCAGGAATTCCACACCTGCCGGGAGGATGGCCTCGTCGTCAAAGGAGAAGGTGGGCGCGTGGAGTTCCGCCGTGTCGCCCACACCCAGGAAGAAGAACACCCCGGGGACATACTGCTGGTAGAAGGAGAAATCCTCCGCTGCCAGAGCGGGGTGATCCAGCAGGGCAGGAGCGGAATCTCCCAGCTGGCGGCAGACTTTTTGGTAGAGCTCCTCGTGGTTCCACACGGCGGGGTAGCCCTCGCTCAGGTGAACGTCCACGGTGCAGCCGGTCTCTTCCGCCACGGCCTTGCCGATGTCCCGCAGCTGCTGGCGGCAGAAGCGGAAGATGTCCTCCCGGTAGGTCCGAAGGCTGCCTTCCAGCACGGTTTGGCCGCTGACGGCATTGCGGACGGTGCCGGAGACCATTTTGCCGAAGCGCAGGATCCGGGGCTGGTCCGATGGCAGGGCGTCCATCATGTCGTAGGCCCGCTCCAGGTAGGAGATGCCCGCGGTCAGCGCGTCCCGGCCCTCGGCGGCCCGGCTGAGATGGACGCTCAGTCCCTCCACGGTGACAGTGACTTCGTTGGACCGGGCCATCAGGGGACCGGGACGGGACCACACAGTCCCCGCAGGGAGGCCGGGCCACAGATGCACACCGAAGATGCGGCGCACCCGGTAGCGCTCCAGCACGCCGCTCTCGCACAGCTTCCGGGCGCCGCCGGTGGTCTCCTCTGCGGGCTGGAACAAGAACAGCACGTTGTGGGGCAGTTCCTTTACATGTTCCGCTGCCCATTCCGCCAGGGAGAGCATCATGGCCATGTGGCCGTCATGGCCGCAGGCGTGCATGCACCCGGGGTGCTCTGAGGCATAGGGCAGACCCGTTTCCTCCGGCACGGGCAGGGCATCCATGTCCGCCCGGAAGGCCACGGTATCGCCGCGGCCGGCGTCAAACCAGGCGCAGACGCTCCCGGTGACGGGAGAAAAAACCTTGCAGCCCAAGGGCTCCAGGACCGAGCGAACATACTGGATGGTCTCCGGCAGCTGATTATCCAGCTCCGGGATGCGGTGCAGACGGCGGCGATGATCAACGGCAGACATGGGGAGGACCTCCTTGCGGGACAGAAGTTTATTTCTATACTATACCACAGCCCGGCGGACAAGAACACCCAATGGGGAAATTTTCTTGATTTTTTCAGAGATTCCTGCCGAAAGCTGGGAAGGCTTGAAAAATTTTTCTTGCATTCATGCCGGGATGGTGGTATGATGACCCAAAATGAGATAGAGGCGCGGATGCGATGATCCTTCGGGAGCCGGCAGGCTGGGAACGGAGGGAAGGCAAGTCCGCCGAACTCCTCGTCCGGGCGCGGACGTGGGGTGGGTCCGTGGGGAATACCCACGGGACTGTCTGCGGTTTTTTGCCGCAGGGGCGCTATCCGCTTACAGGATTCTCCGCACATTTCGTTTTCGAACGTGTGAAGTAGCTGTCGGTAGGGGCGTGTCTCTACCGACTTTTTATTTGGGCTTTGTACCCGGAAAACGAAAAGTATGGAGGACACTACAATGAAATTCGAACATCTGCAAGGTTCCATCGTCGCCATGGTCACGCCCTTCCACGAGGACGGTTCCGTGAACTTCGAGGTTTTGACCCAGCTGCTGGAGCGCCAGATCGCCGCCGGGACCGACGGTATTTTGACCCTTGGCACCACCGGGGAGTATTCCACCATGTCCCATGAGGAGGACGCCGCCGTGGTGGCCCACACCATCAAGGTGGTGGGCGGCCGGGTGCCCGTCATCGTGGGCAGCGGTTCCAACTGCACCGCCACCCAGATCGAAAAGAGCATCCAGTATCAGAACATGGGCGCCGACGCGCTGCTGCTGATCTCTCCCTATTACAACAAGGCCAACACCGAGGGTATGTACCGCCACTTCGCCGAGACGGCGGATGCGGTCCACATCCCCTGCATTCTCTACAATGTTCCCGGCCGCACCGGCTGCTCCATCCCCGTCTCCGTGGTGGAGCGCCTTTCCAAGCATCCCAACATCGTGGGCATCAAGGAGGCCAGCGGCGACATGTCCTACGCCATGAAGATCGCCCGCTGCGTGGGACCGGACTTCGCCCTTTACTCCGGCAATGACGACATCACCGTGCCCCTGATGAGTATCGGCGGCAGCGGCGTCATCTCCGTCTATGCCAATGTGATGCCCGCGATGTGCCATCAGATCGTGGACGACTATCTCCACGGCCGGCAGGACCAGGCGGTGGCCAACCACCTGAAGTACCTGCAGCTGATGAACGACCTCTTCCTGGAGGTCAACCCCATCCCGGTGAAGACCGCCATGAACCTGCTGGGACTGAACGTGGGTCCCATGCGTCTGCCCCTGTGCGAGATGAGCGAGGCGAATGCGGCGGTGCTGCGGGCCACCATGGAGGAGGCCGGACTGCTGTGAAGATCCTTCTGATCGGCCGGGGCAAAATGGGAAAGCTGATCCGGGAGACCGCTGAAAGTACAGGCGACGAGGTAGTGGCGGCCCTGGGCCATGACGACCTTGCCCGCTTGGGCAGCATGAACCGGGTGGCGGATGTGGTCATCGACTTCTCCCGTCCGGAGGCGCTGGACGCGGTGTGCGAATACGTTCGCCGGACGGGAACGCCTCTGGTCTCCGGAACCACCGGCTACACGCCGGAGCAAAAGCAGCGCCTGGAGGCGTTGGGGAGCGCGGCACCGGTCCTCTGGAGCGCAAACTACTCCCTGGGCGTGGCGGTGTTCGTCCGGGCCCTGCAGGCAGTGAGCGATGTGCTCAAGCCGGATTTCGACATCGAAATCACCGAGACCCACCACAACCAGAAGGCGGACGCCCCCAGCGGCACGGCAAAGCTGCTGCTGGAGGCCATCGATCCCCAGCACGCCCTGACGCCCGTTTACGGCCGGGAGGGCATCTGCGGCCCCCGGAACCGCAGCGAGGTGGGCATCCACGCCCTGCGGGGCGGCACCGTGGCCGGGACCCACACCGTCCACTTCTTTGGTACTGACGAGGAGTTTTCCATCACCCACCGGGCTGCCAGCCGCCAGATCTTTGTCAGCGGCGCGCTGCATATGGCTCGGCTGCTGACGGGTAAGCCCGCCGGCGTATATGATCTGCAAAAAATCTTGTTTGGAGAGTGACCCATGAACGCACAGGAAATCATCGACTATATCGCGACCTCTGAGAAGAAGACCCCGGTGAAGGTGTACGTCAACACCTCCGCTCCCGTGGACTTTGGTTCCGCCAAGGTCTTTGGAAGCGCCGGCAGCTTCACCGTGTTCGGCGACTGGAAGGAGCTGGGCCCCATTCTGGAAGCCAACCGGGACAAGATCACCGACTGCGTGGTGGAAAACGACCGGTGCAACTCCGGCGTGCCGCTGCTGGACCTGAAGGGGCTGAAGGCCCGTATCGAGCCCGGCGCCATCATCCGGGAGAAGGTGGAGATCGGTGAGGGGGCCGTTATCATGATGGGCGCCATTTTGAACATCGGCGCCGTGGTGGGCAAGGGCACCATGATCGACATGGGCACCGTTCTGGGCGGCCGGGCCACTGTGGGCGACCGCTGCCACATCGGTGCCGGCACCGTGCTGGCCGGCGTGGTGGAGCCCGCCTCTGCTACCCCCGTCATCGTGGAGGACGATGTGGTCATCGGCGCCAACGCGGTGGTGATCGAGGGCATCCATATCGGCCGGGGCGCTGTGGTGGCCGCCGGTGCGGTGGTCATCGAGGACGTGCCGGAAAACGCTGTGGTGGCCGGCAGCCCCGCTCGTATCGTGAAAATGAAGGACGCCAAGACCGAGGGCAAAACTGCGCTGGTAGACGCACTGCGGAACCTGTAAGACGGCGCACGGTAACGATCCAGCCAGGGATCGGAACAAACGAAATCCTCAAAATCCCCCGCCGGATCCCGGCGGGGGATTTCTTCGTCAGGACGCTGAAATTTCCACGGGAAATTTTGGCAGCTGCGGGCGGCGGCGACGCATTGCCTGAAAGCCACAGATGTGTTATGGTAGAAACAACAACTTCACAGGGGGGACGGGCATGCTGGTATTGGATTTTATCAATGTGGGCAACGGCGACGCCATTTTGGTCCGGGAGATGGACGGCGGTGTGCAGCGCTTTGCCATGCTGGTGGATTGCGGCCATGACGCACTGCAGCGGGACGACCATCCGGAGCTGGGCGACCCCAACTCCCGCCGGATTTACGCCGGGGATTTCCTGCGGAAAAACGGCGTGACCCATCTGGACATCCTGCTTCTCACCCACTTCCACCGGGACCATGTGGGCGGATTGGAACGGGTTTTGGAGGCGGTGACCGTGGGGGAGCTGCTGACCACCTATCTCCCGCCTGCCGATGCCGCGCCGCTGGACCCGGATGGGGACAACGGCTTGCCCAAGGCCGCCCGGAATTTCCTGCGGTGCATGGACCTGTATGCCGTTCCTCTGCGCCGTCATGCCGGTCGGATCTCTCGCCGGACGGAGCTCAAGGGCAACCGGACGGTGACGCTGATGCTGACACCGGAACTCACTATGGACATCCTCTTCGGCGAGCCTGCGCTGTACCCCCGGCAAAAGGAACTGTGCGACGCTGCGTTCCGGGGGGAGCGGGACGGCTATGACCTGATCCACTGGGCCAAGTCCATGAACGTCTCCAGCCTGCGCCAGCGGCTTTACTACCATGGCCGGGAGATCGTTCTGGGCGGGGATGCCTATGCCCACATGTGGGAAACCTGCACTGCGACCCCCTGCGACATTCTGAAAGTTCCCCACCATGCGTCCCTCTCCTCCACCACCCGGAAGCTGCTGAGCCTGCTGCGGCCCAAGACGGCGGTGGTATGTGTGGCTGCCCGGCGACCGGATGAACGTCCCCATCCCTACATCGTCTCGCTGCTGCGGGAATTTACGGACGACGTGCGCTTTACGGACGCTGTGGAGATCCCGGGTCTGGTGGAACCGGTATATCATGAGTCTGTGCATCTGGAAGTGCCATGAGCGAAGGCAGCCGCAGTCTGCGGCGGTCTTCGTTTTGTTTTTCTTTGTTTACAAAGTTCCCCTTGTTTTTCCGGGGAGACGGGAGTACCATGAAATCAGGAAGAGCGGAACATTTGTACCGGATGGAAAGGATCGAACCCCTATGAAACAATGGATGAAAAGAACCAGCGCCGCGGTGCTGGCGGGACTGGCCCTCACCTCCAGTGCGCTTGCATCGGGTACGGCGGTGACGCTGCAGGAGAATGCAGTGCCTGCGGCGCAGATCACGGCCCCGGCTCAGCAGGACTGGCGGCTGCTGCTGGTCAATGCCTGGAATCTGCTGCCGGAGTCCTATACGGTGGAATTGGTCCGGCTGAAAAACGGGCTGCAGGTGGACAAGCGGATCTACGACGACCTGAACGCGATGCTGACCGATTGCCGGGCGGCGGGGCTGCAGCCCATCGTCTGTTCGGCCTACCGGACCCAGGCCACACAGACCCGGCTCTACAACAACAAGGTCTCCCGGCTCCGGGCGGTGGGATATTCTGCGGAGGAAGCGAGAGTGGAAGCTGCCCGCTGGGTGGCCCCTCCCGGCACCAGCGAACATCAGACCGGACTGGCGCTGGACCTGGTGTCGCTGGATTATCAGCTGCTGGATGAAAAGCAGGAGCAGACGCCGGAACAGCAGTGGCTGATGGCCCACAGCTGGGAATACGGCTTTGTGCTGCGTTACCCGTCGGACAAGAGCGCGATCACCGGCATCGGCTACGAACCCTGGCATTACCGCTATGTGGGCAAGGAAGCTGCCAAGGCCATGCATGAGAGCGGCCAGTGCCTGGAAGAGTATGTCGGCGCGGCGGTGGCGGCACCCGCGGAAAAGGCGACCCAGCCCCAGACGTCGCTCACCGGTATCGCCGGCCGGTAAACGCATTGGAACAGAGACGAAAAAGACACGCCCGACTCGGGCGTGTCTTTTTTTCTGCGGGGAGAGTCTTCCGCCGGAGTGTCCGGCAGCTGGCGGAAAGCGGCAGGAGGCTTACATGGCCGCGTTGATGGCAGCGATGGCGCCGTCCGCCACAGCGGTGGCCACCTGCCGCACCTGCTTGACCCGGATGTCGCCGGCGGCGTATACGCCGGGGATGGCGGTTTCCATCTTTTCGTTGGTGGGGATGTAGCCGTTTTCCAGAGTCAGCTCAGTGAACAGCTCCGTATTGGGAACCACGCCGGCATACACGAAGATGCCGCAGCCCGGGTCCTCCACGGTCTCGATATGTCCATCATGCTCGCTGGCGATCTCCAGCCGCTCTACCTGGTCCTGGCCGTACACGGCGTGGAGCCGGGAGGCCAGCCGGAGCTTGATGTTTCCGGCAGCGGCCACCTTCTGGCGGAACTCCGCGATGCAGCCCAGCTGGTCTTCGAAGTGGATAATGGTCAGCTGCTTGGCGAAGGAGGCCAGGTACAGCGCCTCTTTCACGGCACCGTCCGCTCCGCCCACTACATAGATGTTCTTTCCGGTGTAAGCGGCGCCGTCCCGGGCGGCGTTCATGCCCATGCCCTTGCCGGCCAGTTCCGCCTCGCCGGGGATACCCAGCTTCCGGGGCGTGCCGCCGCCTGCCAGAATGATCCGCTTGGCCTCATAGGTGCCCTTGTCGGTGGTGACGGTCTTGACGTCTCCCGTCAGCGTCACGCCGGTGACATTTGCGTAGACGATCTCCACGCCGGCCCGGAGCGCCTGTTCCTTCATCCGGGCGGCAAAGGTGGCGCCGGTCTCCCGGGTCTCGATGGCGGTGTAGTGGGTAACGGTAGAAACCTTGCCGATGATGCCGCCCACCTGGCCCTTTTCCAGAACCAGTGCCTTCTTGCCGCGGCTGACTGCATAGATACCTGCGCTGATGCCTGCGGGGCCTGCTCCGATGATGAGGATGTCGTACATGATTGATCCGCTTCCTTTCTATTTTCAAACCGCTTGTGGAATCCTTACAGAAGACCCTGGAGATGCTGCATGATGAGGCTGGCGCAGGTGATGCCCGCCCAGCAGCACACGCCCATGAAGATGGGTTTGCCGCCGGTCTTGATCAGCTTCACCAGGTCCGTATTGATGCCGATGGCCGCCATGGCCAGGATGATGAAGAACTTGGAGAGTTCCTTGAAGGGCTGGAACAGCGCGGCGTCCACACCGGCCATGGTAGAGACCGTGGTGATGACGGAGGCCAGGACGAAGAAGAGAATGAAGAAGGGGAACACCTTTTTGATGTCGAAAGAGCCGCTGGAGGCACTGCCGCCCCGCTTTGCCTGCCAGGTCCGCCAGAAGGCCAGCGCCAGCGTGATGGGGATAATGGCCAGGGTCCGGGTCAGCTTGACGATGGTGGCATACTCCAGCACTGCGCCGTTGGTACCGTGAAGGGTGTCCCAGGTGGAAGCCGCCGCGGTGACGGAGGAGGTGTCGTTGATGGCGGTCCCGGCGAAGAGACCGAAGCCCTCGTTGCTCATGCCCATGGCGCCGCCCAGCGTGGGGAACAGCAGGGCCGCCAGAATGTTGAAGAGGAAGATCACGGAGATGGACTGAGCGATCTCCTCGTCATCCGCACCGATGACGGGGGCAGTGGCGGCGATGGCGCTGCCGCCGCAGATGGAGGAGCCCACACCCACCAGTACAGAGATGTTGCTGGGCATGGACAGCAGCTTACGCAGGAAAAAGGCGATCAGCAGCGAGACCGTGATGGTGGTGCAGATGATGGGCAGGGACTGGGCGCCTACCTTGGCAATTTCGGAGAGGTTCAGGCCGAAGCCCAGCAGGATCACCGCATACTGCAGGATCTTCTTGGAGGTAAATGCGATACCCGCCTGATAACGTGTCCGGTCCCGCAGGATCAGGGAAAGGATCATACCCATCAAAATGGCGAAAACCGGTCCGCCGATCACCGGGAACGCGCGGCCCAGCAGCCAGCTGGGGATGGCCAGGACCAGACACAGCAGCAGGCCGGGGCCGGTTTTTTTCACAAATTCCATCGTAAAATTCTCCCTTTTCAAACCATATTTTGCTTGGATGACTTGATTATAGACCAAAGGAACGATAAAATAAAATGAAGAATTGTTATGCGTCAATAAATCTACGTAATAGGTGATATAGAATGCTGGATCCTCGATGGAATACGTTCCTCGCCGTGTGCGAGACGATGAATTATACCCGGGCGGCGGAGCAGCTGTGTCTGACCCAGCCCGCAGTGACTCACCACATTCACTACCTGGAAGACCACTATGGCTGCCGGCTTTTCTCCTACGAGGGAAAGGTGCTCCGCCTGACGGAGGCCGGCTTGCGTCTGCGGGAGTTCACCCGGTCCATGGCCTACAACAGCCAAAAAGTGGAAGCGGCGATGGCAGCACCGGTCCCGCTCTCCCTGCGGGTGGGGGCTTCCAAAACCATCGGGGAATTCATCATCGCCCCGAAGATCGAGCATTTCCTGCGGGCCCAGCCGGATGCGTCGTTCTCCCTGCTGGTGGACAATACCCAGGTGCTGCTGCGGGAGCTGGAAGCGGGGCGGTTGGATTTCGTACTGGTGGAGGGCTTTTTTGACCACAGCCGCTATGAGGCGCAGTTGTGCCGCCGGGAGGAGTTCTTTGGCGTTTGTGCACCCCATCACCGGTTGGCGGGGCGGGCAGTGCCGCTGGATGAACTGGCAGGGGAGCGGCTGATCCTGCGGGAGTCCGGCTCCGGTACCCGGGCGATCTTTGAAGAGGCGCTGCACCGGGAAAACTGGACCCTCCACAGCTTTCCCAATGTGGTCACCATCAGCGATTTTT
>ERZ827037.3411-NODE-3411-length-10571-cov-2.459395_pt1 | contig 10571 bp, 10 predicted proteins | sample MGYA00519924_ERZ827037 | MGnify/ENA primary metagenome ERZ827037 (study PRJEB31778, sample SAMEA3449250) | human gut metagenome | biome: human gut; feature: human-associated habitat; material: faeces | place: United Kingdom | collected 2010/2012 ...
CAGGGTCTTACTTTCGCTATCCGTGAAGGTGGACGTACTGTAGGATCAGGTCGTGTTGCTTCCATCGTCGAGTAATCACTGATTATCAGATAAATTATATATAGTGTTATCGAAAGATAACTTTGTGTCCAAGCGTAAGATGCCCCGGAACCGTAAGGTTACCGGGGTTTTTCTGTTAAGTAAATTGATAAATTTTATGAGGATGATGAGACTATGACTTATAATGCCTTTTTGTTTCCGGAAGCTATCTTAGACACTCCAAGATTATTTACAGCAATCGCAGAATGGCTCGCAATTTTTGTCTATTTTAACACAAAGACAAATCAGTGGTAAGAGAAGGCGGTTTGTTAGTCATAGTCTCCAAGTTGATTACAGTCCTGAAGTATTTTTTGCTTCAATTTCTTCCGTATGTGTTTGTGGGAATGGGAGATCAGTCTTTTGGCTGGCCGGGAATATCTGTTACTCTGTTTGGAGAAACATTTCAGTGGAATATCTTGGGTTATGACCAGGCTCATGGTGGACTGGCATACTTTATGGCATATATGACTGCAATGATAATTGGAGAGTGTATTAACTTTCCTATTCAGAAACATTTTGTATTCCGCAGTAAGGGAAATACAGGAAAACAGATTGCATGGTATGCGGCAGCATTTTGTATAATTACCTGTATTGTGAATTATTTTTCTTTGTGAATAAGATTATATTCCCGGAAACACCGAAGGTGACAGAGTAAAAGTAAAAGGGGCTGCGCACTAAGAAGTTATATGATACCTCTAAAGTAGACAGATTAAATATAAAAATCTGTTACTTTGGAGGTATTTTTCAGTGAACACAATTTATACAGAAGAGGTGCTTTGTTTTTTTGCAAAACACATAAAAACTACTTGACATTTTAACACGGAAATGCAATAAAATATTTATATCAAAATCAGACAGAGGAGGAGTACGATAATGGAATATTTGAAAAAAGGAAGAATTCGGCCGGCGCAGGAGGAAGAAGAGCGAAGCAGGCAGGTTGCAGAAATCATTCATAACATCCGGAAATCCGGCGATGAAGCCATTCTGGAATACAATACACGTTTTGATGGAAATCCCCGCGGAGAATTCCGTGTTGCACAGCGGGAAATTGATGAAGCATATGCCAAGATGAGCGAGCAGGAACTGGAAGACCTGCGTCAGGCAGCCGGAAATATCCGCGCCTTTGCAGAAGCCCAGCGTGACTGCCTGAAAAATCTGGAAGGATTTTCTGCAATCCCAAATTCCTGCCTGGGACATCGTGTCATTCCCGTTTCATCATGCGGCTGCTATGTACCGGGAGGATCCTATCCTTTGTTTTCCACAGCGCTTATGTTGATTATTCCTGCAAAGGCTGCCGGTGTCCGGAGGGTAATTGCCTGTGCTCCGGCTGTTAAGGGAACAGAAAAAATCCACTATAAAACGTTGGTGGCTATGGATATTGCAGGTGCTGATGAAATCTATGTTGTAGGAGGAGCGCAGGCAATTGCGGCATTTGCCTATGGAACGGAGCAGATAAAACCGGTTGATGTAATTGTGGGACCCGGAAATCAGTATGTGGCAGAAGCAAAGAGGCAGTGTTACGGGCAGGTGGGAATTGATTTTTTTGCAGGCCCGAGCGAAGTTCTTGCGTTAGCTGACGAAAGTGCAAATCCAAATATTCTTGCAGCAGATATGCTGGCTCAGGCAGAGCATGACCGGCTTGCGAAAAGTATTCTTGTGACTACAAGCAAAAAAATCGGACTGGAAGTGATAGAGTGTGTCCAAAAACAGCTGAAAACGTTGGAAACAGCTGAAATTGCATCAGAATCATGGGAATCTTATGGAGAAGTTGTTCTGGCGGACAGTCTGCAGGAGGCAGTTGCCCTTGTAAATGATTATGCGCCGGAACATCTTGAGGTAATTTTAAAAGATGAAAGTATTCTTCCGGAACTTACAAACTTTGGCTCTCTTTTTATCGGTCAGGAGACAGGAGAAGTGTTCGGAGATTATGCGTCAGGTACCAACCACACGCTGCCTACAGTGAAGGCTGCCCGTTATACAGGAGGAGTCTGGGTCGGAACTTTCTTAAAAGTGTGTACATTTCAGCGTTATCAGCAAGGCGCTATGAGAGAAATTGCGCCGCTTGTATCACGTATGGCACACGGGGAAGGACTTGCAGCACATGCAAGAGCTGCCGAAATCAGGCTGGAACTCCTGTAAATTTATTAAATTAGCACTTTACTTTTCTAATATAATAAAGTAAAATATTGAAAAACAAATACTGCAGGAGGAGTACATATGGAATTGGATCTTAATTTCTTAAACCCCCGGGAAAGGGTTTCTTTACAATTACGAATGTTATATGAAAAGGCAGGTTTTCTGCAGTATCATATGGGGCGGTTTGAAGAATATAGCCTGTACCAGGAAAACCGTCGTTTTTTACCCTCTGAGCAGTTAATTACATTTACAGACCTGGACGGGCGTCTTCTGGCTCTCAAACCGGATGTGACGCTTTCTATTGCAAAAAATGCCAGGATTGAAAAAAACGGCTGCGGCAGATTTTATTACCAGGAAAAAATATACAGACCAAGTCAGGAAAGCCACACATTTCAGGAAATCAACCAGATGGGAGTGGAATGTATCGGAAATGTGGATGATGAAGTGACGGCTCAGGCAGTATCCCTGGCAATTCAGAGTCTTGCACTTACCGGGAAAGAATACGTGCTTGAAGTCAGTCATATGGGTTTTGTTACAGGACTTTTAGATGCGGTAGGTGCTCCGGAAGCAATTCGTCCGCAGTTGTTTACATGTATCCAGAACAAAAACTGGCATGATTTGCAGGAGCTTGCGGTAAATGCAGGTCTTTCAAAACAGGGAATCGACGCTCTCTGTAAACTGGGGAGGCTGTCCGGTACATGGGAGGAGGTTCTGGAGAATGCGGAAGTTCTGGCTCTTAACGCTGCTATGGGAGCGGCTCTGTCTGAGCTTCGCACCCTGTGTCAGGCGCTTTCGGGACAGACGGAGCATTTAAAGTTGGAGCTTTCCCTTGTAAATGATATGAAATATTATAACGGAATCGTGCTGCAGGGGTTTCTGGAAGGACTGCCAAGAGCAGTTCTTAAAGGCGGTCGTTACGATCCTCTGGCAGCGCAGTTTCGCCCCGGCACACGGGCAGTAGGATATGCACTGTATCTGGATGCTTTAAATCAGCCGGACAGTGATGATAATCATAAAGAGAAAAAGCCGGCCATGCTGAATGTGGCACTGCCAAAGGGAAGGCTTGGTGACAAGGTGTATAATATGCTGGCATCTGTGGGATATGGCTGTCCGGAAAATTATAACGATACAAGAAAGCTGGTTGTGGAAAATCCGGAGGCGGGAATTCGATATTTTCTTGTGAAACCAAGCGATGTAACAATCTATGTGGAACATGGAGCGGCAGACGTTGGAATCGTGGGGAAAGATATTTTAGTGGAATCCGGAGCTGATGTATATGAGCTTCTGGACACCGGGCTTGGAAAATGTCATATGTGCGTAGCCGGGAGAGAAGATTTTAAAGACGATCCGGGACGGACGCTTCGAGTTGCTACAAAATTTGTAAATATTACAAAAAGATATTACGGGGCGCAGGGAAGAAATATAGATATTATTAAATTGAATGGCTCCATTGAGCTTGCGCCGCTTCTGGGTCTTTCCGATGTGATTGTAGATATTGTGGAAACAGGAAAAACACTGAAAGAAAATAATTTGCGCGTAATGGAAAAATTCATGCCGATTTCAGCACGTTTTATTGCCAATCGTGCCAGCTTTCAGATGAAGGGAAAAGAAATGGAAGAGCTTTTAAAGAAACTTAAATCTGTAATCGAACAGTGAGTGGCAGTTACGACAGGGAGGTTTCGTTATGATTGATTTTATTTCCAGAGAGGCATTCAGGTTAGCGCCTTATACTCCGGGAGAGCAGCCTCAGAATCAGGAATATATGAAATTAAATACAAATGAAAGTCCGTTTCCACCGTCAGAGAAGGTTATCCGGGCAGTAATGGAAGAGCAGGTGCAGCGTTTGAATCTGTATTCAGACCCTTCCTGTAAAAACCTGCACAGGGTACTGGCAGAGTGGTATAAAGTGCAGCCGGAAAATATAATCTCGGGAAACGGCTCGGATGAAATACTTGCATTTGCTTTCCGGGCTTTCTGCGGAGAAGGCAAACCCGTTGCATATGCAGATATTACGTATGGCTTTTATAAAGCCCAGACAGCGCTGTTCGGACTTGAGGCACATATCATACCTCTCCGGGAGAATTTTACGATGGATATGGACGAATATCTTGATTTTCCGGGAATGCTCGTAATTGCAAATCCAAATGCACCCACAGGAATTTCGCTTCCGAGGGAGGAAATAGAGAGGCTTTTGAGAGCAAATCCGCAGAGAGTTATTCTTGTAGACGAGGCGTATGTGGATTTTGGAGGGGAAAGCTGCGTACCGCTTATACACAAGTATGAAAATCTTCTTGTTGTTCAGACTATGTCGAAAAGCCGTCAATTGGCAGGGGCGCGTCTTGGCTACGCTTTAGGAAGCGTACCGCTTATAGAAGCGATGAACAGGGTAAAATACAGTTTTAATCCGTATAATGTGAATCGGATGACAATGGCGGCAGGAATTGCAGCAGTGGAGGACGAGATATATTTTAAGAAATGCTGTTATACGATTGTGGAAAATCGAAGGTGGACAACGGCAGAGCTGGAAAAACTGGGATTTTCCGTGCTGCCTTCAAAAACGAACTTTGTATTTGCAAAATCCGATAAAATTTCAGGCGGAGAATTATATCAAAAACTGAAGGAGCGGGGAATTCTGGTGCGCTGGTTTCCGGAAGAGCGTATTTTTGATTATCTCAGGATTACAATCGGAACAAAGGAACAGATGGAAACACTGATTTTTGAAATTTCCCGTATCTTACAGAAAGAAGGAGGAATCTGATATGCGCAGCAGCTCAATTCAGCGAAACACCCGGGAAACCCAGATTCAGCTTACGCTTAATCTGGACGGCACAGGAAAGGCGGATATTTCCACAGGATGCGGATTTCTGGATCATATGCTTGAATTATTTTCCAGGCACGGAGACATAGATCTGACAGTACGCTGTAAAGGAGATACGTATGTAGATTATCACCATACAGTGGAGGATATTGGCATTTGTCTGGGTCAGGCGTTTACAGAAGCGTTGGGAGAAAAAAGAGGAATCTTCCGTTACGGACAGTTTTTTCTTCCTATGGATGAAACCCTGATTTTATGTGCCTGCGATCTTTCCGGGCGTGCTTTTCTTGGCTGGTCTGTGGAACTGCCGTGTACGAAAGTAGGAGACTTTGATACAGAACTTGCAAAAGAGTTCTGGCTGTCCTTTGTGCGCAGCTGTCCGGGTTCTGTTCACATACACCAGTTTGCAGGAGAAAATACGCACCATATTATAGAAGCGGTTTTTAAAGGAATGGGACGTGCTCTTAAAATGGCAGTCGCCATAGATGAGAAACATAAAGATGAGATTCCAAGTACAAAGGGAATATTGTAAGGCAGGGTGAGAATATGATAGCGATTTTAGATTATGGTGTGGGAAATTTATTTTCTTTGTCGGGCAGTCTGAAAGCTCTGGGACTTGAAACAGAGATTACGGGAGATCCTGCCAGACTGCAGGCGGCAGATCGGATTATTCTCCCGGGAGTGGGTGCATTTGGAGATGCCAAGGCAAAATTAGAGGAAGCAGGGCTTGTTCCCGTATTGAAAAAAGAGGCAGAAAGAAAACCTCTTCTTGGTATATGTCTGGGAATGCAGCTCCTTTTTGATACGAGTATGGAATACGGAATGCATAAAGGTCTGGGGTTGATTCCGGGGCAGGTGGAAGATTTAAAAGGCGTTTTGACAGATAAGACGCTGAAAGTTCCCCATATGGGATGGAACCGTCTGGAAATCAGAAGAGAAGACCCTTTATTTCGGTATATAGAAAACGGCTCATACGTTTATTATGTACACAGTTATTACGCCGCTCATTGTGAAGAAAGCACCCTGGCAGTTTCCCAGTATGGAAATGTATCGGTTACTGGTGTTGTGAGACGGGGGAATGTGTGGGGAACACAGTTTCATCCGGAAAAATCCGGTGAGACAGGTCTTTTGATTTTAAAGGCATTTTCGGAGTTATAGGAGGGTAAAAGATGCAGATTTTTCCTGCGATTGATTTGTGCGGCGGACAGGTAGTGCGCCTTTATCAGGGAGATTACGAACAGATGACAGTTTATGGCTCAGAGCCCTGCGCTGCGGCAAGAGATTTTATTGAGGCAGGTGCAAAATATCTTCATGTGGTAGATTTGGATGGTGCAAGAGAGGGTACTCCGGTTAATTTTTCTTCTATTGAAGCCATTGCAAAACAAGGCGGACTGTATATAGAGGTGGGCGGAGGAATCCGGACAGAAGAGAGAATCCGGCAATATCTGGAGCTGGGAGTCAGCCGGTGTATTCTGGGAACGATTGCAGTAAAAGATTTTGATTTTACTGCGCGAATGGCGCAAATTTACGGAGATAAAATTGCAGTTGGTGTGGATGCCCGCGACGGATATGTGGCAATTAACGGATGGAAAGAACTGTCAGAAGAAAAAGGGGTGGATTTTTGCCGCCGTCTTTTTGATGCCGGAGTAAAAACAATTATTTATACAGATATTAGCAGAGACGGCGCAGAACAGGGGACGAATCTTGAGGTGTACCGGGAGCTTGCAAAAATTGAGGGGCTGTGTGTCACTGCATCAGGAGGCATCAGTTCTGTGGAAGAGCTAAAACAGCTAAAGAGCGGGATCTCCGCGGCGGTTATTTATCGTTATCTAAGTGGCAGAAAGCCGGCAGAACTGATCGCACTGCAAAAGGAATTTTACACGGACGACCATCGTTACTGGCCGAAGGAGGAACAGAAAAATGCCGCAAATGAGGACGCCAGAAAACAGTGGGATAAAATTGCAAGGCAGACGCGCATGGAAAAGGAATCAAGAGGGGATGAGACAGAGGATGGAGAAGAAATTCTTGCTGTACAGCTGAAGGCAGAGAAGAGCAGACAAAGTTATGCAGATTTTCTGCGTAAATTTTCCGTTCTGCGGGAGGAACTGCATGCGGATCCCGATGAGTTTGACCTGAATTATTATATTTATGGATTGCGACTTTACGGAAATATGCCGCTCATTGAGCCGGTGGAGAGCCGGGAGGTCAAAAAAATCCAGGAGTTTGTCATTGTGGTCGATACGAGTTATTCGACCAACGGAGAACTCATCCACAATTTTTTGAAAGAGACCTATACGATCCTGACCGAACAGAACAGTTTTTTTGCAAAAAGCAGAATACACATCATTCAGTGTGACGATCAGGTGCGCATGGATGAGGAGGTAAAAAACAGCCGCGAACTCGAACAGCTTTTAAATCGTTTTACAGTTATAGGAGGCGGCGGAACTGATTTCAGACCGGCTTTTGCTTATGTGAACGAATTATTAGAGCAGGGCGTGTTGAAAAATCTTGGCGGGTTGTTATATTTTACGGATGGCAAGGGCATTTATCCGAAGAAACGGCCGGAATATAAGACCGCATTTCTGTTTCTGGATGATTATGATGAGAGTGCCGTTCCACCGTGGGCAATGAGACTCCGGGTGGAACAGGAGGATATTTTGGCAGAGGAGACAAGGAGAAACCATGAACATTAAGCAGGCAAAAGAAGAGATCAAACATACAGTGCAGGCATATCTGAGCATAGATGCATTTGGCGAATATAAAATCCCGGCGGTCAGACAGCGTCCGGTTCTGTTGATCGGACCACCGGGAATCGGAAAGACACAGATCATGGAGCAGATTGCCAGAGAGTGTGAGATCGGGCTTGTGGCGTATACCATCACCCACCACACAAGGCAGAGCGCAGTAGGACTTCCGTTTATTAAGGAGGAGCAGTACGACGGAAAAACATATTCTGTGACGGAGTACACCATGAGCGAGATTATTGCGAGTGTCTACCGCAAAATCGAGGAGGGCGGCAGGAAAGAGGGAATCCTTTTTATTGACGAGATCAACTGCGTCTCTGAGACGCTGGCACCGACCATGCTGCAATTTTTGCAGTGTAAAACGTTTGGCAACCAGGCAGTCCCGGAGGGATGGATCATTGCCGCAGCCGGAAATCCGCCGGAGTACAACAAGTCGGTGAGAGATTTTGATATGGTAACGTTAGACCGTGTGCGCTGCATGAATATCGAAGCAGATCTTGGCGTGTGGAAGGAATATGCAAGAGAAAAACGTTTAAACAGCGCAATTTTAAGCTATCTGGAACTTCGTCCGAAGAATTTTTACCGCGTGGAGGCGGACGTGGACGGATTACAGTTTGTGACCGCCAGAGGCTGGGAGGATTTAAGCAATCTCATGGATGTCTACGAGGAACTTGGAATTCCTGTGGACGAGGAGATCATTCATGAGTTTCTGCGGCATGAAGATGTGGCGGAGGATGTGTCTGCCTACTTTGATCTGTATAAAAAATATCAGGACGATTATGGCATTGCAGAGATTTTGGAGGGAAAAGTAAAGCCTTCCGTCTATGCGCGTATCGATCAGGCAGCGTTTGATGAGAGGCTTTCGGTGGTCAATCTGCTGCTGGATGGTGTCTCAAATGTCTTTTATCAGATACAGAGAGAGCGTGAGATTACGGATGCATGGTATGATTTTTTGAAGGAATACCGTCAGAAATTAAAAAATTCTTTGCAGGCAAAAGGAATTTTTGAAACAATTCTTGCAGAAAAAACAGCATCGGATGAGCAGAACGAGAAACAGCAGTTTGTCTCAAAAACACAGAGTGAGCTGGCGCGCAGCCTGAACGAAAAATTGAAGGAGTGTGCGAAAAAGATTGCAGCCGAGGAAACAATTAATATAGAAGAAACTGCTTTATTTGCGCTCGCAAAAGAGCCGTTTGACGCACAGTGTGAAAAACTGCAAAGCCTTGAAAATCAAGGGATTGAAACCTTAGAACATGCATTTACATTTATGGAGCAGGCATTTTCGGATGGACAGGAAATGGTAGTTTTTGTGACAGAACTTACGATCACACCGGAGATCGCGGTCTTCTTGAGTGAGCATCGCATAGAGCGTTATGAAACATATAAAAATCAGCTCTTGATCGGCACAAAACGCGCAGAAATTCTGTCTGAGATCGCAAGGGATTAAGACTGTTTCCAGATTTTTTTGGGAAAAATTAATGGAAGTTGCATAAAAATAAGCAGAAAAGCTCACAATAATTGTAATATCTGACTGTTTCTGCTTTAGCGCAAAAAAGTTATAACTGACTCGTTAGTAGATTATTTACACAAATGGAAAAAATATATGGTAAAATTCGAAGAAATTTTCTCAGCACAGTTCCTGAATGAGAAATTTGACTTTTGGGAATAATTGAGTATGATAGGGTTTTGTAATGAAGCGGCAGATAAATTTTTGGTTTATCTGTCGTTTTACTATGTTATGTATCATTCTTGAGGAAAGGAGAAAAATGAGAAAAAAAATATTGGACGCAGCATTACTTTTTGCTTTCGCATTGTGCTTGATTGTTACGTCCAACATTCAGGAAGAGGCAGCATATGTTGCAGAGCTTGAGAATGAGGCAGTACCGCTTCAGGATCAGGAGGCAGAGCCGGAAGAAATGCAATTTTCCGCCGGTGTGGCAGCTGCAATTTCCGCAAATTCATTTACCACAGAATCAGATGAAAAAACAGGTGTCGAAAAGAAAGATGTTGTTTTAGTGACAACTTCAAATGATTCAGAAAGTAATTTAGAAGAAGAGACAGACGGATCAGTTGAAACAAATACAGAAGTAAGTGAGAGTGGTCAGGTGGAGGAAGTTTCTGGAACTTCGCAGGCTCCGGCATACAACAATCGTTGGAACATCAGCCTGACCGATGAAGAGATCGATTTGCTGGCCAAAATCGTGTGGCTGGAAGCAAACGGCGAACCTGTCGAGGGGCAGGAAGCGGTTGTCGAGGTGGTGTTAAACCGCATGGCATCCGATTTGTATCCGGATACATTATATGATGTGCTGAGCCAGAACAATCCGGTTCAGTTTGTTTCCTGGAAAAGACGGGATAAAGCGCATCCGACAGAGACAGAGTACCAGTCTATTTATAATGTATTAAATGGAAATACAGACCTATTAAGAAATGATACAATGAATTTTTCAACTTATCCGCTCACATCGAATCTTGATGTAAAAATCTGCTGTCATTATTTCTGCTACTAATAAAGTACCAGGCCATGACGCAGCCAGCAAAAGGGATAGTACATGGATAATTTCCGTGTGCTGTCCCTTTTCTGGATTCTGAAAATATGTTAAAATATCCGAAAAGGCAAAATGATTCAACAGAGGGCAACACACCCATGAATCATTTTTTCATACAGTAAATTGCGAATTGTAAAACTCAACACAGTGTAAATATATTGTGAAAAATTAATCCGCGCAAAAAAGACACTGGGGAGCCGCCGGTTCTTAGAAAGCAGTGGCTGTATTTCGTTCTGATTTATCAGATAA
>ERZ827037.3418-NODE-3418-length-10539-cov-4.796070_pt1 | contig 10539 bp, 9 predicted proteins | sample MGYA00519924_ERZ827037 | MGnify/ENA primary metagenome ERZ827037 (study PRJEB31778, sample SAMEA3449250) | human gut metagenome | biome: human gut; feature: human-associated habitat; material: faeces | place: United Kingdom | collected 2010/2012 ...
GTGCTGAGTGATCCGGAAAAGAAGAAATTATATGATCAGTTCGGACATGCAGCTTTTGACGGGGGAGCCTCAGGAGCAGGCGGTTCGGGCGCATATGGATATGGTCAGGGACCGGGCGGAGGAACCTATAGTTATACCGGACCAAATGGAAGCTTTCATGAATATCACTTCGAAGGTGGCGACATGGATGACATCCTGAAGAATATATTTGGTGGAGGATTTTCCGGCAGCGGAGGCAGTGGTGCGTTCCATGGATTTGACGGATTTGGAAATGCAGGATCCAGCGGCAGACATACCGGTAGCGGTGGATTCCACAGCCGTGGATTTGACGGATTTGGAAATGCGGGATACAGGCAGGATGGCTCTGATATTACTGCAGAGATAGATGTAACATTTGACGAAGCAGCATTTGGCGGAGATAAGATCATCCGGTTATCTGATGCGCAGGGAAGCAACGCAGCTGGTCAGTCATTGAAAGTTCACATTCCGGCAGGTATAGATGATGGAAAGAGTATCCGTCTACGTGGCAAAGGTATGCCGGGACTTTCCGGTGGCAAAGCAGGAGATCTGTTATTAAAAGTAAAGGTCGGCACAAAACCAGGATTTGAGCGAAAAGGAATGGATGTATATTCAACCGTGAACATTCCATTTACGACAGCAGTGTTAGGCGGCGAAGCTGTTGTGCAGACGCTGACGGGAAGAGTGGTATGTAAGATCAATCCGGGAACACAGTCAGGAACGAAGATCCGTCTGCGTGGTAAAGGCATCGTGTCCATGAAAGATGCAAGCAGACATGGCGATCAGTATGTAAGTGTTCAGATAGATGTACCTAAGAATCTGAGCAGTGAAGCAAAGCGGAAATTAAAAGAATTCGAAGCTGCGTGTAAAAATGGAAGCAGAGGGGTAGCATAAATAATATAAAGTGTCCGGAAAGTACGGTAATTGTGCAGTAATGGCTTACTCCGGGAACGTTATCATATAAGAAATGTAGAAATTGATATAGATTAAAAATACATCGTGTTACATTAGCAGATGCTTTGTAGCAGGGTGTATTTTTTTAGTTGACGCTCACTTTATATAGAATTATAATAAAATAATTAGAGGCAATAAGTTTGTATACACATACAGGTTGTTAAAAATATATGCTAAGGAGACAAGTAATATGAGTAAGATTATTTTAACAGGTGACCGTCCAACCGGACGTCTTCATGTAGGACATTATGTAGGTTCACTGAAGGAACGTGTAAAATTGCAGAATTCAGGAGATTATGATGAGATTTATATCATGATCGCAGATGCGCAGGCACTGACAGACAATGCAGAACATCCGGAAAAGGTACGTCAGAATATTATGAACGTAGCACTGGATTATCTGGCATGCGGAATCGACCCGGAAAAATCACACATTTTCATCCAGTCTATGGTTCCGGAACTGACAGAGCTTACATTCTACTATATGAACCTTGTAACAGTATCCAGAGTTCAGAGAAACCCAACTGTAAAAGCTGAGATCCAGCAGAGAAACTTTGAAGCAAGTATTCCGGTAGGATTCTTCTGCTATCCAATCAGCCAGGCAGCAGATATCACAGCTTTCCGTGCTACTACAGTACCGGTTGGAGAAGATCAGATGCCGATGATCGAGCAGTGCAAAGAGATTGTACACAAGTTCAACAGCGTATATGGTGAGACTCTGACAGAGCCGGAGATCGTACTTCCATCTAACAAATCATGCTTAAGACTTCCAGGAATCGATGGAAAGGCTAAGATGAGTAAATCACTTGGAAACTGTATCTATTTGTCTGATGAAGAAGCAGATATTAAGAAAAAAGTAATGTCTATGTTCACAGACCCGAACCATCTTCGCGTAGAAGACCCGGGACAGGTAGAAGGCAACCCGGTATTCATCTATCTGGATGCGTTCTGCAAGGATGAATATTTTGCAGAATTCCTGCCGGATTATAACAATCTGGATGAATTAAAGGCTCACTATCAGCGTGGAGGTCTTGGAGATGTAAAAGTGAAGAAATTCCTGAACAACGTACTGCAGGCAGAACTCCGCCCGATTCGTGAGAGAAGAAAAGAATGGGAGCAGAAACTTCCGGAAGTATACGAGATCCTGAAAGAAGGAAGCAGAGTTGCAGAAGCAAAAGCAGCTGAGACCCTTCGCGATGTAAAGGCATCTATGAGAATCAATTATTTTGATGATGCAGAGTTCTGGAAATAAAAATCCGATAATGCTATAGGAACGACAAAGATAAAATGTAAATACAAATCCCTGGAATATTGTCATATATGATGATATTTCAGGGATTTTTGCTATAATAAAAAATATACAGACCTGATGATGAGAGGTGTTCGATATGAAAAAGATAACAGAAGCAGAACTTCTAGATGCGATGAAAGCAAGAGATGCAGGAGAATACCCAGATCTCCGTGAACGGGAATTTAAAAATATGGATCTTACCGGATGGGATTTACACCACATGGATTTTTCACTGAGCTCTTTTCAAAATGTAAAACTTGAACATGTTAATTTTGAGAACAGCAGCGTGGAAAATGCATTATTTGACGGGAATTCTCTCTATGGTGCGAATTTCCAGAACGCGGATATGAAGACGGCAGCATTCCGGGAATGTGATATGAGAACCTGCAATATCAAAGGAGCCAACCTGTACGGAGCAGTGCTGGAACATGCGAAGCTGGATGATATCCAGTCAGATGAAGCGACTCAGTGGTTCCGCATGTGCTGTCCGGAGACGGGACCGATTCTGGGATATAAAAAATGTGTCAACGACAGAGTTGTACAACTCTTGATTCCGGCAGATGCAAAACGTACATCTGCAACACGGCCTTCCTGCCGGTGTAATAAAGCAAAAGTGCTTACGATCAAAAACTTTGATGAAACCGAAGAATTTGAAGAGGCCTGGTCACTGGTAGATGAGAACTTTGTATACAGAAAAGGCCAGTGGGTAGAAGTGAAAGACTTCAACGAAGACCGGTGGATGGATTCCACGACGGGGATACATTTCTGGATGGAACGGAAGCAGGCACTGGGGTATTAAGCGGATCATGGTTACACTATTCATGATGAAAAGTGTAAGAGAATCGTCTGTAAGTTATGTGGTATGATTATGGCATAATCTAATACATTCTTCTAACCAGTTACAGGTGGTCTCCTCGCGCATTACCCCACCGCTTAAGACAAGATAATCCGTAAATTCTTCGTCACCTTCGGGGGGAATTATGGTAAATTTCTTCATATTTTCTTTGAGGTGATCCAGGCGTCCGGTATGCTGACGGAGCTGGTCTTCTAATAACTGAATACGGAATTCCGGTGAAGCCAGGTGGGAAAAGAAAAGCTGCAGACGGAATTCATCTTTGGGAAGAGGCTTGACCGGATAGAGAGTTTCTTCCCATTTTTTGAATTCTTTTTTTCCGTCTTCCGTAATCGTATATACTTTTTTCTCAAGCACAGTTCCTGTAATTTCTACATGATATTCAATCAGACCGTCTTTCGTTAAAGATTTTAATTCCGGATAGATTTGACTGTGACTGGCAGTCCAGAATTCAAAAAGTGTAGATTCGAATTCTTTGGAAAGTTCGTAGCCGGTCATTTCTTTTTTATTTAATAATCCAAGGATTGCGTATTTTAAGGTTCCCATGGTAATTCCTTTCTTGAGCGTTATGTGTTCAGAAAAAATCTTTATATTTTTCATTCATTCGGCTAACGTAGCCTGCTGTGCAGCCCCCATTCAGAAAAAATCTCCCAAAAATTGAGACATATCTCTTGCAGAAAGCATTTTTAGACAAACTTTGATAGTCTGCTGATATTAATGCACCACCAAACTTTGAGAAAATTATAACATAAATTTGAAAAAGTGCAATGAATATATAAATACAAACATGTCTATATTGACATGTTTGGAACAATGGTGCTAGGATAACAGAAGTTGTTGTTATAAGAAAGGAGCAAAATGATGGAAAAAAAGAAACAAAATAACCACATTGTAAAGAGATATATCATCTTTATACTGGGACTTTTTGTAAACTCACTCGGAGTAGCATTGATCACGAAAGCGAATCTTGGTACCTCGCCAATCTCATCTATTCCATATGTGTTGAGTCTGAATTATGCATTTACATTAGGAAACTTTACAATCTTCTTCAGTATTCTTCTGATTGCGCTGCAGTTGATCTTACTTGGAAAGAATTTTAAATTAGAGCATTTTTTACAGATACCGGTGTCGTTAGTATTCGGATATTTTATCGATTTCTGTATGATGCTTCTGGGATTCGTTAACCCAACAGCATATCTGGTGAAGATTGTAGATCTTTTGATCGGATGTCTGATTCTGGGAGTAGGTGTATATATGGAAGTGCTGGCAGATGTAGTTATGCTTCCGGGAGAATCGTTTGTCCGTGCGGTTGTATTCAGATGGAAGACAGAATTCGGTGTGACAAAGATTTGCTTTGATGTAAGCATGGCGGTAATTGCGGCTGTTCTGTCCTTTGTTCTTGCAGGAAGACTTGACGGAGTAAGAGAAGGAACGGTTGTTGCAGCACTTTTAGTTGGTTTTATTGCAAGAACCATCGGTAGATACTTAAGCTTCATGCCGGAAAAATTATTTGGTACGACGAAAGAAAATACAGAAGAAACAGCAGGCGAGCATGCTGCATCAGAGCTGGCAGATACAATAACAGCTAATCCGGATCAGAAATTCTGTATTGCAATCGGACGCCAGTATGGAAGTGGTGGACGTGATCTGGGCGAGAAGCTTGCAAAGCGACTGAACTGTGCATTTTATGATAAAGAGATCATCCAGCTGGCAGCAGGATCAACCGGATACACACCGGAATACATTTCCAAAAGAGAGGAAAATATGACAAACAGCCTGCTCTATGATCTGGTGCACGAGATGTATGCATATTCGGATGAATATCATCCACCGAAAGATAAGATTTTCGAGGCAGAAGCAAAGGTAATACGTGAAGCTGCTGAAAAAGAAAGCTGTGTAATTGTAGGCCGCTGTGCAGACGCAATCTTAAAAGATGATCCAAGATGCGTAAGTGTATTCTTAAGCGCACCATTAAAAGAAAGAATCCAGACTGTAATGAAACGTGACAATCTGGATGAAAAGGGCGCAAAACACAAGATTGAACAGACAGACCGCAGACGTGCAGATAATTATAGATACTATACCAGAAGAATCTGGGGAATGTCAGGAAACTATCAGATGTGTATTGATACCTCCCTGGGTGAAGAATATGTACTGGAGACGGTTACAGAACTTTTGAGAAAACATATAGAAAAAGAAGCAGTGTAACTTATCGATAAGAAAATTACTGCGGTAAAAAGGCTGGAAAAATATAAAATAAAGGCCACATATAAGATTTTAGGATCAAAAATGTATATCTTTCATACCGGCATAACTTGACATAAAAATACATATAGGATAAATTAGATATGGACAAAAAGGAAGGCGCTTGCATAAGGCGCCTTTTTTACACAGTAGTATATCCAGAAAAAGTCTGGTGTAAAGACAATGAAAAACATTACAGACACAGATGGATATAAGACAATTTACGTAAATGTTCAAGATGTTATATAAGCTGTAAGAGAATAAGATATGAGGGAGAAAGATAATGAATCTACATGAATTTCTAATTGTGTGTCCGCTGGTATTTTTAGCGGGATTTGTGGATGCTATCGCAGGAGGCGGAGGGCTGATATCCCTGCCGGCTTACATGTTCGCCGGAATTCCGGTACATAATGCGATTGCAACGAACAAGTTATCATCAGCAACAGGTACAGCAGTATCGACCTGGCATCTGGTAAAGAGTAAATGTGTCGATCTGTTCCTGGTTCCGGGAACGGTGGCCTGTGCATTCGTTGGATCGATCGGAGGAGCTAATCTTGCACTGATCATCAGCGATAAAGTATTAAAGACCGTATTGATCTTCGTGCTTCCGGTTGTTGCATTTTGCGTATTCAGAGACAAAGATTTAAAAGCAGTTATCCCGGAAGGATTTACCAGAAAGAAACAGTATCTGATCATGGCAGCCTGTTCATTTGTAATCGGAGTTTATGATGGATTTTACGGGCCGGGGACCGGTACATTTTTATTGCTGGCATTTACCAAGTTGGGTAAACTGGATATGGAAAAGGCAACCGGCAATGTGAAAGTTGTCAATCTGACATCCAATATATCCGCACTGATTACATTTATTCTTGCGGGAAAAATTCTGTGGGTACTTGGACTTACTGCATCTGTATTCAGTATTGCCGGACACTACCTTGGAGCCAACATGGTAGTGAAAAATGGCGTGAAGATTATTAAGCCGATTATATTACTGGTACTGGCGTTGCTTTTAATAAAGATTATTATTGGAATATAACAACATATTATGACAAAGAATCCTTAAGATGGAGAAAATGAAAAAATTTTCCATTTTAAGGATTTTTTATCGCTATGCGTTCGGAAAAACTTGCTAGCAGCAGAAGGAACAGATGAGGAAAAAGCGGTTACAGAAGCATACCTTCAGGAATTATCAGAGGATGTATTATCTGTTGATGCATTGATCGGATTTGCATCATCTGAAAAAGGAGCGGAAGTATTCGGAGCAGAACAGGCAAAATCAATGGTAGAAGCGGCAGAAGATTCCAAAGCCAATGGTGGAAAATACTGCATTTGTCCTGCATGCAGCGCAGGCGGAGCGATTCTTGATAAAAAGGATGAATTGATTTAAATAAGTTTTGCAAAAAAAGGGACGGGTAAGAAAACCTGTCCCTGATTTTATTGTATTGCAGTAAAAGAGTGCACAGTGTATAATGTACCCATGATTTTAAGAAATGAGGTACAACATGGAAACTAATAATAGAAACTTTAAAACCCAGACATGTGAAGATTTTATAGAAGTCCTTGCAAGTAAAGCTGCCATTCCGGGAGGCGGGGGAGCTTCGGCATTAGTCGGGGCAATCGGAATTGCACTTGGCAATATGGTAGGAAGCCTGACGGTAGGAAAGAAAACTTATGCAGACGTAGAAGAAGAAATCATCGAATGCAAGAAAAAAGCAGATGAGATTGCAAAAGAATTCCTGGAACTGATGGATAAGGATGCAGAAGCATTTGAACCACTCAGCAGAGCGTATGGTCTTCCAAAATCAACACCGGAAGAAGCGGCGAAAAAAGAAGAGATTATGGAAGAAGCATTGAACGTAGCATGCAGTGCTCCGATAGAGATCATGAAGACATGTGCAAAAGGAATTGATTTGATTGAAGTATTTGCAGAAAAAGGAAGCAGAATTGCGTTAAGTGATGCCGGAGTAGGAGCAACACTTTTAAAATCAGCAATGCAGGGCGCTTCACTGAATGTATACATCAATACAAAATCAATGAAAGACAGAGAAAGAGCCGGGAAACTCAATCAACTGGCAGATTCCTTGCGTACAGAATATGAAGCAAAGGCTGATCGTATATTTGCGGAAGTAAATAGCCGTATTCGGTAAAATGGTAAGATATGGTAGAAAAGATAGATGTTGAAAATGCGAAGAGCATATAGAGAACAGAGATGAAAAATGAGGGACATTTCAACATAAAAGACAATACATTTTATGAAGGAATGAAACTCTTAGAGATAAAAAGAAAGTGACAGGACAGAGATGGCAAAATTATTATTAGGAAAAGAAGTAAATGCTTCTATTAATGAAGAAATCAAAGCAAAAGTAGAAAAATTAAATGCAGAAGGAATCACACCGACACTTGGAATTATCCGTATCGGTGAAAGAGAAGATGATATTGCCTACGAAAGAGGAGCAATAAAACGTTGTGAGACGCTTGGAGTAGCATATGAAAAATTCTTACTTCCTGCAGACGTAAAAGAAGAAGAGGTATTACAGACGATCGAACAGGTCAATAAAAATGATAAAATTCACGGAGTACTATTATTCAGACCACTTCCAAAGCATCTGAATGAAGATAAGATTGTAAATGCGCTGGCAGTAGAAAAAGATGTAGATGGTATCACGGATCTTTCGATGGCAGGAGTATTCATGGGAAAAGATATGGGATATGCACCATGTACCCCAAGCGCTTGTATGAAGGTACTGGATCATTATGGAATCGACTGTACAGGTAAAAAAGTAGTAGTAGTAGGAAGAAGTCTCGTAGTAGGAAAACCGGCAGCAATGATGCTGATCAAGAAAAATGCAACTGTAACTGTATGCCATACCAGAACGGTAGATATGCCATCGGTAGTAAAAGAAGCAGACATTGTAGTGGTTGCAGCAGGAAAGGCCGGTGTGATCGATGGAAGCTACTTAAGAGAAGGACAGATTGTAATCGATGTTGGTATTAATGTGAATGAAGAAGGAAAACTGTGCGGTGATGTGAACTTTGAAGAAGCTGAGAAGATCGTAGAGGCAATCACGCCGGTTCCAAGAGGAGTTGGAGGAGTCACAACTTCTATATTATTAGAACATGTCGTAGATGCGGCAATCGCGCAGAAGCAGTAATGTAATATTCGATAATGAAATATTAATTCATGCATTCGGAAGATGTCAGTAATGAAATAGGGTGACATATATCTTGCAGAAAGCATTTTTCAGACACACTCTAGGGAATTGGATGCATGGGAAAGTGTAGTTAACAGATACAAAGATTGAGAAGAAAAACAGAATCAGGATATACAGAGATGAGTAAAAGCTGTATATCCTGATTTTTTATGCAGTATGTGTTTTTTTTATCACTAATTCATACATCGCAAACATGATGAATAAAAAGATTACCAGATAAAATGGAAAAAGTGCAACACTTACAGAACGTGCAATAATTCCAAAAAGTGGCGGCATCAGACAAGTACCGATATAAGCAAATGCCATCTGGACACCGATAATCGCCTGCGACTTATCAGCACCAAAATGCGCAGGGGTCGAGTGGATGATAGATGGATAAATCGGTGCACATCCAAGTCCGATAAGGATAAGTCCGATTAAAGCAAATGTTTTACCAAAAGGTAGTAATACTGCAAATATGCCAACCAAAATGATAGCTTCACCAAGATGGATCATCTGAGAATCATTGAGCTTAAATGTAATAAAACCGCTGATACCTCTTCCAACAGTAATACCTATAAAGAAAAGACTTGCAAATCCAGCCGCCTTTTCAGATGAGTATCCAAGATGCAGGACAAGATAACTACTCGCCCAAAGAGAAGTTGTCTGTTCAATTGCGGAATAGCAAAAGAATGCAAACAGGATTTCCCGGGCTCCCGGAATATTAAAAATCTGTTTTAAAGTAAGAGCCGGTAAAGTTTCTCCGAAATTTGAATTATGTGAGTGCTCATTTGCGGAAGATGAGGTTTGACCTTTACTTTGAAACTGCTTCCAGAGAGGAAGACTGATGATTAAAATTGTAGTCAGTCCAATCTGAAGAAAAGAAATATACCGGTATCCCATAGACCAGCCGCGATTATGCGACAATGCATATCCCATAATGTAAGGTCCCAAGGAAGCACCGACACCCCACATACAATGCAGCCAGCTCATGTGCCGGCTGGCGTAATGAAGTGCTACATAATTATTGAGTGCAGCATCCACACTTCCAGCACCAAGACCATACGGAATTGCCCATATGCAAAGTGCGATAAAGGAATGGCTGATGGAAAAACCGAATAAAGCAACAGCAGTTGTGGCAACACTAATAGCAGTGATCATTCCGGTTCCCAGCTTTTTCGTAAGTCTGTCGCTTTGAAGGCTTGAGACAACCGTACCTGCAGCTATGATCATTGAGACGATTCCTGCATAAGATACTGGTACATGAAAAGCCGGGTACATGGAGGGCCATGCAGAACCTAAAAGAGAATCCGGGAGTCCCAGACTGATAAATGCCAGATAAATTACAGCAAGTAATAAATGAAACATGTAATAACTCCTTCTAGTTATATTTGTTTTGATACTTACATCATAAAAATAAGAGTGCTAAAAGTAAACTTTGTCACCCCACTGATGTACCTGGATTGCTTTGTTACTACACATTTCTGCAATCCTACTCATCATAATAAAATGAAGAAAAGAATGTGTCAAGAAAATGGAAGCGGGAACAAAAGTGACATATGCGAAACATTGGCAAAATCGTTACTGTTTGCATAACGTGTGAACAGTAACACATATTGTCTATGAAATGAAAAAATAAAAACCATAAATTGTCAGAATTGTCTAAATTGCAGAAAATATAAAAACAATGTTGACAATTCAAGTGCCGTTGTGATATATTAATCTAGCTGTCGCGAGAGACAAGGCCGTGAGGTAACAGAGTCGACGCAGAAGACAGTATTACAGATATATAATAATAGAAGATATGCATGAGTAGGAATGCAAGAGTGTATGTTGAACAAGTTATATATCGGGAAATGATTCGGTATGAATTGTTTTTGAAAAAAAGATAAAATAACAGTTGACAAACACAACTGGTTATGATATTCTAAAAAAGCTGTCGCTGAGGCAAACGAATGTTTGAAACAAAGATAGCGATGATCGGTTGA
>ERZ827037.3426-NODE-3426-length-10519-cov-4.539182_pt1 | contig 10519 bp, 5 predicted proteins | sample MGYA00519924_ERZ827037 | MGnify/ENA primary metagenome ERZ827037 (study PRJEB31778, sample SAMEA3449250) | human gut metagenome | biome: human gut; feature: human-associated habitat; material: faeces | place: United Kingdom | collected 2010/2012 ...
TAAAGGCGGTCTGGGAAAATCAAACCATCAGCTTGCAGACATTGTTGGCATAAGCCACGGGGTCCTCCAGTGCCAGCCCCTCGATCAACAGCGCCTGGTCGTACAGGATCTCACTGTACGCGGCCAGCTTTTCCTTGTCGCCTGCTTCAAACAGGCGCTTCAGCGCCGCGAACACCTCGTGCTCGCCGTTCAGCTCCAGCACCTTTTCGCTTTTGACCTTTTCCTGCTGGGCGGGCATGCTGTTCAGCACCTTTTCCATTTCGATGGACAGCGGGCCGCTGCTGGACAGGCATACCGGGTGGCTCTTCAGGCGCTGAGACAAGCGCACTTCAGTCACCTTGCCGTCCAGAGCCTCTTTCATGGCCTCGAACAGCTCCTTATTTTCTTCGTTTTTGGCTTTAACTTCCTCTTTTTCTGCGTCGGTCTCAATGCCGAGATCGTCGGCGGAGATGTTGCGGAACTCTTTTTCTTTTTCCTTGTCGCCGTAGCTGCGCAGCATCTGGAGCATGAACTCGTCTACATCGTCCGTCAGGTACAAAATGTCGAAGCCTTTGTCCAGCACGCGCTCGGCGGCAGGCAGCTTGGCCAAACGGTCGGTGCTTTCGCCCGCGGCGTAGTAGATATATTTCTGGTCCTCAGGCATGGCCTCGTAATATTCCCGCAGCGTTACCAACTTGTTCTCCTTGGCGCTGTGGAACAGCAGCAGATCCTGCAGCAGCTCCTTGTTCATGCCGTAGGAGGCATAGCAGCCCATCTTGAGCTGCAAGCCGAAATTCCTGAAGAACTCTTCGTATTTTTCACGGTCGTTCTTCAGCCAGGAGGCCAGCTCGTTTTTGATCTTGCGCTCCAGCGTGGTTTTGATGAGCTTGAGCTGGCTGTCATGCTGCAGCATTTCGCGGCTGATGTTCAGGCTCAGGTCCTCGCTGTCCACAAGGCCCTTCACGAAGCTGAAATAATCCGGCAGCAGGTCGGCGCATTTTTCCATGATGAGCACGCCGCTGGAATAGAGCTGCAGGCCCTTTTCATATTCCTTGGTATAGTAGTTGTAGGGCGTGCGCGAAGGGATGAACAACAGCGCGTTAAACGTGGCGGTGCCCTCGGTCTTACTTTGGATGACGCGGGCGGGGTCAGAATAATCGCCGAATTTATCCTTGTAGAACTGGGCGTACTCCTCGTCCTTGACCTTTTTCTTGTCACGCTTCCAGATGGGCACCATGCTGTTGAGCGTCTCGTCCTCGGTGTACGTTTCGTACTCCGGAGCCTTGTAATGCCCCTCCTCATCCTTGTCCGTGCCCTCGATGGCGCGGCTCTTTTCCCGCAGCATCTTGATGGGGTAGCGGATATAATCGGAGTATTTTTTGACGATGCCCGCCAGGCGCCAGTCGTCCAGGAACTCGTCGTAGTGCTCCTCGCCTTCGTTTTCCTTCACAACAAGGATGACCTCGGTGCCCACGTCCTCTTTGTCGCAAGGCTCGATGGTATAGCCCTCAGCGCCCGTGGACTCCCACTGCCAGGCCTCCTGTGCGCCGAACGCGCGGCTGCGCACCGTCACGCGGCTGGCCACCATGAACGCAGAGTAGAAGCCCACGCCGAACTGGCCGATCACATCCACCTTGCCGCCGGTCTCGTTTTCATTCTTGAAATCCAGGCTGCCGCTTTTTGCGATGGTGCCCAGGTTTTTCTCCAGCTCTTCCTTTGTCATGCCGATGCCGTTGTCGCGCACCGTCAGCGTGCGGTTCTCTTTATCGGCTGCCAGCCGGATGAAGAAGTCCTTCTTTTTCAGCTTTACGGAGTCGTCTGTCAGGCTGCGGAAATACAGCTTGTCGATGGCGTCGCTCGCATTGCTGATAAGTTCGCGCAGGAAAATTTCCTTGTGGGTGTAAATGGAGTTGATCATCATGTCAAGGAGCCGTTTGGACTCCGCTTTGAATTGCTTTTTTGCCATTGCCGCTTTGCCTCCCAAACTGTTTAGCACTCTTTACTGATGAGTGCTAATTCAGCATACACCAAACGGCGGAAAACTGCAAGTCCCTTTTTGGAAAATTTAAAAATTCTTCATACTTCGCGGAGAAAAGCGGCTTTTTTGCCCGCCGGGCTTGCGTGTGCGTGCGGGATGCTGTAAAATAGTGCCATAGCTGAAAGGCGGCGTCCGGCCGCCGCGCGCCCTGTGCGGCGCGGGCTGGCGGGCGTTTTGCGCCCGGCTTTGAATTTTGAAAAGGCGGTGTTTTTGTGCCTACGACGGACTTCTTTTCCGGCCCGGGCTTTGAGCCTGAGGATGTACCGGTGAAAAAAACGTCTCCCGCGCAGCAGCCGGTTGAAAAACAGCCTGCGGACGATGAACCGTTCGCGGGAATGCAGAAGCTGGATTTCGATTTCCTGGGCGGAGATGATCCCGCCGTCCCGGGAGAGACGGACCCCGGAGACCCTTTCGACGATTTTTCCTTCCAGCGCCCGGCGGCTCCGGCGCGCCCGGCGCAGCCCGCCCGGCCCGCGCCCTTCGTGTTCGATTTTGACGATGCGCCTGTGGAGCGTCCCGCATCCCGGACGGCGGCGTCCGCAGCTCCTTCCGGAGAGGCCGCGTTTGATTTCGGCATTCCGGAAGAAAAGCCCGCGCCGGCTCCTGCCGCCGCACCGCTGGACGGCTACGCGCCGCTGTCTCTGGATTTTCTGGACGATGCGGAACCCATTGCTGCTGTGCCGCCCGCGGCCCCGGCGGCTGTAAAGCCTGTGGAGCCGCCGCGCCCTGCTCAGCCCGCGCCCAAGGCGGCTCCGTTCGTGTTCGATTTCGACGATGCGCCTGTGGAGCGTCCCGCATCCCGGACGGCGGCGTCTGCAGTTCCTTCCGGAGAGGCCGCGTTCGATTTCGGAATTCTGGAAGAAAAGCCCGCCCGGCCCGCGCCGGCTTCTGCTGCCGCGCCACTGGATGGCTACACGCCGCTGCCGCTGGATATTCTGGACGATGCAGAGCCTGTCGCCGCTGTGCCGCCCGCGGCTCCGGCGGCGGTAAAGCCTGCGGAGCCGCCGCGCTCCGCGGAGCCTGTGCCCAAGGCGGCGCCTTTTGTGTTTGATTGCGACGATGCGCCTGTGGAACGCCCTGCGTCCCGGCCTGGGCAGCCGGGGTCCACGGCCAGTCCCTTGTATTCCGCGGCGGATGCGCCGACGGTGGCGTTTACGCCTGCCGCGCTGCAGGCGGACGCTCCCACGACGGCGTTCACACCGGTGAAGTCGGATGCGCCCGCGCCTGCCGCGGCCCCGCAGCCCGCGCCGCCCAAAATGGCGGCCCAGCCGGCGCCCGCGGCCCGTGCCGCACGTATGGCAAAGGAAAAAGACATCGGTGCGGCTGTATTCAGCGCTTTGGTGGCGGATGATGACGTGCCGCCCGCGCCGGCCGTTCCGCCTGCATCCGGCGGGGAGGAGCTGCGTCCCTCGGGGTGGCCGGCGGCGACGCCGCGCCCTGCAAACGCCCCGCGCACGCCACGGCCTATCAACTGGCATGCGCCCGTATCCCCGACCCAGCGTCCTGCACCTGCGCCTGCCCGGCCTGCACCGCCGCCGGCGCAGGAGCCGCAGCCCCCGGCAGCGGAGACGCCGTTGGATTTCGATTTTGAGGGCGCGCAGCCCTTTGACCTGTTCGACGATGTTCCGCAGAGCGGATACACCGCCCCGCAGGAAACGGACCAGGCATTCCCGGACCTGTATGACCGGGACCCGGAGGAGGCAGAGCCTGCGCCCCGCGCTCCGCAGCGGCGTACCCGGACGGGCGGCGGTTCAGGTTCCGGCGGCGGCCGTCCGCCGCGCAGGAGTACCGGCACGGCCCGGCGCGGAATACCGAACAAAACGATTTTTGCCTGGGCGGGCATCGTGCTCATCGCGCTGCTCATCATCCTTTACTTTGTGTTCTTTGGCGGGAAGGACGGAGACGTGGCGCCCGGGACCTCTGGCTCCGTACCGTCCAGCACATCCCAGCCGGCAGACAGCACGCCGCCGGACGCATCCTCCGCGGCCCCGGTGGAAACCATCCCGCGGGACGAGTGGTATATGGTGCTGGCCAACCGCAGCAGCGTGCTGCCCGGTGATTTCACGGTGGCCGAGACGGCGACCGTGGGAGAGGCTGTAGTAGACGCGCGCATCGCGGAGGCTCTGCGGCAGATGGTGAACGATGCGGCCGCCGCCGGCGTCAAACTGAAGCCTACCAACGGCTACCGCAGCATCGCGCGCCAGCAGGAGCTTTGGGACGCCCGTGTCAAAACCCTGATGGAGGGCGGCCTTTCCCAGGCGGATGCAGAGACAAAGGCCATCGACTACACCTCTGCGCCCGGTACGTCGGACCACAATACGGGCCTGGGCCTGGACATCGTTTCGGAAGACCACCCGGCAAAGGACGCGGGCTTCGCGGAGACAGCAGCGGCCCAGTGGCTGGCCGAGCATGCGGCGGATTACGGCTTTATTCTGCGTTATCCGTCGGACAAGACCGAGGCGACAGGCATGGATTACGAGCCCTGGCATTACCGTTATGTTGGTTCCGAGCAGGCGCATAAAATCAAGGAAAGCGGCTTGTGCCTTGAGGAATATCTGGCACAGTAAAGCAGAAACGGAAACGTTGTGGCCCGCCCCGCGGAAATGCGGGGCGGGCTTTTTGTGCCTGCACAGGGTATGAATAAAATGTAAAATCCGCGGCGGCGGCGCGGCGCGGGGTTGAAATCGTGCCCGCGTGTGCTATACTGAAAAAGTTCCGACCGACCGGTCGGTCGGAATTCGTCCCTGCCGGGGAGCAGGAGGAGAATCCGCGTCCGCGCGTATTTTGGAGGGAAGATATGCTTCCGCAATTCAGTGTAAGAAAACCCTATACCGTGCTGGTGGCGGTAGTGCTGGTGCTTGTGCTGGGCGTTATCTCGTTTACGGGCATGACGACAGACCTTTTGCCGGCCATGGAGCTGCCGTATGTCGTGGTAATGACAACGTATCCCGGCGCAAGCCCGGAGAAAATCGAAACAACGGTGACAAAGCCGTTGGAAGCGGTGCTGGGTACGACGGGCGGCATTAAGAACGTCAGCTCGGTTTCCAGCGAAAACGCCAGCATCGTTATCCTGGAATTTGAACAGGGAACGAACATGGATTCCGCTATGATCGAGCTTTCGTCCAATGTGGACCTCGTTTCGGGCCAGATGGACGATGCGGTGGGGACCCCCATGCTGATGAAGATCAGCCCTGATATGCTGCCCGTGATGGTGGCCAGCGTGGATATGGACGGCATGGACGTGAAGGAGATATCCGCCTTGGCGGACGAAACCGTTATGCCGGCCTTTGAGCGCATCGACGGCGTTGCGAGCGTAGATGCCACAGGCCTTGTGGAGCAGCAGGTGACCGTAACGCTCGACCAGGCGAAGATCGACGCGCTGAACGATAAGGTCCTTGCCGGCGTGGATTCCGGTCTGGCGGACGCACAGCGCGAGCTGCGTGAGGGACAGGCCAAGGTGGCGGACGGCAAGGCGAAGCTGGCCGAGGGCGAAGCCGCGCTGGAAAGCCAAAAAGGCTCTGCGCTGGACAAGCTGGCCCAGGGCAGCGCCCAGGTGGACGGCGCCTCCGCCACGCTTTCCGCGCTGCTGAGCGAGGAGACCACGCTTACAGCCAACCAGAAGGCGTTCGAGGCCGAAAGAGACGGCTATACCCAGGCAAAGCAGGGGTATGAAGGCATCAATACGGCTCTGGCGGGGGCGCGGGACACCGCTCGTCAGGCTGCTGCGGCTGCTGCGAAGCAGGGAGTGCTGGACAGCGTGAACGCCCTGCTGGCACAGATGGGCCGGCCCGCTGTGGGCACTTATGAGGAAGCCGCCGCCGTTTACGCGCAACTCCAGCAGACTCAGCCGGGCCTGCCCGCCCTGCCGGACCCTGCGGTGGTGGGAGAACAGGCCGCCGCCGCCGTTCCAGCCAACGTGGACGCGCTTCTGGCTCTGGACGACGCGTCTTTTGAAGCCTTCAAGGCGCAGGCGGGCGCACTGCCCGGCGGCGAACAGCTTGCCGCGCTGGCAAAGGAAAGCCTGACGCAGCTGCGCGATGCGGCGTTGAGGGCGGACACGCGTCTGCCCGAGGTGGAGGCGGAGCTTTCCAACATTACCACGCGCCTCGCTGTAATTTCCGGCATGAAGCCTGCGCTGGAGGAAAACCTGAAAAAGGCACAGGATGCCTATGCCGAGCTGGAAAAGGGCAAGATGACGGCGGTAAACGAGCTCACTAGGGGTGAAGTGACGCTGAGTACCACAAAAACACAGCTGGAAGATGCGGAACAGAAGCTTGCGGACGCGCAGGAGCAGTTCGATCAGGCGCGGGATGCGGCCTATAAAAAGGCCGATCTGTCCGGCGTGCTGACGGCGGACATGCTGGGCAACATCCTGATGGCCCAGAACTTCAACATGCCCGCGGGCTATATCACCGAAGGTGAGGAGCAGTATCTTGTCAAGGTGGGCGAGGAGTACGCCTCTCTGGAGGAGCTGGAAAACACGCTACTGATGCACATGGATGTGGACGGCGTGGGCGATGTGCGCCTGTCCGATGTGGCGGATATCGCTCTGACGGACAACGCGGGCGAAAGCTATGCCAAGGTGAACGGCAACGACGGCGTGGTGCTGTCGTTCCAGAAGCAGAGCACGGCGTCCACGGCCACGGTGAGCCAGCGCATCAACAGCGCCATCGCACAGCTGCAGGAGCAGAACCCGGGCCTGCACATCACGCCGCTGATGGATCAGGGCGACTACATCGACATGGTGGTGGGCAGCGTCCTTTCCAATCTGCTGTGGGGCGGCCTGCTGGCCATCATCGTGCTGATCTTTTTCCTCAAGGACGCAAAGCCCACATTTATTGTGGCGTGCAGCATCCCGTTCAGCCTGATGTGTGCCATCACGCTGATGTATTTCACAGATGTGACGCTGAACATCATCTCGCTGTCGGGCCTTGCGCTGGGCGTGGGCATGCTGGTGGACAACAGCATTGTTGTCATCGAAAATATTTATCGTCTGCGTTCTCTGGGCGTGCCTGCCTCCAAGGCGGCCATCCAGGGGGCGAAGCAGGTGTCCGGCGCTATTTTTGCCTCCACGCTCACCACCATATGTGTGTTCCTGCCCATTGTGTTCACGCAGGGCATTTCCCGCGAGCTGTTCACGGATATGGGCCTGACCATTGCCTATTCGCTGCTGGCCAGCCTGGTGGTAGCCCTGACGCTGGTGCCCGCCATGGGTGCCGCCGTGCTGAAAAACACCAAAGAGAAAAGCCACAGGTGGTTCGACGCCTTTGTGGAGGGATACCAGAGGCTGCTGGGTTGGGCGCTGCGGCACAAAGCGCCGGTGCTGTCGGGCGTGACGGCGCTGCTGGCCATCAGCATTTTCCTGACAACGCAGATGGGCACAGCCTTCATCCCGGCGATGGACAGCCCGCAGATGTCGGCCACACTGACGATGCCCAGGGGCGCGGCGCAGCAGGATGCCTATGCCATGGCGGATACCGTCATGGAGCGCATCGCGGCCGTGGATGGTGTGGAGACCGTAGGCGCGATGTCCGGCGGCAGCGGTATGTCCTCGATGATGGGCGGCTCGTCCTCCGGCGGCAGCATCACTTATTATATCCTGCTGTCTGACGACCGCACCGCCACCAATGCCGACGTTTCCGCTGCCATTGAAGCGCAGGTGGCGGACCTGGACTGCACCGTGGAGGTGCAGGAATCCACGATGGATATGTCCGCTCTGGGCGGCAGCGGTGTGGAGCTTGTCATCACCGGGCGCGGCCTGGACGAAATGAACGCCATCGCGGATGACCTGCGCGGTATTCTGCGCAGTACGGAAGGCCTTGTGGATATCTCGGAAAATTCGGTCACGGGAAACCCGGAGACACGCATCACAGTGGACAAATACAAAGCGATGCAGCACGGGCTGACCGTGGCGCAGATATACAGTGAGCTTGCCGCCGAGCTGAAGGCCGAGAACACGGCCACCACGCTGACGCTGGACGGCACGGATACGCCCGTGGTCGTGGTGAAGCCGGCAGGACAGGCGCCCACGCGGGGCAACATCATGGATCACGCGTTCACGGTGACGAACGCGGAGGGCGAGGAGGAGACCGTCCGTCTGTACGACATCGCGGCAAAGCAGGAGACCGACAGCGTTTCCTCCATCAACCGGGAAAACGGCGCGCGCACCATGAGCGTGAGCGCGGGCGTGGACGCCCGGCACAACATCGGCCTCGTGAGCCGCGAGCTGGAAAAAAAGCTTGCGGATTACGAGCTGCCCGAAGGCTATACCGTTGAGATCGCGGGCGAAAATGAAACCATCAACAGCGCCATGACGGACCTTGTCAAAATGATCGCGCTGGCTGTTGTGTTCATTTATCTCATCATGGTGGCTCAATTCCAAAGCCTGATGAGCCCGTTTATCGTGATGTTCACGATCCCGCTGGCATTTACGGGCGGCCTGCTTGCGCTGTGGCTCACAGGCAGCGAGCTTTCCATCATTGCTATGCTGGGCTTCCTTGTTCTGGCGGGCGTGGTGGTAAACAACGGAATCGTGTTCGTAGACAACATCAACCAGCTGCGGCTGGCGGGCATGGACCGCACGGAGGCCATTCTGGAAACGGGCCGCACGCGCATCCGCCCGGTGCTGATGACCGCGCTCACCACCATTTTGGCCATGTCCACGATGGCGCTTGGCATTGGCGACGGCGCGGAGATGACACAGCCCATGGCCATCGTTACCATCGGCGGCCTCACGTACGCCACGCTGCTGACGCTGCTGGTCGTGCCCGTACTGTATGATATCTTCCGCAAAAAGCCGCTGTATGACCCGGAACTGGACGATGCGGCGGCAGACGCGGCGAAGGAACTGCCGCAGCCCGCGGCAGGCTGAGGAGGGATTCGTTATGGCGAAAAACGCGGAAAAGGAGACCGCTCTGTACGAGGCGGTGTTCCGGCTGCTGGCCCGGGGCGAAAAAATGTACAGCGTAACGGTGCAGCAGATCGCGGAGGAGGCCGGCATCGGAAAGGGAACGGTATATGAATATTTCACCTCGCGGGAGGAAATCATATCAAAAGCGATGGCCTACCGCCTTCGCGGGGAGGCGGACGCGCTCTCCGAGCGGGTAGACAAAGCGGAAGGCTTTGAGCAGAAACTGGACACACTGCTGTGCTTTGCGCGGGATTCCGTACAGGCGCAGGCCTCCGGCATGAAGGTGCTGTTCGCCAGTGCGCGCACGCTGGAATCTCCCGAGGCCGTGTGCCGCCACATTGGAGATGCACAGGTGGTGGAGCAGCTTCGCGCAATGATCGCGTGCATTGTGGAGAGCGGTGTGCGGGAAGGGCTGCTGCGCCAACCGCCCAGTGAAGCGTATGCGCTGATGGCGCTTGCGGGCGCGGTGTTCGGGTATGCCAATTTGCAGCATATTCTGCCGGGCCAGGATGACGCCGCGCTGCGGGAGGACGCCAGACAAATGGTGCGCCGTGCGCTGTCATAGCGAAAAGCATGGTGCAAGATCCTGCGGAAAACAAACAATTTAGCCAAAGAAACAAACAGATACCTGTGCAGCTTGTACAATGCTCCGAAATCAGGACGGGCAGATTGAATTTTTTGACTTATTATGGTATAATTTCCCAAAAGGGGGTTGCTTTGAGATGAACGAGAAAAAACCTGTATCGAATGTTTGTTATCAAATCGCGGCGAAAAACGGCCGCGTGCTTGAAGTTGCCGATTTCAACACTGCCAGCGGCGCTGCCGTGCAGCTCTGGGACAATGTGAAGGAAGACAGCCAGATCTGGCTGCTTGTGGAAGTGGCCGAGGGCCTTTACAAGCTGGAGAATAAGCTGACGGGCAAGGTGCTCGACGTGATCAACGCCGGTTCCCAGAACGGCGCATGGCTGCACCAGTGGGATTATATCGGCAAGGACAACCAGCTCTGGACGCTGGAGCCGGCGGCGGACGGCCGCTGGAAGGTGCGCTCCAAGCTGTCTGGCCGGGTGCTGGATATCGTGGGCATGAGCCAGGAAAACGGCGCGCGCCTGCAGATATGGGATGATGTGGATGGCGAAAACCAGGCCTGGAAATTTACGGAAGTAAAAGCGGCGAAAAAGCCGGCGGCCAAAAAGGCTGCCGCGAAGAGAGCGGCGGCGGAAAAAGACGGGCCTGCCAAGGCGGAAAAGACGCCTGCAAAACGCGGCCGTAAACCCGCTGTGAAAAAGGCGGAGGAGGCAAAAGCCGGGGCGCCCGCAAAGGCGTCCGAAGCGCCCAAAGCGGCGGCGCCTGCAAAGAAAGCAGCGCCGGAAAAAAAGCCGGAACCGGCAAAGAAAGCAGAACCGGCGAAAAAAGCCGAGCCGGTTCCTGCGCCTGAGAAGGGGAAACCCACGGCCGGGAAGTCTGCGCCGAAGAAAAAATAAAAGACGGCTTACGGCACGTTCGGGAGCCGAAGCATGGAAAACCAAAAATGCCGGAAAGCGCTGAAAAATGCGCAACCGGGAGAAAACACGGCCCCGGCTGCGGCAGTTGCC
>ERZ827037.3438-NODE-3438-length-10491-cov-4.263607_pt1 | contig 10491 bp, 6 predicted proteins | sample MGYA00519924_ERZ827037 | MGnify/ENA primary metagenome ERZ827037 (study PRJEB31778, sample SAMEA3449250) | human gut metagenome | biome: human gut; feature: human-associated habitat; material: faeces | place: United Kingdom | collected 2010/2012 ...
TAGCTGTTCCAGTCCTGAGTGGACGGGCTCAAATAGATGATAGGCATCATACTCCCTCCTTCTGGCAGTATCCTATGGCATTCCGGGGGAAAATGTGCTATACTTTTCCCACTCAAACAAGGAGACGACGACTATGCGAGCACAACGAGCCTATCCCCCCTGCACCATCACGCCCAAGGGCGAGGCCGCCCTCCTCCGGGGCCACCCCTGGGTCTATGAGGCCGAAATTTTGTCCCTGGACCCGCCAGAAAAAAACGGCGATCTGGTAGATGTCCTCAGTAAAAAGGGCCGGTACCTGGGCACCGGCTTTTTCTCCCAGCACTCCAAGATCCGGGTCCGGCTGATCTCCCGGAACGCCAACGACCGCTTTGACGAGGCCTTCTGGCTGCGCAAGCTCCGCTGGGCCTGGGAGTACCGCAAATCCGTCATGGCCCCGGCGGATCTGGACGCCTGCCGGATCATCTTCGGCGAGGCGGACGCCTTCCCGGGCCTGACCGTGGACAAATTCCACGACCTTTTGAGCGTGCAGGTCCTCTCTGTGGGCATGGAAAACATTCAGGACCTTCTGCTGCCCCTGCTGGTCCGCATCCTGCGGGAGGACGGACAGTCCATCCGGGGCGTGTTTTTGCGCAACGACGTGGCCCTGCGGGAAAAGGAGGGCCTGTCCCAGGGGAAGGGATGGTACCATCTTCCCGGCGAGGAGACCCCGGACTCTCCCATCACGGAGATCACGGAAAACGGCGTGAAGTACCTGGTAGACGTGGAGAACGGCCAAAAGACCGGCTTCTTCCTGGACCAGAAGTACAACCGCCGGGCAGTGGCCCGGCTGGCCCGGGGCAAGACGGTGCTGGACTGCTTTACCCACACCGGATCCTTTGCCCTGAACGCCGCGCTGGGCGGTGCGGCCCACGTCACCGCAGTAGACGTATCGGAATCCGCCGTGGAGATGGCCCGGGCCAACGCGGCACGCAACGGTCTGGAAGGCGTGATGGAGTGCGTGGCAGCCAATGTCTTTGACCTGCTTCCCGCTCTGGAGAAGGAACCTCCCCGGTACGATTTCATCATTCTGGACCCGCCCGCCTTCACCAAGTCCCGCAAGACCGTCCGCAATGCCATCGCGGGGTACAAGGAGATCAACTACCGGGCCATGCGCCTGCTGCCCCGGGGCGGATATCTGGCCACCTGCTCCTGCTCCCACTTCGCCACAGAGGAAAAGTTCGTGGCCATGCTCCACGACGCCGCCCGGGATGCCGGCGTGCAGCTGCGGCAGATCGAGGCCCGGCAGCAGGCCTGCGACCACCCCATCCTCTGGGGCGTGGACGAGACCAGCTATCTGAAGTTCTATCTCTTCCAGGTGGTCTGAGCATTTCCCGGGAAACGGGGAGGAACGTTCCTCCCCGTTTTTTTGCGCCTCCCGCGCAAGAGCGCCCCCTCCGTTCCAACCATGAAAAAACCGTTCCGCGGGACTCCCCGCGGAACGGTTTTTATCACGCTTTTGAGACGGTCGCCTCTCAGCTTACCTCGATGACGCGGACCACGCCGTCGCGGACATACAGATTGGCTTCCTTGGCGTATGCGTGTGCGGCAGAAAGGGTCATCCAGGTATCAGTCGTACGGTTGTAGCAAACCACGTTGTCGGAAACAGTATAGGTCCGTCCCGCCACCGTGACGGCACCATCGCCGCTCCAGGCACTGTTGGAAACGCCTGCCAGACGGGTCAGCGTGCCAAGGCTTGTGATCTGGCCGCCCTTGACGCCCATGTAGATGTAGGTGCCGTGGCTGACCTCGGAATCGGTCCGGATCGCTTCGCTCCGCTGGCCGTTGCCATACTCCACCGCCAACGTTCTGGTATCGTCGCTGGTCTGCACGATGGCCCGGCCGTAGTAGACCGTGCTGCTGTCGGCACTGCCCAGAACGATCAGGTCCACCTCACCGGCCCAGTTGGTACGGGCATAGGCGATCTGGCTCTTGGAAATGATGCCGCTGGTCAGCTGGCTGAGGCTGACAGAGGTCAGCGCTCCGCCGTCTCTGCGGAAGATCATCACGTTATCCGCCAGACGCTGGCCGCCCAGCTTCTTGGCATTCACGTCCAGGTCACCGCCCACGCCGCCGGTCAGGCTGCTGACATTCAGCCCGTCCTTGGTGGAGCTGACCCGGGCCAACTGGCCCTGGAGCTGTGCCGCAGTGGTGTCGGAAATATTTGCCTTGCCCTCCACGTGGATACCGCAGAGCAGATCCACGGAGGCAGAACCTGCGGAGGCGCTCTTCACGATGCCCACGGCATTGCCGCCCGCGCCGCCGGTACCGGGCTTCACAGCGCCGGCCACCTGATTGTCCTCCGTCAGCAGCAGGATGATCTGGTCGCCCGGCTTGAAGGCAGAGAGGCTCTCCATGGCCGTAGACAGTACGTCGAACTCATGTCCCAGCACCGTCACCTTGGAAGGCTCGCTGGCATTGGGGCTGCACGCCTCATAGTAGCCGTTGATGCGGGTATCGCACACCCGGATGGTGTTGGTGACCGAGGAATAGGTGGCCACATCGTACTTACGCAGGTCGGCAGAAGATGCCTTCACGCCGTTTTTGTAAATGGTATAGGCCGTTCCGGTCCCCACCAGGGAATCGAAGCCCGCCGCAGAGTGATCCTCATAGACCACCACAGCCGCGCTGGCTGTAGAACCGCCGCCCACGAACACGTACTCCACATTGCCCGCGGCACCCAGGTACAGCGTCACGGACGCACCGGCGTTGAGCCAGGAATAGGTATCGCCCCAGGTGGTCTCCTTGCCGTTGTAGTAGGTAGAGGTGTCACTGGTAAGCGTGTACCGGGTCCCGGTGATGTCGGTAATCTCCGTAGCCTTGGCGACAGAGAGGGTGATGACCTTGCTACTGCCCACAGCGTCGGGGACAAAGGTCAGCGCCTTCCCCTGCTTATCCAGCACCATGGTCCCCTTGTAGCCGTTGAGCATACCGTTGGAGGTCTTGCCGGAAGCCAGCTGATAAATGTTTCCGCCGGCGGTCTCCAGACCGTTTTCCCGGCCGTCGGGGGCCTTGGCCGTGGAGGAGACCAGCATCACATTATCGACCACCGTGCCCAGGGTCGCGGCATAGGCGCCGCCTTCCACAGTATCGGCCCGCAGCAGGTTCAAAAAGAGCCGTGCCGCCTGAGCCCGGGTCAGCGCCGCGTAAGCGTTGGTGGACACGCCGTCCGTCATGCCGATGCTGGCGGCCTCCGCCATGTAGCTCTGAGGCCAGATGCCGCCCAGATTCTCATCCTTATACCCCAGCAGCCGCAGCAGGATTGTCACGGCTTGGCCCACGGTGACGGTCCGGTCCGGATGGAACTGTCCGTCGGCATAGCCGGCAATGATGCCCTTGCCCTTGGCAGCCATGTTGATATAGGAAGAGGCCCAATAGCTGGGCTTGACGTCCGGGAACACCGTCACAGTGGAGTAGCGCCCCAACTCATCCTCCCCGTTCATGGCGTACACCGCCATTTTGCAGAACTGGGCCCGGGTGAGAGACGTGCCGGGCCGGAAGGTTCCATCGCCGTACCCGTCCAGGACGCCCATCAGACGCAGGGACTCCACCGCCATGGCGGTATCCCGGTCGCTGACATCGGAAAAAGTGACCGTACCGCTGGTGGCGGCACCCGCCGGCAGTGCCAGCAGGGACACCGCCGTGCACACCGCCAGCAGCAGGCTCAAAATTCGTCTTTTCATATCTGTTCTCCCTTCATTCCGCCCGCAGCGCTTCCACCGGCTGGAGCTTGGATGCTTTGGCTGCCGGATAGATGCCGAACAGGATGCCCAGCACCACCGAGAGCAAAAACGCGCCCAACGTGATCGGTATCGATGGCCAGATGTCCATATGTACCAGCAGTTTTCCGGTAATGCGCGTGGCCACCGTGCCGATGGAAAGTCCGATGATGCCGCCGATGCCGCAGAGCATGGCTGCCTCGATCAAAAACTGGGTGACAATGGAACTGCGCTCGGCGCCGATGGCACGGCGGATGCCGATCTCCCGCGTCCGTTCGGTGACGGTGACCAGCATGATGTTCATGATGCCGATGCCGCCCACCAGCAGCGAGATGGCAGCGATGCCGCCAAGCACCATGCTCATCATGGCCGCCTGCTCATTGAGGGTGTTCTGCCACTGGTTGTCGCTGTATGCGTTGCCCCAGCCCCGTTCGCCGTTGCCCGTCAGGCCGGAGAGAAAACCGTTGAGCCGGGTGACAGCCTCTTCCGTAGCTTCCCGGGAAGCGGCCTTGACCACAAAGTCGCTGATGCTCTGTCCGGGGCTCAGCAGCCGGCTGGCAGTATAGGGAAAGATGATCACATTGTCCTGGGAAAAAGCACTGTCCGGATCCTTTTCCGCATAGACACCCACGACCTTGAAGGGGTAGCCGTTGACGGACAGGTCTTTGCCCAGAGGATCGGCATAGCCGAAGAAGTTCCGGGCGGCCCGGGCCCCCAGGACACAAACCTGGTTGTGCTGACGGATGTCCAGGAAACTCAGGTCCCGGCCCTTTTCCAGCTGATAGTTATTGCAGACTGCATATTGATCACTGCCGTAATAGAGGTTCGGCGGCAGTTCCACGTCCGTCCGTGCCGTGCCGTTTTCACTGAACATGTTCTCCTGGTTTTTCTGCATGACATCGCTGTTTTTGGTGCCATAGACGATGGTGGCGTTGGCATAGCCGGAAGGCGTCACACCCACCACCAGATCTTTTCCCAGGCTGTTGCAGTAATTGTAAAGGTCCTGGAAGCAGTCCCGACCATCAAACATGGAAAGCGACACGCTGACGCGATTGGTTCCCATAGCCTCAAACTGCTTGAGGGACTGCTGGTTCTGTCCATTCACTACGGATACGATGGTCATAACAGAGGCAATACCGATGATGATGCCCAGCATCGTCAGAACGGACCGTCCCTTGTTGCCGAGAATGGACCGCAGCGCCATTTTCAGTGCCTGTCGGATATTCACAACCAGTCCACCTCCTGCTCACGGTCTTCGACGATCTTGCCGTCCTGCAGCCGGACACACCGGCGGGCAGTGGCAGCAATCCCATTGTCGTGGGTAATGAGGATGACCGTGCTGCCCTCCTTATTGAGCTGCTGGAGGAAGCGGAGCACGTCGTGACCCGTATGGGAATCCAGGGCGCCGGTGGGCTCATCGGCCATAATAATGGGGGGATGGGTGGCGATGGCCCTGGCAATGGCGACCCGCTGCTGCTGGCCGCCGGACATCTCCACCGGCTTATGCTTGATGCGGCCCAGCAGACCCACTCGTTCCAGCGCCTCCATTGCCAGCTCCCGGCGCTCATCGGCGCCGACTCCCTGATAGATCAAGGGCAGCTCCACATTTTCCAGCACCGTCAGGCTCTGGATCAGATTATACTGCTGAAAGATGAAGCCGATCTGCCGGTTGCGGATGCGGGAGAGTTCCCGATCGGAGAGTTCCCGTACATTGGTTCCGTCCAAATAGTACTCTCCATGGGTGGGGATGTCCAAACATCCCAGTACGTTCATCATGGTGGACTTACCGGAACCGGACTGTCCCACCACCGCCACGAACTCTCCCCGGTCAATGGACAGGCTCACGCCGTCCAGGGCGCGGACCTCACTCTCCAGACCTTCACCATAGATCTTGTAGACGTCTTTGATCTCAATCAGCATGGCGACCACCTTACCAGGTTCCGGTGGTGGGGGCGGTGGTAAAGACCTCCATTCCCTCCTCCACACCGGACTTGATCTCCACGTTGTAGTCATCCGAGATGCCTGTCTCCACCGGCACGGGCCAGAAGCCGCTGCTGGGGACGCCCTCCACTGTGGTGGTGATGTCAATGGCGTTTTCCGGACGGCTGCCGGACTTGACAAACACCACGTCTGCGGCGGTTCCATCCTCCAGAGGCACGGATTTGATGCACTGGATGGGCAGGACCAGGCAGTTGTCATTCTCACTGGCAGTGAGCTTGTAGTTGACATAGCTGCCGGTCATCAGCGTCCCATCCGGATTGTCCACACTGATGACCATGGGATAGCTGGCCACACCGTTTTCCGCCTTGGAGTTCAGGCTCACCGTATCCACGGTGCCATAGAAGGTGGTTCCCCACTGGTCGATCTCCACCGACATACCGGGTTTGACATAGGACACATTCCGCTCATCCACGGTGGCATCCACCACGATGGTGGAGGTATCCGCAATGGTGATCACAGTGGTATTGGCCTCCAGCTCCGAACCGGGCTGAATGGCAAGACCGATCACCGTGCCGTCAATCGGTGCCACGGCGTTGCAGTTGTCCAGATTCTTCTGGGCAGTATCCAGCGTCTTGCGGGCCTCTTCCAGATTCTGCTGCACCGTGAAGATCTCGCTCTCGCTGCTCTCGCCGTCAATCCGCACCAGCACCTGTCCGGCGGTGACCTGCAGATAATTCACCAGACTGCTGGAGATCACCGTGCCGCTGACCGTGGAAGTGAGATCTCCGGTGCGGTAATACGCCAGTTTCCCCGCTTCATAGGGATAGACGGTCTCGCCGTTGACGGCAACGGTGGCGGAAGCCGCCATATCTGCCGTCAGGGCGCCCTCATTTTTCACCACGATCTCCGCAGAGAAGAGCTTGGACCCCTCCGGCGTGATGCGGCTGACCATATGGACCTCTTCCACAGTACCGGGGATCGTGCTCATCAGCGAGGGAATGGACACCTGCACCGTCTGCCCGACCTTGATGTCGCCAGCATAGGCATAGCTGTAATACTGCTCCAGCCGCAGGCGCGTGTCGTCCGAGAGGGTGGCTACCTTGTCGCCCTTGTTGATGGTGTCGCCGGGATTGAGCGTCACCACGTCCATCAGCTTGCCGGGGTATCCGGCCGCCAGGTTCAGTCCTGCGATGTCCTTTTGCAGGGTATTGAGCTGCTTCTCATACCCCTCCACGTCCTTCCGTGCTTTCTGCACGGCAGTGCGGGCGGCCTCAGAATCCACCGTGAACAGCGGTGTTCCGGCGGTGACCTTCTGGCCCTCCGTCACCATGACGTCCGTCACGGTTCCTGCCGTAGTGAGCGTGATGGTCTCGCTCTTTTTCGCTTTGGTCAATCCGTTGCCCTCTACGGTGGAGGTGATGGAACCGTATTGTACGGTATCCGTCACGATCTGCGTATCGTCCGTCTTTTTGCCGCCGAACACCTTGATGAGTCCCACAACGACCGCAAGCACCACTACCAGTGCAATGATCCGACGGATCATGCGGCGCCGCTTCTGGCGGGGCATATTTTTCCACTTTCCCTTTACCCCTTGGGATGTCGGCACAGTCTTTTCCGCAGTATCCGGCAAGACGGGTTCCGCCTGGGACAGGGTCTCATTTTCCAGATCCTTGACTTCAGACATTGGCTCGTTCTCCTATCTTTCCATTTACAGTTCTCCCGATTTCTTCTTCCAACTGTATGAATCATGCTAGTACAGTTCCTATGATAAAGCAACAACAAAACGGTTACAAAGAAGGGGCTGGTGCAGCGCCGTTCTTTCAGGCCCCATGATCCATACTATATTAAATAGACGGAAGTTTCTGGAAAAAGGTTACGCCTGCCAAATATCTTTAAAAAAAGACGTTCCCGTTGTTTTCGGGAACGTCTTTTTGTCAGATTCAGGCCGCAGCCAGCCGCTTGGCGGTGGCTCTCTGATAGAGCACCACGCCCACCACCAGCACGAAGCCGGTCACATCGGTCACGGTGCCGGGAATCAGCATTCCCAGCCCGCCTACCACCAGAATCAGCCGCAGCAGCGGGCTGATGGTGCGATACAAAAAGCCATTGAGCGCAGCAGCCACGCCGAAGATACCCAGCAGGGCGCTGATGCAGATCTGCACCACCTGCAGTGCGCTGCTCACATCCACGAACAGCATCTGAGGATTCATGGCAAAGATATAGGGGACGATGAATGCCGCAATGGCCAATTTTGTAGCGTTGACACCGGTCTTCATGGGATCTGCCTTGGCAATGGCGCTGCCGGCATAGGCTGCCAGAGCCACAGGAGGCGTGATGTCCGCCACGATGCCGAAGTAGAACACGAAGAAGTGAGCCGCCATCTTGGTCACACCGATGGAGGGATCCATCAGGATGGGGGCGCAGGTCGCCGCCATGATGCAGTAGTTGGCAGTGGTGGGAACGCCCATGCCCAGCACGATGCAGCAGAGCATCGTCAGCAGCAGTGCGATCATCACATGCCCGCCGGAGAGGTTCACGATGGCGCTGAGGAGCTTGGATGCAAGGCCCGTCACCGTGATGCAGCCGGAGATGATGCCTGCCACGCCGCAAGCCACGGCCACGGTGATGGAACCTCTGGCGCCGCCCTCCAGGGCGTCCAGGATCTTGCCGAAGGTCAGGAAATCCGTGCGGTCCACATTCTTGGCGGTCATATCCACCACGTTGTTCAAAAGGCCCACGGCCACGGCCGCCACGATGGCAATGGCCGCGGACTTGGCCATGGTGAAGGTGTTGGTGGACACCAGGATCACCAGCAGGACCAGGGGGAAGAGCAAGTAGATCTTCTTCATCAGGTTGCCCATCTTAGGCAGCTGATCCCGGGGAATGCCCTGCAGGCCCAGCTTCTTGGCTTCCAGATGGACCGCGATGTAAATGCCGGTGAAGTACAGTACCGCGGGCAGGATGGCCCGCACGGCGATCTGGCTGTACGGCTCACCGGTGAACTCCGCCATCAAGAAGGCGGCGGCGCCCATGATAGGAGGCATGATCTGGCCGCCGGTGGAAGCCGCCGCTTCTACGGCGCCGGCAAATTCGCCCTTGTAGCCAGTCTTTTTCATCATGGGGATGGTAACGGAACCGGTGGTGACGGTATTGCCCACAGAGGAGCCGGACACCATGCCGCACAGGGCGGAGGAGATGACAGCCACCTTGGCGGGACCGCCGGGGGCGGCTCCGGCCACAGCGTTGGCCAGGCTGATGAAGAACTGGGCGATGCCCGTCCGCTCCAGGAAGGCGCCGAAGATGATGAACACCACGATGAACTTGGCGCACACGCTGATGGGGCCGCCGAAGATACCGTTTGTGGTGTAGAACATGGTGCGGATCACCTGGTAAATGGTCATCTTCACCTGGTCCGCGCTGGGGGTACCCATCAGGTTGAAGAAGGTATAGACCAGCAGCGCACCGGCCACGCACAAAATGGGCAGGCCCACGCACCGGCGGCACAGCTCCACCAGCGCCAGAATGCCGATGAGGCCGATGACCATGTACAGATCGTTCTGCATGACCCGGGCAGACATCTGGATGACGTTCTGGGCATTGACGGCGTAGAAGAAATAAGCGCCGGGGCCAATGATCAGCAAAATGATGTCATACCAGGGCATGTGATTGACCCGGGTATCGCCCTTCCGCGCGGGGAAGGTCAAAAAGCCGAACAGCAGGATCAATCCCACGAACACCGGCAGCCGGATCTCCTGCATGGTGGAGAGGAACACGGTGTCGATGATGCAGTAGAGGGAAAAAGCCACCATCAGCCAGCGGATGACGAGTTTCGGCATTCCTTCCCAGACCCGGGTATTGGACTCCCGGTCGTATTTTTTCATGACCGCCTCTACGTCCGCGGCGGTGCCGACGGACGTATCATGCTCTTCAAAGGCGGTCGGCGGTGCCTGCTCCGCCTCTTTCTTTTTGAACAAAGCCATAGGGTTTTCCCTCTCATTTCGGATGTGGTTTTGTCCCGCTCGCCGGCCGGACATTAAGAGGAACTACGGCGGAGATCCGCCGTAGTTCCATGGGGGCGTGCCCAATTACTTGGTGGGCACGTCATACCCCTTTTCAGCAAAGTACTTGGCCGCGCCGGGGTGATAGGGCACTGCGGTAACGCCGGCAGCGAAGTCCAGGCTCAGCTCCTTGCCCTTGTCGTGAGACTGGGCAATGTTGTCCATATTTTCGAAGATGGTGTAGACGATGTTGTACACATCCTCCTCGGAGACGTCGTCCCGGGCGACCACAACGGCACTGACGGCCACGGTCTTGGTCTCGGGCACACCCTCATAGGTTCCCTCGGGGATGGTGTACTCCTCATAATAAGGAGAGGCTTCCTTCAGCTTGGCGATGTGCTCATCGTCCAGGCCCACCAGATAGGTGTCCTTGGCGGTAGCCAGGGTGGTGATGGCCACGGTGGGAGCACCGGCCACAACGAAAGCGGCGTCGATCTTGCCGTCCTGCAGGGCGTCGGCGCTGTTGCCGAAGTCCTGGTACTGGGCGTTGATGTCGGCCTCCGTCATGTCATAGGCAGCCAGGATGTCCAGAGCGTTGTAGTACACGCCGGAGCCGGAGGCGCCGATGGAAACGGTCTTGCCCTTCAGGTCCGCCACGGTCTTGATGTCGGGATCGCAGGTGACGATCTGGACCTGCTCCATATACAGGGCAGCCACCGTGGAGAAATCGGTGACGGGATAACCCTCAAACAGCCGCTCGCCGTTATAGGCGTAGCTCATCACGTCGGACTGGACGA
>ERZ827037.3442-NODE-3442-length-10479-cov-2.807080_pt1 | contig 10479 bp, 25 predicted proteins | sample MGYA00519924_ERZ827037 | MGnify/ENA primary metagenome ERZ827037 (study PRJEB31778, sample SAMEA3449250) | human gut metagenome | biome: human gut; feature: human-associated habitat; material: faeces | place: United Kingdom | collected 2010/2012 ...
TACTTAAAGCTACACAGATAGAAGATATCGTATGGGTTGGAGTTAAGTGGATCTGTGATGGGCTTGGTTTGAGCGAGGATAGAGGAAAATATGAACGCAAGAAAATTCAAAAAGATTTGGTATTGAGCAAGGGGGTAAATTTTTACCCTCTAGGTACAGACAATGCAAATAGTGATGTTTTATGTTTAATGTTAGAATATCTTCCTTTATGGTTAGCGAAGATTTCTATTACCCCAACGATGAAGAAGGAAAATCCAGAACTAGCCGATAGATTAGTAGAGTATCAGCTCAAAGCGAAAGACGTATTAGCCGAAGCATTTCTTCCTAAGAGAAAAGAAGAAGTTGTTCCGGTGGTTAGGAACAATATGATTCAGATTCCTATTCCTGAAGCACATGACTATAGAGAAGAGTTTGAAATCTTATATGCAAAGATGGATTATTTGGAAGAGCAGAATCAGAAGTTATACAATGGAATGTCAAATATGGCGAAGCTGCTTCTTGATATGGGTTCACGGAAGAAAATGCAATTGACGGAAATTAAGATGCCTGTAAAAGAAATTTCAGAAGAAGACTCGTGGAAACGAATTGTATACGGTAAAGCGGAAAATATTGTATGTAATAGTAGATTTCGTAAAACAGCGAGTGTCTTAAAACATATCTATGATTACATGAGACAGAATTATGGCATCTGTTGGGAGCAAGAGGCAAAAGATTATAAGGAACGGAACAATCTCAGCTATTCACCAAAGACCATTGATGTTGTGTATCAGAATGAAGACCTCCGAAGTATTTTCATAGCTGTGTTGACTGACATGGAATATAAGGCAAAAGAAGCTAAGGAAAAGAAGAATGAAATTGACTGGTCAGATCAACAGATTCTTCCATTAGTAAAGAAATATGATGATCACAGCAACGGATTCATGGCTACATATAAGAAAGTGTACACACGGATGGAAGAGAATAGCCGGGTTGGTTGGAAGAATCTGACAACAAGATACATAAATGAACACGGTGGAAAACCGACAAAGAAAGATTTGATCAATACACGAAAGTCTTTGCAGAAGAAATTCACAAAGGCAATTGGAGAACTGATGGAGGAATAAGATATGAGAGTAATTAGTAGATTTGAGACAAATGGAAAGAAAATGATTACTGTTATGATTGGATGTAATGTTTCTGTTATGACAGAAAGAGATTATAAATGGATTTGTAATCATTGTGTATAAAGTGTGAAATATGTATAATAGAAGATAGAAAGTAGAGAGATAGAGGATGAGTGAATTTTATATTTACAAATATGTAATAAAAGATAATATAATTTATATTGGTAAAACAAATACATCATTATATAATAGAATTAAGTCTCATTCAAAAGAAGAGAAATTTAAAGAATATAAAGATGCAAATGTATATTGCTTCCAGTGTAAAAATAGAATTGAAACGGATATCTATGAAAAATATTTAATAAACAAATATAAACCAATATTGAATGTAATGGATAAAATCTCAGATACAATCAATATTGACATAAAAGAAAAAGATTGGGTGTCATATGAAGAGTATTTAAAAAATAGAGATACTAATTCAAAAGAACAAAAAATAATTGAAAAATGTGGCGTAAGAAATGTTTACCCAATATTTTTAACCTGTGCGGATAATATTATTTTAGCTGAATCTCCTGATTTTGAAACACTAACAGAGGGGACAGACTTGTATGCTGCAATTAATAATATAAGAGATGCAATTGAATTAAAATGTGTATCAATGGAAGACGATAATGAAAAAATTCCATCTCCATCAGATCTAAAAGATTTAGATATTACAAAGGGAACATTTGCGAATGATGGGGAAACAATAGTGTCTTTTGTTGATATTGATTCGACTATATATAGGAAAAAGATTGATACAAAAACAGTTAGGAGAAATGTTGCATTGCCTAGTTGGTTAAATTATGAAGCAGATCAAGCAGGTGTGAATGTATCACGGATTTTACAAGAAGCTTTGATGAATGTATTAAAAGTGGAAAATAGACTGTAAATGATGAAATAATAGATTCAAAGATAATGGAATTGTCGTAAGGCAGTTCCATTTCTGATATAATAGAGAATATAATATTGAGGTGATATAAATGAACAAATTACAAAAAGTATGGAATGATTTAGTTAAGGCATATGAAAAGATGGAAAGGGCAACTGAGGCATTAGCAAAAATGGATGATGTGACAACTGAATTAAAAAATGCGGTTGAAAAATTTGATATGTCGGAGATTTCATATATGAAACAGCTTGTGGAAGAAATGATGGAGAATGAATAGATGAAACCAAGTTTTCGTTAGGAGATATGAATATGATTACATTTAAGTGCTTATATAAGTTAACAAAAGAAGAAGTTCAGGGAATTATATTTGATATTAAAAATGGTAAATCTTATACTGTTCTAGGCTGGGAGAATTATTATGCTACAGATGCAGATATTATTAATTATTATAATTCCCTTTAATAAAAATTACACATCTTGAATAATGTAACTTGGGATTATGTAAAATCCCATAAAAAGGGTGATATTATGCTAAAAAGAGATGAAAAAATATTAGAGCATCTTACAGTATATAATACATGGTTATCGGATACATATTTTTGTTCAATATATTATAAGAACAAAGAGAGATTCATGTATTCTGTATATGAGAAAGTTGCAGCATGGGTAGAAAAGAATGGTGGCAAAATTCAAAAATTATCCGATAAGATAATCAGTGGAGATCGAAAAGGATATGTAGTTAGGATAATTTTTCCATGTTACGGGAAACGAGACATGAAGAATATTATGACTACACTATATTAGAGGAAAATAGATTATGGAATATGCAAAATATTATAATGTATCAAAGATTGTAGAGAAGAAGCTATAGATATCATTGATGGTGGATATAGAATTCTATCGTTAGTGTAGGAGGATAAAATGGAATTAGATGATTTTATTAAATATGCCAAAGAAAAATTTGGCTGTGAAGTTTCTGTGAAGATGTGTGAAAAACCAGATACTTTTGCTGATATTTTTGGAGATGTAGTGGAGGATAATTGTATGGAAATAAGTAAGAATACAATTGAGAATATGATTAGAGAAAAAATGAGTGAATAAAATCTAGGTTTACTGTTACATCGGAAAGGAGTAATTAAAATTATGAAAGATGGAATATTTAAAAAACTTATATTAGATGCATATAAGAAATCATCTGAAGGAAATCTTGTTGGTATTTTATACAATGCTGTTTCAACATATGGATTTTCTGATATAAAAGATATTGATGGTTTTGTAAAAAATTGCAACCCAGACATGTTGTACTTAAAGTCAAAACTTACAGAAAATGAAATTGATGTATATGAATGGGAACTTGAAAATTATAAAGTTAAAGAAAGTGAAAGTACAATTTATATTAAATGTAAAAATAAGATGGAAGTAGCGTTAATGTATTAGGCAAAGAAATTTAACTTTCGTCATGGAGAATATTATATGTAGAAACTAATACAAATAATGCGTACAGTTTCTACATATTTTTGATTAGAGGTGATACAATGTTAGAAGTAATAGAGTTTAAAGCCGATAGGTTTAAAAAGGGAGAGAATTATAATCTGATTGAATTCACTAAAAACACAGTTATTTTGTGTAGTGACTACAAGCCTATGGATACATTAACAGAAGAAATAATTAATACGGTGAACGGAAAGGCAGAATATAACGATTATTACTGTGATGATGAAGATGTTGGAAATGCAAAATTAGATTTATGTTTTGGTTTACAACGAGTAATTGATATAAATGGACAGAAAATCACGATTGGTCTTGAACCGGCAATCATTTATAAGGCAGACAAGCCGGAAGACATATGGCTTTTTGCTTGGCAAGGCTGTGATGAAATTGAAACATTGCCGAAATATGAAGAATATATTTATCCTATGTTGATATTTAAAGGCAGCAGAAAGATATGGGATGATGGAAAAGACGCTGTATATCAAACTATATGTAATGGAAGATATGGTTGTTACAATGGAAAATGGATTGATTTACACGGAGATCATTGGGATGAAGAAGTTCATAATTGTTATGGAAAATATAAGTTACATATATCGAGTAAATAGAGGTGATATAAGTGTCAAGATTAGTAAGAAAAGTAGAATGGGAACTGCCTGGATCTCCTAAAACAGAAATGTACATGTATGGTGAAGCTTCTGTTGAAGCTAATCAAGAAATGCAAGAGCCTTTAGAGAAGTTGTATCGATATGAAAATCAGACTGATATAAAAGAACAGATTCGAGATATATTGGAAAATTTAACAGAATATGTAGAAAGTCATTCTGATAATGTTACGAATTATGTGAATGCAAAAGATGTACTTGAGTATGTAGATGATATGTGGAAAGTATTTGGCGTGGATAATGGGAAGAATAGAAAGTATGAGGTGAAATGACATGTATGGATTCTCAAGTATTGCTTCAACAAGAAGTTTTGAAAAGGGTTTACAACAGGAAATCAGCATGAGAGATAAAGTAAAAGAATATATTGGTGAACTTGATGCAGAAATTAAAAGATGTGAGGATACATTATCGAAAACGGATAGCCCATATGATTTACGAATCAAAGGTAGACTTGAAGCAATTATAGATGTAAAGAATGATTTACAGGGCAGATTGGATGAGGTGATATAGATGCATACTTATAAAGGAAAATCATTAATAATTCATCATGACGGAGATTATAAAGGTGAATGTTATATTGTAGACAAAGAAACAAAAACGCAGATTAAAGTATCTTGTGAAGATTTATTAGATTTCGCTGCTGAATATGTTAGATCAAAGAGAATTGCTAGAATTGAAAATATGAGTACAAATGAACTTCTGAATTGACGATTTCATGATTATGGAAAGTAGGTGATATAGATGAAAATAACAAGATTTAAAGACATTCCTCAGTTTACATCGAGTGGATCTTATCAAGTAAATTATCCTCTTACAAGTCTTGTAAGAGAAATTGAAGAAGAAGTTAGTGAAATGGGATTGCAACTTAATCCGGAATTTCAAAGAGGACATGTATGGACTGAGGAGCAACAAATCGCATGGCTCGAGTATCATCTTCGTGGAGGTAAATCTGGAAATACAATTTATTTGAATAATCCATTCTGGAATTCTTATAGGGAACCGAAATCAAATGAATATTCTGATTACGTGTGTGTAGATGGTTTACAAAGAATAACAGCAGCGCAGAGATTTGTTCATAATGAAATTAAAGTCTTCGGTTCATATTTTAAAGAATACGAAGATAGACTTAGACTTGTAAACGACGCTACAATGATTTTAAATGTGAACAATCTCAAAAGCGAAAAAGAAGTTCTTCAGTGGTATATTGATATGAATGCCGGTGGCACTCCTCATACAAGCGAAGAAATTGAACGAGTAAAACGGATGATCGAAAAGTTATAAGATAATGAAAATTATTTAAAAAGGCAGGTGAAGTAAATGATTAAAGTAACCGGGAATGTTATGAAATCGGAAATTGCAAACGCAATTCAACATTATAATAAAGCACCAATTTATTCTTATGGAAATGATTTGCCATTTACGGAATGCTATCATGTAAATAAAAATCATGTTACAGTACAAGAGTTTTGTAATTTTATTCTACATGATTTGATTGAGAAGACAAAAGATGGTGCAATTCCAATGATAGTGATTTATACTAACGAATCTGATTTGGAAACTATTGGAATTTTTGAGGATTATGCAGTATCAAATTATGAGCATGGTGGATACGTAGGAACTGTTGTGTTGATGACAAAGTAATGAAAAATTGCTTTCATGGAGAATTATATAATGGGTTATTCAATAGAAGAAGAGAATGAGTTAAATAATCAACTTAAAAAATGGCAAGATAAACAAATAAAAGCAGTGAGAAGAAAGAATTTTGATTATGCTTGTGAGAAAATGCATCCCGGAGATATGAGTGTTTGGAAAATAATTGCAAACGCAGAATCGTATAAAGATGTGAGTAATGGAGCATGGGATCAGGCAGAACGTGTGGTTGAAAAATATTATAAGTTAGCAAAATGATGGTGATAATATGGCTTGTAAATCTATGAATTGTGTAAAATTTTGCAGTGAAGAATGTAAAGATACTTGTAAAAACTGCAAGTATTTTTCTTGTGAATACTGCAAGAATCAGTGTCAAGGAAACGAATATGAGCTTACTATCAGAGATTTTATATATCAAGGGAAAATAAGAATTATGTCTACTCCAAGAAGAGAATTATCTATGGAGAGCGAATATCCGGATTTGATAGGCTTGGAAGGAAGAATTGCTGGAATTTCAGGAAATAAAATTGGCATAATTGTTGACAATAAATATAATAAACATAGTAAATTTGGTTGGTATTGGTTTGAGCCAGAATGCTTAATGAAGATTGAATAAGAGGTAATTATGGTAGAGAAATGGAAAGCACAGGAAATTGTACAATATCTTGAAGAACAGTTATCTAATTCATTATTCCATAAAAATCCTGAAGCTATGGAAAATGGATATAGATGTGCGATTCAGGATATTAAAGAGATGTATATCGATGAGAAAGGTAATAGATGAATAAACAAGATTTAATCAATGATGGATATAAACATATATGTACTCAAAATTCTGAATGCAAAATGGAATTATGGGCAAGATTTAATGGATATAAAGACACAATAGTATATTTGTATTATGTTCCTGAGAAAGACATGGTATTAGAACAAACCCGTCAAACGATTCCATATACGCAACTTGACATGATGGCTCAAATGAGAGATAAAATGAGAGAAGATTTCTTGAAATTTGATATTGAATATGATAAAGAAAATATTTGGAAATGAAAGATTGTTTTCAAGTGGAGGCGATTATATGAAAATAAAATCTATGGATCATGAATTATGTAATTACGATGAAGCGTATACGAGAGAAGATGCTAGTGATATTGGTTGGTGCGGAAAATGTAGAATAAAAGATTGTCCATATAATAAAGATTTGAATGAAAAAAGAAGAATGGGTTGGAATGTGTAACCCGATGAAACAGACATTTCAAGAATAAATAAAGTTTATAAAAATAAATCTATATAGCATATATGTTTACAAATATAAACGTATATGCTATAATATTCTATGAAGGGAAGTGATAAAATGGGAGTCAAGTATGATAAATTATTTAAAATATTAAACGAGAGAAGCATACCAAAAACACAATTAAAAGATAAATTGGGATGGTCATCTACTACTTTAGCAAAATTAAGTAAAAATGAATGTGTCTCAATGCAAAATATAATGTCTCTGTGTAAATATTTAAATTGTCAACCAGGAGATATTATGGAATATGAAGAAGATATTGATTCCAACAGTTTACTATATAAATTACAGGAACAGAAAAGAATGAAATTAAAAGGTGGTATATATCACCAAACACAAATAAATTTAGCATACAATTCAAATCATATAGAAGGAAGTAGACTAACTGAGGATCAAACGAGATATATTTACGAAACAAATACAATAGGTGTCGAAAATACACCTACGAATGTTGATGACATAATCGAGACGGTAAATCATTTTCAATGTTTTGATTATATGATAGATCATGCATTAGATACGTTGAGTGAAGATTTTATTAAATCTATACACGGCATCTTAAAAGCGAATACTTCTGATAGTAGGCTTGATTGGTTTAAAGTTGGAGATTATAAAAGCGAGCCAAATGTAATTGGAAATATGATAGAAACAACTCGACCAGAAAATGTCAAGTATGAAATTGAAAAAATATTAGACTCATATTTGGAAATCGAAAATGTCACACTTGATAATATTCTGGATTTTCATGTGAAGTTTGAAAAGATTCATCCTTTCCAAGATGGTAATGGACGTGTAGGAAGAATCATTATGTTTAAAGAATGCTTGAAATATAATATTGTTCCATTTATTATAGAAGATGATATGAAACTATATTATTATCGAGGGTTAAAAGAATGGAATAACGAAAAAGGATATCTTAGGGACACTTGTCTAAGTGCTCAAGATAGGTATAAAGTATATTTAGATTATTTTAAAATTGAGTATAATCTATAAAATTAAATAATGCAGCTTTAAGGCAATTAACTGTAAAAAGTTAGTTGTCTTTTTTGTTACTTAAAAATGGAATCGTAGAGAATAAACAATAGGAAAGGACGTGGTGAATTATGTGCGAAAAAATTGACGATGAAGAGGTAAGAATTAGAGAAATAGAAATTAGGCATTTGAGCGTGTTGGAATATTTAGAGTGGAAAACAAATGCCAAAGAAAAAGAAAAGGAATGATTATATGTCATATTATGTTACAAAAACAAATTTAGTATTAAAAGATGTTCATTATACTAATAATATAGTACAGTTCCCTAAAAAAGAAAAAGGAATTGGTGTGTCTACAAGAATGGATTGTCTTCACACAAAAGAAGAAATTCAGTTAGTGGTTGATGAGTTAATGCGAAAGTTAAAATATGCTAATTCAAAACCTAGAGAGAAAGTAGCACTAAGAAATTTTACAATGTTTACATGTGCCATAGTTATTGGTTTAAGAGGAGGTGACTTTTGTGCTCTAAAATGGAATAATATATTTGATGATAAATGGGAATTTTTAAATAATCCAGATTTTGTTCCGGAAAAAACAAAAAGATGTCATAGACATGTAAAACTAACCTGGAATAAAGATTTTGAGAAAGTTATGAGAACATGGCTTGATTGGAAAAATAAGAATATGGAAAATTATCAAGATTTAGATGATTATATATTTGATTCTCAAAAGGGAGAAGGACATATTCAAGAGAAGTCATTTTATAGAATGATGGAAGACACAAGAAAGATGGCAGGTATTCCACAGAAAATAGGTGCTCATGGTTGCAGAAAAACTATGGTAAACAGATATATAAAAACAGCAGACAATAAAAGTGATGCTTTATTAGAAATGCAAGAATATCTTGGACATGATAACGTGAGGACAACTTTAAGATATGCCTGTTTAGAAATAGAATCTATTAACGAGACGAAAGAAAAGATGGATTTATTTGATGAGAGTATGGTAATATCTAGATATATAAGAAGTGGAGGAGAGTATTAATAAGATGGATATAATGATTAATAAACCGGTTGATTATGAATGGAAATCTGAAGATGTAGTAGAAGATTATAGAAAATATCAGGACAAGAAGAAAGTTGCGAAGATTTACGGTATAACTACAAAAGAAGTAACACAGAGTATCAAGGAGAAATGCTATGAATAAAATATATCTGCCAGAAGAAGAGATGGAATTCATTTTATCTTATCTGGAAGCTGATTCTGAAGATAAAAAGAAAGCGAAAGAAATATTAAAGACAGAAGGTGATGGTAAATGTTTGAGCGAGGAGACAAGTGTTTCATCGTAGAAAACAATCGGACTGTAAAAGCTGCTAAAGTAATAAGCAGACAAGAAGAATTCTATACGATTCAGACTGTTGGATCGTGTGGAGCTATCCGATTAAAAGAAAGTCGGTTGTTTAAAACAGAAGAAGAAGCGAACAATCATATTAATGGTAAGCGTATAATCGAAGATGATAAAGGCAATAATGATGATATAGGATTCATTGACGTATTTGAGGGAAAACGTTTCAAAAAGAATCCTTATATATAGAAAAGACGATACTTATTTGGTATCGTCTTTTTCGTTATATTCTTTTATTAAAGCTTTTACTCGTTCTGAAAATACTTCATCTATAATCTCTCCAAAACTAACGTGTGCATCTCTAGCGAATTCTTCTTTTGATAATTGAGGATTAACCTTTTTTGTTTTGCTATATCCTGTGAATAAATCATTTGGTGTACAATGAAATAAAACACAAAGTTTTTGAAGAGTTTCAAATTGAATACTTGTTGCTTCTCCTTTGTATAATGCGTAAAAAGTAGATCTTGATATTCCAAGATATTTTATTATTTCTCCTTTTGATAATTCACAGTCATCAATAAATTCAGAAATGTTTATTTTCATCTTTATACCTCCTTTATATATGTAAAAGGATGCTCGAATTATTATAACATATACTAAACATATTGAAAAGTATTAAAAATCGAACTAAAAAACGAAAATAGTACGTTTTATAAGACGAAACGCTTGACAAATCGTCTGAAATATCGTACAATGCATTCAAAGGTAAGCAATATTTAACGAAAGGAGGTATACATATGGAGAATGCAAAAATGGAATTGCATCGATATGATGTAGTAGAAGCAGAAATTATCATGAAAGAAGTATCTGGTTCTGTGCAAAGAAAAAAACGTCCATATGTAATAGTTGGCAATGAGTTAGGCACGACAACTGCTCCGACTGTAATTGCGATGCCTTTAACTCATATCATAAAAAGAAAAAGAATGCCTGTTCATGGATGTATTGAAGCAAAAGAGGAAACT
>ERZ827037.3447-NODE-3447-length-10460-cov-5.323594_pt1 | contig 10460 bp, 10 predicted proteins | sample MGYA00519924_ERZ827037 | MGnify/ENA primary metagenome ERZ827037 (study PRJEB31778, sample SAMEA3449250) | human gut metagenome | biome: human gut; feature: human-associated habitat; material: faeces | place: United Kingdom | collected 2010/2012 ...
CCTGTCCTGTGTTTACTGCATGCCCGCCAGGATCTCCTTGGCGTAGTCCACAGAAACTTTTTTGTCAGCTACCATTTTCGCTACAACTGCATCCAGCTGTTCCGGGGTCGCACCGGCCACGGTGGCCAAGTTCCGGGCGTGGAGCTTCATATGGCCCTTCTGGATACCGTCGGTGGCCAGTGCCCGCATGGCGGCGAAGTTCTGTGCCAGGCCAACGGCGGCGATCACCTGCGCCAGTTCCGCGGCGGTCTTGACCCCCAGGATCTTCACACAGGCCTGGGCGGCCGGGTGGATCTTAGTGGCGCCGCCCACCAGGCCGACGGGAGTGGGCAGCTCGATGGAACCGGTCAGGTTTCCGTCCGCATCTTTTTCCCAACGGGTCAGGGACGTATAGTGGTCGCCTCTGGAGCAGTAGGAGTGAACGCCGGCTTCCATGCCCCGCCAGTCATTGCCGGTGGCAACCACCACGGGATCGATTCCGTTCATGATGCCCTTGTTGCTGGTGGCCGCACGGTAGGGATCCGCTGCAGCAAAGGCATATGCCGCCACGACACCGTCCACTACATCTTCACCGCCGATGGCCTCCTTGGTGAAGGTGGCGGTGGCACGGGCCAGCCGGTGATCTGCCAGATTGGAGAGGATCCGCAGCTTGACGGTGCCGCCGGTGAGCTGCTCGATGGTGGGAGCGACTGCCTCCGCCATGGTGTTGACGGCGTTGGCGCCCATCGCGTCGCCGGTATCCACCAGCAGATGGGTCACCACCATGGGACCGATCTGGGAATCCACGATGCGGACCTCCAGATCCTTGGCACCGCCGGTGAGCTTCACCAGAACAGGGTCCTTTTCATTGGCGATGGCCAGGATCTCCTCCTTGTGGTGCAGGATGTTCTGCCGGGCAAAGTAAGGATTGGCTACGCCGATGCACTGGACCTGGGCGATCATGATGTTTCCCGTATAGCTGGTGGTGAAACCGCCGGCGGCACGGGCCATCTTTGCAGCGTTGGACGCCGCCGCAACCACAGAGGCCTCTTCCAGCACCATGGGGATCACATATTCCTTGCCGTTGATCAGGAAGTTCATGGCCACGCCCACCGGCAGCTGATAGGTTCCGATGACGTTTTCGATCACATGATCCGCCACTTCGTTGGTCAGGGCACCGGGGTTGGTCAGACGGCCGATCTCCTCCTCCGTCAGGCCGGAAAACTCCGCCACTTCTGCGGCGCGCTGTTCCATGGTCAGCTTGTGAAAGCCAGAATACTGATTTGTCTTCATATTCAAAATCCTTTCTTCGTCAAAGCATCGTTCCTGTTCCAGTTACCAGTCCGTGTCGACCTTCATCCGCATGAAGGCGGAGCCCATGGACTTGCCCAGGCTGTCCAGCCGCAGGGAGTGGGTGGCACCGCCGCCCAAAGCGTGCTTCATCACAAAGTTCATGCCGCACAGGGTATCCACATCATAGCGGATAATATCTCCCTTGACCATATCACCGAAGTACTCTTTCACCCGTTCCACGGTCAGCACCCGCTTCAGGAATTCATAGTCCTTGGGGTCCCGGGCATAAACGCAGACGTTGCTGGTATCGCCCTTATCACCGCTGCGGCCATGGGCCAGTGTATTCAAATAGACCAGTGCCATCTTATTTCACCTCCAGAATGTGAGACTCCAGTTTCACCGCGTCTCTGGGGATCAGCGTCGGCCACAGACCGATCACGTCCGTCACATGAGAGCGGCCGCCGAAGAAGGAGGCTCCCGGAGGACCGTTGAGCTGCAGGGGGCTGATCTCGGGGATGATGAGCTGGGCATCCTTTTTCTCTTTCGTACGGATGGCAATGCGGAGCACCACCTCGTTCATACGCCGGATGAGATCGTCGTCCACCTCGGCCACATCCAGATGCAGCGCGTTGAGGCCCACATAGTCGATGCGCAGATCCTCGTACTGCATCCCTTTGCGCTTCATCTTCTTCATCAGGATGTCCGCGGCGTACTGCGCCTTTTCATAGGCGTCAGGCCAAGCGAAGGACAGATAGGTGACTACCTTATAGCCGGCGTGGTAGCCCAGGCACAGCTTCAGCTGATCGGGCTTGGCTTTGCCCTTGATGCCGCCTACCCGGACCCGATTGTCTCCGTCCTGGGTCAGCGTAGCGTGGCTGATGTCCACGGTCACGTCGGGCGTGATGTAGTTTGCGGGGTCATGGACCTCGTAAAGGAACTGCTCCTTGCAGGACTGTTCAGAGATCAATCCGCCGCAGTCCGGCGCCTTGGTGATGTGGAAGCTGTCCTCGGTCAGCTCAGCGATGGGGAAGCCCAACTGGTCCATATCCGGCACGCTGCGCCAGTCATACTGGAAGTTGCCGCCGGAACCCTGACCGCCGCATTCCAGCAGGTGCCCTGCCATGATGCCCCGGGCCAGATCATCCAGATCCTCGTCTTTCCAGCCAAACTCATACGCCAGAGGCGCCAGGAACATGGCGCTGTCCGCCGCGCGGCCGGTGATCACGGTATCCGCCCCTCCGGCGATGCAGTCCATGATGGGTTCCCGTCCGAAATAGACGTTGGCATTGACCAGTTTGTCCTTGATCTCATTAAAGTCACCGACGTCATCCATGTTCTTGAATTCACAGCCATCCGCGATCATCTGCGGGATCTGATCCAGCAGGTCGTCTCCCGTGACGTAGCCGATCTTATAGCCGTGCATTCCCTGTTCCTCTGCCACGGCCCTCAGCGCATCCACCGCGCCGGTGATGTTCATGCCGCCGGCATTGGTGATGACGCCGATCTTCTTCTCGTAGGCCTCCTTGCCGATCTCTTTCATCAAGCTGATAAAATCCCGGGCATAACCGGCAGCCGGATTCTTCATCCGCTGGCGCTGCATGATGGACAGCGTCAGCTCCGCCAGATAGTCACAGGCCATGTAGTTCAGGTTCCCGTGCCGAACCATGTGAATGGCCGCATCGGGACTGTCACCCCAGAAGCCCTGGCCGCCTCCAATGGATACTTTTTTCACGTTTTGCATCTCCTTTGCCCGTTGATTCGGGTTTTTGATGGTTTTATTGTAGCAATTCCCTCTTCAAAAGTCTTTTGTGGGGTATTCCACAAAAACGGCCGGTTCCTTACACAAAAAAGCGGTGAGTTGTATCATTTTTGGCACAACTCACCGTATCATTTTTGGCACTGTTTACTTTTCGTCACAGGTCAGGACCCCAAGCTCCGCACATTTGCGGTAGAAGGTCCGTCGGCTCAGCCCCAGGTTCTTCATGGCCACGGTGCGGTTTCCGCCGCAGGCAATCAGTGTTTGGCGGATCGCCTGCGCCTCAAAGTCCCGCACTTGATCTGCAAGCGGCCGCCCGCCTTGCGGCGTCGGCAGTCCGGATGGATCTTTGTGGACATCCTCCCGTTCCTCTCTCCACTCAATGACCGGCAGGCTTCCGTCCGCCAGGATCACCGCCCGCTCTACATAGCTTTTCAGCTCCCGCAGATTCCCCGGCCAGCTATATGCCTGCAGTTCCTGATAGATCTGGGAGGAAAACGCCACATCCCGGTGGTACTTTTCATTGCAGATCGACAAAAAGCGATTTGCCATGGGGATAATATCGTCTTTCCTCTCCCGCAGAGGAGGAAGCGTCACCGTAATGGTATTCAGGCGGAAGAACAGTTCCTTTCGAAACCGTTTTTCCCGCACCATTGTTTCCAGCGGCTGGCAGGCAGAGGCAATCAGCCGTACATCCGGCAGCGTTCCCGCACCATCCCCCGCAGCATCCATCACATCCTGCTTCAGAAAATACAGCAATCTGGATTGGGCCGGCAGCGGGAGTTCTTCGATCTCATCGAGAAACAGCGTTCCTCCATCCGCTAAGGAAAATTTCCCCGGCCGTGTCTCATCCCCGAAGAGTTCCTCCTCCATCATGTTGGCGGGAACCGCGGCACAGTTTACCACGATCAGCGGCTTTTCCCTGCGGCTGCTGCACTGATGCAGATACCGGGCCATGGCATTTTTTCCAGTACCGCTCTCTCCGCAGATCAGCAGCGGCACATCCGTCAGCGCCACGGTAGCCGCCTTCTGGATGGTGGTCTGCAGTCCTTTATTATAGGAGATGATCCCCAATTTTTCCGCCGTCTCCTGGCTGCGGATGCGCTGTGAGTATTCATCCACGATTCCGGACATGTGCCGCATCTCCTGGCTCAGTTGGTGGAGCCGTGTCACATCCCGAAAGATCGACACCGCCCCCAAGAACGTCTCGCCATCCCACAGTGGAAAGGTCCGCAGCGAAACGTATTTTTTCAGAGATGCAATCAGCTGCTTTTCGTTGGTCAGCGGTGTACGTTCCTCCAGCGTCCGTCCCAGCAGGGAACCGGGCTCCACCTCCTGGATCAGCCTTCCCAGGATCCGGCGCAGGGGGACGCCCAGCACGGAAACGTAGGCGGGATTCGCATAAAAGATGCGTCCAAAGGTGTCTACGGCAACTACACCGTCGTTCATACTGTCCAGGATCTGTTCGAACCGAAATCCGCGCTGACGTTCCAAAAGATAGAGCAATGTTTCCTTCTGAACCTTTCCGAACACACGTCCTTGGCTGTTGGCGATAAAGATGGTATCCGGAAATCCCTCCAAACACTCTGCCGTCAATTCAGACAGGTCCTGTCCACCCTGGAGAACATGGTCAAAATCCGGCTGATCATCTGCCCGGATTCTTCTGGACAAGTCCCGCAGCTTCATGAAGTTCCCCCCTGATTCTTTCAGAAATCGTATTGCCATTATGCCATAATCGATGAATCCATGCAAGATTCCATCTTTCCCGATTCAAATTGAACCTCAAATATGCTGTGCAAAGCAGCCGACCGGCAGCCGGTCAGAGTCATCGTATGAAGAATACTTGGGAGAACGGGCCTGGAGCATCTCCATTGTCTGTGGGAGCGATCCTATTTCACTTGTGGGCAATCTGGTTGAAAAATATGATCTGTCGGAGCATTTGAGCGTCTCCCCCTTCCCCCCGCAGTACACCAACGCCACCCCTTTACTGCACTGGACATATGTGGGGACCAGCAGTCGGCAAACCAAGTGTCACAGGAGCGTCTGAACCTCTAATACTGATGAAGAAGTAAAAAACGGCTGAGGGAGGCGACGGACCCGGAGCTGGGCCTGGCGTATTACCTGTACGCGGCCCACGGGATCCTGCCGGGGGATTATTACCGGCGAAGCCAGGGAGAGAAGGACCTGATCTGGGCCTTTGCCTCCTATGAAGCAGAACAAAAGAGCGGGAAGCGCAAACAGCGCTTCCCGCCCAGGACCAGGCACATAAAATAATGCTGCTTTGACCAAGGAACCGGAGAGCAAAAACAGCCGCTCCCGCAGGGGCGGAAACGGCTGCCAGAAAATCCGTGCAATTAGCGCAACATTGTTCCAATCATTTTGAGGGCAAAGAAAAGGCATCCAACTAATCCAATGCCAAGCAAAGTTAAAAACGTACGATTTGACATGAGGGATCTCCTCCTTTTGCTTTATGATAGCACAGGCGGAAATTATATGTCAAGAAAGCAGGTGATCGTATTCCAAGCTATTCCATTATCTACAAGGTGGACGACCGATATTCCACGCAGGTGAAGCGGATGACCCAGGCGACGCAGGTCCTCTCCAAAACCGCAAAGGACACGGGAGACACCCTTACTCTGGCCCGGTACAATGGGATCCAAAACCCGCATCTCATTTACCCGGGCACCACTTGACCTAACGGCCAAAAATTCTGTCATCAATCAGGCAGGATACCTGCCTGTTATTCGCATCGGACTTCCGGGTTCAGGATACTGGAGAGATGAGTTTCGTTCAGCTACACTTGAATACAATGAAAGATTGGGTCAAATTGATGCGAGCGAACTCTTAAAGTAGTGCTGTGCTTCCGCATGGTATTTATTACAAGAGCTCTAGCAAGGCAAAAAATAAAAGTCACCGTAAGCAAATGACTTACGGTGACTTTTTGGTACGCCCGGCTGGATTCGAACCAGTGGCCTACAGAGTCGGAGTCTGTCACTCTATCCAACTGAGCTACGGGCGCATATAAAACGTGCTTTATCTCACGTGCTAGAGTAGTATAGCAGATTTTTGCGCTTCTGTAAAGCCCTTCTTTTAAATTTTTCCCAAAAAAGATTGTTAAAAAAATTGACAATCTTACTGTTTTAAGATACACTAACAGGGTAACAGAACGAAACCCGAAGAGCAGGAGTGATCATCTTGAAAAAAGAGAACATATCCGACGCCGTGATCCGGCGCCTTCCCCGTTATTACCGGCAGCTGACGGATTTGTGCGGCCGCGGTATCGTTCGCATTTCCTCTCATTCTCTGGGCCAGGAGATGAATATCACCGCCTCCCAGATCCGGCAGGACTTCAGCTGTTTTGGCGAATTCGGACAGCAGGGCTACGGCTACAATGTCGAAGAACTGCGCTCTGAAATCGGCCATATTCTGGGCGTAGACAACGATCATCATCTTATCATGATCGGCGTGGGCAACCTTGGTCGCGCCCTGCTGCACAATTTTCACTTCTCCCAGGCCGGTTTTACCGTGGATGCCGCCTTCGATATTTCCCCATCTGTTGTGGGTACATCCGTAAATGGAATCCCGGTTTATTCCATGCAGGAGCTGGATTCCTTTGTGCAGCAGAATCATATCGACGTTGTCGTCCTGACGATCCCGCAGTCTGTGGCACAGGACACCGCTACACATCTCATTGAACTGGGTGTGCGGGGGTTCTGGAATTTCACCAATGTGGAACTGAGCAGCCCTACGGACGATGTCAAATTTGAGAATATCCATTTTGCAGACAGCCTGTTGACCCTCAGCTACCGCATCGCCAATCGCTGATCATCGCCTCGGCTCCGCCGTCAGGCTCACGAAAGGATTTCCCCGTTTATGAAGAAAAAAATCATTCTGTTCCTTTCTCTATGTCTGCTCTCTGCCGCTGTTTACGCGCTGGCTGCAGGTGACGCCTCTGATCCCTTGGCCTCGCTCTCCTATCTGAACGGCACCTTTACCAGCAAAGTGAATACCCAGGTAGACGAAAAACTGGATGCCTCTGACGCCGCTTTGCTCTCCGGATCCGGTGCAGATCCTGCTGGCAGCGGGTCTGTCGCCACTGACTGGGCGGAATGTCGCCTGAAATCAGGGGACACCCTGGTGGGACAAACCGGTACCAGTGTTTTACTCTTGGCAGGCAGCGGGTCCGTTACCTTTGGCTCCGGTGCGGTAGTGGATGTCACCACCGGTTCCGCTGTTACCAGCGGCTCTCCCCTGACTGTCAACCACCGCTACCTGACAGCCGAGGACACCACCGCCACTTTTACAGTGACTTCTAAAACCGCTGTGCTGGACTATCAGGGACCATACAGCTTTACATACTCCAGCGCAGTGGATTACAACGCCATGGCCGGAGCGCTCAAAACCCTTCACCTGTTCCAGGGCAGTTTCACGGGGTATGGTCAGGGATATGATTTGGAAGTCGCCCCGACTCGTCTCCAGGCCCTGATCATGTTTATCCGGGTACTGGGAGAAGAGGACGCCGCCCTCGCCTGGTCCGGCAGCACCCCCTTTACCGACATTGCCGCCGGTACGCAGGCTGCTCAATACGTGGGCTACGCCTATGAAAAGGGCTACACCAATGGCTTTACCGCTACGACTTTCCGCCCTTCCCAAACTATTACGGCCCAACAATACGTGGAATTCATGCTGCGTGCCCTTGGGTATAGTTCCAACGCCAACACAGATTTGACATCTACCTTCGACAACGCCGTGCTGTATGGCGTTCTCACTGCGGGAGAGCGATCCCAGTTGACAGGCGGCACGTTCCTGCGGGCAGATCTGGTGTATGTCTCCTACTATGCGTTGGATGTTGTGGAGGCCTCCAGTGGCCAGCTGCTCAGCCAGGTCCTCCAGGAAAAAGGCGTGTTCACCTCCGCGGAACTTTCTGCCGCCCAAGCAATGGTCACCAGCAGCCGCATCTGGTAAAATTCTCTTCACCCCCGTGCACCCACCGCATATGATGGCTTGAGACCGATTCAGTCCGGTCTACGTCTTCATAGGAGGTTTTCGGTTATGTGCAATAACGGCTTTGGTGGGGGAAACTGCTGCTGGATCATCGTCCTGCTGATCATCATCTGGTGCTGCTGCGGCAACAACAGCATGGGCAACTCTGGCTGTGGCTGCGGCTGCAACTGTGGCTGCAACAACAACTGCGGCTGCAATCCCAATCCCTGCTGCTGAGCGTTTCATAGGTTGTTTCAACCAAAAGCCCCGGAGCATTTGCTCCGGGGCTTTCTACGTGCTCTGAGAAGGAGGTGAAGTCCGAGGGGCTGGGCCTCCAGCAGGGCGTTCAGAGGGCTCCAGCGGGCTGCAAATTGCTTTTGCGCAAACACAAAACGCCAACCCATCGGAATCTCCGACGGGCTGGCGTTCATCTGCCTTATAGAACGCCCAGATGCTCCAGTAGAATCTTGATCCCCAGCAGGACCAAAATGATTCCACCGGCTGCCTCTGCACGCTTTTTATAGCGGGTTCCAAAGAAATTGCCAACGGCCACACCAACCAGTGACAGACAAAAAGTGGTAATCCCAATGATGGAGATTGCCGGCAGGATCTTTACTTCCAAAAAAGCAAAGGTCACTCCCACTGCCAGAGCGTCAATGCTGGTGGCCACTGCCATCAGAAGGAGCTGTTTCAGATTCAATCTGGCATCCACAGCACAGGAAGTCTCGTCATCCTCTTCCGGGCCAAATGCCTCCCGCAGCATATTACCGCCGATAATGACCAGCAGGAAAAACGCTACCCAGTGGTCAAAATTTTGAATGTAGCCCGCAAACCGGGACCCCAGAAACCAACCCGCCAAAGGCATCAACGCCTGGAATCCACCGAAAAACAGCGCGATTACCGTTGCATGGCGCCAGTTGAGTTTGGACATGCAGAGCCCCTGACAGATGGCCACCGCAAAGGCATCCATAGAAAGGCCAATCCCCACCAGTAATAACTCCAACAACCCCATACGGATACGCTCCTCGTCCTTTATAAAATCACCGGTACCGGCTGATGGATCACCAATTCATCCGGTTTTACCCTACAGTCATAGGCACAAATATGCACACCAGCGGCAGCAGCTGCCCGCAGTGCTTGACCAAATGCCGGATGTGTATCATCATTCGGCGCTACTGAACAAATACCTTCCATTTGTACCACAAAAAATAGCGTCGCGTCAAGCCCTTCTTCCACAGCCTGCTGCAATTCCCGAATGTGTTTGATTCCTCGTTCCGTAGGAGCGTCTGGAAAGCGTGCCGCACCGCCTTCTTCCAGTGTGACACCTTTCACCTCTACCAGATGCATTCCCTTCGGAGTCTCCAAACAAAAATCCAACCGGGACTCCCCCCAGGAAAATTCCGGGCGGGCCGCAGTCACTTCCGTCAAAAAGCCGCCGGCTGCTGCCCATTCCCCAAATACACGGTTGGGGGCCTGTGCATCCATATTGATTAAACGGCTTCCTTTTTCCACAGCAATCAGATCATATCGAGTCTTTCGGGCCGGATTTGCAGCTTTTTCCAAATATACGGTTGTCCCTGGAATCAGCAATTCCCGACAACGGCCTGTATTTTTCACATGAACGGTTTCAACGCCCTCTGGCATCTCTACCCGTGCGATAAAGCGGTTGGGACGGCTCAGAAACCGCCCCGGCACCACGGTTCCATATCGCATATGCTCCCCCTCTTTCTCCTGTCATCAAAGGCAGTTCTTTTCTCACTTTTCAACTAAAAAAGAGACAGTCGTTTGACTGTCTCTTTAAGTGTTGGCGCTACCTATCTTCCCGGGCCGTCACCAGCCAAGTATTGTGGGCAGGAACGAGCTTAACTACCGTGTTCGGAATGGGAACGGGTGGACCCTCGCCCTAATCAGCACCAACTGCTGTCTTCCGGTTTTCGCCGGAGAACATCCATTATTATAGCGCTCTTTTCGCGCCTTGTCAAGAAAGAACTTGGTGACCCGTACCGGATTCGAACCGATGTTAACGGCGTGAGAGGCCGCTGTCTTAACCACTTGACCAACGGGCCATGGTGCACCTTCACGGACTCGAACCGGGGACCCACTGATTAAGAGTCAGTTGCTCTACCAACTGAGCTAAAGGTGCAAATCCCTTGAGTATGCTTCCCTGCACCCTCAAAACCGAACAATGTGACGCTGCTTTCAGGCTCGCCTGCTTTCTCGTAGGTCAAGCCCTCGGGCGATTAGTACCGGTCAGCTCCATACATTACTGCACTTCCACCTCCGGCCTATCTACCAGGTAGTCTTCCTGGGCCCTTACCCTCTTTCGAGGTGAGAGATCTCATCTTAGGGGGAGTTTCACGCTTAGATGCTTTCAGCGTTTATCTCGTCCGTACTTAGCTACCCAGCTATGCCCTTGGCAGGACAACTGGTGCACCAGAGGTACGTCCAT
>ERZ827037.3451-NODE-3451-length-10441-cov-60.312729_pt1 | contig 10441 bp, 6 predicted proteins | sample MGYA00519924_ERZ827037 | MGnify/ENA primary metagenome ERZ827037 (study PRJEB31778, sample SAMEA3449250) | human gut metagenome | biome: human gut; feature: human-associated habitat; material: faeces | place: United Kingdom | collected 2010/2012 ...
CGGTCGCCCGTAAGGATGATTTTTTCTTTTGCCATATCTGTATTTATTATTTTTTCCTTATAAAATCCTGTCTGTTGTAACGGAATGCAAAGATACCATTATTTTCATCTAATGCAGTGTATTGCCCTAAAAATTAAACGGCGGAAGCCATGCTCTGTGCCGGGAGCCTTGTCCGTTCCATGAATATCGGGCATTTCTTTCATTGTATTACTGTGCAGACATCTTTCCCTTGTATTATGAAGTTCTTATTGTGGCGATGCAGTCTTAGAATCAAGCTTTGATTTTCAAGAATGAAAGTTTGATTTTTATAAATGAAAGCTTAATTCCTATAAATGAAAGCTTGATTCTAAGACTGCATTGTTACAAATGTAACTATTCTTTTCGGATAAGAAATTTATTTCTTTGATTAATTTGCTCAAATCGTAAATAAGTCGTTACTTTGCACAAATTTTAAAGACAGTTATGCAATCGCAGGAAATGAGAAGTACATACAACCTTCGTTCGAATGAATTTCATTCGTTAGCCGTCGGTTTCTCTTTTTCCGAAAACAATATTTTTAGTTCTTTGGTAATGCGTTAATCCTTAATCGGGGTAACGCATTTTTTTTGTATAGGTGGGAAGAACGTAAAAAATGAACTTACATAGATAACAAAAGAGATATGGAAAAGAATTTGAAGAAAGTGCTTGTTTTGGGCTCAGGTGCGCTCAAGATCGGTCAGGCGGGAGAGTTTGACTATTCCGGCTCGCAGGCTTTGAAGGCTTTGCGTGAAGAGGGTATAAGTTCGGTATTGGTGAACCCGAACATTGCTACAATCCAAACATCGGAAGGTATTGCCGATCAGGTTTATTTCTTGCCGGTGACTCCTTATTTTGTAGAGGAAATCATCAAGAAAGAACATCCGGATGGCATTTTGTTAGCTTTTGGCGGACAGACCGCACTGAACTGCGGTGCGGAACTCTATACCAACGGCGTTTTAGATAAATACGGCGTACGTGTGCTGGGAACCTCCGTAGAGGCTATCATGTACACCGAAGACCGCGACCTTTTTGTGAAGAAGCTGGACGAAATAGAGATGAAGACGCCCGTCAGCCAAGCTGTGGAAAGCATGGAAGACGCCCTCGCCGCCGCCCGCAAAATCGGTTACCCCGTAATGGTGCGTTCGGCCTATGCCTTGGGCGGACTGGGCAGCGGTATCTGTGCCAACGAGGAAGAATTCTTGAAACTGGCCGAGAGCTCTTTTGCTTTCTCCAAGCAGATTCTGGTGGAAGAGTCCTTGAAGGGCTGGAAAGAGATTGAATTCGAGGTGATCCGCGATGCCAATGACCACTGCTTCACCGTAGCAAGCATGGAAAACTTCGACCCGCTGGGCATCCATACGGGTGAGTCCATCGTGGTTGCGCCCACCTGCTCGCTTACCGACGAACAGGTGAAAATGTTGCAGGAACTTTCTACGAAATGTATCCGCCACCTCGGCATCGTGGGCGAATGTAATATACAGTACGCATTCAATGCCGAAACCAACGACTACCGCGTGATTGAGGTGAATGCCCGTCTGTCGCGTTCTTCCGCACTGGCATCCAAGGCCACCGGCTATCCGCTTGCTTTCGTTGCCGCCAAGATTGCGCTGGGCTATACGCTCGACCAGATCGGTGAAATGGGAACTCCCAACTCGGCTTACGAGGCTCCGCAACTGGATTACCTGATCTGCAAAATCCCGCGTTGGGACTTGACTAAGTTTGCGGGGGTGTCACGCGAAATCGGTTCGAGCATGAAGTCAGTGGGCGAAATCATGTCTATCGGCCGCTCTTTCGAAGAAATCATCCAAAAGGGCTTGCGTATGATAGGACAAGGCATGCATGGCTTTGTGGGCAACGACGGTGTGGAATTCGATGATTTGGACCATGAACTGTCCCACCCCACCGACCTGCGTGTATTTGCCATTGCCCAGGCTTTGGAGAAGGGGTATAGCATTGACCGCATCTTCGAACTGACAAAGATCGATCCCTGGTTCCTCGGCAAATTGAAGAATATCGTAGACTATAAAAATAAACTTTCACAATATAATAAGGTGGAAGACATTCCGGCTGACGTGCTGCGCGAAGCAAAGGTACTCGGCTTCTCCGACTTCCAGATTGCGCGTTTCGTGCTGAGCCCGGAAGGCAATATGGAAAAAGAGAACCTTATGGTACGCGCCCGCCGCAAGGAGTTGGGTATTCTCCCGGCTGTGAAGCGCATCAATACCGTTGCTTCCGAACATCCGGAACTGACGAACTACCTCTATATGACGTATGCCGTACAGGGATATGATGTGAACTACTATAAAAACGAGAAATCGGTAGTTGTACTGGGATCGGGCGCTTACCGCATCGGCTCTTCCGTAGAGTTCGACTGGTGTTCTGTGAACGCTATCCAAACGGCACGCAAGCTGGGTTACAAGTCAATCATGATTAACTACAACCCTGAAACGGTGTCCACCGACTACGACATGTGCGACCGCCTGTACTTCGATGAACTTTCTTTTGAACGTGTACTCGACGTCATCGACCTTGAACAGCCGCGCGGCGTAATTGTGTCCGTAGGCGGACAGATTCCGAACAACCTTGCCATGAAGCTCCACCGCCAGTCGGTGCCTGTGCTGGGTACCTCTCCCATCTCTATCGACCGCGCAGAAAACCGCAACAAATTCTCTGCCATGCTCGACCAGCTTGGCATTGACCAGCCGGCATGGCAGGAACTGACCAGCCTGGAAGACGTGAAAGGATTCGTTGAAAAAGTGGGTTATCCTGTATTGGTGCGTCCGTCGTATGTGCTCTCCGGCGCTGCGATGAATGTGTGCTACGATGAAGAAGAACTGGAAAACTTCCTGAAAATGGCCGCCGAGGTTTCTAAGGAGTATCCGGTGGTGGTGTCTCAGTTCTTGCAGAATACAAAGGAGATTGAGTTTGATGCTGTGGCACAGAACGGTGAGGTGGTGGAATATGCCATTTCCGAGCACGTGGAGTTTGCCGGTGTGCACTCCGGTGACGCTACGCTGGTGTTCCCGGCGCAGAAGATCTACTTTGCTACGGCACGCCGTATCAAGAAGATCAGCCGTCAGATAGCAAAGGAACTTAACATTTCCGGTCCTTTCAACATCCAGTTCCTGGCACGTAACAACGAGGTGAAGGTCATCGAATGTAACTTGCGTGCTTCGCGTAGCTTCCCGTTCGTGTCTAAGGTGCTGAAACGCAACTTCATCGAGACTGCTACGAAGATCATGCTGGATGCTCCCTATTCCCGTCCGGACAAGTCGGCGTTCGACATCGACTGGATCGGCGTAAAGGCTTCTCAGTTCTCCTTCTCACGTCTGCATAAGGCAGACCCGGTATTGGGCGTGGACATGTCCTCTACGGGCGAGGTGGGCTGTATCGGCGACGACTTCTCCGAAGCATTGCTGAACTCCATGATTGCCACCGGCTTCAAGATTCCTTCTTTGGAGAAAGGCGTTATGTTCTCTTCCGGTGCAATGAAATCGAAAGTGGATTTGCTGGATGCCAGCCGTATGCTCTTTGCCAAGGGGTATAAGATCTACGCTACGGCAGGTACCGCTGCGTTCCTCAACGCACATGGCGTGAACACCGAGGCTGTGTTCTGGCCGGATGAACGTGCCGATGCGGAAAACAATGTAATGACGATGATTGCCGAACATAAGTTCGACCTGATTGTGAATATTCCGAAGAACCATTCTAAGCGCGAGCTGACCAACGGTTACAAGATTCGCCGCGGCGCTATCGACCATAACATTCCTTTGATTACGAATGCCCGTCTGGCAGGTGCTTTCATTGAAGCGTTCTGCGAGATGAAGATGGAAGATATTCAGATTAAGAGCTGGCAGGAATATAAATAATTCTGCTGATATACGATTGTAATGGGGCGGACATCCTTTAGCCGGGATGTCCGCTTTCCATAAATTGATGATTGGTGCATGCCGAAGAATATATATAATGGATATGAATGAAGTAGATAAAATGCGGAATTCGCAACTGGCGAATACCTCTTCCCCGGAAATCCAGGAACGTTTTAAACGTGCAAAGAAACTGCTGTTGAAGTTGAACCGCATGGACGGGTATGATGAGGAGTTTCGGAGGGTATTGGAGGATTTGATACCCGGTATTCCCGCCTCTGTCACAATCTGGCCGCCTTTCTGTTGCGATCATGGCGACGGCATCCGTCTTGGGGAACATGTGTTTATCAATTCCAACTGTACGTTTCTGGACGGGGGGGATATCACGATCGGAGCATATACGCTGGTCGGTCCCAATGTGCAGATTTATACTCCTCAGCATCCGCTTGATTATTTGGAGCGGCGTGTGGAGCAGGAATATGCTTATCCGGTGACGATTGGTGAGGATTGCTGGATTGGCGGAGGCGCTGTTATTTGTCCCGGAGTGACGATTGGCGACCGGTGTATTATCGGCGCGGGGAGCGTGGTGGCCAAAGATATTCCGTCCGATTGTGTGGCGGTGGGTAATCCGGCAAAAGTGATCCGCAAAAATGAAGCAAAAAAAGAATAAAGCTAATTGCTTGAATTTCAGTAATACTTAGTAGTGTATGAAAAAAAACTTGCAAAATAGATGGCTAAAGTTTTGGTAGTTTCAAAATAAGCTGTACCTTTGCATCGCTTTTGAAACGGAAGTGTACGGGCGTTTAGCTCAGCTGGTTCAGAGCATCTGCCTTACAAGCAGAGGGTCGGCGGTTCGAATCCGTCAACGCCCACACAAAAAACAAACACTTTCGTTCATCAAAAGGGCGTTTAGCTCAGCTGGTTCAGAGCATCTGCCTTACAAGCAGAGGGTCGGCGGTTCGAATCCGTCAACGCCCACAGGTTTTTGAAACTTTTTTACGGCTTTGCATCGTAAGATGTGAAGCCGTTTTTTTGTCTTACAGGCTCATTTTTTTAATTTATTTCCTCTTTATGCCTGATTACTCGGAAAAAAGCCGTAATTTTGCAGCCCGATAATTATCATATAATACGACGTATGGAACTTGATTTACTTACCGCAATCTCTCCGATTGACGGTCGTTACAGGGGCAAGACAGATGCTTTGGCTGCCTATTTCTCAGAATTTGCACTGATAAAATATCGTGTACAGGTTGAAGTGGAATATTTTATCACCTTGTGTGAACTGCCTTTGCCGCAGTTGAAAGGGGTGGACAAGGGTGTATTCGAGACATTAAGAAATATCTACCGTAACTTTTCCGAAGCCGATGCCGGACGCATCAAGGAGATTGAAAGCGTGACTAACCACGACGTGAAGGCTGTGGAATATTTCCTGAAAGAAGAATTTGACAAGTTGGGCGGTATGGACGACTATAAAGAGTTTATCCATTTCGGACTGACTTCGCAAGATATTAACAATACCTCTATTCCTTTGTCTGTAAAAGAAGCGCTGGAACAGGTGTATTATCCCCAGATAGAAGAGCTGATTGCCCAGCTCCGCACATACGCGGAAGAGTGGGCGAACATCCCGATGCTTGCCAAAACGCATGGGCAGCCGGCTTCTCCTACCCGTTTGGGAAAAGAGGTGATGGTGTTTGTGTATCGTCTGGAGCGCCAGTTGGCCGCATTGAAGGCATGTCCGTTAACCGCTAAATTTGGTGGAGCTACGGGTAATTACAACGCGCATCATGTGGCCTATCCGGAATATGACTGGAAGGCTTTCGGCAACAGGTTTGTCGCTGAGAAGCTGGGGCTGGAGCGTGAGGAATATACAACCCAGATATCCAATTATGATAATCTGTCGGCAGTTTTCGACGCGATGAAACGTATCAATACGGTGATGATCGATATGAATCGCGACTTCTGGCAATATATCTCCATGGAATACTTCAAACAGAAGATTAAAGCCGGGGAGGTTGGTTCAAGTGCGATGCCGCATAAGGTGAATCCCATTGACTTTGAGAATGCCGAAGGCAACCTGGGCATAGCAAATGCCATCCTTGAGCATCTGGCGGTGAAATTGCCGGTGTCACGTCTGCAGCGCGACCTGACCGACTCCACCGTATTGCGTAACGTGGGTGTTCCGTTCGGGCATATTATAATCGCTATCCAAAGCTCACTGAAAGGATTGCGTAAGCTGTTGCTGAACGAAACGGCTATCTACCGCGATCTGGATAATTGCTGGAGTGTGGTGGCCGAGGCCATTCAGACAATCCTGCGCCGCGAGGCATATCCGCATCCTTATGAAGCGCTGAAAGCGTTGACGCGTACCAATCAGGCGATTACGGAGAACTCAATCAAGGAATTCATAGAAGAATTGAATGTGAGCGAGGACATAAAGAAGGAATTGCGTGCGATTACTCCCCATACATATACGGGACTTTAAGAAGTGACAAGAGAAGCCCGGAAGAATCTCAACTTTTTGTTCCGGGGATTGTTTATAAGCTAACGTAAAAAAAGGTAATTAGAGATAAAGAAAGAATGGCCGTGAGGCCAGTAGGTTTAATTTTATTCGAATAAAAAACAATGAGTACAGAAAATGAAACTTGGCGTGATGCCTCTTCTTCAGAAGAGAATTCAGGCGCCGGCCGTGATGGTAACCAATTTAACAGAGAGGGAGGTTACAACCGTCCGTCTTATAATCGTGAAAATGGGGACCGCCCTTATCGTCCGAGATTTAATAATGAAAATGGGGATCGCCCGCAACGTGCTTATAGCAGCGACCGTTCTTATCGCCCGCGTTTTAACCCGAATGGAGAGAATGGCGACCGCCCTCAGCGTTCTTATGGCAACAATGCCGGTGGCGACCGTCCTTACCGTCCCCGCTACAACAGCGAAGGCGGCGACCGTCCCCAGCGCTCTTACGGCAACAATGCCGGTGGCGACCGTCCTTACCGTCCCCGTTACAACAGCGAAGGCGGCGACCGTCCCCAGCGTTCTTATGGTAACAATGCCGGTGGCGACCGTCCTTACCGTCCCCGTTACAACAACGAAGGCGGCGATCGTCCTCAGCGTTCTTATGGCAACAATGCCGGTGGCGACCGTCCTTACCGTCCCCGTTACAACAGCGAAGGCGGCGATCGTCCTCAGCGCTCTTACGGCAACAATGCCGGTGGCGACCGTCCTTACCGCCCCCGCTACAATGGCGAAGGTGGTGACCGTCCTCAGCGTTCTTATGGCAACAGGGATAGTTACAGCCGTCCGATCCGTCGTACGGCGGATTATGATCCCAATGCCAAGTATAGCAAGAAGAAGCAGATAGAATACAAGGAGCAGTTTGTCGATCCGAATGAACCGATCCGTTTGAATAAGTTTCTGGCGAATGCCGGTGTGTGTTCACGTCGCGAGGCGGATGAGTTTATTACAGCCGGTGTGGTGTCTGTGAACGGAGAAGTGGTGACCGAATTAGGTACGAAGATCAAACGCGGTGATGAGGTGAAGTTCCACGATCAGGCTGTCAGCATCGAACGCAAGATATATGTTCTGCTGAACAAACCGAAAGATACGGTGACGACTTCCGATGATCCGCAGGCACGCCGCACCGTAATGGACTTGGTGAAAGGCGCTTGCAGCGAGCGTATCTATCCGGTGGGCCGTCTGGACCGTAATACTACGGGCGTGCTGTTGCTCACCAATGACGGTGACTTGGCTTCTAAGCTGACTCATCCCAAATATCTGAAAAAGAAAATATATCATGTGCATTTGGATAAAAATCTAACCAAGGCCGATATGGAGCAGATTGCGGCCGGTATCCAGCTGGACGACGGTGAGATTCAGGCAGATGCTATCAGCTACACAGATGATTTTAAGAAAGATGAAGTGGGCATAGAAATTCATTCCGGTAAGAACCGTATCGTGCGTCGTATTTTTGAGTCGCTGGGATATAAGGTGGTAAAACTGGATCGTGTGTTTTTTGCCGGCTTAACCAAGAAAGGCTTGCGTCGCGGTGAATGGCGTTATCTCACAGAACAAGAGGTGAACTTCCTGCGCATGGGTTCTTTCGAATAATATATATATATAATCAAGGTATAATAACTGTTTTATGGAAAAGATCAGTAGAACAAAGATTGTTGACCTGCTGAAGCGTGAAGATTTTGGCGCTATGGTCAACGTGAAAGGCTGGGTTCGCACCCGCAGAGGTAGTAAGCAAGTTAATTTTATCGCGCTGAATGACGGTTCTACAATAAATAATGTGCAGATTGTGGTGGATCTGGCAAATTTCGACGAGGAGATGCTGAAGGATATTACCACAGGTGCTTGTCTGAGCGTGAACGGTGTGTTGACGGAGTCGGTGGGTTCCGGTCAGAAAGCTGAAATCCAGGCTCGCGAAATAGAAGTGCTGGGTACTTGCGACAATACGTATCCTTTGCAGAAGAAAGGACATTCCATGGAGTTCCTTCGTGAGATTGCCCACCTGCGTCCGCGTACGAACACGTTCGGCGCTGTATTCCGTATTCGTCACAATATGGCCATTGCCATTCATGAATTCTTCCATAAGAAAGGGTTCTTCTATTTCCATACGCCTATCATTACAGGTTCCGACTGCGAAGGCGCCGGACAAATGTTCCAGGTCACTACGATGAACCTCTATGATTTGAAGAAAGATGAGAACGGTTCCATTATCTACGATGACGACTTCTTCGGAAAACAGGCAAGCCTGACGGTTTCCGGCCAGTTGGAAGGCGAGCTTGCGGCTACGGCACTGGGTGCTATCTATACGTTCGGACCCACGTTCCGCGCGGAAAACTCCAATACTCCCCGTCACTTGGCGGAGTTCTGGATGGTTGAGCCGGAAGTTGCGTTCAATGATATTACCGATAACATGGATCTGGCGGAAGAATTCATCAAATTCTGTGTGCAGTGGGCCTTGGACAACTGTGCCGATGATGTGAAGTTCCTGAATGATATGTTTGATAAGGGCTTGGTGGAGCGTCTGCAAGGTGTTTTGAAAGAGAGCTTCGTTCGCTTGCCCTATACGGAAGGTATCAGGATACTGGAAGAGGCCGTTGCCAAAGGTCATAAGTTTGAGTTCCCTGTATACTGGGGGGTTGACTTGGCTTCCGAGCACGAGCGCTATCTGGTGGAAGAACACTTCAAACGTCCGGTTATCCTGACGGATTATCCGAAGGAGATCAAGGCGTTCTATATGAAGCAGAACGAAGACGGCAAGACGGTGCGTGCCATGGATGTGCTCTTCCCGAAGATTGGAGAGATAATCGGCGGTTCCGAGCGTGAGGCCGATTATGCCAAGCTGATGAACCGCATCGAAGAGCTTCATATTCCGATGAAGGATATGTGGTGGTATCTTGATACCCGTAAGTTCGGTACATGTCCCCACTCCGGTTTCGGACTTGGATTCGAACGTCTGTTGCTGTTTGTGACCGGTATGACTAATATTCGTGACGTGATACCGTTCCCTCGCACTCCGCGTAACGCAGAATTCTAATCGGCGCAAAGCGAAATATAATATTCGGTGGAAAGACCTGCATAAATAGAAGTTTATGCGGGTCTTTTTTTATAGGATAAATTGTTATTTTCTCAAAATAAATCTTTATATTTGTGTCAGCAGGAATGGCATGACGTTAACCAATATCATACGAATATGAAAAAGAATTATTTCTTTACCATGCTGGCAGTGGTGCTGCTTGCGGTAACAGGAGTCCGGGCGCAGGATAAGGCCGCTTTTGAGCCTGCGCATCTGCAAGGTATTTGGCAGTTATGTCATTATGTGTCTGAAAATCCGGATATTCCCGGAGTGCTGAAGCCGAGTAATACGTTCAAGGTGCTGAGTGACGACGGACGCATCGTTAACTTTACGATACGCCCCGGTACGGACGCCATTATCACAGGATATGGCACGTACCGGCAAATATCGGCGGCTGCCTACAAGGAGAGCATTGAGAAGAATATCCACTTGCCCATGCTGGACAATAAGGATAATATCCTTGAGTTTGAAATGGGTGCGGGCGGTGTGATGTACCTGAAGTATTTTATCGAAAAAGATTTGAACGGAAATGAACTGAACACCTGGTTTCACGAAACATGGAAACGGGTGACTATGCCGCCGGTGTTTCCGGAAGACATTGTCCGGTAACTGAAGTCCGGTGTCCTTTGGCGTGACTTCCGAAAACCTCTGTCCATAGGCATTTGCGGACACAGGCAAGGAGCTTTTGAATTATCTTCCGGGGTGGTGTGATTATCCCCGGAAGATAATTTCTTTTTATTGTATATCAGCCAAGTGCAATTTAAAAAAAAGAAGAAAACGTTTGCCAGTTATAAGAAAATCCGTACCTTTGCAAGCCGATTATTATCTCATAAGGATAAGCATTTAATTCATAGCGGATTAATCTCCCTTTGTCCGAGGCGGTTGATTCGTGGTGAAGCAAAAATTTAGTAGTAACATTTAAAAAAACAATTAAGAGTGGATACTTTAAGTTACAAGACCATTTCTGCAAACAAAG
>ERZ827037.3460-NODE-3460-length-10391-cov-2.903831_pt1 | contig 10391 bp, 9 predicted proteins | sample MGYA00519924_ERZ827037 | MGnify/ENA primary metagenome ERZ827037 (study PRJEB31778, sample SAMEA3449250) | human gut metagenome | biome: human gut; feature: human-associated habitat; material: faeces | place: United Kingdom | collected 2010/2012 ...
CAGGGCATATGCATCCGTTACCACCGTCATGGTGCGCTCCGCGGAAGTATCCGCCTCCAGCGTACAGACAGCTTCGATATGGAGGCTATCTCCTTCTTCGTTCACCCTGGCAAACAGATCTTTCCATTGGGCTCTTACCATTGCTTGCTGATCCATCCTTGCACCCGGCGCTGCGATCATCTGGCTAAACGGCAGCTGCGGGAAGCACTGCAAAATGGGCGTCTGCTCATCCTCCGTGCCCACAACGATATTCAGCTTTAAGGCACCCTCTACACCGATAGCATCCTCTTGGCAAAAGGCCTGCAAAATCTCGGCATGTCCTTGGCAGCAAAGCACCTGCGTAGCGAGAGGTGCTCCGGTAGGCAGCTCGATGTCCCCCACCACCTCCACGGCAGCGGTTCCCCGGGCGCATCTACGGCGAAGCGGTAGATTTTTGGTCTTTGTCACAACGCCCTCTGGCACGTGCTCCTTCTCTAGCGCGCAAAGGTCCTTTTCCTCTTCCATTTCACATTGCACATCCACCACCGCAGACACGTTCAGCCTTCTGGAATCTATCATCTCATAGTTTACTTCACAAACATATGCCTGCGCCATGCCCCGCATGCCCGGCTGTGCGCCCGGCAGCTCAGCCGTATGCTTAAAGGTAGAGACGGACTCAAACGCATGCACCTTGCCCTCTGCGCACACATAGCATACGCACAGCGTGACTGTGCCATCTGTCATTACGCGGCCCTCCAAAAGCTCTACCTGCGCGGTTTGCGCATGGCCGCGTACCATGAGGACACGCTCCATTTCTGGCTTGCCAACCGGCAGCGCTACCTCCCCTTCAATCAACGCCTGTGTTAGGCTGCCGTTGTTATGATGCAATACACGTTCCCTGCTGCATTGTTCTTCCATTTTATGCCCCCGTTCTATGCGTTGCTTCGCATTGTTGTTTTCTTTTCTATGCTTAATCGGCACAAACGAGGTTTATGACTTTTTATACGTATTTTTTTGTGCTTGTATCGCCCAACAGGCCCTTTTGCCCTCTTGCAAACATTTTTCCCCAGCATTGAAAGACAAAAAAAAGGCGCTCTTTGAAAGAGCGTCTTTCTACTGGAGTAGGGGGGAAATTACTCCAAGTATTCCATTTCAAGCTGCCTGGTAAACAGTTCATTGTATCCATAGCTGATGCGTTTTTCCTGTCCGTGCTCCTCGATCAAGATCGTGAATACGCTGGGAAAACTGCGTTCTAGGATCCCTACGTTTTCCACGCACTTGCTTCTGCCTCTATGAGATCGCATCCAAACCCGTCTACCCAGGTTTTTCTCTATGCCGCCTCGTATCTCTTGCCACTGTTCCATGCCATCGCCTCCTGTTTGTTCTCACAAATAGCATGTCCAGTATGCGGCAATTTATGCAGATTGTTCCATGGAAAGCTTATCCGCGACCAATGCGATGAATTCGCCGTTGGTCGGCTTATCGTTTTTGGTATATACCTGGAAGCCAAACAGCTGATTGATGTTTTCGATCCTACCTCTGGTCTACGCCACCTCTATGGCATGGCGGATGGCGCGTTCCACCTTTGTATCGCTGGTGTCAAAGGCGGCCGCCACTTTGGGATATAGCTCTTTTGTAATTTTATTGATGAGCCCGCGATCCTCCATTACCATTTTAATCGCTGCGCGCAGATACTGATATCCCTTGATATGGGCCGGGATGCCAACGGTTAAAAAGATGCTGGTAATCTTTTCATCCAAGGATCTCTCCGCTGGAATGGGCGCAATGCTCTGGTTGAGCCGGCGCTCCTGCTTTGCGCCTACAATTTCCAATACCCTTCTCTTTAGGTTGTCCATCGAATAAGGTTTGACCATAAAATACTTGGCTCCTAAAGAAAGCGTATGCTGGATGATTTCTTTGCTGGCAAACCAGGATGTGATGATCACTTCCGGCCTAAGCTGCGGCGGCATCTGCACTACCTGCTCCAATACGCTGATTCCATCCTGCTGTGGTACGATCAGATCCAGTACCAAAACGTCTGCCTTGATGAGCTGTTCTTGGGAAACGCAACCGTCCTGTACGGTATCCATCAGCGTAATCCCATCGTCCGCCGCGAAGTAATCTGCCACTTGTTGGCAAATCTCTTCTTCATCTTCGATCATCAATAGTTGTCTGTTTTCCATGTTACATCCTCCTCATTCTTCCCACTCATTTGTTGTCCCTTGTTACAAGTTTCACCCTTACGCTCGGCATATTACCATATTTCTTGGGAAAGATACTAGATGAGTTTAGTTGTTTCGACGCAATTCGTTTCGATTCGTCAGAATTTGCTAAAAAAACACTGGTTACCTGTACCATGCGCTATAAAATCGGAGGTTTTCTTAATGGTATCGCCTGCATCTCGCCGACAAATCAAATATTTCTGCGTATTGATTGCAATCTGCTTTACAGTTCTCATTATTTCCCTCTTTTTGTTACAAATCGTACATGGATCCGACTATCGTCAGCAGGCCCAAGCCTTGCAGGTACGCACACTGACTTCAAAGGGTGCGCGCGGCCGGATTACCGACCGCTATGGGACAGAGCTGGCCGGCAATCGCATTTCCTATCAGGTGATGTTCTTTCCCTCCGAAGCGGAAAAAGAACAATGGAACACCAGCCTTGCCGCTGCTTTGACGCTGATGCGCAGTGCGGGCATCGAATGCGAATATCCTCTGCCTATTGAACTACATGAATCCGGGTTTGTCTACAATCAATCATCAGAAGAGATTGCTGCCTTTTTATCTCAGCATAAATTGCCAGAGAATACCAGCGCGGCCGACGCCGTCCAGGCGCTGATGGACAAATATGAGGCAGGGGATGTGCCAGGGGAGATTGCTTTGGACCTTTTGGGGCTGCGCAGCCAGCTTAGCCTTCAGTCTTATCGTTCCTATCTGCCAATCTGCCTTGGCGAAAGCGAGGATTTTTCCCTGTGCGCCCGCATCATGGAATACAAACAGCCTGGTATCCGCATCCAAACCCATTATACCCGTTCCTACCCCCAAGGGGAAACCTTGTGTCATGTTTTGGGCAGTGTGGGCAAAATCCCCGCCGACGAGGCGGACGCTTATCAAGAACAGGGCTATGATATTTCCAGCGACATCGTAGGCAAGAGCGGGCTGGAGCAAACGCTGGAACCCTTGCTGCGCACAAAAAAAGGACAAACCCAGCTTTCCGTCAATAGCCTGGGCCTATCTACTTCTTCTAATGCTATCAATTTGGCAGAGGACGGAGAAACTGTGGTTCTTACCATAGACCTAACCCTTCAACAGGCAGCGGAAAAAGCGTTGCGGCAAACCATGGCGGACATTCGAGCCGGTAAGCTGGGGGAAGCATACCCCAACGCGGAAATTGGCGCTGCGGTATGCATCGATGTGCATACCGGCGAAGTGTTGGCCTTGGCTTCCGAGCCAGGCTATGATCCCAATGTTTTTACCGAAACACTGCCGGATGCCGTGTGGCAGGCGCTCAGCCCTTCGTATGTGACGGCCAGCGGCAAGGTAAACAGTGACCCTACCTTGCCGAGGCCACTGGTCAACAACGCCGTATCCGCCGCCTTCCCACCCGGCAGCGTATTCAAGCCCATCACCGCTGCCGCTGCATTGGGCGCAGATAAGGTTACCGCAGAGGAAACCATCTTGGATCTTGGGCGTTATACAGCCTTTTCCGAAACAGAGGCCCCCGGATGCTGGACCTGGAACGAAAGCCATACCACCCATGGGTATGTAGATCTTCACGATGCGCTGGAAGGTTCCTGCAACTATTATTTTTATGAAGTTGGGGTGCGCACAGGTTCAGAGCAGCTTGAAGCCACCGCAGAAAAGTTTGGCCTGGGGCAGCAAACCGGCATCGGGTTGTCCGGCGAGGCCAGCGGTATGATGGATGGACAAAAAACAGCGACACGCCTTGTCAACCAGCGTGTCGCCGCTCAATTAAAATCTATGGGATATACCGTAGACGAGGAAACGCTCAGCCAAACATTGGCCCCGATCCTCAGCGCCCCCTCCTTACAAAAAGCACGGGAGCAGTTTACGCCGCTTGGCATTCATCCAGATGATATTCCTGCTTTATACCAAACCATCAACGACAACCGTTGGCGCGAATCACGCGTCCTGGCAGCCGCCATAGGCCAAGGCGCAGACAGCGTTACCCCGCTACAAATGGCCAACGCCATCGCTGCGCTGACCCAAGCTGGACGCCGCTATCAGCCCCAGCTAGTTCTCTCGCTGCCGGACAGCCAAGGCCGCCAATCCTCTAAGATCGTCTGCGAACCCTTTATGGAAACACAGGATGTGCAGGATATCCTAAACGGCATGCGGGCGGTCACGCAGCCGGGCGGCACGGCCGCCAAATATTTTTCCGACTGTACCGTGTCTGTAGCTGGCAAAACAGGCACCGCCCAAAGTGAGGGCCGAGATGCGTATGCTTGGTTTGTCGCGGCAGCGCCCGCCGAAAATCCCAGCATTGCCATTGCCGTTGTCATCGGCCAAGGCGGCCATGGCAGCTATGCCGCGCCTGTGGCCAAGGCGATCATTGAAGCTTATTTTGCTCCCGGTACAGGCAGCGATTTGGCCAAGGAAAAAAGCATGCTTCGTTAAACGGCCAATGTTCTTCCCGTTTCGCCATCCTGTGCCAAGACCCAGTACCCGTCTCGGTAGATGCTGAAGCCCTGCAAATAGGCCGGCGGCTGGGGCGCATATTCTCCCGGCACCGCCACAGCCATGGCAACGCTGATGCCCTTGCGCTCTACACAGCCCAACAGATAGTACCCATATCTGCTAGGAGCCTCTACTCGTTTCCATTTCCATTGGCCGGCATATTCCCCGCCCAAAGCTGGCCCTTGTATCTCCTCTTTTACAGGGTTTTCCTGTGTTTCGCTCATGGGGGTTTCTCTGATTTGCGATCCTCGCAACGCCCCTGCTTCTAAAACAGATTCTTGGGCCGTCATGGCTTTTGCTTCTTCCTCGAAGAACGGTTGTGCCGGGCCTTCCTCTTTTTCTAATTCCTCTTCGGCCAGTGGTTCTTCCTCCAGCTGCAAAGGCTCGGAGATCGCTTCTGCGATCTGCTGAGCCAACCGCTCAGTTGCCTTTTCGCCGGCATTCTGTTCTGTTGCAATTATGACCGGCTCCTTAGCCTCCGCATCCTGGCCCTGCAATTCCTGATGAATCAGCCGGGATATCTCCTCAACATCCAACGCGGTTTGTGCGTCAGATTCTGCTGGCAGCTCCTGCATGGGCTGTGCCTGTTGCAGCAGCGTCTCAATGAGCGGCGTCGTCCGTTCTTCCTCTCTTTCTTTCCGTTGTACCGTTTCCATCCATTTTGCGTCCCCCTGTTGAGCACTAAGCGTTGCGCTCCCTTCTGCCCCCGGAGAAAGCGGGAAAGTGTACCCTGTATTGTGCATTTCTTCCGATGGGCCTTCTGCTTGGCTTTCCGGCTGTTTTTCTTCCTTTTGGGGATGCTCTGGCTGGGATACGGATGCTGGGGCCGTCTGTGCTTGCCCGCTGGCCTTTTCCTCTCTCTGCTGGCGCTGTGTCCGAATTCTGGCCTGCATATGGATCCAATCCGCTCTGGGATCGCATGATTCTCCCAGCGCTACCAGCTGACCGCCCTGGTCTACAATGGCCGCCTCGATACGGGTATTTTGCAATGCCGTTTTTACCTGTAGCCTCAGCTCTCTGCCGTTGTGGCGCATTTCCCACTGCCTTAGCCTGTCTCCATCCCATATATATAGGGTGTACGATCCTCTTTGTATCCTCGAAAGGCTTGCCGAAACATTGCAGGCCTGGTGTGTGTAAAACAATTTGACAAATCCCTGTGCCGTGCGCCCGCTTTGGTCTCTTAGCACAATGTACTGCCGCCACATACTCATGACATTCTCCTCCTTTGCTGCTCTGATTATGTGTATGCATCGGCGCACGAAAAAAAAACAGGCAATTTGCCTGTTTTTCTGATCTTTGCTCGCATAGCCGCTATGGACGCTCTGCCAAAACCGCCAACACAGCATCGGATAGCGAAATATAGTCATCGATACACAGCCGCTCTCCACGATCTGTCGGAGACAGCCCGGCCATTTCGATGGCATTTTGGGCCCGCTCTCTGCCCATCTTTTGAAAGTTGGCCAAATTGTTGCATAAGGTCTTGCGCCGCATTGCAAACGCGCTGCGCACCACCTCAAAAAACAGCGCTTCGTCTTTCGGCGCTCTGGCATAGGGCCGCCGTCGCATCCTTACCACCGTCGACTCTACATCAGGCTGCGGGAAAAAACTGGCAGGCGATACTTTTAGCACAGTCTCCACCTCTGCATGGTACTGCACTGCAATGCTCAACGAACCATAGATCTTGCTGCCTGGCGCTGCACAAAGCCGCTGCGCTACCTCCTTTTGCATCATCAGCACCATGGTTTGCGCACAGGGCAGTTCCTGCAACAGCCGCATCAGAATGGGCGTCGTAACATAGTACGGCAGGTTAGCCACCACCGCCGCAGGGCCACAGGGCACCAAGGCCGCTAAATCTTCCTTGAGCGCATCCCCATGCACCAGAGTAAATGTATCCGCATGGATCTTCCCCTCCAAAAGCCGGCACATGCCCGCATCCAGCTCCAACGCCGTGACTCGCTTGGCCTTTTGAATCAGCCGTACCGTCAGCGCGCCCGGCCCCGGCCCAATTTCCAGCACATGGCATTGGGATAAGTCTCCGGCTGCGCTCACAATGGCGTCGCACGCCCTCTGATCGCATAAAAAGTTTTGGCCCAGCCCTTTGTTTGGCGCAAGGCCATACGCCTCCAGCGCCTCTCTCAGCTGTGCACGGCTGGCCCCATCGTATTGCAGTTCCATGCTGTCTCCCTTTCTATGGACGGCGGCAGATTGTCACCGTTACATTGCGTTTGCGCCCCCATCGTAGGCAGTCCTCCTTGGTATCCATAAATAGATCAATGGATACCAACGAAGAATCATTGGCGCCAGTGTCCTCGGCCACGGCATACCCGTAGCCCGGCACATAAAACATCGTGCCATATCCAAAGATTCTTGGATTCACAGCACACATGCCTACCTTCGGCCACTTGCCCGTAGCAGTGCGGCGGCCGGTATGGGTATAGGCCGTGATCTGGTCTACCGTTACCTTCCGGATCACCATGCTGCTGGTCGGCGTTTCCGGTAGGCCCTTTACTGCAGGATTCATCGGCGGCCCGGTACCGATCAGCACCACCTTGTTGACGGGCTCTTTTGTTACTTCGTTGGAGGTCTCCACACGTTTTACTTCCTTGCCGTCTTTATACACGACCTTTTCCTTGATGGTGCGCACACCCTGTTCGCCCTTTTGTGAAATCTCTGTTTCCCCGCGCTCTACCCGGTTGCTCTTTTTCTCCACCGTCTCAAACGCTATTTTTTCCGTGCGCGTTTCTGTACGGATCGCCAACCGTACCAACGAAACCGTCATTCCATCCCTGATCTCAGTATCCAAAGACGGCGAAATTTCGTCCTCGGTATCATATTCCAAGCCGGATTTATCCAGCGCGTCCTTTACCGTACCCTTGGCCAGCATGACAGTAGTATCGCCTGCCTTGGCCAAAATGCGAATCTCCTTGGCCCGGGTAATGGCCACAGACATATCCTCTGTGATCTCGGTATCCAACGGCGTATCGATCAAGTCATCTGCGCCCAGCGATACGCCCGCCTTTTCCAAGGCTTGCTGCAAGGTTCCCTGCGCAAGCTTTGTCTGCACCTGTTTGCCATCCCCCGTATCGATGGTTATGGTTTTGGCACGAATGATATGTACGGCCATTTCGTCCGCCAGCTCTGTCTCCAGCGGTGTGTCGATTACGTCGTCTGCTTCCAGCACAATACCCGCTTCTGCCAGCATTTCCTCTACATTTGGCGTGGCAGTGCGAATCTGTGTGACCATACCATTGTCATCTACGGACAGATATACATACCTGCCTTCAAAATAGTACCAACCGCCCCAACCCAGTGCTGCGCATACCAAACAGCCCAGTATGCCCACTGCCAGCCGTTTTTTCCAGCCGCTGCGTTTTTCCATTGTCTGTGCAGAAACAGTCACTTTTTCTTCTAACGGCTTTGGCCCACTAAGGTTTTTCTGCTGTTTTATATTTTTTTTCGCTCCCGATTCGGCAATCTGCTCTTTCTTCGCCTTTTGCTTTTTTCGGTTAAAATCTATAATCTTTCCTTTATATTTCGGCTCAGACTGATCCGGCTGCGGCCGATATACCAAAGGCTTTTGCTTTTTGGGCAGCGGTGCTACAGCAGCCATCACGACAGAGGGTTTCGCGGCTTCCACTGCCTCCTGCCGTGCCGGCCCGGCATTTACCACCTTCGCGCTTTGTGCCGGCGGCTTTGTCGTCACTGCCCGTCCTCTATTCTTCCTCGTCTTGCAGAGGGCATTCCATACCCACTGGGCCAAGGCATATATGCCGATAAAAGGCAGCGCCAAAACAGACGCAACCGCATGCGCTGCACGCCTGATCGTTCGCTTTGCCTTTGCCAAAAGCCCTCTGCGCCGAGACATCCCAAAGTCCTTATTCGTTTTCAAGATGGAGGATGTCTGCTCTCCACTGAAAACCATGAAGTCTCGTTTGCGCAATCGGCTTTTTCGTCTGCGCCTAGGCATCTAAGCCCTCCCATCCCATTTGAATGTAGAGAAATTATAAGCCCTATGGTACAAAAGTGTCAAATTTTGACTCAAAATCGCAAAGTTTTTTTAATATTTTTTGTGTTTTTCCGCGTTTTTTTGACCCCATTCCCTATTTTCCTTCATTCGCCATATTTTGTGCCGTATAAAAAATACCCTTCCCCCGGATGGAGGAAGGGCATTTTCTTATAGGCTGCCATACCATTTGCAGATCGGTGCTTCCCAAGCGCCGATCACACGCTGAAATTGTAAGGCGGCCGGATACCGACAACGAAAGCAAACGTTGTATTTGCAATCCACTGCCGTACATTTGACCGGACTGTTTCTCTGGGGCGGCTGTCTGACAAAATCCTTCATGGCCGAATCCTCCTTTGAAGAAATCCGCTGGTCTTGATGCCGGGCCTTGCAGGCATTTTCCTGGCCGGTTTCCGCGGGACTAAATGAATGACATCGGGTATTGTTTTTTCCGCGCCCCTGTTGGATGACCGATACCAAGGGTGCCGCGCATACGCCCTGTGCGTTGTGCTTGCAGCGTATGCTGTTGCAAGCAATGGGGATACGCTGGTTATTTTGCTTTATAGCTGCAGCAGAGGGTATGTTCTGCGCTTCCGTCCTGTTTGCAGCCAATGCTGATGCTATCCAGCGTACATTCCTTGCACTGCTCGTTGAAACGGCAGCTGTCTACGCTACAATCGATGATGGTTTTGTGTTCAAACATGCTTTGCACCTCCTCGTCCTAATCCGTGGTCAATGATAGTATGCGCAGCATAAGGATTTTGTCTCTGGCAAAATCCGCCAAGGTGCTGTACAGTTGAAAACAACTGGAAAATCATGTATGCTTGGTATGTTAATTTTGTACGTAAACGAGGGACTTTTATGGCGCTTTTGGCAGCTTACAACATTGCAAAATCGTATGGCGACAGAGTCTTGTTTTCCTCTGTCAATTTTGAGTTGCAGGCCAAAAGCCGTACTGGCCTAGTTGGGGCAAATGGTACGGGCAAAACCACGCTGTTTCGGCTGTTGGCCGGGCAAGAGCAAGCGAACAGCGGCCAGATTTCTCTGGATAAAAATACCAAAATTGGCTATATGGAACAGCATGCGGCTTTTGAAGAGGAAAGATCCGTTTATGAGGAAACGCTGTCCTTATTTTCTCCGTTGATGGCAGACGAAGCTGCGTTAGAGCAACTCAACCATCAAATTGAACGCCAAACCGGGGATCTGGATCAGCTTGTGAAAAAGCAAAACGCTTTGTTGGAACGCTATCAGCAAAACGGCGGGCTTACCTATCGGGCCCGTACCCGCAGCATGCTGCTTGGCATGGGGGTTTCACAAAGCGATCTGTCTTTGCCAATGAAAGCGCTTTCTGGCGGCCAGCAAAGCAAAGTGCAAATGTGCAAACTGTTGCTCTCTGGCGCGGATCTCCTGCTTTTGGACGAACCAACCAACCACTTGGACATCCAAAGCGTAGAATGGCTGGAAAGCTTTTTGCAAACATATCCGGGTGCGCTTTTGGTCGTTTCCCATGACCGTTATTTTTTGGATAAGATCTGTACGTCGATCCTGTCGCTGGAGCACGGCAGCGTGAAACGCTATGCGGGCAACTACTCTCAGTTTTACCAAAAACGCGAACAGCAACGCATAGAAGAAGAGCGTCATTATAAAAATGCACAAAGAGAAATACAGCGCATGGAGAACATGATCACCCAGCTGCGTCGCTGGAATCGTGA
>ERZ827037.3465-NODE-3465-length-10374-cov-10.485415_pt1 | contig 10374 bp, 9 predicted proteins | sample MGYA00519924_ERZ827037 | MGnify/ENA primary metagenome ERZ827037 (study PRJEB31778, sample SAMEA3449250) | human gut metagenome | biome: human gut; feature: human-associated habitat; material: faeces | place: United Kingdom | collected 2010/2012 ...
GTTTGGTGCAAAGGAATAAGGTGATTCAATGGTGGGTACATTCACCGATAAATAACTTATTCAATCTTTGGGGCGGCAAGTAGTTTATCCAATTCAGGTTTGGAGATAAGCGTGTATTTGCCCTTCTTGACCTTCGGGATATTATGGTACTTCGCATAATGATAGAGCTGGTCACGAGTGAGGTTGAACTTCTCCATTGCTTCTGCTACCGTATAATATTGCGGTTCTTCGGGTGCTGCAATGCCCTTGGCTATATCCACATGCTTTTTAGAATAGTACACCATAATGCCCTCTTTCTTCTTGGGAATGGCATTCTTGGAAACGAAACAGTAGATGGCGGATAAGGTCATGCCGAACTTCTCCTGCATTTCTTGGGTACTATACCATTCAGTAATATCAGGATTCGGGGCTTTCTTGGCAAAGTAAGCATCTATATGTTTCTTGCTCCAGTAGGTCTTGCCACGATTGAAAGTTCGGGGGATGTTATTCTTCTTGGCTACCACAAATATCCATGACTCGTTTACATGGTATTTCTCTTTCACTTCGGCAGTGGTATAGAAGTCGGTGATAGGGGATTTCTCTTTTGTTGGAGTATGGAACTCTGTCGGATTATTGAATAACACATCAATATCCTCTTTTTTCAGAAGATATTTGAAGCCCAAGCGAATGCCTTTTAATTCACCCCGTTTAATGTAACCGTAAACGGTTGGTCGGGTTACTCCGAGATAGATTGCCGTTTCGGTGATTGTAAGAAATGGTTTGTCTTTGATTCTTTCAATAGGCTTTTCTTCAATCTTCTTCTCTATGATTTGATTGTTCGCCTTGATTGCTTCATCACGTTTTCTCTTTTTATAGAGTGCGTTGGCGCATTGCTTGGAACAACACGCAGTAGTTGTTTTCTGGGTGATAAACTCTTTACCGCACCAAGCGCAAATTCGCTTAATTTTCAAGTTGCTGCTCATTTTAATTCATCTTTATTTCTCCGTTATTTCTGTAAATTCCCGTAAAACCGTGTAAAATGGCGTAAAGTTTCTCTACTACCTTTCCACTCGATTTTCGAGTTTCAATCAGCGAGCAACAAATGCGGTACAAAAATGAGCTGAAAAAGCCCTATAAACGATAACCATCGCTTATAAGGATAAAAAGAAAGGCGCTCAAAATGAACGCCTTGATAATCGTTGATGATATATGCTAATCGTTGGTAATCACCACTTACTTGCCGATGCAAAAGTGCTGAAAGATATTTTGCAGTACCATATCATTTGTCACTTCTCCTGCAATATCGGAAATAAAGAAAATACATTCGCGTATGTCTTGTGAAAGGAAATCCCCTGAAAGATGTGAGTCAAGTCCATTTTGTACTCTATGAATAGCATCTAAAGCTTTGCTTAAGGCCTCATAATGTCTTACATTTGTTACGATGACATCATTTTGTGTTACCGTTGGCAAATGCGCAGCATTGATAAGCATTTTCTGTAATTCATTAGTGTTCTCTCTTCGTTTAGCTGAGATGTAAATATGCTCTGTAGATTCTTGTGGGAAATTCTCCAATAAAGCTGATAAATTACTTTTTTGTACATCTTCAATTAAATCAGCCTTATTGAATACTACGATCAAGTGCTTTCCTTCACAACGTGGGATAATCTTTTTTGATAACTGTTCAATTTGAGATGCGGCGTTTACAGAATCCACCATCCAGAGTACAATTTCTGCTTGATCTAACTTTTGGAAAGTACGTTCAATACCTAAACTTTCAACTTTATCATTAGTTTCCCGGATTCCGGCAGTATCAATAAACCGGAAAGTAACTCCTCCAATATTAATAGTATCCTCAATAACATCGCGTGTTGTCCCATGAATATCACTGACGATGGCCTTATCTTCATTCAATAAAACATTCAATAAGGTAGACTTTCCCGCGTTCGTTTCACCGATAATTGCTACGGGAACACCATTTTTGATAGCATTACCCACATTAAAGGATTGTACTAGACGAGAAATGACTTGTTCTATCTCATCTGCTAACTTTCTTAATGCCGACCGATCTGCAAATTCAACATCCTCCTCGCTGAAATCCAATTCCAGCTCAATCATAGAAGTGAAGTTCAATAGCTTGTTACGTAAATCAGTTAATTCTTTGCTGAAGCCACCCCTCATCTGACTCATGGCTAGCCGATGGGTAGCGGCAGATGAGGATGCGATTAAATCGGCAACAGCTTCCGCCTGACTTAAATCCATTTTTCCATTGAGAAATGCCCGCTGCGTGTATTCTCCCGGTTGAGCCATGCGGCAACCCTTTTTGATCAGCAGTTGCAGCACCTGTTGAAGAATGTAAGAAGAACCATGACAAGTAATTTCCGTGCTATCTTCTCCCGTGTAGGAATGAGGCGTACGAAAAAGGCTGACAAGTACTTCGTCGATAATCTCGTCTCCGTCGTATATACGTCCGAAAGTCAAAGAATATGGCTTTTGGTCACTAAACAATTTGTCCGGTTTTGCCGGTTTGAATATAAGGCTGGTGATGGAAATAGCTTCCGGACCGGAAACACGGATGCTTCCGATAGCACCGCCTTGAGCGGTAGCAATAGCACAGATAGTATCTTGGTTCATCATATTTCTTTTTGGAGACTGCAAAGATAATTGTTTCTGAGTAAAAAAGATAAGATTCGGTACAACTTGTACTTTATTTGTTTATATTTGCTGTGTGCAGTGATATGCCAAATGAAATAATATAATGCTTATGGAGCCAGACACAAATTTATATTCCCAAAGTGAGAATAGTGAAATCATACGGGAAAATTCACAGAAAATACTCTCTGTACTTGCTGCACATCAAATTGCTTTGTGGGAATATGACATATCTACAGGAAAGTGTTCCTTCACGGATGACTATTTTCGTACATTAGGCTTGAAAGAAGCTGGAATTGTTTTTAAAGATATCGATGACTTTTATCGCTTTGCCTATCCGGAGGATGTGAAGGCCTATCAAACTGCTTTTTCCAAGATGCTTGCATCGGATTCAAAAATATCACAGATTAAAGTACGTTGTGTAGGCAAGCATGGTGAAGTGATTTGGCTGGAAGATCATTTTCTGTCTTATAAGGGTACTCAGGATGGACGTCCTGCTGATAAATTATTGGCATATACGGTAAACGTCACTTCGCAATGTGAGAAAGAACAGCATATCAATCATCTGGAAGAGCACAATCGTAAGATAATAGAGGCGTTGCCAGAATTCATTTTTATTTTTGATGATAATTTTTTTATTACCGATGTGCTGATGGCACCGGGTACCATTTTGCTTCATCCGGTGGAAGTGTTACGTGGTGCAGATGGGCGAGATATTTATTCTCCCGAAGTCAGTGATCTGTTTCTGTGTAATATTCGGGAGTGCTTGCAAGATGGAAAATTAAAAGAAATAGAATATCCACTTGAAGTAGATGGAATCCGGCATTATTTTCAGGCACGTATCGCCCCTTTCGAAGGGAATAAGGTACTTGCTCTGATACACGATATCGGTGACCGGATTCGTCGTTCGCAAGAGTTGATCGAAGCTAAGCGGCGGGCGGAAGAAGCTGACAAGATGAAGTCTGTCTTTTTGGCAAATATGAGTCATGAGATTCGTACTCCGTTGAATGCTATTGTCGGTTTTTCGGAGATAATTGCAGTGACAGAGAACGAAGAAGAAAAGCTGCAATATTTGGAGATCATTCAAAAGAATAGCAATTTATTGTTACAGTTGATTAATGATATTCTGGACTTGTCACGTATAGAATCCGGAAAATCGGAAATGCACTTCCAGCAGATTGAAATCTCCGGGCTGGTAGAGGAAGTGGAAAAAGTACATCAGTTGAAGATGAAAACAGATGTAGAATTGAAAGTTATCCGCCCGGAAGGAGAATATTGGACATCTACCGATCGTAACCGGGTGATGCAGGTGCTTTTCAATTTTTTGTCGAATGCCATAAAGAATACTGAAAAGGGAACCATTACGTTGGGGCTGAAACATGAAGGAAACTGGTTGAAATTGTATGTCAGTGATACCGGGTACGGAATAGCTAAAGAGAAACTTCCGCAAATCTTTACCCGTTTTGAGAAGTTGAACGATTTTGTGCAAGGCACGGGATTGGGACTTTCAATTTGTAAGAGTATCGTAGAACGTTTGGGAGGACGTATAGAAGTTGTTTCTGAGCTTGGTAAGGGGAGTACGTTTGCGCTTTATTTGCCTTATCAGGAAATGCCGAAGGAAGTTGTTGAAAGAAGGCTTGTGTCAGGAAAAAGTATTGCTGCGGATAGACGTAAAAAGATATTAGTCGTTGAAGATGTAGAGTCGAATTTCGTTCAACTTAATATTCTTTTGAACAAAGAATACATTATTTCATGGGTACGTAACGGAGAAGAAGCAATCAATAGTTTTGTTCGTGAAAAGCCGGATTTGATTCTGATGGATATCCGTATGCCAGTGATGGACGGTATTCAAGCTACTGAAAAGATACGTACCATTTCCCTTTCCGTACCTATTATTGCGGTTACGGCATACGCTTTTTATACGGAACAGCAACAAGCCATTCAAGCCGGATGCAATGCCGTGATCTCCAAGCCTTATTCTTTGGAAAAACTGAAAGAGACAATCGAATCTTATATCGGATAAACGATAAAAAGTCAGTGTCACCATCATAGCAGAATGGTGGCACTGACTTTTTAATATTTATATTCTGTCAAGAACAGTCTTAATCAACGTATCAATGGTATTTTTATATCCGGTGTTGGCTTTCTTAATCAGTCGATTGGCAATCACCATACAGACAGTCATAGCTTTATGTCCCATCAGCCGACTGAGACCTGCCAAAGCCGAACTCTCCATTTCGAAATTGGTAATCTTGAATCCTTTATACTCAAATGCCTCGATTTTGTCGTTTTGTTTCGGATCTGCCAAAGGAACACGTAGCTCACGTCCTTGTGGACCGAAGAACCCTCCGGCGGCAATTGTAACGCCACGTACCATATCGTCTTGGGCAATCCGTTCAATCAGTTCCTCGCTTGCATCAATTACATAAGGAGCAGGAGCACACATATTTCCCGTCCATCCCATGTGATTAAGAAAAGCACGCTCGAAAGGCAGATCACATACCGTATTGCGTCCGGCGTAGAAATTCAATAAACCGTCGAAGCCGATAGACTTCTGGGAACAAACGAATGTACCTACCGGAGTATTGGGTTGCAATCCGCCGCATGTACCGATGCGTACTAATTCCAATTGACGGAACTCATCCTTTTCTTCTCGTGTATTGAAATCAATATTAGCCAGTGCATCCAACTCATTCATGACAATATCGATGTTGTCGCAACCTATTCCGGTGGAAACTACGGTGATTCGTTTTCCTTTATACGTACCTGTAACCGTCTTAAACTCGCGGCTTTCCACTTCGCATTCTTTATTTTCAAAGTGAGAAGCTACGAGTGCTACACGTCCCGGATCGCCTACCAAGATTACTTTATCTGCCAACCATTCAGGTTTTACGTGAAGGTGGAATACCGAACCGTCTTCGTTGATAATTAATTCTGAGGATGGAAAGTACTTTTTCATGCTATTAAAAGGCTTTAGTTTTACAATATGTTGTTGCTATAAAAATAAAAACACCGGAACCGGATTTAAGTTCAGAAGAAGACTTTTTCTTTCCCGTTAGGAAAGGGGAGTACATCTTGAGACTGAAATGAAATCAGATTCCGGTGTTTGTTGTAACTTATTTGCTCAAAGGCTGATTCCCTGCATTGCCTGCTGCCGGTTTGGCAATCGTTTCACGCATGGAGGTGTCAGCTTCGATATTCTTCATCCGGTAATAATCCATGATACCCAAATTTCCGCTACGGAAAGCTTCTGCCATTGCTTTCGGAACTTCGGCTTCCGCTTCGATTACCTTCGCGCGTGCCTCTTGTGCTTTCGCTTTCATTTCCTGTTCGGAAGCTACAGCCATAGCACGGCGTTCTTCTGCTTTTGCCTGAGCGATATTCTTGTCTGCATTAGCCTGGTCAATTTGTAAAGCGGCACCGATATTCTTGCCTATATCGATATCCGCGATATCAATAGATAGAATTTCGAAAGCAGTTCCGGCGTCCAGTCCCTTACGGAGTACAAGCTTGGAGATAGAATCCGGATTTTCGAGTACCGATTTATGATTCTCGGAAGAACCGATAGATGAAACGATACCTTCACCTACACGGGCGAGAATTGTATCTTCTCCGGCACCGCCCACCAATTGACGAATGTTGGCACGTACCGTAACACGAGCTTTGGCAATCAACTGGATACCGTCTTTTGCGACAGCTGTTACTGGAGGAGTATCAATCACTTTCGGGTTAACGGACATCTGTACGGCTTCAAATACGTCACGTCCTGCCAAGTCAATAGCGGTAGCCATCTGAAAGGGCAGCTCAATATTCGCTTTTGATGCGGATACAAGTGCATGGACCACTTTTTCGACATGTCCACCGGCTAGATAGTGTGCTTCCAGTTCATCACGGGTGATGTTTTTCAAACCGGCCTTGTGAGCTTCGATCATGCCCGGTACGATGATATACGGCGGAACATTACGGATGCGCATTAAAAATAATTGTATCAGCGAGATGTGTACCCCCGATACTTTGGCCGACAACCACAGGAAGAACGGCACATAATGGAAAAATATTATCAGGAAGATAATACCTCCGGCTATCAGAATGATAGGCAAATAGAAAGATGTTTCCATTGATAGTTTGTATTAAGTGAATATTATTTCTGTAAAAGAATAATTATTTTCTGTGTTTCTCAACCATAATTGTTCCGTCACTGATACGGTTGACGATAATCGGAGTCTTTTCGTCCAGAAAACCGTCCATCGACTTTACTTCCACAATGTTACCATTGATTTCCGCATAACCGATTTGTGCGAGGCGGGTAGTACTTATACCTGTATCACCTACTTTTACACTTTGTTCTGCGCTGCGGTCTACTTTCGAATCGATGTCTTTTTTCAAAGCCAGCTTATCCAGCATCTTTGAGCGCATAAACCAGATCAGTGAACCGATACAGGCAATGGCTGATATGCCCAAAGTGATAAATCCTCCCGCCATTCCAATATTTGCAAACGCATAATAGTTGGCATAGATAATGCATCCCAGTGCTGAGATTCCCGCCAGACTAATGCCGGGAATAACGAACAGTTCTACTAAGAACAGTATAACTGCGGTAATAATGAGAACGGCGATAATGAGTATATCCATAGTTCAGTGTTATTAATTATTTTGTTTTTTCTGCATTACGCACATTTATTTCGAGAGCAGCCAATTCCTCTGACATCTGCAATATCCGCTTTTCCAGGTCGAGGATAGCAGGCGCCATTCTCTCTTTTCCCTGTTTATTGCCGGTGGAATACTGTTGTCGCAAGTTGTTCAGTTTTTCTTCCTGTTGCAGATAATCTTTTTCCATTTGTCGGTAACGCAGGAAAAGCTGTTTGGCTTTGGCGGACTTAAAGTCAGTCATCAGGTAATAAGTTGTATTATCGTCAATGACAAATTCAAAATCGATCTTTCGACGTTCTTTGGGCTTATGGCTGATAGCGGCTTCCAGACGTTGCAGGGCTTCTGCAACCGTTTGTTTATCTTTCCAGGTTTCTTTCAAAGAATGGATTTGTGCCAGCCGAATCATCTGCTTCCGATCCATCGCTTCGTAGTTGTAAGTCTGTTTTGAATTATTGGGAATAAATACATAGATACATACCTTTCCTTCCGGTTGGAAACGGTCGGAAGCGAACCAGCCTAGATTGTTATATTCGTCAATGACGTACATATAATCATTGTATGGAGAATTGAACGGCATACCCACGTTTTCCGGTACTAAATAAGTATCGGTATTGGTATTGTAACGGGTGACAAAAATATCATAACCTCCCAATCCTTCACCGTCACTGGCATAATAAATAGTCACACCATCTGCCATTACATAAGGATAGTTTGCGTTTCCTGCATCATTGATACTACCCGGCAGTGCTCGTCCGTTGCTCCATTCATTCTGCAACTTGTTTTTGGAAAGTATATCCAGACTACCTCTTTCACCCTTCTCGCTGTAATAGATTTTATTCCCGATTTCAGTTTCGTAGACAGTACCCTCGTGATCTCCTCCTGTTTGGAAGAACTCGTTGAAAGTAAACAGTTTTCCCGATTCCTCACTAATTTTATAAGCATTCAGAAACGTAGCTTTATCTACAACGAAACTGTCGATAATACAAACATCTTCAACACCTTTCAACATACGGAGATCAGCTTTGCTCTTTTCCAGTAGTTTCTCTGCTTCTTCGGTTGCTCTTTTACGCTTCTTCAAATCAGCGATATACTCTTCAAAACATTCTACTGCCTCTTCGAAACGATATGTTTCGTTATAAGCCTGTCCTAAATAAAGCTGTCCGCTAGCTACACGCTTCTTGACTGCCATTTCGAGAGGTTTCACCGCTTCTTCGGCTTCTCTGGTTTTCAGGCAGCACACGCCATACCAATAGTTGTAGTTTCCGTTGGACGGTTGAGATTTTACGTACCTTTTAAAGACAGGTTTGGCTTTTTCATATTCGCCTTTCGTGAACAAAGCGCGCGCCTGTTCCAATGTTTGCGCAGAAACTTCGCATAAGAAGAGACTGCAAAATAGAAATAGAATATATTTTCCTTTCATCGTTTTTAGCATTTATGGGTGGCGGATTATTTAAAAGTATTGTTGCTTTTGGAAATCTGCCAACTAATCAATTGTTCAAAAGTACAAATTTATTAGAAATAAACCCTTTTTCAGAGATTCTATTATGTTAATTCTTCTTTAAATCATTCTTTTCGCTTACTTTTGCAGCCGATTTTTGAAGATATGACACAATTTACCGAAGAAGAGAAAGCTATTCGCCGCATTGAACGGCGGTTTAACAAAGGAGTGGTGCAATATGGGCTGATAGAAGAGGGGGATAGAATACTCATCGGACTGTCGGGCGGGAAAGATTCGTTGGCGCTTGTAGAGTTGCTGGGAAAACGCGCACGTATCTACAAACCTCGCTTTTCTGTCATTGCAGTTCATGTGGTGATGACGAATATTCCTTATCAGAGTGATACGGAATACCTGAAAGCGCATTGCGAAGCGAATGGAGTGGCTTTTGTGCAAGATGAAACTTCTTTTGATCCTTCTACAGACACCCGTAAATCTCCTTGTTTTCTTTGTTCTTGGAATCGCCGTAAAGCATTGTTTACGGTGGCCAAAGAACATGATTGCAATAAGATTGCTTTAGGACACCACATGGATGACATTTTGGAAACTTTATTGATGAATATTACTTATCAAGGGGCATTCAGTACAATGCCGCCCCGATTGGTGATGGACAAATTCGATATGACGATTATCCGTCCGATGTGTCTGGTTCACGAATCGGATTTAATAGAATTGGCAGCTTTGCATCATTATCGGAAGCAGGTGAAGAACTGCCCTTATGAATCGCAATCCAGCCGTAGTGATATGAAAGGCATTTTACGGCAATTGGAAGCGATGAACCCGGAAGCGCGTTATAGCCTTTGGGGAAGTATGGCGAATATACAGGAAGATTTATTACCGAATAAAATTGATTGAGTTATGAAAGGATTCTATACTATTTTGTTACTGATTGTGTCCAATATATTTATGACCTTTGCTTGGTACGGACATCTGAAAATGAGACAGGAATATAATTGGTTTGCCGCTTTACCCTTGATAGGAGTAATTACATTCAGTTGGGCAATCGCTTTTTTTGAATATTCATGTCAGATTCCGGCGAATCGCATTGGGTTTATAGGTAATGGTGGTCCTTTCTCATTGATGCAATTGAAAGTGATTCAGGAAGTTATTACTTTAATCATTTTTACATTATTTACTACTGTGTTTTTTAAAGGAGAAGCGTTGCATTGGAATCATCTGGCTGCATTTGTGTGTCTGATTGCGGCGGTGTATTTTGTATTTATGAAATAAAATCTTTTAAGGAATATAAGATTATAGGATAAGTACTATACTTTGTTAGACTTATCCTATTTTTAATTATTTGATAGATTTGAATACCTTATCAATGCATCGTTTCTTCTGCTCCATATTTGGGTGAACATAAAGATTTAATGTGGTAGTGATATCTGAATGTCCAAGTATTACACTTACAGTTTTATAGTCGCAGTTGCTTTCAATACAACGTGTAGCGAAACTGTGACGTAGTCCGTGAAATTTCAGCGGGGGAATATTGAGTTGTTCCATCATTCGTTTGTAATAGTTGCGATAGGTGCGTGGTTCAGTTGGCTTCTCTTCATTAGTAAGTACATAGAACTTGCCGTTTACGATTTTTTTCAATGGGC
>ERZ827037.3485-NODE-3485-length-10312-cov-6.266647_pt1 | contig 10312 bp, 6 predicted proteins | sample MGYA00519924_ERZ827037 | MGnify/ENA primary metagenome ERZ827037 (study PRJEB31778, sample SAMEA3449250) | human gut metagenome | biome: human gut; feature: human-associated habitat; material: faeces | place: United Kingdom | collected 2010/2012 ...
ATTCGAAATTATCGTTAGCGTTTAATTTTAAGTTTGCGATTTAACGCATCAGCCTACGGATAGCTTCTCCATCTTCGAGATCCCTGTCGAAACCAGTACAAGCCCTGATCAGGGTAGAGTAATAAATACTCTCTACTGTAACAGACACATTCTCTTGTGTGCTGTACATACTAATATAGTAAAAAGAAATATAAATGTCAAGTGATTATTGCGTTAAAAGAAGTGAAAAAGCATTAAAAATTTAGCATTTTTAATGTCATTTCACATATTTTTTATAAAGATAATTACTGTCAGACAGGGAAGAATGTGTTAATATAATAATATGAGTAATTATAAATCTTAACAAGAAAATTCGGAAAAAGGAGAGGTTTCTTATGCCAACAACATACGCACATTATAAATTCGGAAAAGAGGTGCTCAGCGCACTTCCAAGACCCCTTCAGAATTCTATAGAAGCGCATAGAGAGTTGTTTGATATTGGGTTACATGGACCGGATATCTTATTTTATTATAATGCATTAAAGAAAGATCCGGTGAATGAACAGGGGCATACACTTCATGAACAATTTGCCGATGAGTTTTTCCATCATGCTGTTGAAGTGATTGAGAAAGCAAAAGATCCGGCAGCGGCGCGTGCATATATTTATGGATTTATCTGTCATTTTGCTTTAGACAGTGAATGCCATCCTTATGTTGAAAAAATTATGCAGGTCGGAAGAGTTTCACACAATGAGATTGAGATGGAACTGGATCGAATGATGCTGACGGAAGATTATCATGATCCTTTGCGCTATCTGACAGCAAAGCACATTCAGCCGAAGATGGAGTATGCGGAAGTGATCGCACCATTTTTCAAAGATGTAACAGCCGAGCAGATCTATAAGGCATTAAAAGGGATGGTTTTTTATCATAAGCTGTTTCTGGCACCGACATCTGGAAAGCGAAAAGCGTTGTTTCTTGGGATGAAGGCAGTGGGGAAATACGATTCATTGCATGACATAGTGATGAGTGTAAAGCCAGATCCGTTATGTCAGAAATATTGTAAGGTTTTGAAACGGCAATATTCAGGTGCAGTGCCGTTAGCTGCGAGTCTGATCGTACAGTATCAGAAGAAATTATTCCAGGATACACCGCTTCCGGAACGTTTTCATGAAACATTTGGTGCAGGAGAAGAGTGGGAGAAACTGCGCCTGTAGAGAATCGAAGAAAAGAGCAACAGACTGCTTGCCAGGAGAGATGCAGAAGAAGAGAAAAAGAGTCAGGAGAATGTAGATGAAGGAATTCGTTAAAGTGCAGGATATCACGAAAACTTATAAAATGGGTGAAGTTGAGATTCATGCAGTGGATCACATCAGCTTTTCGATTGAGCAGGGAGAACTTGTTGTAATCGTTGGACCAAGTGGTGCAGGTAAGACAACTGTGCTTAATATTCTCGGCGGAATGGATACGGCAACAAGCGGGAAGCTGTATGTAGATGGAAAAGATATTACAGCTTATAATTCCAAACAGCTGACAGGATACCGCAGAGATGACATCGGATTTGTTTTTCAGTTTTATAATCTTGTGCCGAATCTGACCGCATTGGAAAATGTTGAGCTTGCATTGCAGATCAGTAAGGATCCGTTGGATGCACAGGCAGTTTTGGAGGAAGTTGGTCTGGGGGAACGGAAGAATAATTTTCCGGCACAGCTTTCCGGCGGTGAGCAGCAGCGAGTTTCAATCGCGAGAGCATTAGCGAAGAACCCAAAGCTTTTGCTTTGTGATGAGCCAACAGGTGCATTGGATTACAATACAGGAAAATCAATTTTGAAATTACTTCAGAATATGTGTAGAGAAAAGGGAATGACAGTTATTATCATTACACATAATCAGGCACTTGCGCCGATGGCAGATCGATTGATTCATATAAAAAATGGACAGGTAGCAAGAATAGAATCTAATGAGAATCCGACTTCGATTGATGAAATTGAATGGTAGGGGATGTGGATGAAGAAAGCATTACGAAAAAACTTTTATATGGAGATCCGTCATAGCCTTGGACGTTTTTTATCCATTTTCTTTATTGTTGCGATAGGATGTGCATTCTTTTCCGGAATCCGTGCATCAGAGCCGGATATGAGATATTCAGGAGATGCATATTTCGATGAGAAGAACCTGATGGATATTCAGGTAATGAGTACAATGGGACTGACAGAAGATGATCTGGATGCAATTCGTGCTGTGGATGGTGTATTGGATGCAGAAGGAAGCTATGCAACAGATGTACTTTGTACGATTCGGGGAAACCAGGTAGCAGTTCATGTTATGGCGCTCCAGGATAAGATGAATCAAGTTCAGTTAGAAGATGGCAGGCTTCCGGAAAAGGAAAATGAATGTGTAATAGATGCAGATTATCTGGATGGAAAGAATCTGAAGATTGGGGATAAGATCACATTATCGAGTGGGACTTCGGATTCTTTGGAAGATACACTTAAGACAGATACATTTACCATTGTTGGTACGGTCAGCAGTCCGGAGTATATTGCATTTCACAGAGGCAGTACAACAATTGGAAATGGAAGTGTCAGTGCCTTTCTTTGCGTTCCGGAGAAAGCATTTTCATTAGATGTGTATACAGAGATTACAGTGCAGGTTGAAGGTGCAAAGGAAGCGACTGCATTTACGAAAGAATATGAAGAACATGTGGATTCTGTGCTGAAAAAGGTTCAGGCAATTAAAGCGGAAAGAGAACAGGCCAGATATGATGAGATTACTTCGACAGCGCAGGAAAAAGTGGATGAAGCACAAGATGAGTTAGCTCAGGCAGAACAGGATCTGGCGGATGGAAAAAAAGAGGCGGAAGAAGAACTTGCAAGTGCAAGAGAGAAACTTGATGCAGCGCAGAAAGAACTTGAACGAGGAAGAAATCAGCTGGCAGCTTCGAAGCTTGAACTGGAGCAGTCGAGAAATCTTCTGATATCAAAGCAAAAGGAGCTGGATCAGTCCAAAGCACAAGTTGAGCAGGGTGCACAGGAACTTAGCGAAAAACAGATTGCACTTACAACATTAAGAAATCAGCTGGCACAACTAAAAGAGCAGGAAGAAAGTCTGGAAGATCAGAGACAAGAACTTTTAGCGCAACAGACACAGATGCAGCAAAAGAAAGACGAGCTTCTGAAAGCAAAGGAAGAATTGCAGCAACAGGCAGAAGACTATCAGTCTGCGTATCAGCAGATTTATCAGCCGTTGAAACAGTCTTATGAAGAACTAAATACACAGTATGAACTTCTTTTACAGAACTATGAGGCACTGAAAGAAGAATACGACCGGAAGCAGGAAGCAGGAGAAGAAGATCCGGAATTAAAGGCTCAGTTAGAACAGTTGGAAGCTGAAAAAACAGCAATGGAAGAGAAGTTGACTGAATTGAAAGCAAATCTGGATAAAATGGAACTGGAGGCGAAAGCTGCCGAAGCGGAGATTCAGAAAAACCAGACAAAGATCGAAGCCGGATTGACGCAGATTAACGAAGGGCTTCCAGCAGTTGAAGCCGGGATAGCTCAGATTGAAGAAGGTATTCTGGTATTGCAGGATAATATACAGAAACTGACGGATGTGTTGACACAGGGAGATGCTGCAATCCTTACCGCAAGGCGGCAGATAGATCAGGCAAAGGCGCAGATTACATCCGGTCAGCAGCAGATTGACAGCGGATGGCAGCAGATCAGTGAGGGACAGAAGAAGATTGAGGAGGCACAGCAGCAGTTAAGCAGCGGAACAAAGGAGCTGGAAGACGGTTGGGCAGTGTATGAGGAAGGTCGTATAGAAGCTCAGAAGAAGATTGAAGATGGAGAGCGGCAGATTACAGAAGCAAGAGAAGAGCTTGCGAAAGCACAGCAGAAGATTGATGATCTTGAAAAGCCAAAGTGGTATGTTTATGATCGGAACAATCTGGCAGAATACAGTGGATACGGAGATAATGCAGACCGTATGCGGGCAATCGGTAAAGTGTTCCCACTCATTTTCTTCCTTGTTGCAGCATTGATCAGTCTGACAACAATGACACGAATGGTAGAGGAGGAGAGAACGCAGATCGGTACTTTGAAGGCTCTCGGATATGGAAATGCTTCAATTGTTGGAAAATATCTCTGGTATGCGATCCTTGCGACATTAACTGGTGGTGTTTTCGGAATTCTGATTGGAGAAAAGATAATTCCATATATCATTATCACTGCATATAAGATCCTGTATCGTCATATGCATGATGTTGTGATCCCGTATAATTTGTATTATGCTGTAACAGCATGTGCAGCGGCACTTGCATGTACAGTAATCGCAACACTGTTCTCCTGTATGAAAGAATTACGGGAGCAGGCAGCAGAATTGATGCGTCCGCCGACACCAAAACAGGGAAAACGAGTATTTCTGGAACGAGTTCCGTTTATCTGGAAAAATCTGAATTTTACATGGAAATCGACCGTGCGTAATCTGGTGCGGTATAAAAAACGCTTCTTCATGACAGTATTTGGAATTGGCGGTTGTATGGGCATGATGTTGTTTGGTTTTGGATTAAAAGATTCTATTTCAGCAATCGTTCCGCTTCAATACGAACAGATTCAGCTTTATGATGGAGACGTTATTTTAAAGGAAGATGTGACAGAAGAAGAGAGAATTGAGGTTCAGAAAGAACTGGATACGGATAAGAAGGTATCAGTGACTGCAGAAAATCTTTTAAAAAATATTGAGGTCAGTTCAGGAGAGTCTTCTCAGGAAGTTTATTTAGATGTACCAAAAGATGTAGAAGCATTCAAAAAGTTTGTCGTGATCCGGGATCGGAAGACAAAAGAAATTTATTCCTTGGATGATAAAGGAGCAATCCTGACTGAAAAAGTAGCGAAACTGCTGGAAGTCAATGTCGGTGATAAATTAACGATTGATACAGATGATGGAGAGAAAACGGTCTTGATCAGCGCAATCTGTGAGAACTATATGGGACATTATCTCTATATGACATCTGAAGTCTATGAAAAGACATTCGGTGAGGCCCCGGCCTATAATTCAATTTATTATAGAACTCAGGACCGTACAACAGAGGAGGCAAAGGATGTCGGCGAAAATGTAATGAAGTGTGATGGAACACTTAGCATCAGCTATACGACAAGCCTGAAAAAGCAGGTGGATCATATGTTGGAGAGTCTGGACATCGTGATTATTGTATTGATTATTTCAGCAGGAATGCTGGCGTTTGTAGTGCTGTATAATCTGAATAATATTAACATTACAGAGCGCAAGAGAGAACTGGCAACATTAAAGGTACTTGGATTTTATGACAAGGAAGTTTCTTCTTATGTTTACAGAGAGAATATCCTGCTGACCTTGATTGGGGCACTGGCAGGATTGTTGATCGGAAAAATTCTGCACCGCTTTATTGTTGAGACAGTGGAGATTGATTCGGTTATGTTTGGACGAAATATCGATCCACCAAGTTTCCTGTATGCCTTTCTTCTGACAGTGGCCTTTTCTTTGTTTGTCAATGGAGTGATGTATTTTAAGTTAAAGAAGATTAACATGGTTGAATCACTCAAGAGTGTAGAATAAGACAGATTTGTCAGGAAATATAATAACGAACATAAGAATGGATTGCAGAGAAGCTGCATGGAACATAGATACAATTGTGAAATGTTCCATGACAGCTTCTTTGTTGTTGTCGGCCGCATATAGCGTAAGCAGCAACCGTACGTAGCATGAACAGTAACTTTTTGTTAAAAAGCACTTGAAATATACCTGTAGGGGGTATATATTAATAATTAGAAAATATACCCCCTGGGGGTTATACGACAGGAGAAATACAATGGAAGAAAAGAAAGTCTGTCCGGGATGTTGTCACAAGACAAAGGACCGCCCGGAAAAAGAATATAAAGATCTGATGAATCGTCTGAGTAGAATTGAAGGACAAGTCAGGGGAGTTCGAAGGATGGTTGAAGAAGGCGCGTATTGTCCGGATATTCTGATTCAGGTATCTGCGGTGAATGCGGCTCTGAATAGTTTCAATAAAGTGCTTTTGGCAAACCATATCCGGACCTGTGTGGCAGATGATATCCGGGACGGAAAAGATGAAACGATTGACGAGCTCGTGACGACACTTCAGAAATTGATGCGATAAAAGATCTGAAGAGAGATCTGGCACAAAAAGTCCGGATCACAACTTGAAGGAGGAGTAAGATGGAACAATATAATGTGACGGGAATGAGTTGTGCAGCCTGCAGTGCCCGTGTTGAGAAGGCAGTTGGGAAAGTCCCCGGAGTTGAGAACTGTTCAGTCAGTCTTCTGACGAATTCCATGGGAGTGGAAGGTACAGCAACAGTAGATGCGGTCATTGCGGCTGTTGAGGAAGCTGGATATGGGGCAACGTTGAAATCTGCAAAGAATGAAGGGCATGGGATGAATCAAAGTGAGCAGAACTGTGCGGAAGATGCGTTGAAAGACAGGGAGACACCGAAGATGAAAAGGCGTCTGATCGCTTCTTTGTGCTTTTTGACTCCACTTATGTATCTGTCAATGGGACACATGATGTGGGGCTGGCCACTTCCGGTATTTCTGGAAGGAAATCATGTGGCGATGGGGCTGGCGCAGCTCCTGTTAACGACAATCGTTATGGTGATCAATCAGAAGTTTTTTATCAGTGGCTGGAAAGGCATGATCCATAGAGCACCAAATATGGATACGCTGGTTGCACTTGGTGCAGGTGCATCTTATGGATATAGCATGTATGCATTATTCGCTATGACGGCAGCGCAGACGGCAGGCGATATGGATCATGTGATGGAGCTGATGCATGAATTTTATTTTGAATCAGCAGCAATGATTTTAACGTTGATCACAGTCGGAAAGATGCTTGAAGCGCATTCAAAGGGAAAGACAACAGATGCATTAAAGAGCCTTATGAAGCTGGCACCAAAGACAGCAACGCTCCTGCGTGATGGAAAAGAACAGGAAGTTTCGATTGACCAGGTGAGAAGAGGAGATCAGTTTGTTGTAAGACCGGGGGAGAATATTCCGGTGGATGGAATTGTTCTGGAAGGAAACAGTGCAGTAGATGAAGCTGCCCTGACCGGAGAGAGTATACCGGTAGATAAAGCAGAAGGGGATAAAGTGTCTGCGGCTACAATGAATCAGTCAGGTTTTCTGCGTTGCGAGGCGACGAGAGTTGGCGAGGATACGACATTATCACAGATCATTCAGATGGTAAGTGATGCGGCAGCAACAAAAGCGCCAATTGCCAAAGTGGCAGATAAAGTTTCAGGAGTATTTGTTCCGGCAGTTATTTCTATTGCAGTTGTCACAATGATCGTATGGCTGCTTGTCGGAGAGCCTGTTGGATTTGCACTTGCAAGGGGAATTTCTGTTCTGGTGATCAGCTGCCCGTGTGCATTAGGTCTGGCCACTCCGGTTGCAATTATGGTTGGAAATGGAATGGGTGCGAAGAATGGAATCATGTTTAAGACAGCTGTTTCGCTGGAAGAGACAGGAAAGACGGAGATTGTTGCACTGGATAAGACAGGAACGATCACAAGTGGAGAACCGAAGGTGACAGATTTGCTCCCTGCGGACGGAATGACAGAACATGAATTATTATTTTTTGCAAATGCATTGGAGAAGAAAAGTGAGCATCCGCTTGCCCGGGCAATTCTTGCAAAGGCAGAAGAAAATGAGGAAGCAGAGCAGAAAAGTGAAATCACACAGTTTCAGGCAGTTCCGGGAAATGGTCTGTCAGGAAAACTTGGAGAGGACTGGCTGTACGGAGGCAATTTTAAATTCATTTCTGACAAAATGAAGATTTCTGCCAGCATAAAAGAACAGGCGGAACGGTTGGCACAGCAGGGAAAGACACCGCTGTTCTTTGGAAGGAATGAGCAGTTCCTTGGCATGATCGCAGTTGCGGATGTGATCAAGGAAGATAGTCCACAGGCAGTGAAAGAACTTCAGAATATGGGAATCCATGTTGTTATGCTGACCGGAGATAATGAGCGCACAGCGAAGGCAATTGGTGAGCAGGCAGGTGTGGATGAAGTGATCGCAGGTGTTCTTCCGGAAGGAAAAGAACAGGTGATCCGCAAGCTGAAAGAAAAAGGAAAGGTTGCGATGGTAGGTGACGGTATCAATGACGCACCGGCACTGACCAGGGCAGATATGGGAATTGCCATTGGAGCGGGGACAGATATTGCAATCGATGCAGCGGATGTTGTGCTGATGAAGAGCCGGTTAAGTGACGTGCCGGCGGCAATCCGTATGAGCCGTGCAACATTGCGCAACATTCATGAGAATCTGTTCTGGGCATTTTTCTATAATGCGATAGGAATTCCACTGGCAGCAGGAATCTGGATCCCGGTCTTTGGTTGGAAATTAAATCCGATGTTCGGAGCAGCGGCAATGAGCCTGTCCAGTTTCTGTGTAGTAACAAATGCATTGAGACTGAATCTGTTTAAAATGTACGATGCCAGAAAAGACAGAAAAAGAAAGATGAAAAAGGTAGAAACAGCAGAAAATACTGTTTCAGATATTGTCTTAGCAGACAAAAATGAGTCAGAAAACAAGGAGGAGACAAAGATGACAAAGACAATGAAAATCGAAGGAATGATGTGTGGACACTGTGAAGCGGCTGTGAAGAAAGCTCTCGAGGCACTTGAGCAGGTTGATACAGCAGAAGTCAGTCATGAGGCCGGAACAGCGGTTGTGACACTGAATTCCGAAATCAGTAATGAAGTGCTGAAAAAGACAGTCGAAGACAAAGATTATACAGTAACAGCGATCGAGGATTAATGAGCAAAGAAGAGGTCCCCTGCGGAAATGAAAGATTCTGCAGGGGACCTCTTAGATTAATCCTTGTATACAATCTTTCCATCACAGATTGTATATTTTACTTTTCCATACAATTCCCATCCGGTAAATGGAGAATTAGAAGACTTAGAAGCATAAGTCTCAGGAGTCCATTTCTCATTCGGATCAAACAGTACAAGATCAGCTGATTTTCCTTCTGCGATAGAACCGCACGGAAGGTGATACAGGCTGGCAGGATTGATCGTCATCTTCTCGATCAGCTGGCTTAATGTCAGGTGTCCCGGACGTACGAGGGAAGTGATTCCGAGAGCAAGGGAAGTCTCAAGACCAATAATACCGCTTGGTGTTTGTGTGATAGGACGGGATTTCTCTTCCGTACTGTGTGGCGCGTGGTCTGTAGCAATCAGATCGATCGTACCGTCTTTGAGACCTTCGATGATAGCAAGGCGGTCATTTTCTGTACGAAGCGGTGGGTTCATCTTGGCAAGTGCGCCGTATTTTAATACAGCTTCATCTGTCAAAGTGAAATGATGCGGAGTTGCCTCTGCATGCAGATTTGCTCCCATAGCTTTAAAGGTACGTACCAGTTCAACGGACTGTCCGGAGCTGATATGCTGGATCACGACCTGTGCACCGGAACGAAGCGCCAGCAGACAATCTCTGGCAACAAGAGATTCTTCAGCAATCGAAGGAGATCCGTAGATGCCCAGCGCATCAGATACAGGTCCGTGATTGATTCCGTTTGTTTCAATAAATGCAGGATCTTCTTCATGAAGACTGATCGGAAGGTCAAGTGCCTTCGCCTCTTCCATGGCCTTATAGAGAAAGGCAGCGTTCTTAAGAGGGATTCCGTCATCTGTGAATCCACAGGCACCGGCAGCGGCAAGTTCCTTCATAGAAGTCATCTCTTCACCCTTGAGTCCGCAAGAGACAGCAGCAGCCTGGAAAATATGGATGTCTTCCAAAGCCTCCCGTTCCATCAGTTCTTTGAGAACCGGAACAGAATCGATGACCGGTGAAGTATTTGCCATACAGATCACGGAAGTAAATCCACCGGCAGCAGCTGCAAGAGATCCGGTATGGAGATCTTCTTTATAAGTAAATCCGGGATCACGGAAATGAATGTGTGTGTCAACAAGTCCTGGAGAAATCATAAGTCCTGCAGCATCAAGCTCATCCTCTCCATTTTCAGGTGTCAGAGTTCCGGCATCTGCGAGTGTCTGGATCAGACCGTCTGTGATGCGAAGGTCGACAAGACGTTCTGTATCAGATGCAGGATCAATTAGAAAACCATTTTTTATAAGCATAATTCATCCTCCTTTTGCTGTTAAGTATACCGTATTTTTGATAGAGATTCAAATTTATTAGAAAATGTGTTATCATAAACACACCGTAAGTTACTGCTCACACTATGTGCGACCAGTAACGCATCTCGCCATTTTGAATCGCCTTTGGCGATGGGGCGAGATGCATTCAAGCCAAAACATGCATCCTCCGT
>ERZ827037.3491-NODE-3491-length-10291-cov-3.495408_pt1 | contig 10291 bp, 9 predicted proteins | sample MGYA00519924_ERZ827037 | MGnify/ENA primary metagenome ERZ827037 (study PRJEB31778, sample SAMEA3449250) | human gut metagenome | biome: human gut; feature: human-associated habitat; material: faeces | place: United Kingdom | collected 2010/2012 ...
AGTAGTTGAGCAGGGCAGTTTTGGTTCTACTTCAGCTGGTCCTATTGTATATAAAGTGTTTGAAGAATGGTTTAGAGAAGAAGGTCTGATACCGTCACAAGCGGTTAAGTAAGCAGAAACTGCGGAAAGGATAGCAAATGCAGCAAAATAGATATTTTCGTAATTTGGACTGGTGGCTGGTTATAGCTATTTTTGGGTTGGTTGGAATAGGCATTTGCCTGATTGCCAGCGCTACTCATTCTTTTGCCGTAACGACAGGTAAAGCATGGCATGTTGAACGGCAAAGTCTGTTTTTAGCAATAGATTTGGCCCTGGTTATTTTTTCGTTGCGCTTCGACTATCGGCTGCTTAAAGATATTGCAACTCCCTTATATGTTTTTAATATTATCCTGCTTTTAGCGGTAATGTTTTTAGGACACAGCCAGCTGGGTGCTCAAAGATGGATCCAGATCGGTCCGCTCAGTATTCAGCCTTCTGAGTTTTCTAAAGCAATAATGATTGTCTGCCTGGCTGCGTTTTTAAATAAAAGATTGGAAACTCTTGACAGTTTCACTGATTATTTGCCGGCGCTGGCTTATGCTTTTGTACCTTTTATATTGGTTATGAAGCAGCCGGATTTAGGTACGTCGCTGGTTTTTATGGCAATTTTGCTTGGGATGCTGCTCATCAGCGGGTTTAAGGTCAGGTGGCTGATGTATATGAGCGGCGCGCCTTATCGCTTTGATGCCTGCATTGTGGCATATTTTAAAAGAATATCAAAAAAACAGGATTCGTGTATTTTTAGATCCGGAGCTTGATCCTTTTGGGGCTGGATATCATGTCATTCAATCAAAAATAGCTATTGGGTCTGGCCTTTTGACAGGTAAGGGATGGTTTTTAGGTACGCAGAGCCAACTTAATTTTCTGCCTGAGAATCATACTGATTTTATCTTTGCTGTAGCTGGTGAAGAGTTTGGATTCATTGGTATTTTTATTATTTTGTTATTATATTTGATCGTTATTTGGCGCGGGCTGACCATTGCATTGAACGCCGAAGACGATTTTGGTACCTTGCTGGCAGTGGGCATTACTTTCATGTTTATGTTCCATGTGCTGGTAAATATTGGAATGACTGCTGGGATTATGCCAGTTACAGGTGTGCCGCTGCCGTTTATGAGTTATGGAGTGAGTTCGCTGACTACGAATATGCTGTTGGCCGGGCTGCTGCTGAACATCAATATGCGGCGTCAGCAGCTGCAATTTTAGAGGAGGAACAGTATGGAAAAAGAATTAACGATTGATATACTCAGCAGTGTACAGAAACCTGCTCGTTATACAGGCGGAGAATTTAACAGTATTGTAAAAAGTCCGGAGGAAACTGAAGTAAGTATCGCCCTGGCTTTTCCGGATATTTATGAAGTAGGGATGAGTTATCTGGGATTTAAAATTTTATATCATATACTGAACCTTGAAAACGGTGTTGCTGCTGAAAGAGTTTACGCCCCTTGGGTAGACCTGGAAGCAAAAATGCGAGCAGATGCTATTCCGCTGCGAACTTTGGAAACGGAAAAGATATTGCAGGATTTTGATTTTGTCGGCTTTACTTTGCAGTATGAGCTTTCTTATACAAATATTCTTAATATGCTTGATTTGGGCCGTATACCTGTAAAAACAGAGGAACGTACAGAAAAAGATCCTTTTATTATTGTTGGCGGACCCTGCGTATATAATCCGGAACCTCTGGCAGATTTTTTTGATCTTGCCGTTGTTGGTGAAGGTGAAGAAGTTATGGTCGAGCTGATGGAGGCTTATAAAAAATGGAAACGTGAAGGTAAGCCTGGTGGGCGGCAAGGTTTCCTGCGCTGTGCGGTAAAGCTCAAAGGTATTTATGTACCATCATTTTATGATGTTGCTTATAATGAAGATGGCACTGTAGCATCAGTAGTAGCTAATTGTGATGCTGCGCCGGCGGCAGTTGAAAAAAGAGTTATTTCTGATATGAATACGGTTAATTATCCGACAGCTCCGATCGTGCCGTTTGGAGAAATCGTGCATGACAGAATTATGCTGGAAGTTTTTCGCGGCTGCAGCCGCGGCTGTCGTTTTTGCCATGCAGGTATGGTCTATCGTCCTGTGCGTGAACGCAGGCCGGAGCTTTTAAAGGAGCTGGCACGCCAACTGGTGGATAATACAGGTTATAACGAAATTTCACTGGTATCTTTAAGCACGGCAGATTATTCTTGTCTTGCACCGATGATACATGATATGATCGAAGAATTTAAAGATGAAAAGGTTAGTGTTTCATTGCCATCTCTTCGTATTGACAGTTTTTCTGTAGATCTGGCGAAAGAAGTGCAGGCTGTACGTAAAAGCGGATTGACTTTTGCACCGGAAGCTGGCAGCCAGAGAATGCGTGACGTGATAAACAAAGGCGTTACAGAAGAAGACTTAATGAATGCGGTTGGTGCTGCTTTTACTGCAGGCTGGTCATCGGTAAAATTATATTTTATGATAGGTTTACCTGGTGAAACTGACGAAGATGTACTTGCTATAGCTAAATTGGCGAAGGCAGTACAATATAAATATCAGGAAGTGACAGGTCGGCGCGGTGCGAAAGTAACCGTGAGTGCTTCTTCTTTTGTACCCAAACCCTATACTCCGTTTCAATGGGTGCAGCAGGATGATATAGCGGAACTAAGGCGTAAACAATTTTTATTGAAAGATGCCTTAAAAGTAAAAAATATCACCTTCCAGTATCATGACTCGGTGACCAGTGTGCTTGAAGCTGTTTTTGCCCGTGGTGACCGCCGTTTAGGAAAAGCCTTATATCTGGCTTGGCAGCGCGGAGCCAAATTTGATGGCTGGAGCGAACATTTTTCTTATGATCGCTGGCTGGAAGCTTTGCAGGACGCAGGTTTAAACAAAGAATTCTATATAGGCCGCGAACGCGGAGCTAATGAATTATTCCCATGGGAACATATCCAGCCTGCTGTAGCACGCAGTTTTCTGCGCAGGGAATATGAAAAAGCCCTGGCAGAAGAATTGACCCACGATTGTCGTCACGGTGTCTGTACAGGTTGCGGTGTTTGCCAAAAGCTGGGCGTAAAAATAATCGACTGGAAAGAGCAGGGCTTAGTATGAAATTAAGGATGCAGATAACTAAAGAGAAAGAAATACGTTTTATTTCCCATTTAGAATATGTGCGGACTATTGAAAGAGCTATCCGACGCGCTAAACTGCCTGCTGCTTATTCCGAAGGCTTTAATCCGCATTTAAAGTTTTCTCTGGCTTCGGCGCTTGGTGTTGGCGTTGTCAGTATGGCTGAATTTGTAGAGATAGAACTGGCTGAGCCGATGGAAGTACACGAGGCTGTGCAGAAGATGACAGCGGCTTTACCTCGCGGCATTCAGATTATGGCCGCAGATGTAACTGCGAACAACGCACCGGCGCTGATGGCTTCCGCCGGAGGTGCAGATTATCTTGTTGTGCTGCCTTATTCCGGTGAGTATGTTGAGGCCGTAGCTGCTTTTAACGCGGCAGAAAGTGTCGTTTATGCTAAGGCAGCGCCAAAGCTTAGAAACAAAATCAAAGAAATTGATGTAAAATTTTATATACCGGAAATATGTGCAAAGCAGGAAAATGATATGTTGACGTTAAAATTTTCCTGTCGTATTACACCTAATGGCAGTATGAAAGCAGCAGATCTGTTAAATACCTTAAATCAGCATTTTGGAATGCAGCTGCCTGTTGAAAAGGCAGATATCACCAGACTGGATCTGTATCGTGCAGCTGCTGATGGCCGCAGATTGCCGATGTTGGAACATATGGACAAGTCTATTCAATAGTTCAGGAAAGGAGGGGCTTTTGTATGGAAACCAAAATCATTATCAGCGCTACGTCAGAAGAAACACGTATGGGTCTGACTGAAAACGGTAGACTGATGGAATATTTAGTGGAACGCAGCAGTGAAAAACATCTTGTCGGTAATATTTTTAAGGGGCGTGTAAATAATGTTGTTCCTGGCATTCAGGCGGCTTTTATTGATATTGGTTTGCAGCAGAATGCCTTTCTTTATCTGGGTGAAAGTAATGATATTACTGAAGGTAAGTCCATATTAGTTCAGATAACGAAAGATGCCAGAGGCAGCAAAGGACCTTCCGCGACACGCGAGCTGACGTTACCTGGGCGCTATGTGGTGCTTTTGCCACTGGCGGATTATATTGGAGTTTCGCATAAAATAGAGAATAAAGAGGAGCGAAACCGTTTAAAAGCTATTATTGAGGAAGCAAAGCCTGATGGTATGGGAATCGTTATTCGTACGGCGGCTATTGGTGCCAGTGAGGAAGCATTGCTTGAGGATATCAGGCATTTGTGCGCTAACTGGCGTGTCATAGAAGCACGCGGGAAAGTAGAAAAAGCTCCTGCAACCTTGTATCGGGAATTAGACTTATCAGTACGGATCGTACGTGATTATCTGACAAATGATGTTTCCCAAATTATCCTGGATGATAAAGCAGTATATGGACGTGTCTGCGAGTTACTGAAGAACATGCCAGGAGGTACAACGGGCCGGGTTCTGCTGCATGAAAAGCAGGAAGATGTTTTTGCGTACTATGGACTGCGGGAGGAAATAGATACTATTTCTGACAGGCGGATAGACTTGAGCTGCGGCGGTTATCTGGTAATTGATTATACAGAAGCTATGACTGTTATTGACGTTAACAGCGGCCGTTACAGCGGCCGTGAAAATTTGGAAGAAACTATTATGCAGATCAATCGTGAAGCGGCTGTCGAGATTGCAAGACAGCTTAGACTGCGGGATATTGGCGGAATTATAGTTGTAGATTTTATTGATATGCATACGCAGGAGCATCAGCAGGAAATTCTGCAGGTGCTGCAGCAGGCGCTTTCGAATGATAAAATGAAGCCGCGTGTTCAGGATATTACGGTTTTGAATTTAGTTGAAATTACGAGAAAAAAAGCTCGCCAGAATCTTTCAACGGTTCTGTATGCTCCCTGTCCTATCTGTCAGGGGGGTGGCAGAGTGCAATCACGCGAAACAGTAGCATTGGAAATAAAACGGCGTTTGCGGACTTTACTGGCTAAGCCATGCGCATCACGCAGTATTTTGATTTCTGCCAATCCCTGGATGGTAGAGTGGCTGCGGGCTAAAGATCTGCGGCAGTGGGAACGTGAACTGGCCTGTAAAATTAAGGTAGAAGCAGATACTAGTCTGCACATAGAAACCTTTTCTATTTTAGACAATACCGGTGTTGACAAATAACGCCGTTTGTAATAAAATATTCGAGTATAGACTGATTAAGTCTGTCCCCAACCGCGCAGAGAGGTTCCGTAAACTCTTTAGGAGTACCGAATTTGGCGAGTCTATCATAAGGGAGGTGCAAATAGATGTACGCAATAATTAAAACCGGCGGTAAACAATACCGCGTTAGCGAAGGCGATGTTCTGAACATTGAAAAATTGGACGTTGAAGCTGGCAGTGAAGTCGTTTTTGACGAAGTTTTGACTGTTGTTGCTGACAGTGATGTTAAAATCGGCAAACCCGTTGTTGACGGCGCTAAAGTAACTGCTAAAGTTGTTGAACATGGTAAGGCTGAGAAGATTTTTGTTTTTAAATATAAAGCAAAATCCAACTACCGCAAACGCCAAGGTCATCGTCAACCGTTCACTAAAGTTGAAATCTCTAAAATCGAAGCTTAACAGCAATGATTACAGTAGATTTATTTAAGAACGAACAGGGATTGATAACAGGCTATAAGGTCAGCGGCCACGCAGGCTTTGCAGCAGCAGGCGAAGATATCGTCTGTGGGGCGGTTTCTGTTTTGACGCAGACACCAATCCTTGGATTGGAACAGCATTTGAAATGTCAGCCGTCATATCACGTAGATGAAGAAGACGGCATTTTAGAAGTAAACTTGAATAATACTCCGAATGAATTGACTCAGGCTATTCTGGCAACTATGGAATATGGTTTGCTGGGAGTAGCAGAGCAGTATCCGAAGTACGTTCGCATTCATACATACAGGAGGTGAATCGCAATGTTTAAACTGATCCTGCAATTGCATGCTCATAAAAAAGGTACCGGTAGCTCTCACAATGGTCGTGATTCCAATGCTCAACGTTTGGGCACTAAAGCTCACGAAAGCCAATTGGTAACTGCCGGCAGCATTATCGTACGCCAACGTGGTACCAGATTCCATCCCGGCAACAATGTTGGTATGGGTAAGGATTACACCATTTACGCTACTATCGAAGGCCGTGTTAAATTTGAACGTAAAGGCCGCGACAAACGTCAAATCAGTGTTTATCCGGTAGAAGAAGCAGCAATGTAATTTAAAATTAAAAGCACTCACTTATGTGAGTGCTTTTTTGTTAAAAAAATAGCAGCAGATAAGTATGGCAGTATTTGTAAAAACCACCCGTTTTACGGGTGGTTTTTATTTTTACTTAGCAAAGATTTCTTAAATTATGCTCAAATATTACAACTGCAGGAGTAATTTTATACATCTTTGGTTGTAATATAGCATGGTGTTTGTTTCTATAATCATCCCTAAGGAGTAAAATAAATACCATAATTCTAACTTTGGCAGTCTATTTGCAGATAGAGACTTCTATTAAAATATAAGTATAAGCCGAAAATATTCACATGGTTGGTATATGGATGCTTTTAAAGATTTTTTAGTGCAAAGTATGCAAATATTTGTAAGTGATATTAAAGGAATAAATATGCAATATAAGTATTTGAAATTCTTTGAGATTATATTTGTTTTGTTGTAAAAAGGCAATTGAAACGATATAATCATTTTACACTGCCGTATAGTTGTTTTGATGTTGTACTTAAGGAGATGAAAATGATGCGCAACACTTTTTCTTCACAGGAGTGGTTGAAATTTATTGGGAAGGAAAAATTACAAACCTTTCAGGATTCTTTTGCCCGTGTTGATAATATCAGTTTATGCTTTTTTGATTTAGAAGGCACTCCATTAACAGTGTGGTCAAACTCAAGTCTTCTTTGTCACCAGATAATTCAAAATAATAAAAAACGCTGTCAGCAGGAAAAAGAAAAATCAATGTGTTTTCTCAAAAAAACTCAGCAGATAAAATTGTTTACGTGTTATTTGGGGTTAACGTATTTTATGTGCCCTGTTTATTATAATAACAAGCTGGTTGCTATTGCCTACGGCGGTGGCATTGCTACAGAGGCGCATACAGTGCCTCAGGAAATTATAGAACGTTATAATATACCCTTAATGCCTCAGCGTAAGCTGCAGCGGATAGGGGAATTGCTGGTGCAGACAATGGCTCTGGTAAATTTTGATTTAAATGTTGTTGAAAATATTGGGGCGGAAAAAACTGAAGCTGATCTAAATGTTTTTAACGGTATTTTGAGCAGGCGTGAAGCAGAAGTAGCAATGCTTATCTGTCAGGGATTGAGTAATAAACAGATTGCAGAACAGCTTTTTATCAGTGAAAAAACCATAAAAACACATGTCAGCAATATCCTGAGCAAACTTGATATTAAAGATCGGATGCAGTTGATTTTGGAGTATTGCAGGATAGTACCTAATGCGTAATAAAATCGAATGGGGCAAAGAAGATGAGCATAAAGAAAAAACTGAGTATTTTTGTTTTGGTTTTGCTATTGGTACCCATGCTTTTATTAGTACTTTCAACGCAGCATTTTTTTGACAGACAGATCCAGGAGAATGAACGCAACTATTTACAGGTTGCGATGAAAACTGTTCGTAATGATATGGAAAACAGGATGGACGAGATGAGAAAAGCAGGATTGCTTTTCGCAGGTGATTCAGATATTAATAAAGCCATGTATGATGATAGAAACAGACTTGCTATGGCTTTAAATAATTTAAAACGTAATTTTAATTATCTTGACTATGTAGTTATTGTAGATCGAGAGAACCGTATATTGGCAAGCAGTTCTCCCTATCTGTTATATCCAGATGGCAGTGCTGTTAAAATCCTGGCTGCCAGCAGCATGCTGTTTGGGAAAACGCATGTATCAGAAGAAGTTGTCGGGCTTGAAGAACTGTTTACTAAAGATTCATTTGAATATGACAATTTTTCGATCAAAATACTTAACCAGTCTCCGGGGGCGCAGGAGTATCTGCATAAAGCTCTGATGGGTATAGTTGTAGTACCGATCAGAGATAAATCTGCTGATAACGACGTTATCGGAGCTATTGTATTATGTGATGTACTTAATAATGATAACTACTTTGCTGAGCGCTACAGCAGAAATCTGGATAATTCATTTCTGGCTTTTTCCATTGACGGGATAAGGATTGCCTCGAATATTCAGACTGATACTAAAAGTAATTTTGTCGGCAGCAGGGCCCCGCATGAAACAGGTAAATATTTGGAAGACGATAAACAGTATTTTGGAAAAGTGGATGTCGATGATGAAATACATGTTTTTTTAGATCAGAAAATTTTTAACAGTGCTGATGAACCAATCGCTGTTGTAGGAATTGGCATCCCAGAAGAAAAATTTTCGGGAATTGTCAGTAATAATTATAAGTATGTCTTAGGTCTTTTTTTCTTATGTCTGTGGGCCATGCTTATTTTAGGGCAGCTGCTGGCTGAAAAAATAAGCTGTCCGATTGTGCATGTTACCGATTTGACTAGAGATTATTATGAAAAGAATTTTGGTAACAAAGCAATACTTAATGGGAAAAAGGATGACGAAGGTGCTATGCTGCAGGAGATGTTCGAAAAGTTTACAACTCAGTTAGAACTTAGGAAACAGGAGAGCAAACTGTATTTAGAGCAATTGGAATGTGAGCATCAGCAACAGAAGCAACTGGCGTTTGAACTGCAAAAAAACAATGAGCAGCTTGAACTTAATGTTGCGGAAAGAACTAAATATTTACAGGAAGCCTTGAATGAGCTGAAGAAAGTAGATGTGGCGAAATCCCAGTTTATGGCGAATATCAGTCATGAATTGAGAACTCCGCTAAATGCTATAATCGGTTCTTCTGAAATTTTAAAGGACGATATATTAGGTGAACTGAATCAGAAACAGAAAAAATATGTAGCTAATATTTTCAGCAGCAGTACTCATCTGCTGCAGCTGATCAATGATATTCTGGATATATCTAAGATTGCCAGCGGGAAAATGACCCTTAATTACAGCGAATTTTATTTGAAAGAAATTGTTTTGCAGACTGTGGAAAACGTGAAAAGTTATGTGACAAGTAAACAGTTAAAAGTAAAGTTGAAATTTGAACCTGATGATTTTATGATCGAAGCTGATGCGGCCAAGCTAAAACAGATTTTATATAATCTGTTATCAAATGCAGTAAAGTTTACCGGAACTGGCGGGCAGATAGAAATCTATGTTTATAAGCGTGAAGATGTTGCCGAATTTATTGTGCGCGATAATGGTATAGGTATAGCCGAGCAGGATCAGAAAAAAGTATTTGTGGAATTTGAACAGGTCGATAGTTCTTATACCCGTGAATACGAAGGTACAGGACTGGGTCTGCCACTGGTAAAAAAGATGGTTGAGATGCATGGTGGATATGTTTATTTAAAAAGTGCTTTAGGTGAAGGAACGGAAGTAATTTTTTTGATTCCGCTGCAGCAGGGAATGAAGAAACAGTGAAAGGTGAGGTGTGTAAATGAAAACTGTTTTGATAGTGGACGATAATATTAAAAACCTGGACTTGTTTAAAGATTTTGTTGAAAGCTGGGGCTATGAAACTGTTACTGCCCAGCAGGGGAAAGATGCTATCAGTTTAGCTGAACGATATCTGCCGGATATTATCCTGCTTGATGTCATGCTGCCGGGAATGAGTGGATATGAAGTTTGCAGGGAATTAAAAGAAAATACAAAAACGCAGCATATCCCCGTGGTAATGATTACTGTTCTTAATGATATTGCGGACAGGATTCATGGCTATAAAATAGGCGTTGACCAGTTTTTGGTAAAACCTGTAGACTACAATGAACTGCATGCTATTTTAGACAGTTTATTTGGTAAAAAAAGCATGTTTGATGAAATGGAAAGCAGAGGCACAGTTATTGAGAGCCTGAATGTTTTGCTGAAACAGTGTTTATCCTCGGAAGCTGTGGTTGTTGCTGACCGCAAATTTCATTATTGCCGTAAGCTGTGTGACTATCTCAATCTATCTAAAAATGAAACTGAGCAGGGACTACTGCTGGTACGGATACAGGATATCATCGCTACTTTATGTAAACAGAAGGGGACTGTCCCCGAGGATGAAATGACTTTTTTAGAGCCGCTGAAAATGGACAAATGGGTTAAACC
>ERZ827037.3496-NODE-3496-length-10277-cov-4.110350_pt1 | contig 10277 bp, 9 predicted proteins | sample MGYA00519924_ERZ827037 | MGnify/ENA primary metagenome ERZ827037 (study PRJEB31778, sample SAMEA3449250) | human gut metagenome | biome: human gut; feature: human-associated habitat; material: faeces | place: United Kingdom | collected 2010/2012 ...
CTCCACCACGTTGCCGTGGATCATGAAGGGGGGGATGCAGTAGGTGAAGCCCTTGCCGATCATAAAGTCACGGCCGTAAGCCAGCACCGCCTCATGGAGACGGGCAATGTCGCCCAGCAGATAGTAGAAGCCGGAGCCGGACACGCGGCCGGCGGCGTCCAGATCGATGCCGTTGAAGGACTCCATGATGTCCACGTGGTAGGGGATCTCAAAATCGGGGACCTTGCACTCACCAAAGCGCTGGACTTCCACGTTGCAGGAGTCGTCGGGGCCCAGGGGGACGGAGTCGTCGATCATCTGGGGGATCACCAGCATCCGCTTGTGGAGCTCGGCGTCCAGCTCGGCCTCCAGCTTTTCCAGAGCAGCCAGGCGCTCCGCCTCATCGGTGACCTGCTTTTTCACGGCCTCGGCCTCCGCCAGCTTGGAGGGATCCTTCTTGGCCTGGCCCATCAGCATGCCCACCTGCTTGGACAGGCGGTTGCGGTCGGAGCGGAGCTGGTCCGCCTCGGCGATGGTAGCCCGGCGCTTGCTGTCCAGCTCGATGACCTCGTCCACCAGGGGGAGCTTTTCATCCTGGAACTTCTTCTTGATGTTTTCCTTTACTGCTTCGGGGTTTTCCCGGATAAACTTTATATCCAGCATTTTGTTCACCTCATAAAGTATTTTGAATGGCATGTTTCACGTGAAACATGGGATCAATGATTTAAAACCGCTTCGTTCAGCTGCTCGAAGCGCTGGGCCGGAGATGTGACGTCGTTGACGCTGTCGGTAGGGAGGTAGTCCTGCAATCCCTGTTCCGTCATGTTCTGGAGCGTCCTGCGGCAGGCATCATAGTCACCGGCGGAGTACTGCTGCTGCAGGGTGTAGAGCGCCAGAAGGGCGTCCGCCTTCAGCTGGGCGTCCTCAGCGGACTTCTGAGCCTCCTCCAGCTGGGATTCCAGCTCGGCCTGGTCCTCCTCAGCGTCGCTGAGCTGCTTTTGCAGGTCCAGGATCTGGTCCTGGGTGCTCTGGATCTCCTGCATGGCGGAGACGGAGTCCTGTAGCTCTCCCAAAACCTCGCTGTTGCTGCGCTGGTGCATCATAAAGGAGAGCGCCATCAGCAAAAACGCCACGATAAAGAGGATCATGATATAGACCACCACGGGCTTTTTTCCCTTGGGGGTGGTTTCCTGGGAGTCCGCAGCGGGAGCTTGTTCCGCGCCGCTGCTGCGCTTTTCCAATTTCATAGTTGTGTTCAGGTCCTTTCGGAAGTTGCTTCCTTGGATTTGTGTACCCGGAGAAGGGCCAGAGCCTCCAGCAGGTCGTTGAGGTCGTCCATCCCGTAGTATTCCAGTTCAATGCGGCCTTTTTTCCGGCCGCTCACAATTCGTACGCCCCGGCCAAGCCGGGAGGTCAGATCCCTCTGGGCTGCGGCAGTGTAGTCCACACGCTGAGGGTCCGGTTCTTTTTCCGGCTTTTTTTCTGCCGAAAGCTTTTTCACCAGCGCCTCCGTCTGCCGGACGGACAGTCCGCCGGCCACCACGGCATTGGCGGCGTTTTCCTGCATGGCAGGGGAGAGGGGCAGCAGCGCCCGGGCATGGCCGGCGGAGAGCTTGCCCTCTTCCACCAACTGCCGTACGGCGGGGGTCAGGCTCAGCAGGCGCAGGGAATTGGTGACGGCGCTGCGGGATTTGCCCACCTGCTTGGCGGCTTCCTCCTGGGTCATGTGATAGGTCTCGATCAGGGACTGGAAACCGGCGGCTTCCTCCATGGGATTCAGGTCCTCCCGCTGGAGGTTTTCGATCATGGCCAGCTCGGCGGCCTTCCGGTCGTCGGCTTCGATGACGATCACCGGCACCTCCTGGAGCCCCGCGATCCGGGCGGCCCGCCAGCGGCGCTCACCGGCAATGATCTGGTAATAGCCGGAGGCAAGCTTGCGCACCGTCAGCGGCTGGATGATACCGTGTTCACGGATGGAGTCCGCCAGTTCTGCCAGAGAGGCCTCGTCAAAGGACTTCCGGGGCTGGGAGGAACAGCTCTCCACCTGTGAGATGGGCAGGGACAAACTGCCCGTTGATTCTGTCTGCAACACATCGTCGCCCAGCAGGGCGCCGAGTCCCCGGCCCAGGCCGGAGGGCTTTTTGGATGCCATGGAGATTCTCCTTTCCGGGAAATTCAAGCGGACTGCTTGTCCAGAAATTCCGCCGCAAACGCGGTGTAAGCCTCGGCGCCCCGGGAGGTCCGGTCATAGGACGTGATGGGCTTGCCGTGGCTGGGGGCCTCGCTGAGGCGGACGTTCCGGGGAATGACGGTGGCGTAGACCTTGCCGGGGAAGTAGTGCTTCACTTCCTCCGCCACCTGCAGTGCCAGATTGGTGCGGCCGTCGAACATGGTCAGCAGCACGCCCTCCAATTCCAGATGGGGATTCAGGGAGCGGCGGACGATGCGGACGGTGTTCATCAGGTCGCTGAGGCCCTCCAGGGCAAAATACTCTCCCTGCACCGGCACCAGAATGGCGTCGGCGGCACACAGGGCGTTCAAAGTCAGCAGCTCCAGGGAGGGGGGACAGTCGATAAAGATGAAGTCGTAATCCGGCTTCACCTGTTCCAGCGCGTCCTTCAGCAAAAATTCCCGGCGCTCCATGCCGATCAGCTCAATGCCGGCACCGGCCAGCGCCTTGTTGGAGGGAAGCACATCGCCGTACTTGGTGTGCACCAGGGCGTCCCGGGTGGGGACGTCCGCGATCAGCACCTCATAAATGCCCTTGGATACGGTCTTGTCCACGCCCATGCCGGAGGTGGAATTGGCCTGGGGGTCGAAGTCGCACAGCAGCACCCGTTTGCCCCGTTCCGTCAGGGCGGCGGCCAGATTCACGCAGGTGGTAGTTTTCCCAACACCGCCCTTTTGGTTCACGATTGCAATGGTTTTTGCCACAAAGGCACCTACTTTCCAAATTCAAGATGTCCCAATGGGATGGGTTCCACAGAACGAATCCATTATAACAAGGTGCATAGGCAGTTGCAAGGTGCTTTCCGCAAGAATGCAAAAAAAAGTGGCATGTTTCACGTGAAACATGCCGGAAAAAAGGAATACCGCCGGGGATGTTTCACGTGAAACATCCCCGGTGGGAATCAGATCAGCAGCAATCCGCCGTAAGGGGGAAGGGTCAAAAACAGCGTGCCGTCCCGGGGGTGAAGCTTCCGGCCGGTCAGCAGATCCCGCACCACCGGCGCGGTCCAGGGCAGCATCAGGGGGACGGATTTGTCGGAGGCATTGACCACCGTCACGATCCGCTCCTCCGGCAGGCGGCGGGCAAAGGCCAGAATGGGACCGGAGGTATAGAGGTAGTCGATCTCGCCCCGCTGAAGGGCCGCCCGCTCCCGGCGGAGATGGCCCAGCATCTGGAACCAGGACAGCAGAGGATAACGGCCCAGGCCCCAGGGATAGGTGCCCCGGTTCAGAGGATCCTCAAAGCCCTCCAGCCCCAGTTCATCGCCGTAGTAGACGGTGGGGGAACCGGGGAAGGAGAAGAGGATCAGCGCCGCCAGCTTCACCAGTGCCGTTCCCCGGGTCCGCTCCGCCGGGGAAAGCCGATAGGCGGCCCGGGCGTCTTTGCTTTCGGGAACGCGGCTGGCACCCAGCACCGTCATGATGCGGGGCGTATCGTGGGTGCCCAGGAAGTTCATGGAGTTGTAAAAGGCGGCAGGGGGGTAGTTCTCCCGGACGGATTCCATGGACTCCCGGAAATCGTCGGCGTCGCCGCCCTGCAGATAGGCCAGCAGTGCCGTGCGGAAGGGGTAATTCATCACGCCGTGAAGCTCGCTGCCCAAGAGATAGCGCCGCCGCAGGGAGTAGGCGATCTTGTTGCTGGCATCCTCCCACACCTCGCCGATCAGCAACGCCTCCGGCTTGGTCTCCTCCACGGCGGTCCGCAGCTTTTCAATGAACCAGTCCGGCAGCTCATCCGCCACATCCAGCCGCCAGCCGTCGGCGCCGCAGCGGAGCCAGCGGCGGATGATGGCGTCCTCGTCGTCAATGATATAGCGCTGATAGCTGGGACTGTCCTCCCGGACTGCCGGCAGGGTGCGGATGCCCCACCAGGAATCGTAGTCCGAGGGCCAGGGATGGAAGCTGTACCAGTCGAAATAGGGGGAATCCTGGCTCTGGGAGGCGCCTACCGTGGAATAGAAGCCGTCGTCATTGAAGTAAATGCTCTGGGAGCCGGTGTGGTTGAATACGCCGTCCAGAATGACGTGCATCCCCAACTCATGGGCGGTGCGGCAGAGGGTGCGGAAATCCTCCTCCGTGCCCAGCAGGGGATCGATCTTCCCATAGTTGGCGGTATTATAGCGGTGGTTGGAGGCGGATTCAAAAATGGGATTCAGATACAGCGTGGTAACACCCATGGACGCAAGCCGTGCCAGCTTGGAGGTGATGCCCCGGAGGGTGCCGCCGAAAAAGTCCCGGTTGCGGATCTCACCGTCCGCATCCGGCCGCCACTCCGGCATCTCGTCCCAGCGGCGGTGGACCCAACGGTTTCCCACCATTCCGTCCGTGTTTGTGGAATCGCTGGGAAGACGGCAAAAACGATCTGGAAAAATTTGGTATGTCACGCCGGGGCCGAACCAGTCGGGGAAGTGGCTCTCCCGGTAGACGGTCATCTGCCAGCAAAAGGGGTCTCCATCGCTGCGGTAGCCGGTCCGGTCCAGGAAGCATGTGGAGCCGTCGGGCCGCCGGAAGCGGAAATAGTACCACACCAGCTCCGGCTCCGCCGGAACGGAAACGGTCAGTCCGTAGCGGACCCGTTCGGCCTGGGGGCCTTCCAGGACCATCTCCCCTTCCTCTTCCCGCTGGGCGAATTCATGGCGCAGCACCAGCGTGCAGGAGGTAAACTGCTCGGATGCCAGGGGACGGCAGTGGAAGGTGACGGTCTGGCCGCAGGGAATGGCCCCGAAGGGGTCCTTGCAGACGGTACAGCGGGAATCAAAGACAAACGGTTCGCTCATGAAGAACGCAAACTCCTTACTGCAGCAGCTGATTTTCGCCGATCACGGCGGTGCCGATGTCATCGGCGGAGAAATAGGCGTTGAGAATGTTGACGGCGGTGGAGGCCAGGGCGGCACCGGCGTTGCCGTGCTCAATGACCATGGCCAGGGCGATCTCCGGATCGTCGTAGGGGGCAAAGCAGACAAAAACGCCGTTGTTGGTCTGGCCGCCGCCCAGCTGGGCGGTACCGGTCTTGGCGCCGGCCTTCACCACACAGTTGCGGAAGTAGCTGTACAGCTGGCCGCCGGGCTGGGTGTAGCCCAGCATGCCTTCCTTGACGGCCTCCAGCGTAGAATCCTTGATGGAGACGGTGTTTTTGGCGGAGCTGTCGCCCACCTTCAGAACTTCGGAGTTGTCATAGGACTTGACGGCCTTGAGCAGATGGGCGTCGCAGTGCTCACCGCCGGAGACCAGCGTGGCGATATAGTTGGCCAGCTGGAGCGGGGTATAGGCCTGGCTGGACTGGCCGAAGGCGGCCCAGGGAGCCTGGTCCTCGCCGGGAGGGTTCTCCGGCAGCGTGCCGGTGCTGTCGCCGATCTCGATGCCGGTATGAGACCCCAGGCCGAAGGCCTTCAGGTATTCCACCAGGGTATCCATGCCCATGCGGTAGCCCATGGTGGCGAAGAAGTAGTTGCAGGACTTGGTGATGGCCTCCGTCACGTTCAGAAGGCCGTGGCCGCTGCGGTCCCAGCAGTAGGTGTAGCTCTGGGGGGAGCCGGGATAGGTCCACTTGCCGGTGTCGTTGATCTTCTCCGTCAGCGTCACGTTGCCGGTCTCCAGCGCCGCTACGGCGGTAAGGGGCTTGAGGGTGGAGCCGGGGGCGTAGGTGCCCTGGGTGGCCCGGTTGTATTCCGGCCGGGCCGGATTGTTGGAGATCTCCGCGTAGTTGGTGCTGTACGTGGAGGGATCAAACGTGGGATAGGAGGCCAGGGCCAGGATCTCGCCGGTGCCTACCTTCACGATGGCGCAGCCGGCGCCCCGGGTATCGTCCCCGTCCTCGGCGTTCATCTGCGCCACGGTGGCTGCCAGATTTTCTTCCACCGCCTGCTGCAGGTCCAGGTCCAGCGTCAGCTCTACGGTGTTGCCGGGCTGGGGCTGCTTGGAATAGAACTCGCCGGTGACCTTGCCGTCGGAGTTGGTGGAGACCACGCGGGTGCCGTCGGTGCCCCGGAGGTACTCCTCAAAGGCCTTCTCCACGCCGGAGCGGCCGATCTTGTCATCCATGTCGTAGCCCTGCTCCATCAGGCTGCCGTCCTGATAGGCTTCGTCGGTGGCATAGATCTGGGTGACCCGGCCCAGGATCTGGGCGGCGTAAGTGGTGGAGTATTCCCGCACAGAGGAGGCGGTGACCTTGGCACCGCTGTACTGGCCGTCCGCCAGCAGCGAAATGAAACCGGTGGAGATGTCCTCCGCCATCACATAGGCGGTGGTGCTGACCACTTTCCGGACGGAGAGCTCATACTGGATGCCCAGCACCATGCGGGCCTCCGCCTGGGTAAAGGATTCGGGGACCTCCAGGTCTTCCCGCATCCAGTCCATCAGCGTCTCCGGGGAGATGCCGGCGTCCGTGAGCAGCTGGGCGGAGAGCTGCTCCGTGGTCAGCAGATCCAAAAGCTCCTCAGCGCGATCCTTGGCCTCTTTCCTGGCGGCCTCCACAGCCTCGGCGTCATCCTGGTCCACCTCCGAGGGAAGGGTGGGGATGGAGTCGGCGCTCTCGCCCACGATCTCCGGGTGCTCCAGCAGGTAATTGCCCAGGGCCTCGCTGGCGGGCTTGAGGGACTTGACGTACTTCAAAAAGCGGGAGTTGAGGATGTCCGTCATGGAGTCCAGGGTATAGGTGTAGGGGGCCTGCCGGGAGATGGGCAGGTTGTCGTTCCAGGCGACACCGTTGGCCTGGCACAGCTGGACCAGCCGCAAAATGGCCTCGTTGGGGTCCTCGCCGTCCTTGAGGAGGCTGGAGTCAAAGGTGAGGCTGTATGTGGAGCGGCTGGAGACCATCACCTGGCCGCTGCGGTCGGTGATGACGCCCCGGGAGGCTTCCACCTTCTCCTCCCGGGCGATGGTGCGGATGGACTGGGCCACGTAGTAATCGTGGTTGACGATCTGCGTGTTGTACAAAATGCCTGCGAACACCAGCAGCACCAGAGTCAGAAGACCTGCCAGCACATACAGGCGAAGGGAGCGTGTGTCTTTGGGGTTCATGGGATACTCCTTTTAGTCGTACACATGGGTCTTGCGGAATACAGCCTGAAACAGCAGCGTCACCGGGATCACCAGAACGGCGGTGACGCAGAATTCCCGGACCATCGTCCAGGCGCCTGCCTCCCAGGCGGCGGACTGATTGGCCCACAGCAGCAGGCAGTGGAAGCTGTCCGTCAGGAGAAAGGCGGCGGCGGAGGAGACGAGGGAACAGATGAAACCGGCGGAGAGAAGGCCTTTGGCGATCAGACCGCCGCACAGTCCCACCAGGGGGAAGATCAGGGTGTAAAAGCAGGGGATGATGTCCGGCAGCAGACTGTCGCACACCACGCCCAGCGCCAGGGCGTAAATGGACCCGGCCAGCGGCCCCTCCAGCGTGCCCACCACGGCGGCCAGCACGGGATAGAGGAAGGGAATGACGCCCCAGAGGGTGATGCGCTGAAAGACGGCTCCCTGGGCCAGGAAGCATAAAAACGTGGCGGCGCCATACAGGCACCACTTGAAAATGGTCTCATTGCGTGCCAGCACGCTTGGCTCCTCCTTTCCGGGGATCAGGAAACGATGTCAAAGGACTTGATGACCGCCACTTCCGTCAGGGAGTCCAGGTCCGCCTCAGGCACCAGCACCGCGTAGGAAGAGGCGCCGGAGTCATCCTTTTGGACCTCCTCCACGGAGCCGATTACAAGACCGGAGGGGTAGTAGCCGCCCAGGCCCGAGGTGACCACCAGGTCACCGCCCAGCAGCTGGCAGTCCGCCGGCAGGTAGTCCATCCGCAGCCGGCCGTCTCCCATCAGGGAGAAATCGCCCACGGCCACGCCCAGGTCCTTGGTGCGGAACACCTGGGCGCCCATGGAGGTGCTGGTGTCCACCACGGTCAAGACCGTGCACCAGTTATAGCCCACCTCGCTGACGATGCCCACCAGATTGCCGGTGGCGTCCACCACGCAGTCATTGACCGCGATGTCGTAGTTGGTGCCCTTGTCCAGCGTCAGGGAGGAGGCCCAGTTGGAGACGCTGCGCTCCGTCACCCGGGCGTTTTCAAACACAAAGTCCCGCCGCTGGGTCTGCAGGCCCAGAAGATCCCGCAAAAAGGCGTTTTCCTCGCTGTCATCCTGGGCCTGGCGGATCTGGGCTTCCATTTTGGCGATCTGCTGGCGCAGCTCGGCGTTTTCCTCTTCCAGGGCGGTGGTGTCCTTATAATAGTTCTGCTTATCGTTGAACCAGGTCGCTACCGCCGTGTAAGCGGAGCGGAAGGGGGAGGACAGCACTCCTGCCACATTGGCCAGCGGGGAGGAGGTGGTGCTGAGGAAGGACATGACGGCCAGCGCCACGGCGATCACCGCCGCGGCGAACAGCACCCAAAGACCATGGCCTTTCAAAAAATTCTTCACGGGTAGCCTCCTTCCGGCTCTCAGCCCAGCAGGCGGATGCCGAAGTGCAGCAGCATTTGGCTCAGCCGCAGCACCGGCAGGCCCATCACGTTGAAAAAGTCGCCGTCCAGCCGCTCCACCAGCAGCGCGCCCTTGCCCTGGACGCCGTAGGCCCCGGCCTTGTCCATGGGCTCGCCGGTGGCGATGTAGCTCAAAAGCTCCGCCTGATCGGCGGGGCGGAAGTAGACCCGGGTGGTCTCGCTCTCCGTCAGGATCTCATTGCCCCGGCGCACCGTCACGCCGGTGCACACCGTGTGGGACCGGCCCTGCAGGGCGGTGAGCATCCGCAGGGCATCCGCCTCGTCGGCGGGCTTGCCCAGCCGGGCATCGTCCAGAAACACCATGGTGTCGGCGGTGATGATGAGTTCCTCCGGCGTGCACAGCGCGGCTGCCGCATCGGATTTTTCCCGGGAAATATAGGCCACCGTCTCCTGAGGGGAGAGGCCCGCCGGATAGGTCTCCTCCGTGTCCGGCACGCGGATGTCGAACTCCGTGACGCCGATGCGCCGCAGCAGCTCCTGCCGCCGGGGGGACCCGGAGGCCAAAACGATCTTTGCCATATTGTTCTCGTTCCTTTTGTCGTACTTATTTGCCGGTGGAGCCGAATCCGCCCCGGTCCGGTCCCTCCAGCCGTTCCACCCGGCAGAAGGTCAGGCGGGGCTGGTTTTCCAGGATGCGGAACTGGCAGATCCGGGCGCCCTGGGGGATGGTCACGTCCCGGGTGGCGTACACGGGCATGTGCCACTGGTCGCCGTCCCCGCAGTAGGACTGGTCCACCACCCCTACGCCGTTGGTCTGCAGAATGCCGTAGTTTTTAAACGTGGAGCTGCGGGGCGCGATGTGGGCCTCGTAGCCCGCCGGCAGCTCCATGGCGACGCCCAGGGGGATCAGCCGAAACTCCCCGGCCCGGAGGGTCACCTCCTGGGCGGCGCGCAGGTCGATCCAGTCGGACTTGCCGTCCACATACTCCAGCGGCGCCACGTCCTCCGAAAAATATTTTACCTTGATGGTCTCCATGAAATGCTCCTAAAATCAAAAACAATCCGTAATATATAAGCTATAAAATACGATCTGTATCAAAAAATGGGGTCATTCCACGCCGCGCTCGTACAGTCCCCGGGTAAATTCTCCCTGGGGCGCGGCCCCGGCGAGGTACGCCCGGAACACCGCGGCGCAGGTCTCGGGGGACTCGGTGGTAAAGCGCAGGCGGGCAAACGCCAGGCCCAGGCGCTTCCACTCCGGCCGGTCCGCCAGCCACAGCGGGCGGCTGTTCTGGACCTCCGTCCGGTGCCCGTAGGCGGGCAGCAGGGGGAAGGCGGCGCCGGTGCGGTCCTGCAAAACGTGGCTGCGGCGGCAGGGGCCGTCGCAGGGCACCAGGGGACCGGTGCGGTCCAGCTTGCAGCCCATCTGGTTCTGGATGAGGCAGTTCTCCGTGATCATCAGCGGCAGCCGGCCGTAGACGATGGCCTCGGTGGGCAGGACCTTCTGGAGGTCCCGCAGCTGGGCAAAGCGCAGTTCAAAGGAGGCGCAGGCGGAGGAGAGGCCCTTCTGGCGCAGATAGTCCAGAGAGCGGGAGTTGAAGACGTTCAGGCCGTAGTCGCCGCACAGCTCCAGCCCCAGGTC
>ERZ827037.3499-NODE-3499-length-10267-cov-2.260184_pt1 | contig 10267 bp, 9 predicted proteins | sample MGYA00519924_ERZ827037 | MGnify/ENA primary metagenome ERZ827037 (study PRJEB31778, sample SAMEA3449250) | human gut metagenome | biome: human gut; feature: human-associated habitat; material: faeces | place: United Kingdom | collected 2010/2012 ...
CTGCTGGATCAGCCCGCGGACAGGCCCAAAGGCGGTCCCCAGCAGCAGGTTGCCCGCCAGGAACAGCAGGATGGCACACTTGCCCTCCCCATTCCCCCGCATCCAGACCAGCGGTGCGTCTTCATTGGCCCGCGCCCGGCCCCAGATGGCCAAAATAGCCGGGATATAGTACATCGCATTCAGCACAGAGCTGGCCGCCAGCCCAAACAGGGCGGGCGCAGTCTGCCACTCCGCGTCCAGCGCCGCCGCCGCAATGCAGTACTTGGCGGAAAACCCCGCCAGAAGGGGCAGGCCGCACAGGGACAGGCCGCCCACTGTAAAGGCCGCGCCTCCCAGAGGGGCCAGCCGGGCCGCGCCCCGCAGCTCCCCCCAGTAGTGGCCGCCGGAGGCCCGGATCATCTCCCCTGCACCCACGAAGATCATGGATTTGGTCATGGCATGGGCCAGGATCTGATAACAGGCCGCCGTCCATCCCGCCTCGCTCCCCAGACCCAGGGCCAGAAAGATATAGGAGATCTGGGCCGAAGAGGAGTAGGCGAGCATCCGCTTGACCTCCTCCTGCCGCAGGGCGGCCACCGAGGCAAACAGCATCCCCGTCAGCCCAAGCAGAAAGAGAAGATCGTCGACAACAAGGACATGGCATTCTTGAGCCGCGACGTGGCCACCATCGTGCGCGACCTCGACTTCCCGCTCGACCTCGAAGCATGCTCGTTCCCCTCGTTCGATTCGGAAAAGGTGACCGAAGCGTTCAAGGGCGTGCAGTTCAACGCGCACCTCGGCCGCGTGCTCAAGCTCGTGGGCAAGGAGCTGGAGAAGAAGGCGGCTCCGCTTGCGGTGGAGCCGGTGGTCTCGGGGTCAGAGGCGCACGCACTCGTGGACGCGGCCGTCGCGCGCGGCGAGACGGTGGGCGTGGCGTTCATCGAGCCCGAGCAGGTGTCGCTGTTCAACGCGGGGCTCCATTGCGCGGTGAACACGAGCGAGGGCACGGCGCTGTTCGAGGACGACGAGGGCCGCGAGGCGTTCGCGCGCATCGTGCGCGCCGGCTCGTTCGCCGCCCTCGACGTCAAGCGCGAGGTACATCGCGTCTATCCCGCCGACACGGCCAAGATCGCGCTTGTGGAGGATGCCGAGCTCATGAGCATGCGCGCGTTCGACCTGGGACTGGCGGGCTACGTGCTGAACTCGTCGGTGTCCGAGTACTCCTACGACGCGCTGCTCGACGCCTACTGCGGCGGCGTGCTGCCCGAGGCCAAGGACGAGGCCGGCAGTGCGGCCGCGCAAGCCGCGGCGGCCCGCATGCTGGTGAAGCCGCTCACCGACGCGCTCGGGCGCGACGAGAGCAAGCGCGCCTACTTCGACATCGATCTGCCGCTCGTGGCGGTGCTCGCCATCGTCGAGCGAACGGGCGCCGCGGTGGATTGCGACCGTCTGGCCGAGCTGGGAGCGACGACGCAGGCCGAGCTCGACGAGCTGCGCGCCCGCATCGTGGAGATGGCGGGGGAGGAGTTCAACCTCGACAGTCCCAAGCAGCTCGGGCACATCCTATTCGAGGTGCTGGGCCTGCGCACGCTCAAGAAGAACCAGCGCGGCTACTCCACCGACGCCGCCGTGCTCAAGGAGCTGTCGAACGACCACGAGATGCCGGCGCTCGTCCTGCGCTACCGCGAGCTCGCGAAGATCAAGTCCACCTACATCGACGCCCTGCCGCGCATGCGCGCCGACGACGGGCGCGTGCACACGTGCTTCAACGAGACCGTGACCACGACGGGCCGCCTCTCGTCGTCGGAGCCGAACCTGCAGAACATCCCCGTGCGCACCGAGTTCGGCCGCCAGATCCGCGAGTGCTTCGTGCCGCTGGAGAAGGGCCACAAGTTCCTGTCGGCCGACTATTCGCAGATCGAGCTGCGCCTGCTCGCTCACCTGTCGAACGACGAGCACCTCGTGGCCGCGTTCTGCTCCGGCGCCGACTTCCACGCCGCCACGGCCAGCCGCGTGTTCGGCCTGCCCGTGGAGGACGTGACGCCCGAGCTGCGCAGCCGCGCGAAGGCCGTGAACTTCGGCATCGTGTACGGCCAGCAGGCGTTCGGCCTGTCGCAGAGCCTGGGCATCCCGTTCGGCGAGGCCAAGGAGATGATCGAGCGCTACTTCGAGGCCTACCCCGGCGTGCGCGCCTACCTCGACCGCACCATCGCCGAAGCGAAGGAGAAGGGCTATGCCGAGACGATGTTCGGCCGCAAGCGCCATATCCCCGAGCTCAAGGCCGCGAACGCCACGCAGCGCGGCTTCGGCGAGCGCACGGCCATGAACCACCCCATGCAGGGCAGCGCGGCCGACATCATCAAGCTGGCCATGACCGAGGTGCAGCGCCGCATCATGGAGCGCGGCTTCGAGGCGAAGCTGCTGTTGCAGGTGCACGACGAGCTGGACTTCAGCGTGCCGGAAGGCGAGATCGAGGAGCTGTCGGCCATCGTGAAAGACGTGATGGAGCACATCGTGGATCTGCGCGTGCCTCTCGACGTCGACGTCTCCTATGCCGATAACTGGGCGGAAGCGCACTGAGGTTACGTCGACTCGGCGGCCGACGCTCAGAAGCCGCATCATTGGTCGCTGATTTTGCTGGACTTGTGATGTGTAAAAAAATCACACCACGCCGCCGCGTGTGGCTAGAGTATCTGCTATCATATAAACGTTGTGCTCTGTGGAGGCACAGCGTAGGAAGAGTGCGATGATACGCGTGGATCGTGCATAAGATCACATTGACTTGCTACGGTCACGCTGGTAAGCTATCGCCTTGCGTTTATTCATATCAAGGAGACACTCATGTACGCAATTGTAAAAACGGGCGGCAAGCAGTACAAGGTCGCACCCGGCGACAAGCTGAACATCGAGAAGCTTGACGCCGCCGTGGGCGACAAGGTCGAGCTGGAAGCCATCTGCGTCGTCGACGGCGCCAAGGTGGAAGCCGACCCCGCGAAAGCGGCCGCAACGAAGGTCACCGCCATCATCCTCGAGCAGTTCAAGGGTGAGAAGCAGCTGGTCTTCAAGTTCAAGAAGCGCAAGAACTACAAGAAGCTGCGCGGCCATCGCCAGCAGCTCACGCGCGTCCAGATCGAGTCCGTCGGCTCGGCCAAGGCTGAGAAGCCGGCCGTCAAGAAGGCTGCGAAGAAGGACGATGCCGAGAAGAAGCCGGCTCCTGCTAAGGCCGCCGACAAGCCCGCGTCCGAAGACGCCGAGTAAGCATAAGGAGGGAATACCATGGCACACAAGAAAGGTCTCGGTTCCAGCCGTAACGGCCGCGATTCCCGCGCACAGCGTCTCGGCGTGAAGATGTTCGCCGGCCAGGCTGTGAAGACGGGCAACGTCATCGTCCGCCAGCGCGGCACGCACATCCATCCGGGCGAGAACGTCGGTCGCGGCAAGGACGACACGCTGTTCGCCCTGTGCGACGGCAAGCTGGAGTTCACGAAGGGCGCCAAGCACAAGGTGCACGTGCGTCGCGAGGCGTAAGGTTCCGCCTGCCCACGACTGCGTGACGTTATCTGTTTTCGCATGCCCCCTGCTCGTCAGGGGGCATTTTTCATATACAATCCGAGTTGTCGTGTTCAAGCGAGCAACCCGTTGCGCCCCTCGAGGCGCGGATCGAAATAGAGGTACCACCCGTGTTCATCGATAAAGTACGCATCCATGTCAAAGGCGGCAACGGCGGTGCCGGCTGCATGTCATTTCGCCGCGAGGCTCATGTGCCGAAGGGCGGTCCGGACGGCGGCGATGGCGGTCACGGCGGCAACGTCGTGGTCGAGGCCGATGCCAGCCTGTCCTCGCTCATCGAATACCGCTTCAAACACCATTTCAAAGCCGAGCGCGGCACGCACGGCAAGGGCTCGCGCATGCACGGAGCCACCGGCGAGGACCTTGTGCTCAAGGTGCCGATGGGCACGGTCGTCCACGAGTATTTCGAAGAATCGAAGGAAGTGGGCGAGCTCATCGCCGACCTCACGCACGACGGCGAACGCGTCACCGTGGCCGAGGGCGGCATGGGCGGCCGCGGCAACATCCACTTCGTGACGCCGACCCGACGCGCGCCCGCGTTCGCCGAGCTGGGCGAGCCGTCGCAGGAGCGCTGGATCGAGCTGGAGATGAAGCTCATGGCCGACGCGGCCCTCGTGGGCATGCCGTCGGCGGGCAAGTCGTCGCTCATCGCTAAGATGAGCGCGGCGCGGCCGAAGATCGCCGACTACCCGTTCACCACGCTCGTGCCGAACCTCGGCGTGGCGCGTTCGGGGGACTACAGCTTCGTCGTGGCCGACATCCCCGGCCTCATAGAGGGCGCGCACGAAGGGCGCGGTCTGGGACACGAGTTCCTGCGCCACATCGAGCGCACGGCGCTCATCGTGCACGTGGTGGACCTGACGGGCGACTACGAGGGACGCGATCCGCTGGAGGATTACGATATCATCAACCGCGAGCTGGCGCTGTACGCCGACGAGCTGGCGGCGCGCCCGCGCATCGTGGTGGCGAACAAGATCGACGTGCCCGGCGCGGAGGAGGTCGCCGACCGGCTGGCCGAGCGCGTGCGCGAGCTCGAGCTGATGGAGCTGCTGCGGGACAGCGTGGAGAACGGCTTCAAGGGATTCAGCCTGTGCTACCAGCCTCAGGTGGAAGCTGCAACGGGTTGCGTCGTGGGAGCCGAGGCGCTTGCGCGTTGGCGTTGCGACGAGTATGGCGACTTGTCGCCGCTCGAGTTTATCCCGCTGCTCGAAGAGAGCGGTCTTATCGTTCCTGTGGGCACGTGGGTTCTGCAACATGCTGTGGACACCTGTAAACGATGGAGGAAGGCGATCCCCTCGTTTACCATGAGCGTGAACCTGTCGTATCGCCAACTTGACGAGGACGGTCTGGTTCCTCTTATCGTGGACACGTTGCGAGAGGCGGAGCTGCCTCCTGAGAGCCTCGTCGTGGAGATGACCGAAAGCCGTTTCGCCGACGACGCCCAGGTCACTCATGAGCTGTTCGATCAGCTGCGCATGCAAGGCGTGCGTGTGGCTATGGACGATTTCGGTACGGGCTACTCGTCGTTGGGCGTGTTGAAGACGTCGCCTGCCGACATCGTGAAAATCGACCGCGCGTTCATCCGCGATATCCAGACGAGCACGTTCGATGCCACGTTCATCAAGTTCGTGGTGGAATTGTGCCACGCCGTGGGTATCAGCGTGTGCCTCGAAGGCGTGGAGACCAACGAAGAATACGAAGTAGTGGGCGGCATGGGTCTCGATTATATCCAAGGCTTCCTGTTCGGTCGTCCTCTGCCAGAAGAAGAGTTCGAGCGGAGGTTCTTGGAAGGGAGGGCATGATGGCTGCTGTGCAAACGGAAACGCTGGTCGATCGGGCGGCAGCGGTGCTCTCGGCACGCCGCTTGGCCGATGCCGATACGCCGGCGATGCTGATGGTGTCGGGCGGGTCGGATTCGACGGCGCTCGCGTATATCGCCTGCGAGTTGCGGGAACGCGGGGCGCTGGGGCAGCTTGCCATGCTGCACGTCAACCACCGGCTTCGGGGCGAGGATGCCGACGAGGACGCTCGCTTCGTCGCTCAGTTGGCCGAGCTGCTGGACGTTCCGCTGTTCTCGTGCGAGATAGACATAGCGGGAGAGGCGCAGCGCACGGGCGAGAACGTGGAGGCGGCGGCCAGGCGTGAGCGTTACCTGGCGGCCAACGAAGCGCTCGAAAGCCTCTGCTTGCATGCGGCGACACCGCTTGCCGATGGACGCATCCTGACGGCGCACACGGCCGACGATCGCGTGGAGAGCTTCTACATGCGCTCCATCGTGGGCACGGGGCCGGGTGGGTTCCGCGCCATGAAGTACCGCAACGGGCCGGTGGTGCGCCCCCTGCTGGATGCGAGCCGCGAGGAGCTGCGCGCCTACATCGCCGAGCGCGAACGCGACGGCGCGCCCGTGGCCTGCGACGACGCGGGTTGCTTATGGCGCGAGGACGCGACGAACGCGCACACCGACCGGTTCCGGGCCTACGTGCGCCATGAGATCGTCCCGCGCGCGAAGGAGCGCAACCCGCAGCTTCTGGAGGTGCTCGGCCGCACGATGAACCTCATCGCCGACGAGGACGATATGCTGGAGGATATGGTGGATGGGCTGATGGCGGGCCACGTCGAAGCGCTCGGCGACGAGTACGACGCAGGTTGCGTGCTGGCGCCCGCATTCGGCGCCGAGCCGTTGCCCCTGCGCCGGCGCGCCGTGATGCGCGCGCTGCAGCTGATGCTGGGTCGCGACGCCCGCGTGGAGACGGCCTCGGTGGAGGCCGTGCTGGCCGCGTTCGATGACGAGGCGGGCGGCAAGCCTCGCAGCGGCTACGTGGCCAACATCCAAGGCGACCTCGCCGTCAGCGCGAACAAGCGCGGCGTCCGCATAGAGCCCATGTCCGCCTACCGCGCCCGCCGAAAGCGCGGGTAGGTCGCGCTACGATCGTCTCCAAAGCGATTCGTCGGCGATGGCTTCGGGAAGCCATGCTCCCACTGACTTCGACGCGCCCCACCAAGCGAGCGTGTTGCGGTGCCATAGGGCGATGCGCTTGAACGCGACGGTGTTGTCCAATACGTGCGCCTCCTCGCAGTAGGGTAGCGCTTTGCTCAGATTCGCGAGCGACGCCCGGTACCGTTTTCGAACGAGCGCCTCATCTATATCGTGACCTCCCGCCTGCACGCGGCGTTCGATGCGTTGCAGGGCTATGCCCTCGTTTGCAAGGCCGATGTAGAACAGGAACACGCGGTATCCCTTCTCGCGTGCTTCGGCCATGGTGCGCAGGGCTCGATGGCCGGCCAGCGTTGTTTCCTGATTGAACGAGCGTCGTGCCGCCAGATGCTCGTCCACGCTGCGCAGCGCGATCCTGCCTGCGGCCACTTGATCCTGGCCGTTCGACCAGTCCCCGCCTTGCTCTCGGAGGATTTCGTCGGGGTTCACGCGCGCCATGGTGGCGGGCATCCCTCCCGTGTGCCAGAAATCGCTGCGGAACAGGGTGGATTTGCCTGCTCCGTTCACGCCGGCGAACACCACGTAGAACGGTTGCTCGCTCATCAGAAGACCCCTTGGCGAACGAGCTCCGACTGTTTGCGTTGGAGGAAGAAGTCGGCGACGGCGATGCGGAACGCGGCCTGCTCGGGGTCGTCGATCGCCGCTATCTCGGCAGCGCTCGGGCACGCTGCCAGATGGTCTTTGCATGCGCGATAGAGCTCGCTTGCTGCTGCGTGCGGCTTGCTGTCGTCTGCAGGGGACGGAACGTCCGCCTTGCGCGGACGGCCTGCGGACGGCCGGGTTGCGGCACGCTGCATCACGTCCTCCTCCCGGAGCGTCCACGTGCGTCCGACTTTCTGCGCCGGCAATGCTCCTTGTGCGATGAGCGCCCGCACCCGCGTTGGCGTGACCTGTAGGATTTCGGCGCTTTCGACGACCGACAGCATGCAACCTCCTTGGTTCTGCGCGAGCGGCATATGATCCGAGTATAGAATAATCATTGCGATATCGCAATGATTATTGAACTCGATGAGGGACGGCTTATGCGTTCTCAACGATATCGCGTACGCGCGTTCTCTTATCGCAGCGCATCGCGACGATTGTTTCACGTGAAACAATTCGGTGAGATGTGTAGCAGGGAGAATCGGGGAGGAGTTTGCGGTCGGGGTCAGAGTTGCCCGCGCTTGCGTCTGGGCGCTTCGCGTGGAACCTGCGTGCTCTTGGTGCAACGCTTGCGCCCGCTGCGCTACAATACCGCGCATGGAAAACGAACAGAACACCCAACCGGCGGCCGCGCCCGCCGAAACGCCCATGCCCGCCCTCGACATCGTGCTGGCCAGCGCGTCGCCGCGTCGCAAGCAGCTGCTCGAAGACGCCGGCGTGCGCTTCGTCGTGCACGCGTCCGAGGTGGACGAGACCTTGGAGCCCGACCTCCTGGCCGATCCGCCCGAGGCGTGCAAGAAGCTGGCCGAGCGCAAAGCCGGCGCCGTGGTGCAGGAGGTGCTGGCCGAAGACTACACAGGCATGGCCGCCGTCATCGGCGCCGACACCATGGTGGTGTGCGAAGGGGAGATATTCGGCAAGCCCGTCAGCCTGTCCGACGCGAAGCGTATGCTGCGCTGCCTGTCGGGTCGCACGCATGAAGTGCTGACGGCTGTATCCGTATGGATGGTGGCCGCGCCCGAGCCCGAGAACATCTCGCTGGGCTTCCGCACGTTCGTCGATCGCTCGGCTGTGACGTTCCGCGAGCTGACCGACGAAGAGATCGTCGACTATCTGCGCAAGGGCGAGTCGTTCGACAAGGCCGGCGCCTATGCCGTGCAGGGGGCCGGAGCCGATCTGGTGGCGCGCGTCGACGGCGCGATGGACACCGTCATCGGCCTGCCCGTAGGTCGTTTGCTGGAGGAGTTCCCGGACTTCGCGGGTTCGGCGTCCTGACGGACGGCGAACGACTCGACGCTGGGCGGCTGCGCCGCCCGATCTCTCAGTCGAGTCGAGGGCTCGCACATCGAAATGCGCTTCGCCTGCGCTCTCCCCACGATCCCGCGCGCCGCAACCTCCCTCGCTGACTTGCTGCGCCAGCCTATGGCATTTTCAACCTATCGTCCCAGTTCCCATTGCGAAATGTAAAAATCGTGACAGGCAGGCTGGCGTTACCGTATCGTCTCCTTTTCCCGGAGAGGCAATGGTACACTAGCTGAATTCAAGGTAAGCGTGACGCTCTCGCCCATTGATCTCGCAGATTGATCAGGGGCGATAGCGGAAGCGAAATGCGACGATAGAGGTTAGGAACGTGCACAACGACATTTCGGAGATCCTGTTCACCGAAAAGCAGCTCGCTGACCGTGTGGGCGAGATCGGCGCGGCCATCACGCGCGATTACGCCGACGCGGCCGACGAAGGCATCATCCTGATCTCGGTTCTGCGCGGCGCCGCTATCTTCATGGCGGATCTGGCGCGCAAGATCGAGCTTCCGCTCGAAATGGACTACATGGCCATCTCGTCGTACGGAAACGGCGCCAAGAGCTCCGGCGTGGTGCGTATCCTGAAAGACCTCTCGTCTCAAATCGAAGGGCGTCACGTCATCGTGGCCGAGGACATCCTCGACTCCGGTCTTACCCTGACGTACTTGCTGAAAAACCTGTCGTCGCGTCAACCGGCTTCCATCGAGGTAGCCACGCTTCTTCGGAAGAAGACGCTTGCGCAGGCGAAGATCGATTGCAAATATATCGGTTTCGAGTGCCCCGATGAGTTCATCGTGGGCTACGGGTTGGACTATGCGGAGCGGTATCGCAACCTGCCCTACATCGGCATCTTGAAGCCGGAGATTTACTAGCGAAGCTATCTTGGCGGTCGACCGGTTCGGCGTTGCCGAGTCGCGTCGTGCTAAGGGTATGCGGCATCGGCCGCATGCGATGACGGGCGGGCACGCGGGTCTGTCCGTCATCGCAGCGCGAGTCGGTGAGAAAAGGAAAGTTAAACGCTATGGCACAGCAAAACAAACAATCGCAGTTCCAGCAACCCAGCCCGAGGACGACCATCATATCGGTAGTCCTGTTCATGCTGGTGGCTTTCTTCGTGGGCCAGCAGTTCTTGAACATGTCGTCTGCCGGCGCCAAGCCTACCGACCGTCTGATCACGTCCGAGTTCGTGCAGGCCGTCGAGCAGGATCGCGCGACGAAGGTGGTGTACAACGCCGGCGACTACACGGTGTCGGGCTCGTACTATCCCGCCATCACCGGCGCCGATGCGTTCAACGAAGCCTTCCAGGCGCTCAACGCGCGCATGGCCACGCTGAAGAACCCCGAGACGGGCAAGGCGCTCGGCGGCGTGGGCACCACCGACATCAACGGGGCCACGCTGGGCGTGGAGCGCAACTTCACGTCCACCTATTACGGCGGCTCGCTCGGCGACCTCATGGCGGCGCATCCCAACGTGCCGTACGAGGTGGCGCTGCCCAGCCCGTTCGTGGAGCTGCTCGGCACGCTGCTGCCCTTCATCATCATCGGCCTCATCCTGTTCTTCTTCTTCAACCAGATGCAGAAGGCGAACAACTCGCAGATGAGCTTCGGCAAGGCCAAGACGAAGAAGTCCATCGAGGAGCGCCCCGACGTGAAGTTCTCCGACGTGGCCGGCGTCGACGAGGCCGTCGAGGAGATGCAGGAGATCAAGGACTTCTTGGCGAACCCGGCGAAGTACCAGTCCATGGGCGCGAAGATCCCGCGCGGCTGCCTCTTGGTCGGC
>ERZ827037.3500-NODE-3500-length-10261-cov-3.798354_pt1 | contig 10261 bp, 10 predicted proteins | sample MGYA00519924_ERZ827037 | MGnify/ENA primary metagenome ERZ827037 (study PRJEB31778, sample SAMEA3449250) | human gut metagenome | biome: human gut; feature: human-associated habitat; material: faeces | place: United Kingdom | collected 2010/2012 ...
GCTGGACCTGCGGGAACTGCGCAAAAAGTCCGGCGGTTACTTCGGCTCCGGCGAGTCCACCGGCTCCGTGGGCGTGGTCACCATCAATCTGCCCCGGATCGCCTATCTCAGCAAGACCCCGGAGGAATTCTATGAGCGGCTGGACCACGTCATGGACATCGCCGCCCGGAGCCTCAAGACCAAGCGCACCGTCATCACCCGGCTGATGGACGCGGGCCTCTACCCCTATACCAAGTACTATCTGGGAACCTTTGAAAACCACTTCTCCACCATCGGCCTTATCGGCATGAACGAGGTGGGCCTCAACGCCAAATGGCTGCGCAAGGACCTGACCCATCCCGAGACCCAGGCCTTTGCCAAGGACGTGCTGAACCACATGCGGGAGCGCCTGTCCGACTACCAGGAGCAGTACGGCGACCTCTACAACCTGGAAGCCACCCCTGCCGAGTCCACCACTTACCGCCTGGCCAAGCACGACGTGGAAAAATACCCGGACATTATCACCGCCGCCAAGCGCCCCGGGGACACCCCGTACTACACCAACTCCTCCCATCTGCCCGTGGGCTACACCGCCGACATCTTCGACGCCCTGGCCATCCAGGACGATCTCCAGACTCTCTACACCTCCGGCACCGTGTTCCACGCCTTCCTGGGTGAGAAGCTGCCGGACTGGAAGGCTGCGGCCAATCTGGTGCGCAAGATCGCGGAGAATTTCAAGCTCCCCTATTACACCCTCTCCCCCACCTATTCCATCTGCCCCGAGCACGGCTATGTTGCCGGCGAGCACTTCACCTGCCCCACCTGCGGCAAGACCTGTGAGGTGTGGAGCCGCATCACCGGCTACTACCGTCCCGTCCAGAACTGGAACGACGGCAAGGTGCAGGAGTTTAAGGACCGCAAGCTCTACGACGTGGAGAATTCCCGGCTGGAGGGCCGCCGCTTGTGCGACCGGGAATCCGCCGACACCGCGCCGGCAAAGACCGACGCCGCCCCGGCGGCCTCTGATGAGACAGAGCTGCTGCTCTTCACCACCAAGACCTGTCCCAACTGCAAAATCGCCAAAAATGAACTGGAAAAGGCCGGTATTGCCTACCAGATCATGGACGTCAGCGAGCATTTAGATCTGGTGAGCCAATACGGCATCCAGCAGGCTCCCACCCTGATCGTCCGTCATGGCGACCAGGTGGAAAAACTGGTCAATGCCTCTGTGATCAAGAAATTCGCCGCGGAGCTGCGGTAATCCCCGCATTCTAGAGAACAGAAAAACAGGAACGGAGGACCCGCGTCCTCCGTTTCCCCTTTTCAGAAATGGATGGACTGTATGAGCCAACACTATGACATCATCATCGCGGGCGGCGGGCCCGCCGGACTCACCGCCGCCATCTACGCCCGCCGGGCAGGCCGGAGCGTACTGCTGCTGGAAAAGGAGAGCTTCGGCGGACAGATCGCCACCGCCCCCAAGGTGGAGAACTTCCCCGGCTTTTCCGCCATCTCCGGCGCCGAGCTGGCAGACCGGATGTACACCCAGGCGGAGGCTTTGGGCGCCTCCATTGAGCTGGAAGAGGTCCTTTCGATCCAGCCCGGACCGGTCATCACCGTCACCACCGACTACGGCGTCCACACCTGCACGGCCCTGATCCTGGCCACCGGTATGAAGCGGCGGACCCTGGGCCTTTCCGGGGAGGAGCGTCTTTCCGGTGTGTCCTACTGTGCCGTGTGCGACGGAGCCTTTTACGCCGGACGGGATGTGGCCGTGGTGGGCGGCGGCAGTGCCGCGCTGCAGGACGCGCTGTTTCTGGCGGACACCTGCCGAACAGTCACCGTCATTCACCGCCGGGCCCAGTTCCGGGGGGACCCGGTGTTGGCAGATACCCTGCGGGCCCGGGACAACGTAGAGTTTGTGATGGACACCGTGGTCACCGGCCTGCTGGAAAGCAACGGGACCCTCGTCGGGGTACGCCTGCAAAACACCATTACCGGAGAGACCCGGGAACTGGCAGTAGACGGTCTTTTTGAGGCAGTGGGCCAGCTACCCCAGTGCAAGCCCGCGGAATCGCTTCTGTCACTGGACGAAAACGGCTTTCTCCCTGTGGGGGAAGACTGCCGCACTCCAGTGCCCGGTGTGTTTGCCGCCGGGGACTGCCGCACCAAGGACGTCCGGCAGCTGACAACCGCCTGTGCCGACGGCGCGGTGGCGGCTCTGGCAGCCTGCCGCTACTGCGGGGCGTAACTGCCGAAACAATACTCTCATTAAAAAGTAAGGAGCGGACAGCGCGTAAAACGCTGTCCGCTCATTCTCCTTTTCTGCTGTCCGGTCACTCCCAGCCATGCCGGCCGGTGCCGCAGTCCTCCTGCCCATGGCTGCCGCTTTCCTCGTGGTGACCACCGCCGTTTCCGGCTGCCTGGCCTCCCGGAACCGCCGGCCCCTGCTGCGCTGCCGAACCCGACTGGGTTCCCGCGCCGGTCTGGCCCGCAGCAGGGTCCTCCCCCGCAGCCAGGCTGTCTATGAGCGTCTGGAGCTCCCGCATGGTCATTCCCCGGACCTCATCCACACGGATGTCCGAATCCAGAGCCTGGAGTTCCTGATACATTCGGTACTTCCCGCAGGAGAGTCCCAGCGCATGAGCCGTCTCCACATCCTCGGCGTGGGCTGCATAGCAGCAGACATTCTCCCGCCCCGCCGTACAGCTTTCGATCCGGGTGAGTACTCTGGCGGCCTGCGCATCGTCCTCTCCCACAACGGTGATACTCAAAAGCCCGTCGCCGGAGAGCAGCGTACTGACAGTTTCGTTTTCCAAAATTCGATCGATCGCATCTTCAAAGTCCTGATATTTCACATCCAGCAGCTGCGCCAGGGCCTGTCCGTCCTCATTATAGCCATCCACGGAGATCACCCGGTCAAACCGGTTCACCCCCAGCTCGATGGAGGGGTTGATGTCCACGCTGATCTCCATCGTGGGGGTGAAGTAGAGCCAGGTGCCGCCCCACAGCATCACTGTCAGCAGCACGAGACAGGCTGCCGCCGGGATCCAGCGTCTGCCAGACGGCGGGGCGCTTCTGGTATACCCCCGGGTCTTCTGCCAAAGGAACGCCCTGGTCCGCTCTTTCAGCGCCTCCTCCGCCCGAACCTGATCGAAGGCCTCTTTCAGCGCATCATGCATCCCCATCACCCCCCAGCTTTTTCCGAAGCATCTGTTTGGACCGCGTCAGGAGCGTGTAGACCGTGTTGACGTTTTTCCCCAGGATCCGTCCGATCTCCGGCGCGGTATACGCCTCATAGTAGTGCAGATACACCACATCCCGGTATTTGGGCGGAAGCGCCAGCACAGCTTCCAGGACCTCCCGGTGGTCCGGCGGAAGCTCCGCCGGCTGCTCCATCAGCTCGTGGAGCGAGGTGGTGCGGCTGCGGAAAAAGCTCCGCAGCAGGTCCTTGCAGGCATTGACGGTGACTCGGATGAACCACGCCTTCTCATGAGCCTGGCTCTCAAAGCGTACGGAACTAAGGACATATTTCAAAAACACCGTTTGAAAGATGTCCTCGGTATCGGCGTCATTTTTCAAATGGATCATACACAGCCGCCGAACCGTATCGGAATACTGTTCGATTGCCCGGTTCACCTCTTGCTCGCTCCGCATCCCATGTTCCCCTGTTACCGGCAGTGTCCTCCGCGGAACGCCCTGCCCTGTCCCGTGCAGGACCCGCTGACGGAATGGTCGCAGATCCCGTCGCCGTTTTCATCCTGATAAGATCTGCCCGTTCCGGTCCGGCAGACGCAGTCGGCCCGGTCGGCCCCGCAGGCCTCGCAGACGCCGTCCCGGTCCGCATCCAGATAGCGGCAGACGCCGGTTCCATTGCAAATACCGGTTCCGGCAAAACGCCCTTGGCCGGACCCGGCCGCAAATGTGCTCACCGTACCGACGGCCAGCACCGTCACCACTGTTAAAATGCCGATCCATACTTTCTTCATGTGTTTCGCGCCTCCTGTTGTGTCATATGCTGTGTTCTCATTCTTAATACGAATGTGGGAAGCGTTTCCGTTCAATTCCGGAAAATTTTTTGTCCAGCGGGAGATCGGACCTTTCCCGCAGCACGGCGCCTGCAAAAAGCGCCCGGACGAATCCGTCCGGGCGCTGCGTGTCGATTTGGCGGACGGGTCAGAGAACCGTGCTTTTTACAGCTGCATGCCAACGGTCCGCAGGACCTCCTCCACCTGATGGGCGGTATCGTCCTCTCCGGGACGGCTGGCTACGATCACATCCGCGTACTTGGCGTAGAGGGCCTCCCGCTGGGCGTAGATCTCCCGGATCCCCATCCCCGGCGGGGCGGCAATGCCCCGGTCCGTCAGGTCCTCCGGCATCCGGTCGCTGATTTGGCTCAGCGGCGTCTCCAGCCAGACCACCACACCGTTTTCCCGCAAGTGGTCCATGGCCTCCCGGGAGAGGACCATGCTGCCGCCGGTGGCCACCACCGTGTTGGAGCAATCCAGGGTCTGCCCCACCCGGCCTTCCACGGCCAGCAGCGCATCCACGCCCTCCGTCCGCAAAATCTCCGGCAGCGTCTTGCCGGCGGCCTCAACGATGAGGTCGTCCGCATCCACAAAGTCGTATCCCAGACGCTCTGCCAGGGCCTGTCCCACCACGCTCTTCCCGGTACCGGGCATACCAATTAAAATAATGTTCTTCATGGATCACAAAACTCCGTTCACAATGTCGTCGGGCTTGTGGCCGTCCACCACCCGCTCCGCGTTGCGCCACATATGCAGGTGCGCCCGGCGGAAGGACGCCTCCGTGATGCCGCCCAGGTGGGGAGAGAGCACCACCCGGTCGCAGGCCGGGGCAGGCAGCGTCACCAGCGGATGGTCCGCCGGCACCGGCTCCGGTGCCAGAGTATCCAGTCCTACGCCGGCCAGATGTCCCGTCAGCAGCGCCTGCCGCAGCGCCTCGTTGTCCACCAGGTCCCCCCGGGCCGTATTGACAAGATAGGCATCCCGGCGCATCCGGTTCAGGAACGCCTCATTCACCATGCCCCGGGTCTCATCGTTTACGGCACAGTGGAGGCTGACGATGTCACTGCTGGCTGTCAGCTCCTCCAAGGAGAGATATGTCACACCGTACTGTTCTTCCTCCTGCCGGTCCCGGCGGTGCTTGGAGTAGTAGACCATCTCGCATCCGAAGGGCGCCAGCCGCTCCGCCGTGGCCTTGGCGATGTCTCCGAAGCCCACCAGGCCCACCCGGCAGGCAGACAGCTCCCGGATGCCGCTTTCCATATACCGCTCCTTCACTTCCATCTGCCGGCCCTCCCGGGCCGCATCCAGGTCGATCTTGTCGTAGGCCACGCCCTCGGAGTGGATCATCTTCAGCCGGGGCAGCCCATGGATCCACTCCGCCGGCACTGCCGTGATGGCATCCACGAACAAAATCTCCGCGTCCGGCGCAGCGGCCAGGACCGTGCTCAGGCTGCTGCTTTTGTCCAAAAATACCAGCTCCTGCTGCCGGATAAAGGGCAGTGCGGGCATATATTTTTCATACCGGGCCTGATCTCCCAAGATCAAAATTTTCATGGTACAGCGCTTCCTTTGCAATTAGAATACGGTTCCATTATATCATTCCGCGGACAAATGTACACGGTCAAATCACACGAAAAACCCACGCCTCTCCATTCCTTCCTCCGGCGGGAACAGCCTTCACAAGGGGATAGGTCAAATCTTTCCGCAAACTGTCAGTTTTGCTACTTGCGAAGGGTTGTGAAATCAGATACAATAGGTATGACCTTAAAGGTATTACTATCCAATTTGAATTCTTGACACGAGGTGAACCATCATGAGCAGTCAGCTCACGCAGTCCAAAACGATCCGCGCCCAGCTGCTGGCCTCCATGAAAAGCGGCGAATACGCCTCCAGCGAGCGCCTGCCCCGGGAGAGCGTTTTGTCGGAGCGGCTGGGCATCAGCCGCACACAGCTGCGGGACATTCTGGCCTCTCTGGAACGGGAGGGCTTCATCACCCGCCGCCACGGCGTGGGCACCATCATCAACCGCCATGTGCTGAACGTCCAGACCCGCATGGACATTGAAGTGGAATTTCTGGACATGATCCGCCAGAGCGGCTGCAAAGCCGCTGTTGCCTTTGTCCGGGTTTCCGACGGAGTCGCCGACGCCAAGATCGCCGGACAGCTGCAGATCCCGGAGGGCACCCCCATCATCCGCATCGCCCGCCTCTGCACCGCTGACGAAAAACCCGCCATCTACTGCGAAGACGTCATCGAAAAGGCCATCGCCAAGGGCAATTACACCCTCAAGGACCTCAAGCTTCCCATCTTCCACTTCCTCCAGCAGTTCTGCGGCGTCAACGCCTACATGGACCTGACGGATGTGCGTCCTGCTGTGGCGGATGCCGCTTTGGGTGAGATCCTGCAGGTCCCCATCGGCACACCGCTTCTGAACATGGACGAGGTGGACTTTGACATCGACGGCAAGCCGGTGTTCTGCTCGCAGGAATACTTTGTGGACGGGATCTTCCGCCACACCGTCATGCGGAAAAAACTGTAAGAAGGAGACACTCCACGATGAAAAAAGTAGCTGTTATCATGGGTTCTGATTCCGATTGGCCTGTCGTCAAGTCCGCCTGCCAGCAGCTGGCGGACTTCGGCATCCCCTATGAAGCCCATATTCTCAGTGCCCACCGCACCCCCGCCCAGGCAGCGGAATTTGCCAAAAACGCCCGGGCCAACGGGTTCGGTGTGCTGATCTGCGCGGCCGGCATGGCCGCCCACCTGGCGGGCGCCTTTGCCGGAAACTCCACGCTGCCGGTGATCGGCATCCCCATGAAGGGCGGTGCCATGGACGGGCTGGATGCGCTTCTCGCCACCGTCCAGATGCCCAGCGGCATCCCCGTGGCCACGGTGGCCCTGAACGGTGCCAAGAACGCCGCTGTTCTGGCGGCCCAGATCCTAGCGGTGAGCGACGACGCCCTGGCCGCCAAGCTGGACGCAGCCCGGGCAGACATGGCCGCCCAGATCGAAGCCAAGGAGGCAAAGCTCCAGGCGGAGCTGGGCTGACCCCGGCACCTATCCCTTCATCAATCCATTTATTAAAATAGAGGAAAAGGAGAATTCTCATGCAGAAGTTAGAGCAGGTTTACGAAGGCAAGGCCAAGAAGGTTTTCAAGACGGACGATCCCGAGCTGTACATCGTGGATTACAAGGATGACGCCACCGCGTTCAACGGCCTGAAAAAAGGCACCATCGTGGGCAAGGGCGTCATCAACAATCAGATGACCAACCGCCTCATGGCCCGCATGGAGAAGGCCGGCGTCCCCACCCACTTCGTCAAGGAGCTCAGCGAGCGGGAGACCCTGGTGAAGAAGGTGTCCATCGTTCCTCTGGAGGTCATCATCCGCAACATCTCCGCCGGCTCTTTTGCCAAGCGCTACGGTGTGGAAGAGGGCATCGTGTTCGACGCCCCCACCATTGAATTCTCCTACAAGAACGACGAGCTGGGCGATCCCCTGCTCAACAGCTACCACGCCCTGGCCCTGAAGCTGGCCACCGCCGAGGAGATCGAGACCATCAAGAAGTACGCCTTCACCGTCAACGACGTCCTCAAGGCCTTCTGGGCCGAGTGCGGCGTGACGCTGGTGGACTTCAAGCTGGAGTTCGGCAAGCTCTCCGACGGCACCATCGTCCTGGCCGATGAGATCAGCCCCGATACCTGCCGCCTGTGGGACAGCAAGACCCATGAAAAGCTGGACAAGGACCGTTTCCGCCGGGATCTGGGCGGCGTGGAAGACGCCTATGCCGAGATCATGAAGAGACTGCTGGCCCATGATGCAGACTAACGCGTGCAGCAGCTGCCCCCTGCACTGCGCCGCGCCTTCGGCGTGCGCGGCCCGGGGCCAGATCGCTGAGGAGCGCCACATCCACGAGGAGTGCGGCGTCTTCGGCGTGTATTCCCAGACCACGGCCGACGTGGCTTCCCTGGCGTATTACGCGCTTTATGCCCTGCAGCACCGGGGCCAGGAGAGCGCGGGCATCGCCGTCAACGACGACGGTGTCTTCACCTCCTACCGGGACGTGGGCCTCGTGAGCGAGGTCTTCCCCCAGGAGCGGCTCCGGGCGCTGGGCACCGGCAACATCGCCGTGGGTCATGTCCGCTACGGTACCACCGGCAGCGACAACAAGCGCAACGTCCAGCCCATCCTGGTGAACCACTACAAGGGCCGCATGGCCCTGGCCCACAACGGCAACCTCACCAACTCCCACGCATTGCGCCAGGAGCTGGAGAGCCAGGGCTCCATCTTCCAGACCACCACGGACTCCGAGGTCATCGCCTACATCATCGTCCAGGAGCGTCTGCGGACCCCCTCCATCGAGGAGGCCGTGGCCGCCGCCATGGACCGGATCGAGGGCGCCTATTCCCTGGTAATCTCCTCCCCCACCAAGCTCATCGCCGCCCGGGACCCCCACGGGTTCCGCCCGCTGTGCATGGGCCGGCTCAAGGACGGGTCGGTGGTGTTCGCCTCTGAGTCCTGCGCACTGGACGCCGTGGGCGCCCGGTTCGAGCGGGACATCCGCCCCGGTGAGATCGTGGTGGTGGACCGCAGCGGCGTCAAGTCCGACACCCGCCACTGCAACAAGGTCCCCAAGCGGCTGTGCGTGTTTGAGTTCATTTACTTTGCCCGGCCGGACTCCGTCATCGACGGGTCCAGCGTCCATGTGGCCCGCCAGCGGGCCGGCGCCTTCCTGGCGCTGGAGCACCCCGTGCAGGCGGACATCGTGGTGGGCGTGCCCGACTCCGGCCTGGATGCCGCCCTGGGCTATGCCCGGCAGTCCGGCATCCCCTACGGCATGGGCTTTATCAAGAACAAGTATATCGGCCGTACCTTCATCTCCCCCACCCAGTCCATGCGGGAAAACGAGGTCAACATCAAGCTCAACCCCATCCGCTCCGTGGTGGAGGGCAAGCGCGTGGTGCTGATCGACGACTCCATCGTCCGCGGCACCACCTGCCGCCGGACCATCGACCTGCTGCGCCGGGCCGGGGCCAAGGAGATCCACATGCGGGTCAGCGCGCCGCCCTTTGTGGCCGCCTGCTACTACGGCACCGACATCGACGACCCCAGCAAACTTATCGCCAACAACCACTCCGTGGAGGAGATCGCCAAGATCATCGGCGTGGACTCCCTGGGCTATCTGAGCCTGCAGGACGTGGTGAAGCTGGCGGACAACACGGAGGACGGCTTCTGCACCGCCTGTTTCGGCGGCGGCTATCCCACCTCCGTTCCCAAGGACGGCGGCAAGGACCGCTTTGAGTGCAAGATCAGTGAAAAGGAGAAGCAGCATGCGTAGTTTTTCGGAAAGCTACCGGAAGGCCGGTGTGGACATCACCGCCGGTTATGAGGGCGTCAAGCTCATGAGCGCCCATGTCAAGCGCACCGTGATCCCCGGCGTGGTCTCCGACATCGGCGGCTTCGGCGGACTGTTTGCCCCGGACCTCGGCGGCATGCAGGAGCCGGTGCTGGTCTCCGGCACCGACGGTGTGGGCACCAAGCTGCGCATCGCCCAGCTGCTGGACAAGCACGACACCGTGGGCATCGACTGCGTGGCCATGTGCGTCAACGACATCATCTGCTGCGGCGCAAAGCCCCTGTTCTTCCTGGACTACATCGCCATCGGCAAGAACATCCCGGAGAAGGTTGCCGACATCGTCGCCGGCGTGGCCGAGGGCTGCGTTCAGGCGGGCTGCGCCCTCATCGGCGGCGAGACCGCCGAGCACCCCGGCATGATGGGTGCGGAGGACTACGACCTGGCGGGCTTTTCCGTGGGCATCGTGGACAAGCCCAAGATCATTGACCAGACCGCCATGCGCCCCGGCGACGTGGTGCTGGCCCTGCCCTCCTCCGGCATCCACTCCAACGGCTATTCCCTGGTACGTAAGGTCTTTAATGTGGAGCACGCCAATCTGAACCTCCACTGCGAGGATCTGGGCCAGACCCTGGGCGAGGCCCTGCTGACCCCCACCCGCATCTATGTCAAGCCCGTGCTGCGCTGTATGGAGGAAGCGACCGTGAAGGGCGTGAGCCACATCACCGGCGGCGGCTTCTTTGAGAACATCCCCCGCTGCCTGCCGGAGGGCCTGGCCGCCAGGATCGACAAGGCCGCCATCAAGACGCCCCCCATTTTCGCCATGCTCCAGTCCATGGGCTCCATCCCGGAGCGGGACATGTTCAATACCTTCAACATGGGTGTGGGCATGACCGTGATCG